>Ga0272442_10012761_pt1 | contig 10111 bp, 13 predicted proteins | sample SSMForm2O_FD_200262 | JGI IMG/M metagenome (GOLD analysis project Ga0272442, IMG submission 200262) | Marine sediment archaeal communities from Little Sippewissett salt marsh, Falmouth, MA, United States - SSM-Form-2O | ecosystem: Environmental > Aquatic > Marine > Wetlands > Sediment ... | reverse complement strand
GTTGTGGAAATCGTTTCTATTTGTTACAAACAAATTATGTTAAATAGGATACAGAATAAAAAAAGAGATGTTATTTTGAACTCAATTACCGAAGGTGTTTTTACAGTGGATTCAAATTGGTTGATCGCTTCATTTAATCGGGCCGCTGAGGAAATTACAGGTATTCCGCGTGACAAGGCTGTTGGACGGCAGTGTAGTGACATCTTGCGGGCAGATGTTTGTGAGACGGACTGTGCATTGCGTAAAACAATAGCAACCGGCAAACCTATAATCAACAAAGCGGTTCACATTGTTGATGCCAAAGGAGAACGGCACGCAATTGCCATATCTACAGCTTTGCTAAAAAACGAAAGTGGTCAGGTCATTGGAGGAGTGGAAACATTTCGTGATATGAGTTTAGTTGAAGAGCTTCGAAAGGAAATTGAAGGTCGGTGGTCCTGCGAGGATATAATCAGCCGAAATCACCGAATGCAGAGATTGTTTAGTGTTCTTGCAAATATCGCCGAAAGTGATTGTACGGTTTTAATTGAAAGCGAAAGCGGGACAGGCAAGGAACTCTTAGCTCGAGCGATTCATAATTTGAGTTTTCGCCAAGACAAGCCTTTTGTCGCAGTTAGTTGCGGTGCTCTTCCTGATACTTTGTTGGAATCTGAGTTATTCGGATATAAAGCGGGAGCTTTTACAGACGCTAAAAAAGATAAACCCGGACGCTTTACAATGGCTGAAGGTGGTACGATCTTTTTAGATGAGATAGGCGATATATCTGCGGCCATGCAAGTTCGGCTGCTTCGTGTTTTACAGGAGGGCATTTATGAACCGTTGGGAGCTGCTTCATCAGTTAATGCTGATGTTCGTGTTATTACAGCTACCAATAAAAAGCTTGATGAACTCGTCAAGCAGGGGCAGTTCAGGGAAGATTTATACTATAGAATCAATGTTATGAAATTGGAATTGCCGCCCCTTAGGGATCGTAAAGATGATATTCCATTATTGGTAAACCACTTTATTAGCCGCTTTAATCGTCTGCGTGGCAAGCACATTAGCTGTGTTACAGATGAAGTTTTGGCGATTCTTTTGGCGTACGACTACCCAGGAAATGTGCGTGAACTTGAGAATGTAATTGAGCATAGTTTCGTCTTGTGCCAGAGTGAAATAATTGAAAAGAAGCATTTACCAAGTTCGATCTGTCCATCTTCAAGTGTTAATAAAGTAAAGACTGGTGAGATAACAACCCTAAAGCAGATGGAAATACTTTTTATTATTGAGGCGCTACGGCGAAACAAGGGCAATCAAACGGCTACAGCTAAAGAGTTAGGCATTAACAAAAGTACCCTGTTTCGCAAATTGAAGGCACACAATATCAAATCCGAAGTTTACACTTAAATTAATGTTAATATAACCGACTCAAAATATCATTAAGCCGTGCAAATCTTGTGGTTGCATATTGCAACTGTTTGGCGTTGGTATGTATTGCAAAACGCAATCCTTTTGGGTGTTTTTAAGAAAGCCTAATATATCTGTAGCTTTTCATAAGCCCTTATATCAAAGGAAGTTGAATTTTTTTTCCTTTCTGCTGATCTTCCTGGCATATTACTTGCTTATGCAATAATTGAAAGGTCAGTGTAATGAAAATAGCAATTCCAGTATGGAACGACTGTGTTTCGAGCGCTTTTGATTTTGCTCACAACCTTTTGCTGGTTGACATACAAAACGGTTCTGAGATTCACCGTTCAGAGATTTCTTTGAGCACAGAATCAATCCCCCAAAAAGCGGGCAGATTAAAGAGCTTAGAGGTTGATGTGCTCATTTGTGGGGCAATTTCACGTTCATTGGCTTCTCTGGTTGCTGCATCTGGAATCGAGCTTCTGCCTTATGTGCTTGGCCCGGTGGATGAGATATTGAAAGCATATATGACAGGCCAGCTTGGTCAATCAAAATATACGATGCCCTGTTCGTGGCCTGGAGCGCGGAAAGGTTTCCGCCGAGAGCGTCGATGTCGCCGTGGACGGCAGTAGCATAAGATAAGTTTTTTTTGACACCAGTTACATTTGATGAAATTAGAAATGTAACCGATGGGGATGGAGTTTGAAATTAATACTAAAGGAAAAACAAATGAAAATCGTAGTGACATCACAAGGTAAAGAATTGTCGAGTGAGATTGACCCAAGATTTGGACGAGCCAAGTGGTTATTATTAGTGGATACACAAACGGGATTATCTGAGGCATATGATAATGCAGTTAATTTGAACATAGCCCAGGGGGCCGGCATTCAAACAGGGCAGAATGTAGCCAACCTTGGAGCAGAAGCGGTAATAACAGGCAACATAGGGCCTAACGCTTTTAAAACACTCGATGCAGCGAATGTAAAAGTCTATCTCTCCAGGACAAAAACAATTCAAAAGGCTATAGGATCGTATAAGGCAGAAGAGCTAAGCGAAGTAACACAAGCTAACGTAGAAGGCCACTGGTCGTAGTTAATGTCTGAGATATACGAGATATGAGAACTTATTTCGATTGTATACCGTGCTTCGTACGTCAATCGCTGGATGCTGTTCGGCTAATGACCGGCGATGAATCAATTCATGAGCTGGTGGTTCGGAATATTCTTCGTTTGGCTGCTGATTTAGATATGAGCCAGAGCCCGCCAGTGCTTGGCCAGCAAATACACCGCGAGATTCGAGAGTTAGTAGGCATGGAGGATCCGTATTACAAGATAAAGAGGCAGTTCAACAATCTGGCTTTGACATTATATCCCGAACTACGGAAGTTGATTATCAGTTCCGAATACCCGCTTGAAACAGCTATACGTCTGGCAATAGCGGGGAATATCATCGATTTCGGAGTTAATAGTAAATTACAGGAAAGCGAACTTGAAAAGACGATTAGTGAATGTTTGGCTGCTGAATTTTCGGGTATGCAATTAAAACCTTTTCAGCAGGCAGTAAACGAGGCAGAAGAAATACTCTATATTGCTGATAATGCCGGTGAGATTATTTTTGACCGGCTGTTGATTGAGCAGTTACCCATAGAAAAGGTCACTATGGTTGTCAAGGGCAGGCCGGTCATAAATGATGCAACAATGAAAGATGCCGGGATTGCCGGCTTAACTCGAATTGTAGAAGTGATTGATAACGGCTCAGATGCGCCGGGTACAATTCTTGAGAATTGCTCAGATTATTTTCGTGGTCGTTTTGAGCGTGCCGACTTAGTCATAGCCAAAGGACAGGGTAATTATGAAACCCTCAGTGAAGTCAACAAGAACATTTTCTTTATCTTAAAAGCCAAGTGTTCCGTTATTGCCAGAGACCTGGAGTGCGATGTTGGCGAAATGATATTAAGAAGAAGTAAAACATTTGAGCAGGAGAAAATATATGCCGGGATATATAAATCCTATGGTAGGTAAAGTTGGTTATTACAGTCCCGTCATACAAATATTCGGCTCTTGCAGGGCGGGTTCATATGGGTACGGCACCCTGTATCCAGTGCCTTATACCGGCCATGTGAATCCGTGGCTTCGGAGGGATTTTGTTAGAGGCAGAGGCAGAGGCAGATTTGGTTATTGGTAGCGAATTCAAGTTAAGACTTAGTTATAGAAAGGATGGATATTATGCCAAGAGGTAATGGTACAGGTCCTACTGGTCAAGGGCCCGGCACAGGCCGAGGTATGGGTCGAGGCAAAGGCCAGGGCAGAGGCAGGATGGGCGGACCGTTTGCAGCAGGTCCGGGCGGAAATTGTGTCTGCCCAGATTGCGGAGCAAAGGTTGCTCATGTTGTGGGACAGCCTTGTAATGCAACAAGCTGTTCTAAATGTGGTACAAAAATGACAAGACAATAACATTTTCAAGAAAGGAAAATTGCTATGCCAGGTGGAGATGGAACAGGTCCTGCAGGTATGGGACCAATGACAGGTAGAGCTGCTGGTTTTTGTGCAGGTTATCCAGCGCCAGGTTATATGAATCCCGTAGGTGGAAGTGGCTACGGTGGCCGTGGCAGAGGTTCCTGGAACTGGAGTGGTGGTCGAGGCTGGAGAAACAGGTTTTATGCAACCGGATTGCCCGGATGGGTACGAGCAGGACAAACCACCTGGGTGGGCGCGCCTTTTGGACCAGCGGTGCCAGCAATAAATCCGGAACAGGAGCTTTCCGGCCTGAAACAACAGGCAGAGTATTTCCGGAATTCACTTGATGAAATCAACGAGCGAATCGAAGAGTTGAAAAAGGCTAAAACTTAAAAGTAAAACCAGCTCTAAAATGATTTGTAAACATTTAGCGTAAATGTACGATGGAACAAACATTTTCTGCGGAAGAAATCGATGTTGGATTTCATCCAGATGGTTACAGGACAGATAAAACAGCTTCGCCAATGAATTGGTACACAAAGTGGAAAATGTTACCAGGTAATAAATGGTGTGGTCCGGAGCCGGTATGTTTTGATGTTTTACCAGGGAAGGCTGGTTTGCAAAAGACAGATTCGATTGGAATAAATCCAATAATATTGAGGTCTATGCTTGATATGAAAATTGCGATTGCAAGCGGCAAAGGTGGTACGGGCAAGACAACAATTGCAACAAACCATGTCTGTTCGATTGCTCGGATGGGCAAAGAAGTGCAGTATCTTGATTGCGACGTTGAAGAACCGAATGGGCATATATTTCTTAAGCCTGATATCAGAGAAACTCATAATGCCACGATCGGTGTACCGGAAGTTAATACAGAATTATGCGAAGGTTGTGGTAATTGCGGTCAACTCTGCCAGTACAGCGCCATTGTCTGCTTAAAAGAAATACAGCTTGTTTTTGAACAGCTATGCCATTCATGTGGTGGTTGTATGCTTGTTTGTCCTACAGACGCCGTTACCGAAATGCAAATACCAACCGGATTTGTCGAATCGAGTAATGCCGATGGCGTCAAGTTCGCACAGGGACGGGTAAATATAGGAGATGTACGGTCACCTGCTCTGATAAAAAAGGTCAAAGAGAAAATATTGAATGATGGGTTGGCCATAATAGATACGCCGCCGGGTACATCGTGTCCGGTACCCGATTGTATTAGCTGCTCAGGATGCATCGCGTAAAATGTAACGTAGCGTTGTGTTACGAGAGAAAACTATGAAAGAATTGGTTGTCTTAAGTGGCAAAGGCGGAACTGGTAAGACGAGTATCGTGGCTTCATTTGCCGGTCTTGCAAAAAATGCAATGTTTGCCGATTGCGATGTTGATGCAGCGGACCTACACCTGGTTTTGGAACCAACGATAAAGCAAAAATCCAATTTTTCCGGCGGCAAACGGGCAGTCATAATTGCTGAGAAATGTAGCGGCTGTGGAAAGTGCCGGGAGCTATGCAGATTCGGTGCTATACATCTTAATGGGGAGGGAAACGATTTAGTTGGTAAAACCTTTACCATTGATCCCATTTCCTGTGAAGGATGTAAAGTATGCTTTGAATTCTGTCCCGTCGATGCGATTGAGTTTGATGACTCCGTAAATGGGCAGTGGTTCATTTCAGATACACGATTCGGTCCAATGGTTCATGCTAAACTCGGAATCGCAGAGGAAAACAGCGGCAAGCTGGTCGCTCTTATCCGCAAGGAGGCCAAAAGAATTGCTACTGAAGAAAAAAAGAATCTGATAATTGTTGACGGCTCACCGGGAATCGGTTGTCCGGTAATTGCATCGATTACAGGAGCGGACCTGGTGTTGATAATTACCGAGCCTACACTTTCAGGAATGCATGATCTTTACCGTGTAGCGGATTTGACCGCGGGCTTCGGAATTCCAACATTACTGTGCATAAACAAATCGGATTTGAACCAGGAGATAACCGCACAGATTGCAGAAGAAGCCGAAAGTCGCGGTATAAAGCTGGCCGGTAAGATTCATTACGATAAGGCTTTTACAAAAGCTCAAATTATGAAGGCAACTGTCGTCGAATATACCGGCGGATGTGTATCGGAGGAGATAAAGACCTTGTGGAGAAATGTTATTTATGCTTTGGTATAGTAAATATTATGGTACTGGAGAATGATAAGTGGAATTACAAAAAAGGAAGAACAAGTTATGTTAGAAAAAAAACAAGCTACTCAAGTTAACCACGATAAGCAGAAGTATATTCAGGCTGAGCAAGAGCAAATTCGTAAAAGACTAAAACAAGTAAAGCATCAAGTGCTTGTACTCAGCGGTAAAGGAGGTGTGGGCAAAAGTACAGTGGCAGTAAATCTTGCAATGTCACTTGCCCTTGCGGGCAAACACGTCGGACTTCTCGATATCGATATACATGGCCCAAGTGTCCCGAAGATTCTGGGTATAGAAAGAGAAATTGTCCAGATAACAGGAGACATACTTTTACCTGTTGAAATGACAGACAATCTTAAGGTTATGTCCATTGGTTTTCTGCTTCGCCAAAGCGATGATGCAGTGATATGGCGAGGTCCTATGAAGTATCAGATGATTAAGCAGTTTCTAAAGGATGTACAATGGGGCGAGCTGGATTTTCTGATTGTTGACAGCCCGCCCGGAACGGGTGACGAGCCTCTTGCGATAGTGCAGCTTCTCGAAAGTGCCGATGGTGCTGTTATTGTTACTACGCCACAGGAGGTTGCCTTGTCAGATGTTCGCAAATGTATCAGTTTTTGCAATAATCTTAACCTTTCTGTGCTGGGGGTATTGGAAAACATGAGCGGTTTTATCTGCCCTAAGTGTGGTGAGAAAACGGATGTATTTAAAAGCGGCGGCGGCGAAAATATGGCACAGCAGATGGGTGTGCCTTTCTTGGGCCGTATACCGATAGATCCTGATATAGTACGGTCTTGTGATTCAGGAAAACCATTTGTATTTCATTACAACCGAAGTCAGACGGCAAAAGCTTTTGAAAACATATCAAATCCAATTCTGGAACTTGATAAAAACACCCAGGAATTAGTCGAAAAACAATCTATAACAAAAGGAGATAAGAAAATGCGTATAGCAATCCCGGTAGCTCAGGATAAGCTGAGTCTGCATTTTGGCCACTGTGACCAATTTGCATTATTTGATATCGATGATAAGCTTAAGAAGGTTAAAAGCAGAAATGACATTATCCCTCCTGCTCATGCTCCCGGAGTTCTGCCCCAATGGTTACGCGAAAATGATGTTAATGTCATTATTGCCGGTGGTATGGGTCAGCGAGCCCAGCAGTTGTTTGTCCAGAATGACATTAAAGTCGTAATAGGAGCAACATCCAATTCACCCGAAGAAATTGTATCAGACTATTTGGCAGGAAAACTCGAAACAGGAGATAATATCTGTGACCATTGATTCAGCACAGAAGGCTTGTATTTCCTGTAGCGGCGAATTAAAAAGTTCTGCCAGGGCCAAACGAGCTGCGAGTAACTGTGATTTGTTAATTGCCGCGGATGGCGGGGCAAAACATCTTGTCAGTCTGGGACTGCAACCCAGAGTCATCATTGGTGATATGGATTTTAATACTACTGACATATTCAACGGTGAGAACAGTATTGTTCGGATTCCTTCCTCACCAAACAAAAACAAGTCTGATGTCGAGCTCGCAATAGAATACGCTTTGAAGCAAGGATGCCGGGAGATTCTTCTTATCGCAGCAGTGGGTAGTCGCCTTGATCATACATTAGGAAACGTAGCCTTGGTAGCCGGTAATCCCGGCCGTATAGCCATCCTGGATGGCGCCTCTACGCTTGTTGCGGTTGACAGAAGTGAGAAATGTATATTGCATGGACAAGTTGGGACACCCGTATCACTAATACCTTATGGTTCTGGTCCATTTACAGTAAGAACGAAGGGGTTAAAGTACTCTTTGGGAGACGAGTCTTTACATTCGGCCACACATGGCCTTAGCAACGAGTTATCTTTAACGGAAGCCTGTGTCTGTGTTTTGAACGGCATCATGTTGGTTTATATCGAAAATGAAGATATATCTTTTGAAACACAGCAATGATTGATATTTTGCAGGAAATTCCATGAATAAGGATCTTTGCATGACAATGTTAGTTGAGGACACTGCATTAGGGGGCGGCTTGTTGGCTGAGCACGGCTTGTCGTTCTGGATTGAATATGGCGACAAGAACATACTTTTTGATACCTTTCGGAGTGATATCCTCTTTCGGAACGCTGAGACTCTTGGAATCAATTTAAATGAATTTTCTGCAATTGTAATAACTCACGGTCATTATAACCATACAGGTGGTTTATCTGCTATTCTTGATATTGCTACAAAAACTACTTTTTATTTACACCCAGCAGCAATCTTCCAAAAGTTCAGTCGAAGAACCTTGAAGGTAAATTCAATCGACATGCCTTATTTAGCGAGGAATGCTGTTCAGAGGTGTCGTGTTATCTGGACAGCTACACCTGCTCAAATTTTTTCTGGAATGTCTGTAACTGGGCAAGTGCCGCATATAAATAACTTTGAGGATGTCCGAGGAGCTTTTTTTGTCGACGAAAGCTGCAGGATACCCGATGAATTGTTAGATGACCAGGCATTATTTTTCGAATCGGGCAGGGGATTGGTTGTTGTTCTTGGATGTGCACATTCAGGTGTTGTAAATACACTTGAGTATATCAGGAACTTAACGAGCCAGAATAAAATATATGCAACCATAGGTGGTATGCATCTTTTAAATGCATCGAAAGAACGAATCGAACAAACAATTACTAATTTTCAAGAATATAATATACAAAAAATCGGCCTCGTACATTGTACAGGAGACATCGCTACGGGTAGATTTTCGAATACTTGTAAAGATCGATGCTTTCCTTGTCCGACAGGTACCCAGATAAGCTTAAAAAAAAGTTACAAATAAACTTTTGTTTAAATTAAATGAATATCTTACGATTAGGATTTGGTGAACAGAGTACGATCTGTGCTTTGAATACAATCCGCAGATAGAAATAAAATGTTTTTAACTGATCTAATAAAAAGGAGAAAGAATATAGTCAATCAGGAAAGTAAGGGGATAAACTTAGCAATCTACTTAATAAATGAATTTAAAGATAGAACATTTACTTTCCAGGGATTGAAAAATAAATATTTCGGAATCGGAGCGGAAGAGCTTTTAAAACTAATTCAGGAGGAATTAGAGAGTATGGTCGTGCTATACAATTATACGACAAGAGCGAAAACATATACTGACAGAAAAGGGATTTCCCAGTTACAAATAAGTTTAATTGGAAAAGTGAGCATGATGCATAGATACAATCCGTTAGATATTCAGCTCTATATAACAACGGAAAATGCCGCAAAATCCCTCTAAATTAAGGAGAAATTATTATGAAGAACCTGAATAGAACAAGGCTTAATACTGTTGGTCGAAAGGGTACTGTCATTTTTACGAGTACTCTGTTTTTGCTGATCTGGTCGTTTGCTGCTCAGGCTCAGCGGGGTATGGGTGACAGCGAGGGCGTTGTGCGGCAAATTCTGAGACCTCGCCTGGTTCGAATCTCAGGCAAGCTGCAGGAGGTCAAGACTCATCCATGTGAAAATACTACCGGCAAAGCTGACTTGGGAATTCATTTGATTCTCAAGGATAAGCAAGGCCGAGAACTCAACGTTCATTTGGGTCCAGCGCGGGCGTTGTCTAAGACTGTCGAGCAACTTACAGTGGGCAGGAAACTCGATTTGCTTGTATTCCGCACCAACAAGATGCCTCTAAATCAATATGTCGCTCAAACGTTGATTCTCGGCAGTCGTAGCATCCAGTTACGTGACTCTGATCTCCGCCCTTATTGGGCAGGGAGCGGATTCGACCAGGTAACACTCTCGCCATCTGCTAAGACAACTGTAGATCAAAGATCAGCCATGAGAAGGAATTGCTACTTCTATTCTTGGCCAAAATCATGGCGGCAGCGCTGCTTTCAAAATGGGCGGAGGCCACGTTGGAGGCGGCGTTGTCGTGAAGGGATTTTCTGCCACGAATGGCAAACTGATAACTAAGAGATCTGACGGTTGGTTTATAAATACTCTGCGTATTTGATTATATACGAAAATTACAAATTGGAATCTGAAAGGAACTTAATATGGATATTTCAAGACGTGTCCTGCTTCTTAGTACCCTTATAACGGCTGGCTGTAGTGTACCAGGCGCATCAGATAATAATGTGAC
>Ga0272442_10012758_pt1 | contig 10112 bp, 14 predicted proteins | sample SSMForm2O_FD_200262 | JGI IMG/M metagenome (GOLD analysis project Ga0272442, IMG submission 200262) | Marine sediment archaeal communities from Little Sippewissett salt marsh, Falmouth, MA, United States - SSM-Form-2O | ecosystem: Environmental > Aquatic > Marine > Wetlands > Sediment ... | reverse complement strand
TGGGCATGCAAAAAGCATAATCCAGGATGCCGGGCAGCTTAGCCACATTGGCCAATTGTTTGAAGACGGCTTCTTCCATGGCCTGCAGGATTTCCGGCGTGCCAAATATCCGGCCCGGCACCTGCATCCCGGGGCTGAAACCGACCGGCAGTTCCCAGACATGATCGTTGACCTTCACTATTCCCGACGGTAAGGGCATGGCGAATTAAAATTTCTTATACATCTCTTTTTTGACGCCGCAGATCGGACAGACATCCGGAGCTTCGCCTTCAATTGTGTGACCGCATACCGGGCAGATATAAACGTCCTTCAACTCAATATCTTTGCCAGCTGCAGCCGCGCTCTTGGCAGCTGTGTACATCTCGGCATGGATCTTTTCCGCTTCCAGGGCGTATAGGGTGGATCTTTCCGCGGCCTTCTCCCCCTGGAATTTTGCATCTTCATGATAAACCGGATACATTTCTGTGCATTCAAAGGTCTCACCCGCAATCGCCGTCTCCAGATTGGCAAGCGTGTCGCCGATCGCGCCCAGGGCCTTAAGATGTCCGGTCGCATGCACGCGTTCGGCATAGGCGATCGCGCGAAAAAGACGGGCGACATTTGGCCTGCCTTCTTTCTCGGCTTTATCGGCATAAATATTATATTTCATATGGGCCTGGGATTCGCCGCCGAATGCGTTATGAAGGTTCTGTTTCGTCATCTCATGCATGATTTATTCTCCTTGTTTCAACAGATTCAATACCAGAGCCTATCCACTTCGTAATTTTTTTCTTTTTCCTTTTTCCTTCTTCCTTTATCCTTTTGCCTTTATCCCTCTTCCTTGTCTTTCGGAGCATCAATCGGCGTCTGGGCGATTTTATTGAGATAACCGCTAAAGACATTCAAAGCGACCTGTGCAATCACCTCAACCAGCGCAGCCTGATTGTATCCGGCGGCGAAAAAGGCCTCAATATATTCTTGGCGGGGTTGCCCTTTGCTGAGATAAATATCCTTGGCCAGCTGCACCAGGGCATTCAATTTAGGGTCAGCGCTTTTACCCAGCCGTAGATCATTGACTTCCTGCTCCGTCATCTTGTGTCGCCGGGCAATCTCCGTATGCGCAGCGATACAGTACAAACAACCGATTGACTGAAATATAACCAGGGCCACGGCCTCGATCTCCCGGCTCCGCAAAGTTCCTTTCTTGAGAAGCGTATAAAATTCCATGAAAGCCTTCAGGGCCGCCGGCGAGTTAGCCATGATCCCGTAGGCGTTGGGAATCCGGCCCAAACGGGCCTTGATTTTATCAACAACTTCCCGCGCCTCAGGGGCCATCCGGTCATAATCAAGGATTTCCAAATAATCCATCTCCAACTCCTTTCAAAACGCACGACGCCAGGGACTGAATCCGCAGCTGCCTTGTATCGGTATGATTAATTTCTTGCGGTATACGGCTTCGTCTGTTACATTATGGCCGGACTTTAACATGACCCGCACGAAAAAGCAAATGGAAAAATCCTCACCCGAGCAATGGGTGGCTCAGCACGGGCACTACCTTTACCGCTTTGCCCTAGCGCGGTTACGCCAGCCCGAACTGGCAGAAAACGCGGTCCAGGAAACTTTCCTGGCAGCCCTGAAAGCCCGCCACCGTTTTGCCGGCCGCTCCTCCCAACGCACCTGGCTGACCGGTATCCTGAAACACAAAATCTACGATCATTTTCGCCAGCACGCCCGCGAGATCGACGTCTCCGACCTCGTCGACAAAGACAGCCAAGCCGTGGACAGCTTTTACGATTATACCGGCCGGCCCCATCATCCGCCGGCCGACTGGTTACCCAATCCGCGCGAGATTTCTAAATCCAAAGAGTTTTGGGAGGTCCTGGAACGGTGTTTGCAGAAACTGCCGGTTCATACCGCGCATGCGTTTATGATGCGCGAGATCGATAAAATGTCCACGCAACAAATCTGTAAGAATCTCGATGTTACCGCGACAAATCTTTGGGTTATGTTACATAGGGCCCGTTTGCAACTTCGCGAATGCATGGAAAAAAACTGGTTTGAGGAATCAAGATGAAGGAAAAGGCTCAAAAAATGATTTCGTGCAAGATCGCAGCCAAACTCATGTCCCTGAGTTGCGAACGCAAACTGACCCTTAAAGAACAAATCGCGCTTAAAGCCCATCTTGCGGTTTGCGAAACATGTCGCAACTGCCAGCGCCAGATCAAAGCCCTTCAGAAGATTCTGCCCGATTACATCCAAGCGGTGTTACGTTTCCCGCCGCCGCCCGAATTATCTCTGCCCCTCGCCGCTCAAAAACGCATCCTTAAAAATCTCGCAGCCCAGACCGATTAAGATCCCGCCCAAAATCTTTTCAAAGAGCAACTTCCTTTTGATTATGCTGATCGGCCTGCCACCATTTTTGCCAGACATCCTGTTTATTCCCAAGATCGAAACCGGTGATCTTGCGCAGGGCTTCCGCCGCCGAATCATTGTCCGGGATATGTTTGATCAGCGGTTCGACGGCGCGGGAATCGCCGATCAGGGCCAGGGCATCCGCCACAAAGGAGCGCACCAGGCGGTCATCGTCTTCCAAGGCTTGGATCAAAGACGGAACCGCGCGCGCGTCGCGGATTTCGCCCAAGGCCATGGCCGCATTATAACGCACAATAAAATCCTGGTCTTCCAAAAGCGGGAGCAAATGATCGACGGCGCGTTCATCCTGGACAAATGCCAGATTATTAATCGCCCGCACTTTGACATCCCGATCCAAATTATTAAGCTCCGCGTATATCCTATCTCCGTTGGAAACACCGTTGACCTGACGCGCCGAAGCGATCTTCTTCGATTCCGCCTCAAGATAGCCGCGTTGCGGAGATTCATCGAACCTCAGGACAATCACTACGTCATCCGTTTCCCAGCGGTGCACATTTTTCGGGCCTTCCAGATGATATCCGGGTCCGTAACGGCCTGAGAGCTGTTCCCTTAAGATCCGCCATTCCTTCTGGCTCGGGACCGGCAGATGAACACGCAGAAACGTATTATCCCAAAAATGGTACTGGGGTTGATTTTCCCAGTCAGCCGGGGTATCCGGAGGATTGAAGGCATCGACATAGATATCCACTCCTGCGGCCATATCCGTGTAGAGATATTTTAGCCCCTGGATGGTCGAGATATGCCGGCCCCAGATCATTTCATGATAACCTTCCGAATCAATCGCATCTGACAATCCCCTGTCGACCGGCACCGGCGGGATTTCCTGTAAAGCCGCGTCAATACCCGAGACGCCAGGGGCTTCCTGAGTCTTAACCGGAGCGCCTCGGGCTTGATAACTGTCTTTTAAACTTAACGTCCCGGCCGAGACTTGAGAGGCCGCAAGAAAAAAAATGAAGGTGAAAATCAATCGGGTCATGAGAGCGCTCCTTGGGCTGGATAAAAGTAGGTGACACGACACACGTCACACGATACACGTTCATTGGGTTTGTTGGGTTTATCGCGTTCCTTGGGTTAACACAATAAACCCAACAAACTCAACGAACACAATAAACCATTCTCGGGTGAACTGTGAACTGTGACTTTGTGACATTCTTTGAATCCTTTAGTCCTCCAATCCTACCTTTTCATCTGACGTTCTTAGGCTATCTCATTGTAACCAAAGTTTTTGATTTTGACAAATATTATGAATAGCGCTAAGATCACAGAGGCTTGGGAATAAAAATTAGAAAAAAATACTTACCGCTCACATGATCTAAATGGACCATTTAACGCTTAAGACGACCCAGCGCCAACAAATCGTGGATCTGACGCCACTGCTCGTGAAATATCTGGCCGAGCATCGATTCCGCGACGGTCTGCTGCTGGTTTATTCGCCGCACACCACCGCCGGGATCAGCGTCAATGAAAACGCCGATCCGTCCGTCAAAAACGATATTACCCGCTGCCTGAGCCGCCTGGTGCCCCAGGATGCCGGTTATTCCCACGCCGAAGGCAATGCCGATGCCCACATCAAAGGCAGCCTGATCAATTTCAGCCAAACCTTTATGGTGGAAAACGGAAAATTGCTCCTGGGGACGTGGCAGGGTGTTTTCTTCATGGAGTTCGACGGACCCCGCCGCCGCGAGGTCTGGTTGAAATTCGTTCCGGTTTCAGCATAAATCTTCCCGGTATACATTCAAAAATAAGAAGCCCCCTTTTATGGAAAAGGGGGCTTTCGATTATTTCCCGCAAACTGAACCGATCAGGCGGCCTGGTCGTCCCCATGCGGTTCGTTCAACAATTCGGGGTGATGGCGCATCACCTTAGTGCGCACCACGTTGATAACATCTCAGCGATAACGGTTGTGTAATCGCTGTGCATAACCAAATTTGAAAAACCGTTCCAATAATCGTTCTCGGCTATTCGGTGTCAACCGAGACTTCGGCCTGTTGGACGGTTTGGGCGACCCGCTGGGGATCCGATTCCGCCGGCAGGATGACGATCTCGACCCGGCGGTTCTTGCGGCGGCCTTCCACCGTGGAATTGTCCGTAACCGGGGCGAATTCACCGTAGCCCACGGCCGAAAGGCGCTCAGGCGCAACCTCTGCCCCGTCGATAAGATCATGCAGGACCGCCAGGGCGCGGGCGCTGGACAGTTCCCAGTTCGATTTCCAGCCGGAATATTTGATCGGCTCATTATCAGTATGGCCCTCGATGGCCACATGCGATCCGGGTACGTCCTTATTCAAAACCCGGGCCACTTTCCCCAGGGTCTCCTGACCGGCCTCGGTGATCTCGGCCTGACCAGAGTTAAAAAAGATCTTATCCTGAAACGTAACGACCAGGCCGCGCGCAGTCATGCGTAGAGAGGCCTGATCGCTCTGGATCTCCCTTTGCAGGCGCTGCTCGAGCTCGCGCTTGGCGTTCTCCAGATCATTCAGCCGCTGCTGCTCACGGGTGTTTTCGGCCTCCATTTCTTTCACCAGCGAACGCAAATAATCATTCTCGACCTGGAGCTGGTCATAGCGCGCCGACTTATGCAAGGTCGTGCAGCCGGACGTCAAAAGGATTAAGAAAAAACCGATACCGACACGGATCAAACGATTCTGATTCATCGCATGCCTTTCTTTAAAATAATTATCTGTTTTTTCGCGTGCGGGCCGTTTTAGCGGACTGGCCCGACTTAGTTGTCTTGGGCTGTGCCGCGGCCGACGGTGTCGAAATCCCGTGCGCGCGTTTCCATTCCTCAGCATAACGGTTGATCCAGTCCTGCGCGGCCTGATCAAACCCGATATCGTACCCGGCCTTTTCGCTTTGAAACCATTTGTGCTTGTTGATCTCTTCGACGACCCGCGGGTCATTTAATAATGCATCCGTGGCTTTCCTGATCATTTTCCCCTCCGTCTTTCTTCCCTTAACCGGGAGTTTTTTTAAAAGAATATCACTCTTCTGTGAATATGCAGTAAAACCTTTATGAAATCGTTGTAAAACCTAAAAATCTTTACAATTAAAAACTCACCCGCAAGGCCGTCCCCAGCACGTGGCTGCGATTCCAGTTAGCGGAGGCTTTCGAATGCTGAAGCATATAAAAAATATCGCATCTAAGGTTTTTCGTGATGCGGGACGAAAAACCCGAATAAATGCGGTTGCGAGTAAATTCTGTCCCTTCAAAATCGATGAAGGCCTCATCGGCGAGATAGGGCTGGATCTCCCAAGCCGTCCAGCGCCAGGGAAAAGTCAAGGTCGCCTTGTGACGATACCGGGGCTTGTCTTCAGCGGATTGCCGGATCCGGAATTCCATCCGTGCCCGGTTGGAAAGGGTGAACCCTTGGCTGCGCATCTTAACCGTCAGGTTCAGATGCGGCCGGTTCTCATACGTCCAATCGCTTTTGCTTTCTTCGAAAACACCGCGGTAATTAATCCCGACATCCAGCCATTCGGTCAGGCCCGAATACTTCAGGCCCCAATCCGTATGCTGATAATAAAAATCATGGGCATCATCGCCGAACCGGAATTCTTCTTCGGCGGTAAAAACCCAGTCTTCATTCAGTTTCCAGGCTGCCGATTCGTTATTCCAATACTGAAAGTCATCATTGTCATAAGCGCCGGCAGTGGCCCCGCAAAGAGAAAGCGCAAGTAATAAAAGAATTGCTCTTCGAATCATCTTCTTACTCCCGGACAAGAAATCCAAAAAATTTGTTTTGTCAGTTTTTTAAAAGTTATTTTAAAGTTTGCTGAATTGTTCGGATAACTGGTACAGCAGGCCTTCGGCGGCCTCGGGCTTGGGCAGCAGCATTTTCCTGGCCTTGACGGTAATCTCAACCTCTTGCTTGCCTTTTTCGATCAGGATCAATGTTAGGTCGTTGGACCGGATTTTGGCCTGTAACCGACCCTGCCCCGGGTCTTCATTGACAATCTCCCCCTGCTGAGATAAAAACTGCTTTGTCTTGTCATAAGCGGTCTGAAAGCTGACCGGAAACGTCTCCACCGCGCTGTCTTTGCCCAGCATAATACCGGCCACACCGGCCGGCAAAAAACCGATCCCCAGGACCGTGGCCGCCGCGTACAAGCCGGCGCTTTTCAGTGCGGTTGGTCCCATGGCCTGAACCAGAATCAAAGTCATAAGCTCCTGGGGGCTGTTGATATTTTTGTAAGTCTTATCTTTCACGCCGAGTGGGTAAGCCAAAATCTCAACCGGGCCCTCAACCGAATAATCCTTAACAACAACCTGTCCCAGATTCAAATTGACTTCGGCCATGCGTATAGGCATGGGAGGTGCCGTTTTCGATTCCCTCGCAGAGGGTTCTTCCTTTTTTGGCTGAGGTTTTGTCTCAGCAACCTTGAGCGCATCAACGTTCAAGCGCCCTTCTTTATTCTTATAAAGCACGACCTCCTTAAGATCAAGCGTCACTTCCGACAGATGAAGCTCCCCGCTTAACAATCCCGGCAGGTCATAAACCACCCGGATCAGCGGGATATCCACCATCACGCCCTGAGGAAATCCTTTGGGATTGTACATCTTGAAATCTTTGATGACGATCCGGGGACGGAACACGCCCACGGCCAGGCTGCGTATCTTTACTGGCGCGCCGGTCACGAACGTAGCCCCGGACTGCACCACCGCCTTGATCAGGATGTTTTTGGCCAGCCCCAGCACTAAAATAACGGCAATGATGCCGATTAAAATTTTTTTCCATTTATTCATTGTCTTGTCCTGTCTGTGGTCTTGAGAAGGTATTATCCCCGGATCATATGCACATCGCGCTGCGGGAACGGGATCACGATACCGTTGGCGTTAAAGGCCTCAAATATCTTTTTGTGGTTATCAAACATGACATCCCAATAATCATCCTGTTTGCACCACAGGCGCGCCAGGAGATTAATGCTGGAATCGCCGAATCCCTCAATACCGATCTTGGGTTCTTTCTGAGCGGCAATGCGCGCATCCGCTTCCAGGATATCCCGAATCAGGCTGATCGCTTTGGCCACGTCGGCGCTGTAACTGACCCCGACTTTGATATCCAGGCGTTTATAATCGGAAAAGTTCTGGATGATCTCGCCGATGATATGCTTGTTGGGAATAACGATCATCTCGCCGTCCAGGGTCTTCAGTTCGGTTCGGGGCAATTTCATGTCCAGGACCTCACCGGCCACACCCGCCACCTCGATGATATCCCCGACCTTAAACGGTTTGGTGAAAATCAAAGTCGCGCCTGAGGCGTAATTGGACAGCGGTCCCTGCAAAGCAAAACTGGTACCGAAACCGACCACGCTGATACCGGCGATCAAGGGCGCAATCTCAATCCCGAATTTGCCCATGGCCACGATCACGGCAAAGATCATGATCACCAGTTTGACCGCTCCGACCAGGAATTTGGACACGACCACGTCGACTTGGTTGCGGGCCAAGAAGCCGGACAAAAATTTAGCCACATACTTGGCCACCAGCCATCCGGCAATCAAGACGATGATGCCACCGAGGACCTGGAAACTGTATTTAACGAAAAACTCGGTGATCAAGGCAATCAGCTTCTTTACGGTCTCGATCTGTTCGGTAGCCACCTTCTGGATATTTTGGGCAGGCTCCTGGGCGTGTCCTTCAGAAGGGATAAGAAACGATAGCAACGCACTGAGAGCAACTAAAAACCGACCTTTAATCCTATCCATACATTTCCTCCTTTTTTAACTAGACCATTCTCAAGGCGCGGATATTTTAGGAAAATATCTTGATTATGTCCACAAAAAAACAATCCGCGATCTTTCAGACTATTACCGACATTAAGCGGTGCGCCAATACATTCAAGATCGTGTCGCCCCTTTTGACCTTTATCCTTTATCCTTCTTCCTTTCAACCTAATAATTCCTTATCCCAATGCTCGGCCATTTGCGGTGATTTCCCTTGAAGGATATCGGCAAAACCCGTTACGGCCCGGCGCGCTTCTCCCACCGGATAATAAAAGGCCTGCCAGTGATCGCTGTCCTCCCCGTCGTGGTTGACCAGGATATGCTCGAAACGCCAGGCTAAACACAGTTCTTGATAAGCGCTGTGGGCACGGGTCTCGATATTGTCTAGGTCCGCTGAAGAAATTTCCCCCCTTTGATGCCGCGTGCGGCGCAGGAGTTTGCGGCGCATCATCTCGGTCACCAAGCTCTTGAGCTTGACCTGGTCACCAAGACTTTGAAAAAAAGTGATTTCTTCGGCTGACAACGGAGATAGAAAGACGCTTAGTTTGGGAATGTGTTTAAGGGCGGAATTGAGAAGGAGTTTGGTTCCGACCAGCGGATTGCCTTCATAAAACACATCGGTTTGTGCGAGATCCTGTTTCAGGCCGGCGATATCCACCGCCATCAGGTCACCGCGGACCTCCATGACGATGAAATCCTTCTTTCGCTTTAAGCCCTGAATGAACTCACGCGCGCGGAAATGATAATCCACCCCGTCTTTCTCGCCGGGCCGGGGCAGGCGGTCATCATAAAGAACCAGAGGTTTCAATCGCTTGCAAAGCTCCGGGAACATCCTGGCCAGGGCATGCTTAAGCGGGCTTTTACCGACGCAGGACGGCCCGCTGAGGATAATCAGGCGGTACTGCCGATTCCGTGGGACGAGTTTCTTTCTTGAAACCATGCGGTATTCCTTTCAACGGGTTAAAGGTCAAGGGGAACTCGCCGGAAACATCTCGCGCTCAGGTCGCTTCGCTCAATTCGCGCTACGATGTTTCCGGCTCGTTTACAACAACGAGCTGATATCTTTCCAAACGAATTAAGCGTCATAAAATCTTTCTTGTGCGAACCGAAGGTCTTTGAAATGCGAATTAAGCGAAGCGACCTGAGCATGAAAAGACCTTCGGCGAGCACCTTTTTCATTACTAAAATACCACCACCGCAGCGCCTAACTGTCATCCTTTTCCCTTGTCCCTTCTTCCTTTAGCTGCTCAAGCACCACGCGGTCCTCTTCGACAATATCAAACTCAGATAAATGTTCGGGTTCGATCCAGCATGCATTCATGTGCACGTTCTTGGAAAGTTCTCCGCCGGTCCAGTCTGTCAGAAATGCATAAACTTTCATCGGGATATCGCGGTAGATCCCTTCCACCTCCCCTAGGGGACGGACGATCGCCACTTCGAGATTGAGTTCCTCCTTGATCTCGCGCCGGATGCAGTCCGCCGGACTCTCGCCGGGATCGACCTTGCCGCCGGGCAATTCCCAGCGGCCATCGCGCCGGCGTTTGGCGATCAGGATCTTTCCGTTGCGCCGGATCACAGCGGTGGTGGCAGTCTTTACCATATGATAAATTGGGCTTGAAGGTCAGAGTAACCTTTGATATTCTAAATATTCTACTATCAGTATCATTGCTGTCCAAATAAGGATTGTCATTCCCGCTCCCGGTTCCGCGGGGGTAAACTCCAGCGGGAATCCATAGACGGGATAGGCATCTGGATGCCCGCTTCCGCGGGCATGACACATTCCATGTCCCCAGCCGGATTTACCGTCGAAATAGCCGTTTCAATTTGGACACATATGTATTAGTATAACTATTAAGAACCTGGGGCATTAGGCTCATTTTACATTAATATTGTGAAACGCAAAGAAAAAAATAAGTGAGGGATCATGAAATTAGTGCTATTAATGCGGCATGCAAAATCCAGCTGGGATGACCCCA
>Ga0272442_10012757_pt1 | contig 10112 bp, 7 predicted proteins | sample SSMForm2O_FD_200262 | JGI IMG/M metagenome (GOLD analysis project Ga0272442, IMG submission 200262) | Marine sediment archaeal communities from Little Sippewissett salt marsh, Falmouth, MA, United States - SSM-Form-2O | ecosystem: Environmental > Aquatic > Marine > Wetlands > Sediment ... | reverse complement strand
AGCCGGAATCGATGTAGACGATCTCGACCGGGCCGTCGTAGTCCTGGCCGGTGATGGTGTCGAAGCTGCGCTCGATGTTGTGGCGTTCATTCTTCATGACCAGGAGGATGGAGACGGGGCGGGGAGCTGAATGAGTTGCCGCGGCGGGGACGCTGGGTTCACGTTGCGTCACGTAGCGCCTCCTTTGACCACGCCGAGCGAGTTTTCGAGGGCGACAATTCGGGCCGCCATGTCCTTGGCTCTCTTGGGCTGTCGCGCGCCTTGGTACGCCTGGCGCAGATGCTCCATAAGATAAAGGTTATTGGGATAGCCGTCAAGCGCCTTGTTGTACAGTGGTATGGCCTCGGCGAACATCTTGGCGCGGAAACACGCCTCGCCCATACGCCGGTAGAGGTCGGGGTCGGTCATGCCCTCCTGCACGCATAGCCTTCCGAATGCGAGGGCCTCTTGATAGCGTTCGAGTTGGACCAGGCACCATAGGGCGTTGAGGCGCACGCCCGGTGAGATGCTGCCGCACTCGAGGGCTTCCTTGTAGGCCCTCAGCGCGAGCTCATAGTGAGTCAGCTCGAATTGGAAATCGCCGAGCACCTTGTGCACGTCGGGTCTTTTGGGAGCGCGGTCTCGCGCGTCGCGCCAGTGGGCGAGGGCGTCGTGGAAGTTGCCCTTTTCGGCGGCTTCGACGGCGAGGGCGATGTGGGTTTCGGGCCGGCGGTCGCGCACGTGGGCGCCATAGCGTGCCATGGCTACGTTTCCCCAGACCGTCAAGCCGGCGAGGCCACCTAGCCCGACGGCCCAGGCGGCCAGGATGAGTCGCACGCACCTCTGGGGACCGGGGGCCATGCTACTGCGTCCCCCTGCCGCTCAAGACAATCCGGACCGTGGCGTACAAGATACGGAGGTCGGTGACGAGCGAGAGGCTGCTGATGTACACGAGGTCGTAGCGTAGGAAGTCGGCCGGTTTGGCATAAGAGGAGCCGAGCACGTGGGACAGGCTGGTGAGGCCGGGTCGGACGGCGAGTCGACGTTCCCACAGCGGGGTGGCTTGGCCGTTTTGCTCGTCGAAGCCCTGCCACAACGGCCGCGGGCCGACGAGGCTCATGTCGCCTTTGAGCACATTGATGAGTTGTGGAATCTCATCGATCTTGTACTTGCGGATGACGTGGCCGACGGGCGTAACGCGCGCGTCGTCGCGGGCGGCCCGAATCTGGTCGCTTTCGTTCTCGTCAGGGGGCTCCATCGACCGGAACTTGATGATGTTGAAGGGCCGTCCGTCCTTGCCTTGACGCACTTGGAGGAAGAAGAGCGGCCCGGGTGACGTCCACTTGACGGCTAGGGTGGTAATGATGAAGACCGGCAGCAAGGCCAGCAGACCGACTCCGGCGATCGCGACGTCGATCGCGCGCTTGGCGTAGAGATAGGGGGTCGCCAGTTGGCCTCCGCCCACCTGGATGAGGGGAAGGCCCGCGATGGCGAGCAGATTACTGTGGTGAAACAGCAGCGTGTCGTGAAGCGTCGGATACAAGAAGGTCCGGCGGCAGTGTTCGCCGCAGAACTCGAGCATGTCCGCCAGTTGCCCGCGCTGTTTGTCCGGCACCGTCACGATTACGTCCAGCGGTGGTCCGGCGAGTTGATCCGACGTCGTGTTGCGCGCTTCCACAATCTCTTTGAACGCTGCCAGAGTCAGGTAGCGCGCGTCGGCCGAGCCCGAGGCACTTTCCGAGATCTCCGTGGCTACTCGCTGCCCCTCGGCCTCGTCGCCCAGGACGTAGAAGAAACGCCGCAGCGAGGCGAAGCGGGTGCTCAGGCGTGCTGCCCCGTAATGCCACAGGCCCAGCAGGGCCGAAGCCAGAACGACGCCAAGAACCAGTTCGCGCCGGCTGATGACGCGCAGTTCGACGGGGACCAGCGCGGTGACCACGAATTCGGCCACACCGGTGGCGGCCAAGGCGATCACCGTGTAGTAGACCGCGTCAAACCGGTCGCTGATCACCGAGGTCCGGTAGGCCCCGGCCATCACGGCTGCTGTGAGAAAGAGGCCCAGGCAAATCAGCCGATCTCGTTGCATAAGGACGAAATCGATCTGGTAGATCGTGTCCAGGCGTGCCAGCGTGGCAAGGCTCAGGGCCACCCAAAACACCACAATGTCGGTGAGGAGGTATAGCACCAGAACCTGGCGCTCTTCGTGCGCGTGGGTCATATGTGTCGCCGAAGTCCCCGCAACAAAACAACTTAGGCCCAGTCAATCAAGGCTGTAATGATCATATCACGATAATAGCAGATGTGACAAGTGTTTCGCGCCGTGCACTGTGGTCGTCCGAATACCTCCGTCTCAACGCGTTATCCAATCGGCACTTATGACGCGGTGCCGGATGGACTTGCCTGGCTCGGCGCCGTAGGAATAGGTGATATGGATGAGCCCATCGCGAGTCTGGATGACCGAGGGGTAGCCGAAACTTCGGCCACCATCGCCACATGGCTCGATGTGGCGCTTGTACGGCCACGTGTCTCCCTCGTCGGCAGACAGGGCCACGGCCAGGCGGCGGCGGCTCAGTTCGGTGTCGTTGAAGACCATCAGCCAGCGTCCGTCCTGCAACGTGATGACTTCGAGGCTCGATCCGGGATTCGGTATATCGGTATCCACGGCCGTGGACCACGACTCGCCGTCATCTTCCGATAGGCTGATGAGGACGCGGTTCGGGACGTCGCCACTGTCGCGCAGGTAGGCGACGACGGCGCCGTCGGTCTTGCGCACGAGGGTGGGCTGAATCGGCCCGAGGCCGACCAAGGGGCGGCTGGCCCGCCACGCGGCCCCGTCATCGTCGGAAATGGCCATCAGGCACGTGTTGAATCCGTCGGAATACAGGGGCAGCAGAATCCGGCCGCCGGGCAGCACCAGCGGGTGGATACGCGTCATCCATCCGGTCTGGCGCTTGTAAGGGTCCGCGGCCGCCTCGACCAGCATGCGCGTGTAGGGCAGTGCGTATTCGGCCCACATTCCCTCGTTAGGCGCCACTTGCCGCAATCCCTCCTCGAGGGTTTCCGCGAAGGCCTCGCCGGGCTTGAGGTGGATGACGTCCTGCCACGACCAGTTGGGCGGCCCGTCGTCTTGGAAGTCCTCGGCCCGGCGATACTTGAGCAGCGAGCATTCCCAGCGGTGCGCGAGCACCGCGATCCAGAACAGCCACAGTCTCTCCTGCCTGTCTACGAAGAGGACCGGATTGCAGTCTGGAAAGTCCGGCGTGTCGGCCATCGGGAACACCGCACTCCACGCCCCCGTCTCATTGTTTAAGCGCGCCCCCTCGATCCGCACGTCGTCAGCGGTCCGTTCGCCTGAGCCGTGGAACCAGCACACCAGCAGGTCTCCGTTCGGACACTCGACAATGCTGCTGGCATGGACGTGGTCCTTGACCAACGGGAAGATATTTTCGAATTCGTTTGTGGGCGCCGCCACCGCGATGGTTGGCGCCAATAGGACGAAGATGACTTTGAATCGGGATGTGTTCATCGTTACGGTCTCCTGCATCCTGCGACCTGCTGCACCTCATTCTTGGCGTCATCAGGGGATTAGACGCGACGAACCCAGGCAAATCAAGTCGGGGCCGGGGGGATATCACAGGCAAGGGCCTGCGCGATGAGCCGCAGCGCCTCGGCGTAGTCTCGCGGCTCTTGGATGAGGGCGGCGCACAGGCGCTCAATGGCGGGTTGGTCGAGGCGCTCGGCGCCGATGGCGCGCCGGCGCCGTTCGTCGGTGCGGCAGGCGTAGAGAATCTCGGTCGCGTAGGGCGGCTTGGCAATCTCGTTGCGCGGCTTGCCGCGCCGGATCTGTGCCAGTGCTTTGGCGAGGCGTTCGGGCGAGCCACCGGGCGGCGAATCCTGTCCCGTGCGCAGTTCGTGAGCGATATTGACGGCGGGCGGCTGTTCGAGCTTGGGCATCAGCCAGCGGCGGAGTTCCTCGTCGAGAACGCCAGCGAGAATCAGTTCCTCGGGCGGCGCCTGTCCTGTGCTCTTCAGCAATCGCAGCATCTGTTGAGAGCGAGTCGAGAAGACGTCGAACCTTGGAATCCACTTGTCGAGGGCGCGGCCGACGGGGTCGGGCAGCGTGATGGCCATGGTGACGGACCGGCGGTCGAAGGCGCACTCGCACACGCCGCCATGGTCGTTTTCGACGACGCGGCGGAAGGAGGCCGCGTACGCTTCGTCCATGGGCGTGCGCTCTGCGCCCTCGATGGTCATGAGACACTCGATGGCCCGTGCGGCGGTTTGGTGCTCGAAGATCCACACCATCGAACCGCCGCGGGGGACAGCGGCGGCGGCGAGGCAGAATGCGTTTGCGAACAACGTGCGCAGCCGGTCACGCCGAATGGCGACCGGAGGCAGGTCTGAGGTGAACAGGATCTCGAGCTCAACCGCACAGGCCGAGAGTCTCTCTGTGAACTCGGCGGCCACCTCGCTCAAGAGGGCCTCGAGGTCGGCTGGCTCCGTGCGAGACCCTTCGCCGTCGAGGATGGCCAAGGCCGCCTCGATGGGTTCGAGGATCCCGTCAGCCTCCGCGCGTTCGCAGCAGGCCGCGGCCCGCTCGACGCACTCGTAGAGCCGGCCAACTTCGGGCGCCAGTTCGGGCAGCTTGCGCACGCCTCGCAGTCGCAGGAGCAGCCCGTTTGGCCTCTTGTCGAGGCGTCCGCCGCGCGTGGCGAGGGTCCAGCGGCGCCCGAGCTCCGCGAGGGCGATGGGAATCAGACCTTCGACGTGCAGCCATTCGGGGAACCTGCCCGGGCCGTCGAAGCTCAGGGCGACGTGAGGGGTCTCGTCCTCCTCGAAGACCTCGATGCTCAGGGCGGATTCCGCCTCGAGCGCGGCGCCTTGAATGAGGATGCGAAGGCAGTCGCACATGCGGCCGGCGTCGCCGATGCAGTCGCCGGTCGGTTGGATATGGAACTCGTGGGTCTCGTCGGCGAGGTCGTCCAAGCGCTGCTTCAACGCGTCGGCCGGGCTGTATGTCTCATAGGCGGGATACTTGTGGAGTCCGAGGTAGGTCGCGGCCGCCTCGAGCGGGCGCACGATGGCGTCAGACGCTTCCCCCGTCCGCAGGCGTTCGCGGGCGTGAGACAGCACGGGCTCGATGGGTTGGAGCGCGTCGTCCATGGCGGATGCTGAGTGTAGCAGAGCGCTTTGGCGTTTCCCAGTGCGGCGGGGGCTGAGAGGAGGATGGAGATGAAGGATGAAGGATGAAGGACACAGGAGACAGGAGACAGGAGACAGGAGAAGGAGACTGTGTCCAAAGAAGCCGAAGTCACCGCCGGTAGTATGCCCGGAGGCCCTCGGGGCAGGTTTCCGTTCATCCTTCATCCTTCATCCTTCGGCTAGACTCTTACTGGCGGGGTTTTGACTGCTGTTTGCGGGATTAACTATACTCCCCCGGCTTGTTCCCCCTCAGAAAGGAGGCCCCTTCTCTTGTCCGGTAGTCCCGCAGAAATGACCTGGGTGGTCGGGCATTATGTCTGCCTGCTGTTCTCATTGTGCTTTCACGAGGCGGCGCACGCCATCGTGGCCAACCGGTGCGGCGATCCCACCGCCAAGCTGCTCGGCCGCGCCACGCTCAATCCCCTTGCCCATATTGATCCGATCGGCACGGTCGCCATGCCGCTGGTGATGATGTTCACCGGCTTCCCCTATCTTTTCGGCTGGGCGAAACCGGTGCCGGTGAATCCGCGCAACCTGCGCAATATGCGGCGCGATGAGGTCCTCGTGTCGGCGGCCGGGCCGCTGTCCAACATCCTGCTCGCGCTGACATTGCTCATTGTCCTCAAGGTCGTCGTGTTGGCCGCAGCCATGTCTACCCAGGTGGGGCTGCTCTACATCCTTATGAAGATCCTCTCCTACATGGTCATGGTCAACTTCCTGCTTGCGCTATTCAACCTCATCCCCGTCCCGCCGTTGGATGGAAGCCACCTGCTCTATCCGGTCCTGTCGCCCGGCGGCAGACGTGCGCTTGGTCAGATCGGTCCTTTCGGCATCATCATCGCCATCCTCGTGGCGCGCCACGTCCTGCCGCTCCCGATGCACCTTTTGGATCGGTTCGTCATGTGGTTCGCGTTCTGGGGAGTCAACTGACCCCGGACGCGGCCAAGGACCGCCCCGCCCCGTTTCTGCTATAATCGCGCCTTCATTCAGACCAACACGGGACGCAACCCGATACTTGATGGACAGTTGGGAGCAAACCATGGATTTGCCGAAAAAGTACAGGCCCCAGGAAACGGAGCGGCGCTGGCTCGAGCGCTGGAAAGAGACGGATATCTATGCGTGGGATTCCGCACGCGGACGCGACGAGACCTTCGCGGTGGACACGCCTCCGCCGACGGTGAGCGGGTCGCTCCACGTGGGCCATATGTTCAGCTATTCGCACCAGGACTTTGTCGTGCGGTTCCAGCGGATGCGCGGCAAGAACATCTTCTTCCCGATCGGCTGGGACGACAATGGGCTGCCCACGGAGCGCCGCGTACAGAACCTGTACAACGTGCGTTGCGAGCCGCATCTGCACTACGACCCGGCTCTGAAGGTCGAGCGGGGGAGGAAGGGCGAGCGGACGCCGATCAGCCGGCCCAATTTCATCGAGCTGTGCGACGAGGTGACCAAGGAAGACGAGGAGGTTTTTCGGCGGCTCTGGACGCGGCTCGGCTTGTCCTACGATTGGAGTCAGGAGTACGCGACCATCGACGAGCACTGCCGCACGATGTCGCAGTATAGCTTCCTCGGGCTGCTGGATGCGGGGGAGATCTACCAGGCCGAGCGGCCCGTGATGTGGGACGTGGGATTCCAGACCGCGATCGCCCAGGCCGAGATCGCCGAGAAGGAACTCGCCAGCGCCTTTCATTACCTGCGATTCGGCATCGAGGACGGCGACCGGGACTACGTGGTCATCGCGACCACGCGGCCGGAGTTGCTGGCCTCATGCGTGGCCGTGCTGGCGCACCCGGAAGACGAGCGGTACAAGGGCCTGTTCGGCAAGCGGGCCATCACGCCGCTGTTCCACGTGCCCGTGCCCATCATGCCCGACCCGCTGGCCGATCCCGACAAGGGCACCGGCATCGTGATGGTCTGCACCTTCGGCGACCAGACCGACGTGGAATGGTGGCAGAAGTTCGACCTGCCTACGCGCCAGAGCATCGGCCGTGACGGGGCCATGCTGCCCGTCACCTTCGGCGAGCCCGGGTGGGAAAGCCTGGACCCGGACGCCGCGAACGCGGTCTACGCGCAGATGGCCGGCCAGTTCGTCAAGAAGGCCCAGAAGACCATCATGGCCATCGCGGAGGCCATCGAGGGCGTCGTGGACCGCCCGAAGGAGACGCTCACCCACGCGGTGAAGTTCTACGAGAAGGGCGACCATGCGCTCGAGCTGATTCCGACGCGGCAGTGGTACACGCGGTTGCTGGACAAGAAGCAGGAGTTGGTCGAGCAGGGGCGCAAGATCGCGTGGCACCCGGAGTTCATGTTCAAGCGCTATGAGGCCTGGGTCGAGGGCCTCAACCAGGACTGGTGCCTGAGCCGGCAGCGCTACTTCGGCGTACCCGTTCCCGTCTGGTTCCGCATCGACCACGAGGGCCGGGTGCTGCATGACGAGCGCCTGCTGCCCGACGTGGCCGACCTGCCCGTCGACCCGCTCAACGAAGCGCCGAAGGGCTTCACGGAAGACCAGCGCGACCAGCCTGGCGGGTTCACGGGCGACCCGGACGTACTCGACACGTGGGCCACGAGTTCCCTGTCGCCCCAGATCGCCACGAAATGGTTCAAGGACGAGCCGCGCCATCGTGGCCTGTTTCCTATGGACATTCGCCCACAAAGCCACGAGATCATCCGCACGTGGGCCTTCTACACCATCGTCAAGGCCTACCTCCACGATCGCCAAGTCCCCTGGCACAACGTGGTCATCAGCGGCTGGATCCTCGACCCCGACCGCAAGAAAATGTCGAAAAGCCAAGGCAACGTGGTGACGCCCGAGCCGCTGCTCGACCAGTTTGGGGCGGACAGCGTGCGTTATTGGGCGGCTCGGGCGCGGCTCGGCGTGGACACGGCCTACGACGAGCAGATCTTCAAGGTGGGCAAGCGGTTGTGCACCAAGCTGTTCAACGCCAGCAAGTTCGCCATCGGCCGGTTCAGCGAGGTCGACCCGGCGCTGCTCGGGCCGGACAAGATAGCGGCCGAGACCGACCGGGCGGTGGTGGCGCAGTTGAGGCCGTTGATAGAACGCGTGACGGACGCCCTCGAGCAGTTCGACTATGCCCAAGGGTTGAGCCTGACCGAGGACTTCTTCTGGCGCACGTTCTGCGACAACTACCTCGAGCTGGCCAAGTCTCGCACCTACGAGGAAGATCTGAGCGAGGGGCGGCTGTCCGCTGCCTCGACGTTGCGCCTGCTCCACCGCGTCCTTGTGCGTATGTTGGCACCGTACCTGCCCTTCCTGACCGAGGAGGTCTGGCACTGGTGCTACTCAGAGGACGCCGACATGCAGGAGTCCGTACACGGCAGCCCATGGCCGTCGCCCGAAGAGTTGGCCGCGATAGCGGAGCCGGCGCATCCGCTGGCCTATGACGCGACCGTGGGTGTGATCGAGGCGGTACGCAAGGCCAAGGCGGATGCCAATCTCAGCATGCGCGCGCCGGTGGCCCACGTGACCGTGACCGGCAAGCCGAAGGCGCTCGAGGCCCTCAAGGCCACTGCCGGCGACGTCGTCGGTATGCTGCACATTGACCAGCTCGACTTCGCCGAGGGCACGCCGGAAACCGGCTGGGTATCCGTCGAGACCCAAATCGAAGGCTAACCCACCTCGCGCTGACGGTCTCGGTGGTGTATTATCGAGGTGAAGGCGCGAGTAATGGTTGGTCTGGGCGATACGGGGCTTGGGGCCATCGGCGGCGTCCGCCAGGCGCCGGCAAACGACCCCCTGTCCGGCGCGGCGCGGCAGTTGTCCCCCGCCGAAAAGCGCCAGGTCGAACGGCTGCGACAGCGCGACCGTGAGGTGCGCCAGCACGAGCAGGCCCATCTGGCGGCGGCCGGCCCGTATGCACGGGGACGCGCGCGCTTCTCGTACACGGTCGGTCCGGACGGCAAGCGCTACGCCACCGGCGGCGAAGTCGAGATCGATGTGTCGCCGGCGGCCACGCCGGAAGCGACGGTGCGCAAGATGCGGGCCGTCAAACGGGCCGCAGTGGCGCCGGGGGACCCATCGCCCCAGGACCGCGCGGTCTACGCGGAGGCGTCCCGTCTCGAGATCGAGGCGCAGCGCGAGGCCGCCCAACAGCGCCGCGAGTTCGACCCGTTGCGGCCCGACGCCTTAGGCCAGGACGCCGCGTTGGTCCGGGGCACCGGGCCAGGGCTGCCGGGAATCATTCAAGAAGCGTTCCGGCCCTCGGCCGAGGCGGTGGCCCAGTTGTACCGGCCATTGGTGGCGGGCGCCATGGCCTCTGCTGGGGCCACGCTTGACGTGGCCGTCTAGAGGCCGTTGCCTTCAGCGGTGCGCATTCTGTATACGTGAAACGCAAGCGATTCGACGAACGAAAGGAGAAACGCGTCATGGAACATCGGACTCTGGGACAGAGCGATCTGGAAATCCCGGTGGTATCGTTGGGGGCATGGGCGATTGGCGGGTGGATGTGGGGCGGCGCGGACGATGAGGCGTCCATACGCGCCATTCAGAAAGCCATCGACGTCGGCATGAACTGCATCGATACGGCCGCGATCTACGGCATGGGACACTCGGAGCGGATCGTGGGCAAGGCCGTTGCCGGGCGCCGCGACGAGGTCATCGTGGCCACGAAGTGCGGCCTGCGCTGGAGTCTCGAGCAGGGCCAGCCGTTCTTCGAGTCGCGCACGCCGGACGGGACGCCCTGCACGATCTACCGCAACCTCACGCGCGACTCGATCAAGTACGAGTGCGAACAGAGCCTCGAACGCCTGGGCGTGGACGTGATCGACCTGTACCAATGCCACTGGCCGGACGCGACCACGCCTATCGAGGAAACCATGGGCGCGCTGGTCGAGTTGAAGGAGGAGGGCAAGATCCGCGCCATTGGGGTGAGCAACTTCACCGCCGAGATGATCGAGGAGTGCCTCGAGCA
>Ga0272442_10012755_pt1 | contig 10112 bp, 8 predicted proteins | sample SSMForm2O_FD_200262 | JGI IMG/M metagenome (GOLD analysis project Ga0272442, IMG submission 200262) | Marine sediment archaeal communities from Little Sippewissett salt marsh, Falmouth, MA, United States - SSM-Form-2O | ecosystem: Environmental > Aquatic > Marine > Wetlands > Sediment ... | reverse complement strand
CTTTCACGCCGACAACAGGGGTTCAAATCCCCTTGGGGACGCCAGATCATATTTCCGGTTTTAACCGGATTTCTTAAAAGCGGCCTTGCCTGATGCGGGGCCGCTTTTCTTATTCCTCCATGTGGTGATCTTTTTTCAACCGGTAAATGACTTCGTTGATCTCGCATTTTCTCCAATCATGCTGGTTTTTCAGCTCCCGCCTTACCAGATCCAGAACCTGGGTTTCCTCGTAGACCTTTTTGGCTTCCCTGTAACGGTAATCATCCACCCAGCAGCGATCCTCCTGGAGCCTGCAACCGGCTCCCCCGAGGATAAACGCTAAAACGAGAAGCAGCCAAAAGAAACGCTTCATATTTCATCCCCTTTCCCGATTGGCAAATTCCATCCTGATACTGACGGATACCCCCCAGGAGTCAATGGTTTTTTTCCATGATCATGGATACCGTTTGACTATTTGTTCCGGTTGATTCATTAATAAACTCCAACATCACTCGAATGGGAAAGGACGCTCCAGAGTTTTTTTCTTGTGTGGTAAATGTTATTATGAAAAAAAACATCCTTTATCTCTCTCCCAGCAACCGGTGGCTCGGGGCCAGGATCAGTCTCAGGGTTCTATTGAAAATGCTCGATAAGGAGCGGTTCCATCCCGTGATTGTCTGTCCCTCCCGGGAGGGACCTTTTGCAAGGATCCTGGAAACCGAGGGGTTCGATGTCGAATACCTCACCCTCTGGAACTGGAGGAAATACAAGTACCTGGGGCATCGACTGGCCTCGATATGGAAACTCAAAAAACTGATTAAAAAGCATAAAATCGACCTGATTCATTGTAATGAGTTCTGGACCGCCCCTTATGCCTACTGGGCAACCAGGGGAACGGGCATCCCCCTTGTCTCCCATGTACGGCTCAGTATGACCCCCAAAAAGATCCACGATTACTACCTGGGAAAAATGACCCGGATCGTGTGTGTGTGCAAGGCCCTGGTGGAGGAGTTTTCCGAGTGGCCGGATTACAAAAATCGCGTTGTGCCCATATACAACGGGGTTAACTTGAAGGAATACGATCCGGCGAGGAAAATGAAGACCGATATCCGCGCCAGGTTCGGCATCCCCGAAGAGAGCATCCTTATCGGCCTGGTCGGCCAGATCAGCAAGCGAAAGGGCCAGGATCAACTGATCCGTATCGCCCCCGATCTGATCAAGCGCTTTCCCAATGTCCGCTTCCTGATTGTCGGAAGCTCCAGGGAGTGGGAATACGAAAAGGAAATTCACCGCATGATCGAGTCCCGCAATCTGGAGGAATATTTCATCTTCACAGGCGATATGAGGGATATGCCCGCTGTTTATAAATCCCTGAATATCCTGGTTCTGCCATCCCTTCGGGAGGGATTCGGCCGGGTGGTGGTGGAAGCGGAGGCCATCGAAATCCCCGTGATCGTGTCCAATGCAGGAGGATTGGTGGAGGTTGTGGATCCGGGAAATACCGGATATATCTTCACCCTGGGAAAGGATCGGGAAATGCTCGATTACCTGTTTCGCCTGTGTAAGGATCCTGAATTATCCCGCAGGATGGGTTCCCAGGGAAGAAGGTTTGTCAGGGATAATTTTTCCCAGGAAATAATGATCGAAAAAATCACGTCTCTCTATCTCGAGATCCTTTGAAATGAATCTTGTACCAGGGAAGATAAACGTTGCTCATATTATTTCCGCCCTGGGGCGGGGCGGTATGGAATACGCCGTTGCCCGCCTGGTGCTCGAACAGAAAAGGCTGGGGTGCCGCGTTCAGGTGATCTGCATTCGCGATTTCGGTCCGACCCTCGAGATCCTGCAATCCGGGGGTGTCCCGGTTCACCTTTCCTATTTCCGATCCCGCCTCCACCCCGGTTCCCTCGCCCGACTCCGGCGCCTCCTTTTGAAACTCGAGGTAAACGTCGTTCAAACCCACAACTACCGCCCGAACGTGTCGGGTACCGTGGCGGCGAGGCTGGCTCGCGTTCCGGCCGTCATCTCCAGCCTCAGAACCGTGAACCGCTGGGATACCCTCCGCCAGTTCTGGATGGATCGCCTTCTCTGCCTCTTTCGGGATGCCATTGTGTGCGTTTCCGGTGAAGTCAGGGACCGCTATATCGAAAAGATCAAATGGCGACCGCAAAAGTGCCGCGTCATTCACAACGGCGTGGATCCGGAAATCCTGAAACCCATGGAACCGGCCCGGGAGCTGTTCGATAAATATAAGCTGGATCCTGATTCCTTTTACGTGATATCGATTGCCCGGTTGGTGAAAATAAAGGATCACAAAACCCTTATTCGTGGATTCCGGAAGGTGGCGGAAAGGGAAAAAAGGGCCATGCTCCTCATCCTGGGTGACGGCCCGATGAGAGGCGAACTGGAGGGGCTCACCCGGGAAATGGGTCTCGAGGATCGGGTTCGTTTCATGGGTCATCAGGATAATATCTCCCAGTGGCTCAGCATCTCCGATGTCTCCGTATTATCGACCCACATCGAGGGATTTTCATCCACCATCCTTGAATCCATGGCTGCAGGCATCCCCGTAATCGCCACGGCGGTCGGGGGGAACCTCGAGGCTGTTCAGGATGGAGTGACCGGATACCTTACCCCGCATGAAGACGGCGGCGCCATTACAGACAGATTGCTCGAGCTCATGAGCGACCCCTCGCTGAGACAGCGGATGGGGCAAAAGGCCCGTGAGCTGGTTCGAGACAGGTTCAGCATCGAGTCGACGGCTCGAGAAACCATTGCCCTCTATCAATCGATCCTGGAGAAAAAGGGATGAGGATTGTACACGTCATACCATCGCTTGATATGGGGGGGGCGGAGAAATTGACCATCAACCTGGCCCTCGCCCAGAGGGAGCTCGGGAACGAGGTTTCCCTGTGTTGCGTGATGACCCCCCCTGAAAAAGGGGCATTGTATCCAAAAATCCGTGAGCAGGGGCTTTCGTGTTCCTATTCCTATTCGAAACACGAACCACGCCCCCTTCAGATATACAGATTCGTAAAATTGCTCAAACGGCTCGGGCCGGATGTGGTCCAAAGCCACCTTCCCCGTACGAACTCCTGCACGACCGTGGCGGCCCGTTTGGCCGGGGTCCGGTGTATCGTGGCCAGCTTCCACAACTCGATGATCTGGAAGAACAGGAGACAGAAAAAATGGGGACTTTTGACCGAGCGGTGGCAGGATGGACTTTTCTGCGATTCGAAATTCATCCGGAAACGCCTTGTGGAACTGTGTCCCCGTTCCGGGAGAAAAACGCGCGTTGTGTACCCCTCTGTTTCCCTTCCTGATGTTAAGGTACAGGAGAATGAAATCCTCGAGTTCCGGAAGAAATGGAATATCGCCGATGATGAAAAGATCGTCGGGATTGTGGCTCGCCTGGCAAAAGTCAAGGATCATGATACCTTCATAGATGCGGCTGAAAAGGTATTGAAAAGGCGTTCAAAGGTTCGATTTATCATTGCGGGGGAAGGCCCCAGGAAGAAAGAGATCGAAACCCGCATCAGGGAGAAAAATCTTTCTGATAAAGTACTCCTGGCAGGGTTTTTACCCTCCCTGGTTGCCCTCTGGAAGCTTATGGATCTCTTTGTTCTCACTTCCCGGTTGGAGGGATTTCCCGTCAGTTTGCTCGAGGCGTTTGCCTCGGGGGTGCCGGTTGTCGCCACAAATGTGGGTGGCATTCCCGAGATCGTGAAACCGGGACAAAACGGCTTTCTTGTGGATCCTGGAAATCCCGCGGAAACAGCGGATCGAATCCTTGAATATCTCGAGACCCCGGATCTCGAGGCAAGTATGAAAAAAAACGCCCGGGCCACGGCGGGGGAATTCACGATCGACAAAATGGCCCGAAGGTGTATCGAGTTATACAACGAATTATCGCGGGGCGGTTTATCAAATGGTTCATGACGATCTGAAGAGGCTGAGACGTCTGTACGGCGATTTCATCAGGGATGACGCTCTTTATAACGAGAGATCGTACACCCTGCTTCGTACCGATGTGAATCTGCTTTACGATGAAATCAAGGAAGCCTTTCGAAGGATTATCGTCTCCTGTAAAGGCCCTGAAGGAGTGGATCGCCTGCGGGTTCTGGAAATCGGCGCCGCCTGGGGACAGAGGCTGCGGATGTTCGTGGAATTCGGATTCCTTCCGGAAAATCTCTTTGGAGTCGATCTCCTCCCCCATTTTGTCAAAGTCGCACGGCGTCTTTCTCCTTCCTCCAGCTCTTTCCTTGTGGCCGATTCCCAGCAGCTCCCTTTTACAAACGATTCCTTCGACATTGTTTTTCAGTGTATGGTATTTTCTTCCCTCCTGGATCGATCCATCCGGAAACGCATCGGGAGGGAAATGGTCAGGGTAACCTCCCCCTCCGGAAAGATCGTATGGATCGACGACGGCGATCCCTCGTACATCAGGAAACATTCCGGGGAGATTTTTTACCAGGGGGTGTCGTTCGAGGAAGTCGCGGCTGAAATCTTCCCGGATGCAAAGATCACACGATATCCCAGGATCATACTGAAAAAGAATAAATTGAAAAAATGCCTGACAGAATCCTCTTCCCCCTATTCACCGTATCATAAACTGAAATATGCCTTTCATTCCCTGTTCAGGGGCAACCGAAGGCATGAAGTCCTTGTGATCAAACCTCGAAAGGATAACGCCTGAGATGAATTCCACATCTCTGAAACAAAACGGCTCGGGCGTCTCGGGGCGGTTGGATCGTCCCCTTTTCTGTTTCGTTTTCCTGGTTATCCTGGCAACCCTGTTCCGGATCGCTCTCCCCTTTTTCAGGGAATACATCTATTCCGATACAGTGCTCTGGATCCGTTATGCGGATCAGATCCGTCATCTCGATTTTACCCCGACCCTGGGAGAGGCGGTCCGGCCCGTGGAATGCCTGTTCCAGTACCCGCCCGGATATTCGCTTTTTATCGCACTGTTTTCCCTTTTTCTCCGGGATCTGATTCTTTCCTCCCTGGCGGTGAGCTTCTTTTTCGGAGTGATAAACCCATTCCTGGTATATCTGATCGGAAAAAAGGTCGGGAACAGATACGTCGGCTTCCTGGCGGGAGTGATCGCCTGTTTTCATCATGTTACGGTGAAAATATCGTGCAATTCCCTGATCCGGACCACGGTTTCCTTTTTCTTTCTCCTCGCAATCCTGGCGCTTTTCAAATTTCTGGAGGAGCCGGAGAAAAAGAGAAACGGCCTTCTTCTGGGAACCGCCATTTTCGCCGTGTATCTCTGCCGGTTCGAACTCGGGATCCTCTATGGACTTATCCTGGTACTATTCATCCTCTATTATTTCCTGAAAAACGGCATGAAGGAAAAGACGCGCTCCATCCTGTTCGTTTTCCTCCCCTTGCTTTTCCTGTTCCTCGTGCATTCTTTTCTCATGTTCAAATTTACCGGAAGATTTTTGTCCGAGTACCTGGTGGGGCATGTGAAGCCGGTTGCGGCCCTGAACAGGGGCATCAGCGAGGCGTTCGGGGGAAAACGCCCCCCCTCCCCCTACCCTGCCCTGGAAAGAGAACCGTCGTATTTCAGGGAAGCCCGGGGAAAGATGGAGCATGTGCCGTTTTACAGAAAGTGCCTGGAAACCGTGGATTCCTTTTTCGAATCGTACGAAATGATCCTCGTGATCCTGTTTATCATTCTGTCCCTCAAATTCAGGGAAATCCGCCTCGGATATCGGTATGAGGAGCTGTTTTACGGATTGTTCGTTCTCACCCTTTTCTTTTTTGCCGCGTTTGTTCTCGTTCTTCGAACCCGATACCTGTTTCAACTTTTGTATCTCGTTTTCATCCTGTACTCCCGCCTGATCCTGTTTCTCGCGGAGAAGCTAAGGAAATGGAAACCGGGGGCGGGCATTTTTGTCGTGATACTCCTCTTGCTCCCCTTCCTGTACAAGGGTTATCGATATAATGCGAAAAGCATCGAGGAAAACACACTCAAGGCATACCCCTTTCGTCCGGTCGGGAAAAGGATACGGGAAAATCATGGCGAGGGGCATGTTTTTCTCGTGAGGGATCCACGCTATGTGCTTTTCAGCAGGAGCTTTACATACATTTGCCTGAAAAACAACTTGAACCGGGTAACGGAAAGGGCCCGCATCACCGGGGCGCGGCTCCTGGTCGTTTCAGACCGGGAAGTGGAGGAGTATTTCCCTTTGCTGGAACCGATTTTTAATGAGAAAGACGATCGATTTCGAAAGGTTTTCGAAAGGGATTTCAAGGAGGAGGAGATCCGGGTCAAGGTGTTCCGGATATGCCTGCCGGAAGGATCCTGATATCCACCGGTCCTTTTTTCTCTTTTTATCCTTGCTCCGAAGCCAACTTTTCGCAGGATAGACGCTATAATGAAAACCAGCGACGAAAATAAAAAAACAGCAACCGCGGGAAAAGGAGGCTTCTTCTCAGCTGCCAATATTCAGGTCGTGCTTCTGTTTGTTATCCTCCTTACCCAGCCTTTCAAAAAGATGCACGGATTGACCAACCTCTTTCTGATCCTCGCCCTTGTCTTTATCATCGTGATGATCGTGAAAAAAAGGTTCTTTCCCCTACCCCGGCCTTTCCTGTATATTCTGGTCGCCTATACGGCCTCCATCATCCTCTCTACTATCATTTCGATCGATGTGGAAGAGAGTATCGACGGGATCCGGAGCGAGTATCTCAAACAGATGATCGCCTTCTGCCTGATCCTGGCAGGTGCGGCCGAAACGCGAAAGATCCGGAATACCGTGCTTGGGGCCTTTTTCCTCTCCGGGCTGATCATGTCCACCATCGGATTCTTCCCCTATTTTTTCGGATTCTTTACCACCAATGACCATCGGCTCCTCTCCCTTTCCGGCAGCTATACCCGCCTGGCTTATTTCTACCTGTTTTACATCCCCTTTCTCATTCTTCTTCTCCCGGGAAAGGAGACGAGGGGGAAAGTCGGAATATACATCCTGATGGCCCTCGGTCTGGCGGCCACGTTTTTCAGCAAGACCCGGGTCGCCTGGATAACCCTGCCCCCCTCCATGTTGCTTGTTTGTATATTGACGAAAAAATGGCGCACCCTCCTCATACTGGCTCTCATTTTCATCCTGTGTACCGGCGCCCTTTTCATCCTCTCCCCCACCCTGAGAAGCCGTGCCGGGGATTTCCGGGAACTGCTCGATTGGAGCGGATCTTTCGGGGAACGCCTCCCCCTTTGGAAAAGCGCGGCGAAAAGCATCAGGCAACACCCCATCCTCGGAAGGGGATACGGCAAGTACATCTTCCGAAAGATCTACCTGGAAAATCCCGTGGAAGGGGGCCAGGCCAAAAGCGACACCCACAACACCTTTATCGAGCTCCTGGTCCAGAGGGGGGCCCTGGGATTTCTCACCACGTTCCTGGTTTACCTCTTCTTTTTGAAGCTCGCCTGGAGGCGGCATGTGGAGGGCACGCCCCGGGGAAGGGCATACTTTGCGTATTTTGTCACCATCTCCTTCGGGCTGGCCCTTTTCAGCATGGTGGATAATATTTATGTGAAGGAAACGGGACGATACCTGTGGCAATTGGCCGCCCTCGGGTTTCTCCCGATCCAATCCCCAAAGGGGGATCATTCGCATTCTCCCGGGAGGCAGGATCGATCATGAAAAGCGATTCCTCTGTAACATCTGTTCTGGAGGTTCTGGAGAACAAACCCGGACTGAGGAGAAATATCGTTTATAAAAGGATCATCCCCCCCCAACCAGCGAAATACGACGAGTTCCCCAAATCCCTGCCTTCCGAACTCACCGGTGTTCTGAAAAAAAGGGGAATCCCCAATCTCTACATCCACCAGGCAAAAGCGATCCGGGAACTGGACCAGGGCAAAAATATCGTGGTGGTCACCCCCACTGCATCCGGCAAAACCCTTTGTTTCAACATCCCCGTAGTCCGGGCCGTGATGGAAAATCCCGAGGCCCGCTCCCTCTACATCTTCCCCACCAAGGCCCTGTCACAGGATCAGTACAAGGAACTCCACGAGATCACGGAGGCCCTGGAACGGGACATCCGGGTTTATACCTTTGACGGCGATACCCCGGCCTCGGCCCGCAAGGCCATCCGGAACTCCGGCCATATCGTGGTCACCAATCCCGACATGCTCCACACCGGGATCCTGCCCCATCACACAAAGTGGATCAAGCTCTTCGAAAATCTGAAATACATCGTGATCGACGAGGTGCACCATTACCGGGGCGTGTTCGGGAGCCACCTTGCCAACGTGATCCGGCGTTTGAAACGCATCTGTGACTTTTATGGTTCGAGCCCGCAATTCATCTGTTGCAGCGCCACCATCGCCAATCCCCTCGAGCTGGCGGAAAAACTGGTGGAAGAGGAGTTCACCCTCATCGACGAAAACGGCGCCCCCCAGGGGGAAAAGGTCTTTATTTTTTACAATCCTCCCGTGGTGAACCGGGAACTGGGCATCCGGCGTTCCTCGATCCTCGAAGCCCAGAGGATCGCCGCCCATTTCCTGTATCACGACATCCAGACCATTGTGTTCGCCCGTTCGCGCCTCCGGGTGGAGATCCTTCTGAAATACCTGAAACGGGCCATGGCAAAGTTGAAACGGGATCCCGACCGCATCCGGGGATATCGCGGGGGGTATCTTCCAGGGGAAAGACACGCCATTGAAAAGGGCGTCAAGGAGGGCCGGATCCTCGGGGTGGTGAGCACCAACGCCCTCGAGCTGGGGATCGATATCGGCCGTTTGAAGGCCGCGGTACTGGCCGGGTATCCCGGCACGGTCTCGAGCACGTGGCAACAGGGGGGGCGCGCCGGGAGAAAGGCCGGAAGCTCCGCCGTGGTTCTGGTTTCCACTTCATCCCCCCTGGATCAGTATATCGTGGGTCATCCGGATTATTTCTTCGGGGCATCGCCGGAGTCGGGGATCGTGAACCCGGACAATATCGCCATCATGGCCAGCCATTTGAAATGCGCCTGTTTCGAACTGCCCTTCGAGGAGGGGGAAAAGATGGGAGAGCTCGATCCTGCTCCGATTTTGAATCACCTCGAGGAGGGCGGGGTGGTTCGCCATACAGGGGGGCGCTGGTTTTATTCGAGCGAGGTTTATCCCGCTGAGGAGATCTCCCTCCGGAGCGCCACCGCGGAAAATTTCGTGGTTTTGAATGTATCGAAAAAAAACGAGCTGATCGCGGAGGTGGATTACGATTCCGCCCCGTTTCTGATCCACGACGAGGCCATTTATATCCACCAGGGAAAGACCTTTTTCATCGATCAGCTGGATTGGGACCGGAGAACCGCGTATGCTAGAGAGGTCGCCGCGGATTATTACACGGACTCCCTTTCCAAAACGGATGTCCGCGTTCTCACGGAGGATGCAACCACTCGATCAAAGGACGAAGATTCCCCCCTGACAACGAAGACCTTCGGGGACGTCAGCGTGGTCACCATCGTGGCCAAGTATAAGAAGATCAAGTTCGAAACCCATGAAAACGTGGGATACGGGGAAGTTCACACACCTCCGAACGAGATGCAGACGGAAAGCTGCTGGTTGACTTTCCGGGAGGATCTGAAAGAGGTTCTCGAAGAAAAGGAACTGGCCCTGGGGAGCGGGCTACGGGCTTTGGCCACCCTGCTTTCCAACGTGGTTCCCCTCTATGTCATGTGCGATCCGAAGGATTTCATCGTGGTGCCTGTGGTGCGGGCCCCTCACGTTCAAAGCCCCACCATCTACCTGTACGACAGGTATCCCGGCGGGATCGGGATTGCCCGTCGCTGCTTTGCCATAGATGAAAAGCTCTTCCGCGCCTCCCTCGAGATCGTGGAGGGTTGCCGGTGTTCCGAGGGCTGCCCCTCGTGCATCGGTCCCTCCCTCGAGCTCGGTCACAAAGGAAAGCTTACGGCGAAATTCCTGCTTCAGGAGATTTTGAAGAACGCCTGAAAAAAAGCCGGGCGGGAATTCGCTCCCGTCCGGCTCTGAAACGTCGCTTCGAGAAATGATCAGTATCGGTCGTGCCCGCGGTTGAAGCCGCCCCCCCCGCGCCGATCGCCGCGCTCGGGTTTGGGTCGGGCTTTATTGACGGTGATGGCCCTTCCGTTCAGATCGTTTCCGTTCAGACCCTCGA
>Ga0272442_10012753_pt1 | contig 10113 bp, 8 predicted proteins | sample SSMForm2O_FD_200262 | JGI IMG/M metagenome (GOLD analysis project Ga0272442, IMG submission 200262) | Marine sediment archaeal communities from Little Sippewissett salt marsh, Falmouth, MA, United States - SSM-Form-2O | ecosystem: Environmental > Aquatic > Marine > Wetlands > Sediment ... | reverse complement strand
GTTCCTCGTCGACGCGCAGCATCTGCTGCGAGCGGGCGATCATCCGGGTCTTCACCGTGGTCGGCCGGGACCGGTCCGTGAGGAGCCCGGTCGTGTCGGCCCGCGCGGTCTTGAGCAGGCGGCGCAGGCGCCTCCCTTCCTCGTCTTCTCCGACGACGCCGGCGACGATCGCCCGGGCCCCGAGGGCGACGAGGTCGGCCACCACGCTGCCCGCCGCTCCCGGCCGCTCGTCGCGCCGCCCGGCCTCCACCTTGAGTACCGGGATGGGCGCCTCCTGCGAGATCCGCTCCACCGAGCCCCACAGGTAGCGGTCGAGCATGTAGTCCCCGACGACCAGGACGCTCGGCGTGCCGAGCCCCTCGACCAGTTCAATCGGTTTGTCCGACATCGCCCGCGTTCTCCTCTTCTCGGCCGCGTTCGACCCGGCCGGCCAGCTTCCATCGCCGGTGGGTCCACAGCCACTGCCCGGGGGTCCGCCGGATGATTTCCTCGAGCGTGTCGTTGAAGCGCTGGGTGTTCGCGGCGATGTCCGCGTCGCGGTCACCCGTCCGAACCAGCTCGAGGGGGCCTTGCAGGCGCCCGTGATGGCGGAACCCGTATCCGTCGCGCATACCGTACCCGACAAAGACCGGCGCGTCCAGCCGCAGTGCCAGCGAGGCGACCACGGCGGTGGTGGCGGCCGGGCGGCCGAAGAACGTCACCGGCACGTACGCCCGGTTGACGTGCTGGTCGATCAGCACGGCCACGGCCTCGCCGCGGCGAAGCGCCCGCAGCATCGGCCGCACACCCTCCCGCGTGCTGAGCACCTTCATCCCCAGACTCTCGCGAAGCTCCGTGGTGTATCGCCGCACGAGCGGGTTATTCACCGGACGCGCCAGCGCGTTCACGCCGTCCATCTGCGCCGCCACGGTGGCCCCGTACAGCTCCCAATTGCCTTGGTGCATGGTGAAGAGGATGACGCCGCGCCCGCCCTCCCGCGCCTTGCGGACGGCCTCGATGCCGTCCATCGGAAACCGCGCGGCGATGCGGTCCTTGGTCCCGTGCCGCCTCATCCACAGCGTCTCCACGGCGGTCAGGCCGATGTGGAGGAAGACCTCTCTGACCAGCCGGTTGATCTCTCGCCGGGTCCGCTCACCGGGCATGGCCCGTTCGATGTTCCGCCGTGCGATCCGGCGCCGGCGGACCGCGATCAGCCAGAGCAAACGGCCGAGGGCCCTACCGCCCAGCACGGCCAGCCTCTCCGGAAGAACGCCGGCGGCGGCAGACAGGAGCCGCACGGCGGCGTACTCGGCGACGTACTGGATCCGGCGGCCGAGCCCCGCCTCATTCTTCGCCATACTTCGACGCCCGGAGCGCTTCCTCAAAAAGCCTCGCCAGCCCCTCCTCGCCGGAGACCATCTCCATCTCCACGCGCAACACCAGCAGCTTCCTCTCCTTCGGCCAGACCGGGGCCCTGGCCCCGGTGCGAAGTCCCACCAGTTTAACCGCGTCCTTCTCCGTTGTCACGAACGCATCCACCGCGTGGTTGTCCGCGCGGGTGATGCGCGCCACGTCGTCCGGCGTGTACCAGTGATGGTCGGAGAACTCGCAGGCCCATTCGACCGCCGCCCCCAGATCCTCGACCGTCCGCCGGAAGGCGCCCGGATTGCCGATCGAGCAGAACAGCCCCAGGCGCTTGCCGGCCAGGATCGACGGTTCCCGGGCATCGCCGTCGGGGAACGCGGTGACCGCGGTGGGGGCATGTCTCGACGTGGCGACGGGGACGTCCGGCGCCACGCGGCGCAGGCGGTCGGTCAGCGCCGTCCGCGCCCCTTCGTCAACGAGATCGGACCGCGTGACCACGATCACGTCCGCGCGGCGAAGGCCGGAGACCGGCTCCCGCAGCAGGCCGCGGGGAAGGAAGTGGCCGTAGCCGAACGGGCAGGTCGCGTCGATCAAGACCACGTTGCCGAACCGTGCCAGCCGCCGGTGCTGGAAGCCGTCGTCCAGGACCAGCACGTTGGCGTCGTCGAGTCTCATCGCTTCGACGGCGGCGCGGAACCGGTCCGCGTTCTGGCGGTGCGGAACGCCGGGGAGGTGTGCGGCGAGCAGCAGGGCCTCGTCATTTTCGCCGCCCCGCGCCCCGTAGCCGCGGCTGATGATGGCGGGCCGCGCCTCGCGCTCCGCGAACCACCGGACCACGTACTCGACGGCCGGCGTCTTCCCGGTCCCGCCGGTCGTGATGTTCCCGACACAGAGGACCGGCTTGTCCACCCGGTGCTCGGGCAGCACGCCGTTGTTATAGAGGAAGTTGCGGGCTCGGGCCACGAGGCCGTAGAGCAGTGAGACCCCATACAAGAGACACCGCAGACAGGCGGCCCCCGGCCCCCGCGCCTCGCCGGACAGAATCTTCCTGTATCCCGGAGAGATTTCCACGGGGCCGATTATATATCCGTCTGGTGGGGCGGTCAACCGGAGGCGGGCGCGGGCTGCGACGGGTTATTCGTCCTGCGTTTCGAGCCTCAGCGCGGCCGAGTTGATGCAGTAGCGCAGTCCGGTCGGCGCGGGGCCGTCCTCGAAGACGTGGCCGAGGTGCCCGCCGCAGCGGCTGCAGAGCACCTCGGTGCGCAGCATGCCGTGGCCGGCGTCTTCCTGCTCCGTGACGGTCTTCGCGTCGGCGGGCGCGGTGAAGCTGGGCCACCCGCAGCCGGACGGGTACTTGGCGTCGGAGCGGAACAGAGCCTGCCCGCAGCCGGCACACCGGTAGCCCCCCGTCGTCTTGCTGTCCCAGTACTTGCCGGTGAAAGGCCGCTCGGTGCCTTTCTCGCGCAGGACCCGGTACTGCTCGGCGGTCAGCTCGGCCCGCCACTCGGCGTCGGTCTTCTCGACCTTGTTGCTCATCGTGGACTCCTTTCGCCGCGCCGGGGTGGCCGGCTTGCCGGTGCCGCAGCTCCGGCAGTGGCACCCCGCCAGCAGCACGGCGATGATGACCGGCACACGTCGCATCGTCACATCCCTCGGTAGACCGCGGCCAGTCTCCTCCCCGGATGCCGAACGGGCGCTCCGTTCCTGCCTCCATTATACAGCCATCGACGACATCACCGGGCTAGTTCTTGGGGTCGGTTGCGGCCGACGGGATGGCGAAGCGGACCACGGAGTCCTCGACGAGCAGGGTCTTGGCCCGCTCCGGCTCGCCCGGGAAGCGCCATGCGACCGTGAGGGGGCCGGGCTCGGCCATGCCGAGCAGAAGCCCGGACCGCCCGGCGCGGAGCGCCCAGGCGCCACGGGGGTGCTTGCCCTCCCGCGAGGTGACGGTGATGGGGCCGGGGGTCCGGCCGCGTAGAGGAAGGACGGCGCGGACCGCGTTCACGTCGTAGGCGCCCGGCAGATCGTTCCAGCAGACCCACAGCTCGCCGTTTTTCGCGGCCACGATCATGTCCTGGGCGCCGTCGGCGTCGAGGTCCGCCACCAGCCCCGCCTGGGTGCCCTTCTGCACGGCGGGGATCAGGTTCATCTCGGCGAGATCGACTTGGTGGGCGTAGGCCAGGGCGCGGAACCCTCGGTTGTAGAAGAGCATCGGGGCGCGGTTGGGATGGAAGGTCGCGAGGTCCTGGCGGCCGTCGTTGTTGAAGTCGCAGGTCGCGGCGCGGACCCCGGGAGCCGGAGCCAGCATGTAGGCGACTTCGCCCGACCACTGGAGAACCGGCTGGAAGGCGCCGCCGCCGAGGTTCTGCCAGACCTGGACCTCGTCGTCGCCCGCGGTGAAGACGTCCAGCCGCCCGTCGCCGTCGTAGTCGCCCAGCGTTGCGTGGCCCGATTTGCCGGCGAGCTTCACCGGGCAAGGGACGCCCGGCCGGAACCCGCCGCCCGCCTTGCCCCGGTACAGGGCGGAGCCCTTCCGGAAGAGGTGGAGGACGTCGGCGTAGCTGTCGCCGTCCAGGTCGGCGACGAGGCACGACCCGGCGTTGCCGAGGTCTCTCTTTATCTTCACTGCGAGGCGTTGAACGGTGACCACGCCGTTGCGGCGGCGCTCGACGACCACCGGGCCGGCGGGCGTCGCGGCGAGCAGCCCGGCCGTCGGCCCCGAGAGACCCACCACCGAGAGGCCCCGCACGTCCTGCAACGCGCCGATGGCGGGCGCTTCTCTGTCGAACGTGCCCTCCTTCGACTGGAGGTGAAAGGTCAGTCGGCGGCCGTCCCACGAGGCGAGGTCGAGCCGGCCATCCCCGTTGAAGTCGGCCCACGCAGCATGGCGCGACCGCGACCGGAGCGTCGACGGCCGGGTGATCTCCAGGAACTCGTCCCTCTGGTTTTTCCTGCTGTGTTGCCAGAGCTGATCGCCACGCTCAGCCGCGACGAAGAGCACGGGAGCGCCCTTGCCCGTCAGGTCTACCAGGCGCAGCCCGCGCACCCTCCCCTGGAGCCGGGTAATCTTCTCCGGCTCCGACCACGCGGTGCCCGTGGCGATCGGCACAACCGGGTCGTCCGCCTCGAGAACGTACTTCACACAACGGATCAGCATGTCGGTGCCGCCGTACCAGACGCCGTGCAGGCGGGAGTCGATCCGCTCGAACGCCAGTTCCGCCTTCTTGGTGTCGTAGGACATTCTGAGCCATTGCCCGCGGCAGTGCAGCAGCGCGTGGACGATGTGCGCCGGGCCGGGGGTGTCGTCGCCCAGGATCATGTCCGGCGGAGCATCGTCGTCGTCGAACTCCTTGCGGGCGTCGCTGAGGAACAGCGCCGCGGGGGCCGCGCCGTTTTTGGCGAGGACGGCCCGGAACGCCGCAACGTGCTCCTTGGGGGCAGCGGCTAGTTTGAGGGTGGCCCGCTGCATCGCCAGCTTCCCCTTGAGCCGGTTCAGCACGGTCAAGGGGACCGCTCCACCCTTTGGCTTCCCGAACCGGACGAGCGCGATCTGCTTCGACTGCTCGACCAGGTGAACGGGCGTGAACCTCGGGGACGGCGAGCAGGCCCGGGCCGGCGCCGCGAGAGCCAGGCAAATCACCGTGACGAAGGACAACAAGATGATGCCGGCAAGACATCGATGCCAGGAAACCATCTCCCCCCTCCAGAGGCCGGACAGCGCACGAAGGCTCGTCACCGTCTATTGTAGGCGAAAGGCGAAACCACACCAAGCAGGAATTCAACGGCCAGCGGGATTACCCGTCGAGTCCCTTCAGCTCCTGCGTCTCCGCCCGACCGAGCACTATAGGCGGTGCCCGGCGCCTGTGGCAAGTGGGATTCGCATCATGGCGTCAGGACGACCTTGATGGCTTCGCGGGTGCGCATTAGCTCGAAGGCCTGTCTCCATTCGGCCAGGGGCAGGGTGGTGGTGATGAGCGGCCGTAGGTCAATCCGCCCCGCGGCGAGCAGCTTCAGGGCCAGCGTCCACGAGACCGGATTGGAGGTGTGAGACCCCGCCAGGGTCAGCTCCCGTACGAAAAAGACGTCGTCGAAGTCGAGCGAGACCTCCCGGTGAAGGATGCCCGCCTGGACGTAGCGGCCGCGCTTGCGAAGGCAGGCCAGCCCGGCCGGTACGGCCGCCGCGGAGCCCGAGCACTCGATCACGGTATCCGCCCCGTAGCCGTCGGTCAGCGAGCGGACCAACTCGCGGAGATCCTCCGCTTCCACGTCGACCGTCCACTTCGCCTCGAATTGTCGGGCCAGGGCGAGGCGTTCGGCGTCCGCACCGGTCCCCGCCACGAGGACCCGGGCGCCGAGGACGGCCGAGCAGCGCGCCACGAGCAATCCCAGCGAGCCGGGGCCGGTGACGACGATGAACTCGCCCTCGGCCACTCCGGCCTGTTCGAAGACGGCGTGCGTGGCGCAGGCGAGCGGCTCGGTCAGGGCGCCGGCGGCAAACCCGACCCCCGCGGGCAGGACGTGGGTGCTGGCCTCGGGCAGGCAGACGTATTGGGCGAAGCAGCCGTCGGCGCTGGAGGCCATCCCCCGCCGGTCGATGCACAGGCTGACCGGACCGTCCGTGCAGTAGCGGCACTTGCCACACAGGCTCTTGGTGGTCTCGCTGGTGACGCGGTCGCCGACCTTTCGGGTCCCGCATTCGTCACCCAGTTCCACGACCACCCCGGCCAGTTCGTGTCCGAGAATGACCGGCGGCCTGAGACTGGGATGGCCCTGGATGTCGGTCCCGCACACTCCGGCCGCCTTGACCTCGATCTTGACTTCGTGGGGCGCGGGCGACGGCTCCGGCACGTCCTCCAGCCGGGTATCATCGTCGCCCATTCCGAACCGGACCAGCGCCTGCATCGTTTGCCCTCAAGACCCGAGACCTACTGTAGCAGGGCCGGAGGGGCTTTACAACCACGGCTCTTGCAACCGGCCACGCGGCGCCGTAGTATAGGAATACCGAAGACCCCTGACATAAAGGAGCCCGGTATGCTCAGGTCAACCACCATCCTTTGCGTCCGCAAGAATGATGCGACGGCCATCGGCGGCGACGGCCAGGTCTCGCTCGGCGAGACGGTGGTCAAGGGCAAGGCGCGCAAGGTGCGCCCGCTTCTCGACGGCAAGGTGATGGTCGGGTTCTCCGGCGCCACGGCCGACGCGTTCGCGCTGATGGAGCGGTTCGAGGCCAAGCTGAAGGACTCGCAGGGCAACCTGCGCCGCGCCGCGCACGAGCTGGCCCGTGAGTGGCGGACGGACCGCGTCTTGCGCCGGCTCGAGTCGCTCCTCATCGCGGCGGACCAGGAGTCGGCCCTCCTCCTCTCCGGCTCGGGTGACGTGATCGAGCCGGACGACGGCGTCTTGGGGATCGGCTCGGGCGGGAGCTACGCGGTGGCCGCGGCGCGGGCGCTGGTCAACAACACCGACCTCGGCGCGAAGACCGTTGTCGCCGAGGCGCTCCACATCGCCGCCGGAATCTGCGTGTACACCAACTCGGAAATCTACGTGGAGGAGGTCGCGTGAAGCACCTGACGCCCCGGCGGATCGTGGCGGAGCTCGATCGGTACATCGTCGGCCAGAACAAGGCCAAGCGGGCCGTCGCCATCGCCATCCGCAACCGCTGGCGCCGGCAGCAACTGGAGCCGGACATCCGCCAGGACGTGATGCCCAAGAACATCATCATGATCGGCCCGACGGGGGTGGGCAAGACGGAGATCGCCCGGCGCCTGGCGGGGCTGGTCGAGGCGCCGTTCATCAAGGTCGAGGCGTCGCGGTACACCGAGGTCGGCTACCACGGCCGCGACGTCGAGTCGATGATCCGTGACCTGGCCGAGACCGGGCACAGCATGGTGATGGACGAGGAGCGCCGCGAGCTTGCCGACAAGGCCCGCGAGAAGGCCGAGGACGAGATCCTCGAGGCCCTCCTCCCGCCCGCCGACCTGGACGGCATACCGGACCCCGAGGAGCAGGCCCGGCGGATGGAATCGCACCATCGGACCCGGGAGAAGATTCGGGCCAAGCTCCGCGCCGGGGAGCTGGACGAACGCGAGGTGGAGATCAGCACCGAGGAAAAGGCCATCCCCACGGTGGAGATCATTTCCAACCAGGGCGTGGAACAGATGGGCGTCGACTTCCAGAACATGTTCGAGCGCCTGGTCCCGACGCGCACCGTCCAGCACCGGGTGAAGGTGTCCGAGGCGCGCGAGTTGCTCGCGCAGCAGGCGGCCGAGTCGATGACGGACCTCGAGCGCGTCCGCCGCGAGGCCGTCCGCCGGACCGAAGAGACGGGTATCATCTTTCTGGACGAACTGGACAAGATCGTCGTGGCCACGAAGAAAGACAGCGGCGGGCCCGACGTATCGCGCGAGGGCGTGCAGCGAGATCTCCTGCCCATTGTCGAGGGGGCCACCGTCCTGACCCGCTATGGCTTGGTTCGCACCGATCACATTCTCTTCATCGCCGCCGGCGCGTTCCACAACGCCAAGCCGTCCGACCTCGTGCCCGAGCTGCAGGGCCGGTTCCCGATCCGCGTCGAGCTCGGCGACCTGGGCAAGGAGGAATTTATGCGGATTCTGACCGAGCCCAAGAACGCCCTGACCCGCCAGTACACGGAGCTGATGGCGGCGGAGAGTGTGAAGATCTCGTTCCGGAAGGAGGCCCTGGAAGAAATCGCCGAGGTCGCGGTCCAGGCCAACCTGCGGATGCAGAACATCGGTGCCCGGCGGCTCCATACGGTGCTCGAAACGCTGATCGAGGACATCTCGTTCGACGCGCCGGAGCTGGCCGGCAAGACCATCCCCATCGACCGCAAGCTGGTCCGCGAGAAGCTCCGAGACATTATCGAAGACGAGGACCTGAGCCGGTACATCCTGTAACGGAATGTCAAATGACCGAATCCAAATGCCAAGTCAAGCCCCAATGACCCGTGACCGACTCAGCGTCTTGATGCCGTGCTACAACGAGGAGGCGACGCTCGCCGAGATCGCCGAGCGGGTCCTGGCGTCGGACCCGGGCGTGCCGATGGAGCTGGTCATCGTCGACGACTGCTCCGCGGACGGCAGCGTCGTGATCGCCGAACGCCTCGCCGCCGAAGATCCGCGCATCCGGCTGGTCAAGCACGAGCAGAACCGGGGCAAGGGGGCCGCGGTCCGCACCGCCATCGCCGCCGCCACCGGCACCGTCGCCGTTATCCAGGACGCCGACTTCGAGTACGACCCGAACGACTATGGAAGACTCATCGCTCCGATCCTGGCGGGAAAGACCGACGTCGTGTACGGCTCTCGTTTCCTGGCGGGAACGCCGCAGGGAGCGCTGCCAAGCTCGGTCTTCGCCAACAAGGCACTCACGTTCTGGTCCAACCTCGTCAACGGCCTGCGGTTGACCGACATGGAGACGTGCTACAAGGCGATTCGGACCGACCTGCTGAAGAGCCTTCGGCTGACCAGCGACCGGTTCGGCATCGAGCCGGAGATCACCGCCCGGCTTGCCCGGGCCGGGGCGAAGATCACCGAGGTCCCCATCTCCTACTACCCACGCTCATACGACCAGGGGAAGAAGATCAACTGGCGCGATGGCGCCGCCGCGCTCTGGCACATCCTCCGGTTTCGATTTCAGCGGTGATCCGTCCGGCCCCGGACAGGGGACGGGCGAACATATCGCTCTCGCCCGCCTTCCGGGGCAGATGTTGGGGCACGTAGCTCACTGCTCCACAAGGGGTTGTGGGCGGAAAACAGGGTTAAAGGTTTGGCTTCCGCATGTCGATATATTCAATACTGTGCTCTGGCAGGACGGGGGATCCCCTCGTTCCCTCGACGCGCCGAGCCAGAATGGCGTAAGATATTGAAATATAGCAACTTAGACAATCCAACTGGCTTCGAGGAATAGGGGATGAGGCTCGAAAAGCTCGAGCTGCACGGATTCAAGTCGTTCGCGGACAAGACTGAATTCGTTATCCAGCCGGGACTTACGGCGTTCATCGGGCCGAACGGCTGCGGCAAGAGCAACGTCGTCGACTCCGTCAAGTGGGTCCTCGGCGAGCAGAGCGTTAAAGCTTTGCGCGGCAACGAGATGCAGGATGTCATCTTCAACGGGACCCCATCCCGCCGCTCGCGAGGATGCGCCGAGGTCACCCTCACACTCACCAACACGAAGGGCATACTGCCTACGGACTATGAGACCGTCAGCGTAACCCGGCGCCTCTACCGTAGCGGCGAGAGCGAGTATTTCCTCAACAAGCAGCGCTGCCGGCTCCGCGACATCCGTGAGCTTTTCATGGACACCGGCATCGGGATGGACGCCTATTCGATCATCGAGCAGGGAAAGGTCGAGATTCTCCTGACCTCGAACAAGCAGGACCGCCGGGCCATCTTCGAGGAGGCGGCCGGGATCAGCAAGTACAAGGCGCAGAAACGGGTCTGCCTCTCCAAGCTCGACCGCGTCGACACCAACCTCACCCGCCTCACCGACATCATCGATGAGGTGGAAAAGCGGATGCGCTCGGTCAAGTACCAGGCGGCGAAGGCCCGCCGCTGGAAGCGGCTGGACGACCAGAAACGCGAGCTGGTCATCGCGCTCGCGCTCCATCAATACGACCTGCTCGTCCAGGACCGCGATGCGACCGCGCAGCAATTGGCCGCGCTCCGCTCCGAGACCGGGCAACTGCACGCGGCCATCGAGCGGATGGAGGCGGAGCTGTCGGAGTTCGAGACCGCGGTGATCGAGGCCGACCAG
>Ga0272442_10012752_pt1 | contig 10114 bp, 6 predicted proteins | sample SSMForm2O_FD_200262 | JGI IMG/M metagenome (GOLD analysis project Ga0272442, IMG submission 200262) | Marine sediment archaeal communities from Little Sippewissett salt marsh, Falmouth, MA, United States - SSM-Form-2O | ecosystem: Environmental > Aquatic > Marine > Wetlands > Sediment ... | reverse complement strand
GATGCAATGGACCTGCTATACAGCGGCACAGTGGATGCATTCTGCCTTGTATCAAGCGATAGCGACTACACGCGCCTGGCAACCCGTATCCGTGAAAAAGGTTTTTTTGTGATGGGTATTGGGCAGAAAAAGACGCCGCGCGCGTTCGTAAACGCCTGCGATGTGTTTGTCTATACTGAAAACCTCGAACCAAAGAAACCGAGCCGCACCCGAAGCTCATCGCGCAAATCAACAACCACTAAAAAAGAACCAGCCGCACCGGATCCACTGCCCCTGCTCAAACAGGCATTTGAAAATGCGGTTGGAGAGGATGGGTGGGCATTTCTAGGAGCTCTCGGCCATCACCTGCGCCAGCTCGACCCGGGTTTTGACGCGCGAACCTATGGCCATCCGCAGTTATCCGTTTTGATTCGCGCCCATCCAAAATCGTTCGAGATTCGCGAGCGGGAAGAAGATGGTGGAAACACCAGTATTTATGTTAAATACAAAACAACACCAAAGCGAGGAAAATAAACATGGAACAAGCACTTGACCTGATCTTTAAGCGGCGCAGTGTGCGTATCTTTAGCAAAAAAACCGTAAGTAAAGATGCAATAACCAGTTTGTTAAAAGCCGCCATGGCTGCACCATCCGCCAGCAACAGCCGCCCATGGGAATTCATCGCTATTACGGATCCTGATACGCTGGAAAAATTACGGAAATCTTTGAAATACGGGAAGTACAACGCCACAGCTGCGATTGTGGTTTGTGCCAACCTGGAATTAGCGCAAAACGAATCTGCCATGCGTTTCTGGGTACAGGATTGCAGCGCTGCAACTGAAAACATCTTGATCGCTGCTGCTGGTTTGGGCCTGGGAACGGTCTGGATCGGTTCTTACCCAAAAGAAGATGTTATGCAAACGGAACGTGAAATCCTCGGCATTCCTGAAAATGTCACGCCGCTCAGCCTGGTATACATTGGACATCCTGCAGAAGAACCACAGCCGCGCACCCAGTATGAAGAAGAGCGTGTGCATTGGGAGAAATATTAAACTTTTTGTTTGGTGTCAGGTTTACTGACAATTGATAATTTGTTTTAGATACAGGAGGATTAAATGCAGGATTTTTTCAAATCTGAGAACATGAACGACTTTCTTAAATTCAGGAAAATGATTACACCAGCCATCATCCAGATCTTATTCTGGGTAGGTGCCGCGATTTCCATACTTGGGGGCTTAATCATCATGGGCACCAGTTTTAGCCGCTATGGGGGCGGCGCCGGGACATTCTTCGGCGGGCTGCTGACGCTGGTTTTTGGCCCGATCGTAACGCGAATTTATTGCGAAATCCTGATCCTTTTCTTTCGCATGAATGAGACCCTGACAGAGATCAAGCAAAGCCTTGCCAGGAAATAACTAAGCAGAAAATCCTGCAAATATTGAAAATGATGCTGTTTTTCTGCGCCTGTGCAGGATTTTTCCATTTAACCCGGCAGTATTTTTGTTAGAATATAAACACTCTATCTTTCTGGAAGGGAGATACCATGGTCTTTTATCCTGAAGATTTTATTCGCCTTGGTGTTGCGCTCTTGATTGGCGGCATCATCGGCGCTGAACGCGAACGCCAGAAAAAGGCGGTCGGGTTGCGGACATTGATCCTGATCGCTGTAGGTTCAGCGATTTTTACTATCATTTCAATTCGCATGAGCATTCTGTGGGGCGGTGAACCGTCCCGCATTGCCGCAAGCATTGTCAGCGGGATCGGTTTTCTCGGTGCCGGCGTCATCCTTGAAGAGCGGGGCCGCGTTGTCGGGCTGACCACTGCCGCAACGATCTGGCTGACCGCTGCTCTGGGCATGGCGGTCGGCTCCGGGGAATATATTCTCGCAGTAGGCGGGACTGCGCTCTCGATCATTGTCCTGATCGTTTTTACACGGTTTGAGGAGTACTTGAACATATCCAGCGAAGCCCGCACGTACCGCATCACAACAAAAACCAGCTGGGATAAATATAAAGAATTGAAATCTCTGTTTAAAGACCACCACCTATCCATCGACACGTATAAACAAGAAAAAGATGAGAAAGAAATGGTTTGCACCTTTGAAGTGTATGGACAGGTCAAACGGCACGACAAACTGGTTCAAAAACTCATGTCCGATAAAGAGATCAAAGAACTGTGGTTTTAGGATGATAAGGGAACCTTTTTTCAGCGATTTTCGTTAATCAATAATGGAATTAAATAATAGGACTGATTAATATGAAAAAGACGAACCAAATGATCATTTTCTTATGCCTGCTGGCGTTGCTGGTTGGATGCGGGCCAATATCCATCGATATGGATTTTGCAGACACAAACACAAATTCACCATCGACAGATCCTGAAACGAACGCTGATAGCGTAGACGAAGCTAAAACACCACAAAAAAGTGGTGACCTTATCCCGGATGGTGTGCTGATCAACACGGGCAATGAAAATAAGCTCAGTTTCATCGATGAAAATGGAGGGTTACTGCAGGACATAGAAACTCCGGGCATCATGGCGGTTGAACCAGAGGATACTGTTATCGCTGGCCGGATCGATCCAAATGGTGCATTTCCGGCTGTGGTATTTCATAGCTGGCTGCCAGAGCAGGCAATAATGGTTAATAAAAATGGGATGGTAGAAATTGGGCGGGAGTCAGACACCTTTCTGGCGTTCGCCGGCGCACCAGGACAACCCGCTTTTGCATTCTCGGAGGTAAAAATAAACGAAGAAAACAATCCCCATGGTTTCCTGTATGCTGCAAAACCGGATATCCTTTCAGAAACGCCTTCTTTCTACAACTTGGTTGATGAGCCATTCTATTGGGCATTAAAACCAGTTGGGGTGGCGACAACTGGTGGTGAAGCGCAGGGAGTCTGGTATGTAAAAACTGCCTGGGGGATCGGCGGTGCTGATCTTATTTTTCCTATCAACCGCGGTTTATATTACTTTGATCTAACCAATGGGGATAATAAGCAATACCTGGATGATGAGCGCAGCCTGCAGGGGATCTCTCCTGACCTATCACTCGCAGCCTCAATAGCAGCAGATAGTTCCGGTGATGTTGCACTGTCCGTTACCAGTCTGGAAAACAACCAAACCGTGCAGTTTCCACTTGACCCTGCCACAGACCGCGGTGCCGGGTGGGCAGTATTTTCACCAGACAATCAATTTGTTGCCTGGCTGGAAGCGACCGGATCTATGATCTCAGACCCCTTTGATTTCCATCCGCGTGTCCGCGTGGGTGATGTACAGACAGGTGGTGTTGTCCAGGCGGTGGATGATAGCGCTGCTGCACCTGTTATTAATGGGGATATGGTCACCATGATGCGCCCGGCCGGATGGTTGGATAATAAAACCGTACTGATCGAGGTGCGCGGTAAAGACTGGGACGATGTCAGCTTATTGCAATTCGATACCAGCAATGGAAACCTTTCCGGCTTTAGCGCCGGCGCCTTTCTTGCATTTGGGTATCAATAAAAGATTGTCCAAAAACCCTAAAAATGAGACGGGCTTCATGATTTTCCCTGCCATTCTTCTTAAATAAGATATAATGTTGTCATTACAAGCTTGTGAGTTTAATTATTTCGTGTATAATTGAATTCGGTTCGGAGATATTTTCTCATCATCCTATGAACATCGCAGCACGGTCAAAGGGAAACCGTGGAGGAAGATCGATAGTGAGTAAGGTCAGCCACTATCGATCTTTTCCCTTAATTCAATCGGTGTCCAGAAAAGCGACCGTTACCCCTTCACCGCCCTCATTTTGCAGTGCTTGCTCCCAGCGTTTGACCGGATGCATTTTTGGCAGGTTCTCCCGAACGACCTGCCGCAGGATACCGTTGCCCTTTCCATGCACAATACGCACAAAGGGTAATCCTGCTGCCTGGGCTGCATCCAGGTAGCGCTCAAGCGCCAATAACGCATCCTCAGCACGCATCCCCAGCAACTTCAATTCATTTCCCGGGGAAGGGTAAAATACCGGAGTACTTGCCTGCGGAGTTTCTTCCAGCGGCAGTTCATTTTTTTTCTTCGGTGGTGAGCTGGCACGTTCAATATCCCGTAAGTCAGCAACCATTCGCATTTTTCCAATTTGGACCTCGACCTGCTCCTCGCCTATATCGGTCACAACCCCATCCGTGTCCAAACGTCTCAAATAGACCCGGTCACCAATACGAAGCGGCCGGCGGAGTTGCACAGTAGTTTGATTCATTTCAACCGGTTGCTGCAGTTCTTGTTTTAATTTTTCCGCTTTTTTCCGCAGGCCTTTCTTTGCATCTATCTGATTTGTTTTACCTGCCTGCGCCTTAATCGATTTGATCTCTTCAAACACCTGCTCCAATTCTCTGGCTGCATCTGTTCTGGCAGATTCTATGACCTGTATCCGTTCTTCCTCAATTTTTGCCAAGCGCTGGTTTAATTGCATCCTTTCATCTTCCAGCGCAACACGGATCTTCTCTGCCTGACCTTTTTCGTCACGGATCATGTCGAGCTGGCGGTGAATATCATCCAACAGGCCATCCGCGTGCATATCATTCGGATCTACCATTTCACGCGCTGCGTCCAGTATTTCTTCTGAAATACCCAGCCGTTTGGCAATTGCCAATGCATTGGAACGCCCTGGAATACCAATTAGCAGGCGGTAGGTGGGTTGTAATGACTTTGCATCGAACTCCACACTTGCGTTCTGTACACCTTCCGCATTGTGCGCAAATGCTTTTAATTCAGGATAATGTGTTGCCACCAGGCAAGGCGTTTGCTTTTTCATCATATATGCCAGGATTGCCCGCGCAAGTGCAGAGCCCTCCTGCGGATCAGTCCCCGCCCCCAGTTCATCCAACAGTACCAGCGTTTTACGCCCTGCACGTTTCAATATACGCACAATGTTGGTAACATGGCCGGAAAAAGTGGAGAGCGACTGTTCAATGGACTGTTCATCACCAATATCGGCAAATATATTGGTGAACACGCACAATTGCGAACCGGACATGGCAGGGATATGCAACCCGGATTGCGCCATCAGGGAAAGCAAACCAGCGGTCTTCAAAGATACTGTCTTCCCGCCTGTATTCGGACCGGTGATGACAAGCGCATGGGTACTTTTTTCCAGACATATATCAATCGGAACAACTTCGTCTTCTTCCAGCAATGGATGGCGTGCATGGATCAGGCGCATGATGGGATCCGGCATGGCATGCCTGCCTTCCGGAAATGGATGAAGTACGGGTTCGACAGCATTCATTGAAAAGGCATATTTTGCACTAGCCAGCGCCAGATCCAAACCGGCAATATCTTCTATGATTTTTTGTATCTCTTCCGCGTGGTTTCCTATTTGCAGAGAAAGAGCAAGCAGGATGCGCTGGATCTCTTCTTTTTCTTCTCTCGCAAATGAAATGCGGTCATTATTTAACGGCACAACCGCCATTGGCTCAACGAAAAGCGTTGCGCCAGAGGATGATTGGTCCTGTACTACACACTTAATGCGTCCCTTGTACTCAGCTTTAAGCGGTACGACATAGCGTTCAGCCCGTTTGGTTATGATCGCTTCCTGCAGCATTCGGCCTGTGTTTGCAGAGTTTACAAAACTATTCAGTTTATCTAGCACGCGGTGGTTCGCGTTTTTTAACTCCGTTCGAATTGTGGATAACTTTTGGGATGCGTTGTCGCGTATCTCTCCTTTTTCATCCAGCACTTTGTTAATGGCCTCAATCAAGCCCTGCGGCGGCTGCAGCCGCGAAGCAATTTCCTTTAGTCCTGGCAGATCCAAAGGCAGCTTATTGAAAAAGCGGAAAAGATTGCGGCTGGATACCAAAGTATCTTTGACATCCATCAGGTCTTCCGGCATCAACACACCTTCATGCGCAGCCAGCTGAACCTGCGTGCGGATATCCCGTGCGCCGCCGATACTGACATCTGCGTACTCACTCAGCAGCCTAGCCGCTTCTGAAGTGAGCGCCTGCTTTTTCCGCACAAGATGGATCTTATTTGACGGCCGTAAAGACTTCGCCAGCTTTTCGGATGCACTGAATGCGGTGAATGATGCAAGCCTATCCAATATTTTTGGAAATTCAAGGGTTTTTATTGATTTACTGTCCATTGCGGACACAATTATAGCGGCTAAACCAATAATTTTTTATTTTTACATACCGGAAATACATTTCTATTTAGATATAATGATCCATTTTATCAATCAGACCTGTTTTTTACGATACAATGGGCTGGTTATTAACCACAAAAAGGAATAATTCTTTAAAAACCTATGATCAATTTCAGTGTGCATGGCCATTTCTATCAACCACCACGTGAAGATCCATTTACAGGCTCCATTCCACAGGAGTTTGGCGCAGGACCGCATGGTAATTGGACGGAACGTATTTATCATGAATGCTATCTGCCAAATGCACGCGCAGGCAATTTCCAGAAGATGAGTTTCAATATCGGCCCAACCCTTTTTGCCTGGATGGACCATTATCATCCGGAAACCGTTGCTGATATCGCCGCGCAGGAAAGCATTATAGTTCAGCGCACGGGTTTCAGCAATGCTATCGCGCAACCATATTTTCATTTAATCATGCCCCTTGCCAATGACCGTGACCGTGAGACGTTGATCAAATGGGGAATTAAAGATTATCAAAAACATTTTGGCCACCCTCCACAAGGAATGTGGCTACCTGAAACAGCGGTAGACCTCCCTTCGCTCGCATCACTGGCAGAGCATGAGGTTGCCTTTACGATCCTCGCCCCCTGGCAGGCGAAAGACCCCAACCTGGATAAGTCCCGTCCCTATCAGGTCGTGCTCCCCAATGGACGATCTATCACCGCATTTTTTTATAACGGATTCCTATCCAGCGAGATCAGCTTTAACCCTTCCGCCAGTGAAAACGCGGATGACTTCGTAAAAAATTGGCTTATTCCGCAATCTCAGCACTTTGCGAATATGAACGAACCCTTACTAATGGCTGCCTCAGATGGAGAGCTGTATGGGCACCACCAGCCCTATCGGGATAATTTTTTGAGCTATCTGCTGGACGGGGCGGTGGAAAAAGCCGGTATCAGGCATACTTTTCCCGCCCTGTGGCTGAGCGAACATCCCGCCCAGCATACAACAGAGATCCTTGAAAATACATCCTGGAGCTGCCACCACGGCATTGAACGCTGGCGAAATGTATGCGGTGATGCGCCAAATGCGACATGGAAAAAACCCCTGCGGGAATTCCTGGACCAACTTGCAGCTGCCATCGATGACCTGTATGCCTCGCACCTCTCCGGATTGATCAATGATATCTGGGCATTACGTAATGCATATATTAATGTTGTGCTTGGAAACCAAACAGTTGAAGAGATCATTACCCAAAACGCTTCCAGGGAACTGACACCAGGACAATTCGCCATTGTAAAACTGATGCTTGAAGCTCAATATGAGCGGCTGCGTATGTTTTCTTCCGATGCCTGGTTCTTTTATGATCTTGATCGCATTGAGCCGCTCAACGCTCTCAAGTATGCAGCCCATGCTACCGGGCTTGTTGAGCGCGCCACCGGCTGCGATCCTTCATATGATCTGATAAAAATCGCGACAAAAGCGCGCAGTGAAGTTTCCAGTTTATCAGCGGATATCATGTTTCTGGGCTTCCTCAAGAAATTTGAGCACCTTTTTCAACAGGACGCAGATTAATCCGCACCTTTAAGAAAGCGGTCAAGTCTAAACCCGGAATCTTCTGCGCTTTGGATCAAATGCATCATAACCCCGGCGATTTTTTCCAGGCGGTCATGGGCTCTTTTTGTGCCAGGGCGATATACAGCACATGTTTCAACAACCGAAACAAACGCCATCAACAAGAGCAATCTGTCCATTTTTTCTTTTCTAAACCAGTTAACGCCGCCATGCTGGTTGATTCCCAGGAATTCGCGATTGAACCCATCATCTGACCATCCCTCAAACCACGCGTAGATATTTTTTGTGGTCTTGCGGTTATGCCAGTTTTTCAAATGGAACATTGTCACTATGGCACGTGTTACATCCTGGGCAGAACCCTGCAATAAACCGGTATCAGCCAGTGCATTCTCGATCAGCAAAAACAGGCGCCATTCCTGCGCTATCTGGAGAAATGCATCAACCTCCATCTCAAGATCTTGAGAAAGGCAATCCAGGTAAATCCAGCAAACCTGCGCCAGCCATAGGTCATTATCACTATGCGAACGTATCCAATCTGAAAATGGTTCCAGAATCGTCGACTCCAAATCATCTCGCATTTTTTCCAGCGATTCAAACTGGAATAAGGCACTCATTTTATTACGAAATGCACCACATCCTGTTCTCGGTTTCCCTTCAACATTAAGAATAGAAGCTGCTCCCAGGATCAGGTTTTGCAGTTTATGTTCTCCTTCATTGGCTATGGCTTCTGATGCCGATTTGCCAAACATGTGCGGTTTTTGTTCATAAAGAAACTGAAAATATCCGGGGTTTGCGATCTCCCGCAGCGGCTGCAGGATCGGCTGGAGTGGTAATTCCCACTGCAACATATGAATATCAGCTGTCCCGCGCCCTTTCAAGTGGTCATGCACTTTCCGCCAATGATGATGCATATCATCACGAATGATCTGAAACCCCAGGAAAACATGCGCGCGATAGGCGTCAAGTTGAATAAACAACCCTTGATCCTTTATTTCCGCACAACTTCGAATATATTCCAGGCCATTCAGCTGATCTCGAAAAATGACATAAGACTGCCGATCATCTGGCAGGTCAAGACCTGTTTGCAGGTCCACCTGGTGCAATTCACCGCTCCGCTTATCCATATACGCAGTGCTCATTCGTACCCAACCGGCTGTATCCCCATAATGATTATGGTAAACGACCAGCGACCGTTCGCCGCAAAAGATATTTGAATATGCAAAGACATTCTCATCCACTGAACCAGATGGGGTGTAAAAATCATACAGATAGAACCGGTCAACATTCGCAAAAAGGTATCTTCTTTTTAATAACGGAAAAATACGCCATGCATGCTGGTCAATTAAATGCTGGTCTGGTTGCTCATCCCAGTAGGCACGTTTATATTCCATTCCATATTTTTCAGTCAACCCTTCAACCTGCCCATGGCCAAACATGGGCATACCAGGCATGGTGGCCATTAAAGTGCAGATGCCAAAATATTTGTCGCCTTTACCAAACTGGTTTGCGGCTGTCTGCTCATCCGGGTTATTCATAAAATTGACATACCGCTTCAGGATCTCCGGATCAAACTCGAGGGTGTTTTTCATCACCTGGCGGTATTTCGCGTTATCTTCATCCCGCAATAGATTCATGAACGCAGAGTTATACACCCGGTGCATGCCCAGCGTGCGTACGAAATAGCCTTCCATCAGCCAAAACGCTTCTGCCAGCAGGAGGGTATCCGGTGCTTCCGCAGCAACACGATCGACAACCTCTCGCCAAAATTCCTCTGGAATATATTGGTCGAAAACTTTTTGCGGCATACCATGATCGCTGCGGGAAGGAATGTCGCATCCCCCACCCGGCAATGGATACCACAAACGCTGGTAATGGCGTTTGGCTAATGTCATGGCAGCATCAAAACGAATGATCGAAAAACGGCGTGCGACATCAAGAATGGTTTGAATAACGGCTTCACGCACATTTGGGTCGAGGTAATTCAGTTGCGCGGTATCATTCCAGGGCATGGTCGTTCCATCATTGCCATGATAGATGAAATAGGTCCGATTTCGGTTTCTATCATGGTATTTAAAAACGACAGCCGCATCGGTGCGGTCGTAATAATGGTCTTCAATAAAAATATCTCCCCTTCCATCTTCGCTCAAGTTCGGTCCGTGATAAGTATATGTGGGAAAAGGTGAGTATGGCACAGATATGAACCAATCTGGATGTTCATACAGCCAGGTCGAATCGATCGCCATGTGGTTCGGCACCATATCACTCGCCAGGCGGATATGGTGTTCTTTACATCGGGTACGCAGACTTTCCAGCGCGGCTTCACCCCCGAGGTCATCTGCAATGCGGTATTCTTTTAGAGAGTAAGCGGAAGCAATTGCCTCCGGATTTCCGCACAATTGTTTGATGCGCGCAGAGGCTCGGCTGCGTTCCCATAAGCCAATC
>Ga0272442_10012751_pt1 | contig 10114 bp, 7 predicted proteins | sample SSMForm2O_FD_200262 | JGI IMG/M metagenome (GOLD analysis project Ga0272442, IMG submission 200262) | Marine sediment archaeal communities from Little Sippewissett salt marsh, Falmouth, MA, United States - SSM-Form-2O | ecosystem: Environmental > Aquatic > Marine > Wetlands > Sediment ... | reverse complement strand
TAACAGAATCATCCAACTATTTTATCACCCCAAAGTAATATTTATGATATTATTAAGAAATTTAATTAAATTAATACACATCTAAATTTATTATTTTGAAATATTTGTTTTTTTCTGAGAATATCCCCAACATTATCAGTATATATATTGTTTATATCTTGCAAGCTCCTTTTTTAATTACAGAAAATTAATTTACGACAACTCATAAAGGAGGAAGAAAATGAAAAAAACAAAACGGAGAATTTCTAGTATCAAGACTAAAACTGTCCTAAGTTTTTCCTTGAGTGTGGGGATTTTATTACTTCTTCTTGTAATAATCATCTACTTTATACTTAATTCTTTTCTTATTCCCGAACAGAAAAAAGCCGCTTCTGAAATGAGTGCTGCACATTCTTTAAGTGTGGGGATTTGGATTGAAGGAAACTTGAGTGAAGTCAGACTAATTTCTGAAATGCAGGTTGTAAAAAACATGGATTGGAGAAAAATGAAAGATACTCTGAAAGAAATGCAGTCTTATAATCTCCATTTTGAAGAATTAATACTCATCTCTCCCGATGGCGAAACAGAATCAACGCTAGATAAAAAAGCCAGCGTAAAAGACAGAAAATACTTTAAGGATATGATAGCCGGAAAGAGCTTTTCGATCAGCGGAGGCCTAATCTCAAAAAACACAGGGAATCTGGTACAGGTAATCGCAGTTCCCATCGAAAGAAACGGGAAATTCGTTGGTGCTTTGGCAGCATCGATAAAACTTGACAAGATGGTTGAAATGGTTAAAAATATAAGAATGGGAAAAAGCGGATACGCTGTCATAGTTGATTCACAGGGAAATACGATCGCACATCCGGATGAAAGTATGATAATGAATTTCAAACTGGCAGATACTGATGAACTCGGATTCACTGGCTTGGCAGAAGCTGGAGCAGCTATGATGGAAAAGGAAAACGGAAATTCAGAGTTCATAAAACCTGACGGTGTGAAGGCAACACTTATATTCTCCAGGATACCTGACAGTGAAGGATGGTCATTCGGAATAATAATTATCAATTCCGATCTTTACTCGAACACCGAAACAATTACAAATTTGGTCATTATCATATTCATAGTAGTTCTCGGAATAATAATTTTAATGTCTTTTTTACTCGCAAGATCCATAGCAAATCCAATTATTAAACTCACTAAAAATGTACAGAATTTCGCCGATGGAACTTTAAATACAGACTTCTCAATGGATGACAACACCGAAATAGGACGAATGGCAAGTTCTCTTAAAAACATGAAAGATATACTCATGGATTCAATATCTGAAATGAAAAATGTTTCGGGAAATTCCACAAAAAATGCAAAAGAACTGGCCGAAATATCTTCAATACAAAAAAACAGTTTCCTGGCTTTACTGGAAAATGGAGAAAAAGAGAATCATAATGCCCAGACAGTATCCGCCGCCGTAGAAGAAGTTTCGGCAAGCATTGAAGAAATAGCATCTTCTTCACAAAGCCTTTCTAAAATATCAAACTCCCTTTTCGAAAAAACATCTCTAGCCAATAAAGAAGCATTGAAAGGGGAAGATTCATTAATAAAAGTAGATGAAAAAATCATAGAAGCTTCTGAGAAATCCGTAAAAATGGCTGAAATAGTACATGAAGTGGCAGAGCAGGCTAAAAATGTAAAGGAAATAGTTGAAATGATATCGTCTATTTCCGAGCAGACAAATTTACTCGCTTTAAATGCGGCAATAGAAGCAGCAAGAGCAGGAACAGCCGGAAAAGGTTTTGCGGTAGTTGCTGATGAAATCAGAAAATTAGCTGAAGAAAGTAAAAGTGCCACACAGAACATAACGGTCATACTCAAGAAAATAGAAGATGGTATCGACCAGACTAACGATAAAGCCGAAGAAACCGTAAAAATAGTTGAAGATGTAAAGAATGACGCCACTCTCACAAAATCACAATTTTCCTCCATACTGGAAAACATCACCGGTATTTCAAAAATCGTTGAGAACCTGGCGGCAACAGCTGAAGAACAGAGTGCATCATCTGAGGAAATTGCGAGTTCTACAGATTCAGCCGCAAAAGCTGTTGAGGATTTGTCAAATCAGATTGGTAATTTCAGCGAAGAAATAAAATCACAGGAGCCAATTGTGGAAAAAATAAGGAATTTCTCCACCGAGCTCAAAGAAGCAGGAGAATCCCTTTCACAAAAACTCGAATACTTTAAATTATAAACAAACAGGGGATATCCCCTGTTTGCTGTATAATTAAACAGCTTCATTTGTAAACATCTAATAATTCGGGAGTATTTTTATGAACAAGCTTATTTTAAACCTTTCCAGATCGAGACTTTTTAAAAACATAACCCTTGGAGAAATCGAAAAAATTTTCTCGGTGCTTTCATACAGAATTGAAAAATATGAGAAAAAAGAGATGATAAAACTTGCCGGTGAAAAATACGATGAATTGCTAATAGTACTCGAAGGAGAAGCATGCACTCAAATGGAAGACAGTACTGGAAAAGTGATAATGATAGAATTATTCAATGAAGGTGAAGAAATTGCTCCAGCCGTACTTTTCAGCCACGAAAGAGTTCTACCTGTAAATCTCATTTCGAGGACAAATTCTTCTATTCTATGCATAGAAAAAAATTCATTACTCAGAATATCTTCAAAAACTGAAAATCTGCTAAACAATTTACTTGAACTCATGGGAGAAAAAGTTATGCTTCTGGCAAAAAAAGTCTGGATGTTCCAGTTCAGTTCATTGAAACAAAAAATCGCCGTATTTCTCCTGGAAAACAGTAAAAAGAACGACTCATATGAATTTGAGATGGATTTCAACAGAGAAGAATTATCTGAACTGTTCGCAGTGGCTAGGCCTTCTCTGTCAAGGGTATTCGGAGAACTCGTTCAGGATGAAATAATCAAAACGGACGGAAAAACAGTATCGATAACGGATATTTCGAAACTTAAAGAATTGATAAGAGAAATTTGAAACATACAATACACCTTTGTCAACAAATAATATTATATACAAAGCTTTTAAGGCAATTATTGAAAATCTTACACCTTCTAAAAGACTTCTCAATTTTGTTTATTTATATTTAGACCATCCAATAAAAACAAAAGGGTTAAAATCGTCATAATGACTAGAGTTTATCATTCTGAATGAACGCTGGTTTATAGAGTGTCGTGCTTGATAGCAAGCACGCTGAAGTTTCTCGCCTTTAAATATTACGAAATAATAAAATAGAAGTCCGCGATTACCTTCATCGTACTATAAATCAAGTCCGTCTAGTTCAGGATGACTAGCCGGAACTTTAATGGTAAATCATTTATTGGACAATCTTTTATTTATATTAATTATTTTTTCAATACATCCTTAGTTAACTCACTTTATTTCATTTTCCAAAATCTATATTAATATTTTAATTGTCATCTACCAATGGTTACATTTTTTTTACTTTATACCAATAGTATACAACAACATTATTAATCTATTTTGTGATATCATTTAATATATTTACACTTAGATTTTATTGCGGTTAATATTTTTCGTATATTTAATCACATATGTTTGAATTTATTTTTAAAAGGCTTGCTCAAACTATTATAAGGAGGATTAAGAAAATGAATTTTAAATTTAGGTTTTCCACGATAAAACAGAAAACTATTTTCAGTTTCACATTAATTGTAAGCATAATCCTTGTCTTATCCGCCTTCACAATTTATTATCTGATTTCCAGCAAACTTACATCTGAACAAAAAAACCATGCCACGGAAATTACCATAGCACATTCTAATTCAATTGGGGCATGGCTGGAAGGAAACATCAAAGAATTAATGACTTTAGTAGAAATGCCTGTAATAGAATCAATGAACTGGGATTTAATGAAAGATTCTCTGATTCAAATACAGACAAATGATCCTCAATATGAAACCATTTTTCTTATAGGCCTGGATGGAATGGCGAATTCCACCGCCGAGAACGGTTCATCCATACTCAACTTAAGTAACAGAAGCTATTATAAGGACTTAATTTCGGGAAATCCTTTTGCTGTAAGTGAAGGAATATTATCCAGGAACACGGGAAACATCCTTCAGGTTGTCGCAGTACCTATAAAAAATGGTGACAAACTTTTAGGAGGTTTAGGTGCTGTAATTAATCTCGAGGAATTAATAAGCATGGCTTCAGAAATAAAAATGGGAACAAGTGGCTATGCCGTAGTAGTTGATTCCGTTGGAAATACAATAGCTCATCCTGATGAAACCATGATAATGAATTTTAAATTAGCCGATTCCGATGAGATGGGTTATACAGGACTTAAAGAAGCTGGAGAAAAAATGTCGGAAACAGAAAATGGTATAGAAGAATTCACCAAACCCGATGGAACAAAAGCAACTTTAATTCACTCAAAAATACCTTTCAGTAATGGATGGAATTTTGGTGTCGCATTGATGAATTCAGACTTATATTCAACTTCTCAGGAAATAACTTTTTATATAATAATTACTTTTTTAATAATACTCGGAATAATAACACTGGTATCCTATGTAATAGCAACGGGAATTTCAAAACCAATAAAGAAATTAACCAACATCGTACAGGAATTCGGAAATGGGAATCTTAAGGTAGACTTCACTACGACTGACAACACGGAAATAGGAAATATGGCCACTTCATTGGAAAAAATGAAACAAATTCTATATAATTCATTTTTAAGTATAAAAGATGTCTCTATTCACACGGGCAACACTTCTCTTGAACTATTAAACATATCATCGGAACAGAACGATACATTCGCTATTCTACTTGAAAATGGCGAAAAAGGAAACCATAACGCCCAAACTGTCTCAGCTTCTGTTCAGGAAGTTACCGCAAGCATCGAAGAAATCGCATTTTCTTCACAAACAGTATCTAAAATAACAAACAATCTTTTTGACAAAACCGTCAAAACAACAGACGAAGCCAAAATAGGCGAGAAAACACTTGAAGAAGTCGACACTAAAATACTTAAAGCAACCGATCAAGCCGTAAAAATGGCAGCTATAGTGGGCGAAGTAGCTCTTCAGGCAAGAAATGTCAAAGAAATAGTAGATATGATTTCCTCTATTTCAGAACAGACAAACTTACTGGCTTTGAACGCCGCTATAGAAGCAGCACGTGCCGGAAATGCCGGAAAAGGATTTGCCGTAGTCGCAGATGAAATAAGAAAATTAGCCGAAGAAAGTAAAAGTGCTACACAAAATATCGCGGATATTTTAAAAAAAATAGAGATCGGAATAGAACAAACCAACAACACAGCTTCAGATACGGTAAATGTAGTTGAAGATGTAAAAAACAAAGCAACTCTTACCAGAAAACAGTTCTCTTCCATATTAGATAACATAAAAAATATATCTGAAATGGTTGAAAATCTAGCCGCAACGGCAGAAGAACAAAGTGCTTCTTCCGAGGAAATTGCCAGTTCGACAGATTCGGCTGCCAAAGCTGTCGGAAGCCTTTCAAATCAAATTGTAGATTTCAGTAGTGAAATAAAGGATCAAGGTTCAGTTGTCGAAAGGATAAACCAATACTCTGTAATTTTGAAAGAAGCCGGAGAACAACTCTCAGAAAAAATCAGTTATTTTAAATTGTAATTAAATTGGGCAATTGTTATATCTCCTCATATCGTGCACAAGAAAGAAAACAAGCGGGCATAACACGGTCTAAATATTTATTTTAGGCCGTCCAATAAATACAAAAAAGCTAAAATCGTCATAATGACAGGAGTTTGTCATTCTGAATGAACGCTGGTGAAAAAATGCATTTCAACTTTGCAAACTCAAAGATATATTACGAGGCACATGGAGAGGGAATTCCTGTAATATGCATACACGGTTATTTTTTAGATCACAGGGTCATGACAGGTTGTCTTGAACCTGTCTTTTCACAATTGAATGGATATAAAAGAATTTACATGGATTTACCAGGTATGGGAAAATCCATACCTGGTGATGATATTAAATCGGGAGACAATATCTATTATGTTTTGAAAAACTTTGTAGAAAAAATCACCAATAATTGCAGTTATGTATTGATCGGAGAATCTTACGGTGTTTACCTGTCTAGAAGGTTGATAAAAGAGCATATGGACAGAATACCGGGACTTGAATTGATATGTCCGGTGATAGCTCCTTCCAAATCAGCAAGAAAACTGCCCGACAAATTTGTAATTTACGAAGATTCCGACTTTTCCGAAAAACTGTCAAAAAATGAAAAAGATTTTTACAATCAGATAGGAGTCCTTTTTTCAAAATCGAACTTCGAAAGGGTGAAAGAGGAAATAATCACCCCACCGCTATGGCAAATGAAAAATTCTTAACCAATTTGCAGGAATAGAGATACGGTTTTGAGAATTTCGATGAAGACTATGTATTCAAAAAGCCCTGTCTTTTTCTAACCGGAAAACAGGATGATACCATGGATTATGAGGACATACTCCCCCTTCTGAAAAACTTCCCGAGAAGCACTTTGGCAATTCTGGATATGGCAGGCCATCTGCTGCAGATAGAACAGAGGAAACTTTTTGAAACGCTCACAAAAGAATGGCTCATCAGAACTGAAAGATATTCGGATTGTTAAGAAAAATATCCTATTCTTTGTACTCGCTTAAAATCAGAATTTTAGAATATCATTGTAATTAGTTTGTATTCATAATATGCGCCTATTCATGTATTAACATCTCCTTTTAACGCCCGATGGGCGTTTTTTTATGGAAAATAACGATTAAGATTTAAATTATTCCATTATAATTCTTGCAATGTATATATTCGCTTCAACGACCATTCATTTTATTTAAGAATACAATCTCTTAAAGACTTTGACAAAGTAACAGAAAAAGACAAAAGCATAAAATAGTTTTATTTAAATATACAAAAATTTATCCGTAACCTGTATTGCCTGGTAAATCATAAAACTCATGAGAAATGTGTTATGATTATTTACGTATTATTCATATCTGATATCATCCGGATTAAAGTTAATTACTTTTTTTACAATGCATTGGCATGTAGGGGAAATTGAATCAAAGGATACTAGACAAAAGATAAAGCTGCATCGAACTCTGAACTCTGAGCTCCTGGCAGCAACGATGTAATAATGATTTCCCTTCCGATAATTCTTTTGATTTTAATTAAAACCACAAAACACGGAGGTAAAAATGAAAAAAAACGTTTTTTTATTACTCTGCCTTATATTTTCTTTTGCAATTTCCATTTCCTTTTCAGAGGAAATAATACCTGTTGGAGAAACAGTAAATATCGACGATAACGGGATACCGACATACCAGGTACAGAACGGTGAAATCAAAACCGGATATAAAATCCTGGGATCGGGTAGGCCTTTACTCATCTTAATGGGCCTGGGAGGCACTATCGAGGATTGGCCAAAAGTTTTCATAGACATGCTATCCGAAGAATACCAGGTGATATTGATGGATAACAGAGGCATGGGATCTTCAACAGATACGGACAAACCTTTCACATATGAAATGCTGTCCGAAGATGTTATAAGCTTTATGGATGTTCTAGGCCTTGAAAAAACCGATATCATGGGATATTCTATGGGGAGTATATTCACACAGTATATTTTACTTAATTATCCCGAAAGAATCGACCGGGCTGTACTGCACGCAACTGCGTACGATTCAACGAAAGTGATGGAAAATCTCTATGAACATTCCAACGAACCATTGCCTGAAGAAGGGCCAGTAAAAAAACAGATGGATATATCAGCAGATTGGAAAGTAGACCCGGAACTCTTCTCATCAGTTGATAACGATGTACTGTTAATTGCCGGCACGGATGACAACATATTGGATATAGAAAACTCGGTAGTCTTATCAAACTATATCGAAAATTCATGGCTTATAAAATTCCGCGGAACTGATCATTATCTGCTTTTCTATTATCCCGTGGATTTTGGTAATGTGATAATAGATTTCCTTAACCATATGAGATAAAATAAAAGCCCTCATAAAGAGGGCTTTTTATCGTTCCAGATATCGTACTTAATCCTGTTCTTTTCTGAAAATACTGACTCCGAGAATCGGAATAACAACTAAACCGATTGCCAGAAATACTATATTCGTTGTCCAGAATTCACTTACCGCCATGGTATCCTGTCCCAATACGTATCTCATATTATTTGCAACATAAGTCATGGGGAAGAATTTCGCCACGGTCTGCAGCCAGTCAGGCATTAATTGAATAGGGAAATAAACTCCTGCAACAAACATCATTATCGTTGAAAATACGTTCGCAACGTTCATAGCTGCATTCGGTTCTCTGAATACCAGCAGGAATAATCCACCAACAGCCATCATCAATGTCATAGAAGAAATGTAATTCACTATCATTTCCACCCACATTATGCTGAAATCCACTTTAAAGGCAAATCGGGAAACAAGCAGTATTATCACTATTGAAGATGCGGATACCAGCAATGTATTGAGCACACTGGCAAACATAAATATCGAACCTTTAAAAGGTGTTGCCAGAAATCTTTTAAGTACATTCTCTTTTCTGAAATAACCAAAATTTATTATGAGTGCCATCAACCCGGAAAACGTTATGGAAATAGCGAGTACACCGGACATCATGTATCCCATGGATGTAACTTTTTTCGGGGTGAACTCTATGTCGTTGACATCAACTTTCATAATATCCTTGAACCCGGCAATTTTCTTTATCATGGAAGTAACCAGGGAATTAACATTGCTTACATAAAGTGCCTGCTGCTGTTTGTCGGCAGCATCGTAATATGCCTTTATCTTTAATACGTCTTTCTGTATTTCCTGATCATCTATCACTTCGTTTACTTTTTTAACCCCTAAAGATAACCCGAATTTTATTCCTGAATACCCTTTTTCAACCCCCTCCATGAGAGCTGTTGTACTGGTAGCTTCCCTGGGATCCAATCCGTTTTCTTCACTTGCATCTATTACGGCATTTCTGAGTTCTTCGGTTGCCGAAGATTCGAAAAACACTCCGAATTTAGTTGCAGCATTTCCCGAAGAAGACGAACCACCCATACTGCCTCCACCGAAAGCCAGACCAAAAACTATTAAAAATAACAGCGGGAAGAACATGGTGAAAAAAATCGCCATTTTATCCCTTACCCTGTTGTAGAAAAGAGCTTTAAATATACTCCAGAATGCCCTCATGATGCATCACCCCTCCAGTCAAATGTAAACGCTGATATCACAAGCATTATGGCTGACCAGGCCAATGGCACCAGATAAAGGGTGTAAGCGGGCACCGGTGCATCCATTATACCCATTCCCTGTCTCATACCTGCCGCTATATATGTCATGGGATTTATATAAACAAACCATCTTACCGCTGGTGAAATATCCCATACCGGAAAGTAAAGCCCTCCTAAAAACTGCATTGGGAAAAACAGGACATTGCCTATTGCTGAAGCTGCATTTGCATTTTTTGAAACACTTCCTATAAAAATCCCGAAAGATAAAGCTGTTAATATACCTAAAATTATAAACGGAAAAGTCTCCAGATTCAGAATGGTGAAAGACGAGCCAAATACAAAATGCCCAAAAACCAGCAATAAAACTGCACTTATAATCATAATGACCATTTTGCTCAGAATATTAGAAAACATGAATCTTTTTACACTTAACGGTGTTGCGGAAAGCCTTTTCATAACCCCAATATGCTTGTTATGAGATATATCGTTGCCTAGTGCAAAAAAACCGGTTGAGAAGAAACTCATTACGAGTACTCCTGCGAGAAAATAATCTGCCCATGAAAAATCATCTGTCTGCCCCAGGATTTCACTCGAAATATCATAGTCCATGAGTTTAACATTCATTTTTTTTGCCGCTTCAACGTTAACAGCAGCCATAATCTGATTAAACACGTTGCTGGCAAAAGATGAAGAACTTCTCAGTGCAACCCTTTCAGTTTTAACAGCCGGTGAATCGGCATTGATACCGGTTATTTTCGAAAAGAAAACCACCTGATTGAATTTCACATTAAAATCTTCGGGTATTTCTATAACCAGGGCGACTTTCTGATCCATCAGCATTTGCCTGGCTTCTTCGGGATCTTCAACATTAACTA
>Ga0272442_10012750_pt1 | contig 10115 bp, 11 predicted proteins | sample SSMForm2O_FD_200262 | JGI IMG/M metagenome (GOLD analysis project Ga0272442, IMG submission 200262) | Marine sediment archaeal communities from Little Sippewissett salt marsh, Falmouth, MA, United States - SSM-Form-2O | ecosystem: Environmental > Aquatic > Marine > Wetlands > Sediment ... | reverse complement strand
ACACTAAAGGGAACCACTGGTGCAAGATTATTTAAGAATAATCAAGAGGCTAAAGAATTCAAATCAGGAGATTCATTGGATTTTCTTCTTAAATAAAAACATTCATAACATATATTTTTATTTTCATTGATAGAATATGGGGAGTAGTCAGACTTTTGTCGAAAAAGCAGACCGTCTTGCAGGTATTACAACTGTGGTTTTGATTGGTCTTGGTATTGTTCAAATAATACTTGGTGAAACCATTTCTAAAAGTGTAGCACTTACTGCAAACGGTATCGATTGTATTGGTGACGGATTTGTTTCTGCTGTTGTCTGGGTAGGGCTATTGTTTTTCAAAAAACCTGCTAATGAAAAATTCCATTATGGATATTACAAGATGGAAAACCTTGCATCAGGTCTTGCAGCTGTTGTAATGATAGGTCTGGCTATCTATATTGTTTTTAGGTCCTATAATCAACTTATTGATCCTCATCCAGTGGTGCTTCCAATAATTGGGATAATAGTAGCAAGTATTGCTGCAATTGTTGCCCTTAGTCTAGGTTTTTATAAATACTCAAAGGGTAAGAAATCAAAAATGGGATCAGTAAAACTTGAAGCATTTAACACAATTAAAGATGGTACTGCATCAGGACTTACTGTAATTGCTCTAATTCTAGCATCACAAGGAATCCTAGTTGCTGATGCAATAGTGGGTTTCATCATAGCGGGCATAATTGTAGTAATAGGATTAACAGCGATAAAAGAGAGTAGTTTGATGCTTGTGGATGCCTGTGATAATGCGTGTGTTGAAAGAGGTAGTGCAATCAAGATTCTCGCAGAAAAAATAGAAGGAGTAAAAAAGGCGCATAATGTTAGACTACGACAATCCGGACCTGTTTTTCAGGGAGAGCTCGAAATTGAAGTCTCACATGATTTATCAATCAAAGAGTTTAATTCTATTAAAAACGAGATTAAAGCTACAATCAAAGAAGTATTTCCGGAAATAGAACGATTAACTATTGCCCATTATGAAGAAGAATCAGAATAAAGTTTTCTGTTTTGAAATGTTTTGAATATTGGAGAATTTCTTTAGATTTTCATTTACTCTTTCTTTTCCAAAATGATGTTGGTCACAGAGTATATTGAAAACAGCATTTTTATCTGGTTCTGACCAGCTTAGGTTGTAATCATCTGTTACATCAGGCTCCAGAAAGAGTTTGCGAATTTGTTTTATTTCTTTTTTATCAGGTTTATTATCTGATTTGATTTCTTCTACTGCTTTCTCTGCAGTTCCATGCTCTTTAACTAGTTTCAAGCTTTTCTTAGGCCCTATTCCATGTATCCCATCATTGAAGTCTGTTCCAATTAGAATTGCCATGTCAACTAGTTGCTCATGTGTTATTTCCAATAGATCTAGATTTGTCTTTAGAGTGATTTGTTTTATGTTTACCTTTGTATATGCTTCTTTTCCAGGTAGTTTCCTTCTACCAGATGATGTAAGGTTTCTAATTAGAACCGGTGTTCCAACTAGTAAACAGTCAAAATCTTGTGAACCTACTGCGTATGCATCTCCTTTTCTTACCATGTAGCAGGCTTGTGCTTCTCCTTCAGATGGTGCTTGGATATGTGGAATTCCTAGTGCATCAAGGAGTTCTTTACTTTGATCTATCATTTCATCTGTAAGTCTGCCTGTTTGTTGTGCTTTGGTCCTGGCTTTTTTCAAATCTCCTGCTTCAATTGCCTCGTGGTATTCTTTCTCTGCCTGTTCTTTTCTTTTCATTCTTTCCTCAAGAGTTTTTGCTTTTAGAGGATGTGGTTTGCCATCAAAGGAAAAAACTGGTTTAATTTCAGCTTCTACCAGATTTGCTGTTCGCTGATATAAACCTGATAGATGCGAGGTGACATTTCCATTTGAATCTTTAAGCGGTGTTCCATCTCGTTGACGAATACTTGCTAGGAACTGATGTAGAACGTTATATGCGTCGATAACAATTATTCTACCTTTTAGATCATCAAATGTGATTGTCTCCTTTCGAAATAAAGAACCAATATCTACTCCCATATAAAGTCGAATTTAGGTATGTATGTATGGGTTATAGGTTTTTTGAAGCGATAGCTTTAAAGAAGGTAAGAATATACTCCGTTTTTGATGAAACGAGATATTATTTCAATGCTTGATGTTAAAGATGACCTTGAAAGAATAATTGACCTGGGAATAAATCTTAAGACGAAATCTAAAAATGGGGAGACAATTGAGCTTCTTAAGGGTAAAACACTGGGTATGATTTTTGAGAAAAGTAGCACACGTACAAGAGTTAGCTTTGAAACCGGTATGACCAAACTTGGGGGACATGCAATTTTCCTTGGAAAGTCAGATATTCAGCTGGGCCGTGGTGAAACAATTGAAGATACCGCTCTTGTTCTCTCCCGTTATGTTGATTTGATTATGTTCAGGGCTATGAGTAATGAGGATATGAAGGAGCTTGCAAAGTATGCTACTGTTCCTGTGATATCTGGTCTTGATGATAAGGAGCATCCCTGTCAGGTTATTACCGATCTTATGACTATAAAGGAGCACAAAGGAAAATTAAAGGGTCTTAATTTTGTCTACATCGGTGATGGTAAGAACAATATGTCGCATTCTTATCTATTGGGCTGTGCTATTGCTGGTATGAATGTCAAGATTGTTTCTCCTGAGAAATATTGGCCTGATGAATATTTTGTTCGTGAGGCTAAAAAATTTGGAGTAAATGTAGAAATCACTGATGAAGTTGGCGCATCAACAATGAAAGCTGATGTTGTTGCAACAGATACTTGGGTTTCTATGGGTGATGAGGGAGAGAAAGAAAAACGTATCAAGGAGTTTGAAGGATTTACTGTTGATAGTAATCTGATGGGTATTGCAAAATCTGATGCTATCTTCTTGCATTGTCTCCCTGCATATTACGGTTATGAGGTAACTAAAGAGGTAGCCCATGGAAGGCAGAGTGTAATCTTTGATGAGGCTGAAAACCGTATGTGGGCTCAAATAGCGATTATGGTTACTGTTTGTCGTTAGTTTTTGGTGTTTTTTCTCCTGTTGAAGAGCCCTTTTGCCATTTTGTCATTTTGTTAAAATTTACGGGAAAGGTATATATACTACCTGCAACAAAGTATATCATGGTGGTATTGAAATGGAGATGGTTAGAAAAGTCGTTTGTTTGTTAGCCCTTGTATCCGTATTATCTCTTCCAGCGTTAGCTGGATCTAATTCTGAATCAGATATAAGTGATTTTGGCATTAAATATATGGACTGTCAATTTGACTCAGGTTATATGAGAGGACCAACCTCTGATGATCCTACCAATATAGATTCAGGTATCAACACACCATCCCCATTGGAATATGAGAATGATGAAGGATCATGTGGATTAAGTCTTCCAGACTCAAGTGAGACTGAGATTCCATCGCCACCGCCAGAGAGCCCAAGAGTCCCTATTCCACCTGAAGAAAAACCAGGTGAACAACAAGATGATGAAGAAGAGGAACCTGAAAAACCTCAAGAAGAAGAACCAGAAGAAGATGAGGAATTAGAAAAACCTAAAGAAGACCCAAATGTTGAAGACCCTTATGAAGAAAAACCTGATAGCGATAATTCAGCTGATGCAGATGATGATGACGATGATAGTTCATTAGATAGTGATGATGATATCATGACAGATATTGATGGTGATGATTTTAGTGGACCTGAATTAGGAATTAAAGTTGATAAAATTGTAATTAATGATGGAGAGGGCAGTATTTCAGGAGAATCAGGAGATCCTATCCCACCAGTAGCCCCTCCAGGAGGAAGTTACAACCAGCAAGGTACAACTGGAACAGGAACAACTGAAATAACAGGCATAACAGGAACAACTGGAACCACTGGACAAAATCCTTGTGGCATTTAAAAATTGCATTTACTCAAATTATTTAAAACTTTTATTTTATTATTCTTCAACAGGTAAATCAACCTGTTGATAATCCTTATTTTCAAAAAACTTCTTTGGATAGTCAATATATCTCTGCATAAAAAAGGCAACAAAAAACAATAACGCTGATATAATTGAGTAATAAAAACCTAAATTATAATTCAAATATGGCAAATATTTTCCATTACCAACGCCCCCAGGTACAGAAAAAGAATAATTAATAATTACTACAAATAAAACAAGTGGAATAAGAAAACATATGCCTGCATATAGGGAGGCCCTGCTGTATTTCTTTTCACTATTTTTAATTGCGATAAGAGCAAAAAAAACAGAAGAAACAAGCAATACAAATATTGGCAATCCTAAAAAATAAAGAATTGTACTCTGATGAAGTAATGTGCTTGATTGTGTTTCTACATATTCATATATTACATCATCGGTTTGCCCTTCTGTAGACGTAACTTCAAAAAGATGCAATATTTTCCATCTGCTCATTTCATTTGGTCCGCCTGTGATTTCACTGAATGCATCGTCGCGTACACGCCAATAATATGCACCAAAATGATACTTAACTTCAAAATCATCCACCTCAAACATTGGTTTTTCTTTTCCACTTTTTTCATACATATCTGAAAAAGAAAAATCATTTATTGGCATAAGGTTTCCTGCGATAAATAATGCAATACCGGCAATTAGAATAAACTGCATTACATTCTTTTTATTCTTGTTGTTCATATTTCTTTTTATCTCCTAGCTTTAAGGTAAAATTAAATGTGGATCCTTTACCTGGCCCGGGGCTTTCAACCCATATTCGTCCACCTAGGTTTTCAACAATTCGTTTACATATTGCAAGGCCTAGGCCACTTGAGGTTCTTTCATTGCTAAATCTATTAGCTTTGTAGAACTCATCAAAGATTTTTCTAAGTTGATCCTTTGTCATACCTATACCATTATCTGTTATAGAAATAACTACGTTTCTTTTTAATGAATGTTCTATTGCACTTATTGTTATTTTTCCTTTTCCTTCTGATTTATATTTAATTGCATTTGATATGAGGTTAGTAAATACTTCTGCAAGTCGTAATTTATCTGCCTTGACTATTATGCTTTTTTCAATTTTGTTTTCAATATCCATATTGTTATCATTTAAAATGAGTCCCTGTGAGTCAATAACATCATTTACTTCTTCAAGTAAATCAAGATCTTCAATTTCAAATGTAATATTCGAAGATCGGAGTTTTGCAAGTTGTAATGTATTATGAATTAGATTGCGCATATATTCAACGTTTTGATTCATAACTTGTAATGTTTCTTTGATTTTCGGATCTTTCTCTTGTTCGATAAGAAGTGGTAAAAGTCCTACAAGGGGTTGCAATGGATTTTTTAGATCATGACCAAGCTGACCAATAAACTCATCTTTTTGATTGAGTAGATTTTCAAGAATCTTGTTATAATCTTCAATTTTATCCCGGGATTCTCTTAGATCTTTTGCCATTTGATTAAATGCATCGGCAAGATCTTTTAGCTCATCGCTTGATTCAATATCTAGATCAATATCTAATTTTCCTTTACCGATATCTTTTGCAGTATCTCCAAATGTTTTAATTGGTTTAACTAAGATAAGTCGAATGATATAGATTAATGCAACAACCAATCCAATAGTAGTAATAAAGGAACCATATATCAAATTCATAAGCTCTCTTTCATAGTTTTCAGTCTCATCCAACCAGGACATTAACAGGGCACAAGTACCAATAATGTAAGTTTCCTTGCTATTATTGTACACAAGTGGCATAACAATAAACCAGCTAGCACCATCAGAGAGTTTTATTTTCTGCATATGTGAACTTGTAAGAACTCTGTCTCCTCCACCAACTTTGGATTGATTAAGATTAGATAGGATATTGTCTATAACGTTCATATTAACCTTATCATAACTGCCGATATCATCAAATGTTAACTTTGAGTCAACATGCCAATAATCAACATAAAACTCATAACTAGCAAACTCATATAATTCAATTGTATTATCTATATCATATTTTGTACGATTTATAAAATTGATGCTAATACTTTCAATATGCTTTACACCGCGAACAGTATAATTTAAGTCTTTTGTTGTGTTCTCTTTTTCAAATTTATAATTGTTAAAAAATACGTTAAATATATTAGCATAATAGTTAACTTGATCACTCATTGAATCATCGAAGACCTCCATCTGATTAGCATAGTTGACTGCACCTAAACCAAAAATCAGAGATGTTGAAATAATTATGACTAAAATAGTCACTTTTAATGATATGCCAATCTTTACAGCCATATACTCCTCACAAAATTTTTCTTGACTTTGTTAAAAATAATACTAAATGAATCTTTCATGTATCCCATCCTAATAGGTGATATGTTTAATTTAATATAAAACTTTAATCCTGTCTGTTTTTTTTACTAAAAATCCGTGAAATGAATAATAGGACAAAAACTTCAACGATAAGAAATATTGACGCACCATAGATTGAATTCATAAAAAATCTTGTATAATTTTCACTTTCTTCTGACCAGGAGAGTATCATTGCACAGGTTCCAATAATGTAAGTTTCCTTGGTCTTAGTATCATTATACACAAGTGGCATAACAATAAACCAACTTTTGCTATCAGAAAGTTTAATTTTACTTACACCAGTATTTCTAAGAAAAGCATTTTTTGCAAGATCATTATTAATCATATCATATCCTCTGATGTCATCAAAAGTTGTCTTTGATTCATCAAGCAAATAATCAACATAATATTCATAACTAGCAAATTCATACAATTCAATTGTTCCATCACCATATTTCGTACTATTTATAAAATTGATACTAATACTTTCAATATGCTTTACATCATGAACAATATACGCTAAATCATTTGTTGTATTCTCTTTTTCAAATTTATAAGTATTAAAAAATGCACTATATGTATCAACATAATAATCCGCCTGTTCAGACATTGACTTTTCAAAGACGTTCATCTGATTAGCATAATTAACTAAAACTATTCCTGCGGCCAGTAAAGCTGAAATTATTATAACAAGTATGATAGCTACATTAAGAGGAATAAAATTTTTTGTTTTCATAATCCCATCCTAGAAGATGAAATATATAATTTAATATAAAACTTTAATCCTAGATATCTAAAAAAGAAAAAATCTTTTTTTTCTATTGAAACAATAAAAAAAGTATAAATTGACGTTATATGTATCACTTTTTAAATATTTTGACGCTTATTGTGTCAATAAGTTTTATATATATGAGCAACATAAATGATACTATGGTAACAGTAAGCCACATTGTAAATAAGCTAGTAAATGAAAAAATATACTTACATGAGGCGATAAGCAAAAAAATAGCATCATATGGATCTGTTGCAAAACAATTAAAACCAGAAATAGAAGCGGAGCTAGGTAAAGAAGTAGAGCATTCTGCAATAGTTACAGCACTACGCAGATACTCCGAGAAAATAAATATGAGATTCAAAGAAGTAAAATTCAACTCGAAATATGCAGAGGTCAATCTAAAAACCCACATAATAGATATAAACGTCGTAAAAACACAAGCATTATTTGACAAATTAAAAAGGTTTTATGATATCATTGACTTTGAAAGAGGAGATATCCTTCACATAGTGTATGGTAGAACAAATGTATCAATTGTTACAAACGAGCGGTATAAAGAAGAAATGCTAAGCCTGTTGCAACAACAAAAAATACATAAAATGGAAGAAAACTTAGTAGCACTTTCTTTCACTGTAGGAAAGAGACGAATTGACAAACCAGGAGTATTATTTCAGATAACAAGAAGTCTTGCATGGGAAAACATCAACATCATAGAAATAATATCCGTCGATCTGGATGTAACGTTTATCGTTGAGAAGAAGGATGCGATCAAAGGATTTAATGCATTAGAAAAGCTAATAATCCAGTAAAATAGGATTACGTGAGTATCTCTTCAAGTAGATTATTTTCTGCAGCATATTTTATTTCTTGAGCAATGCGTCTACCAGTTGACAGGTCCGGCTGAATCATCTCTGAATATGGTGAACCGAAAGTATATGGATTAGTTCCTGCAACAATTCTTGCAGATATTTCAAATACCTTAAAATTGAGATCTTCAGTTACAACTGTTTCTAAGCAGAAGCTTCCAAGAAGACCTCCAAATAATTTAAGAGATTTTTCAACAACTGCTTCTCCCATTTCAAAAACCTTTGGAAGAAGAGACTCGCGCATGACAATAGGAATATTCCCGGTCACAACAAAAGTCGGATGAATGCCGAGCTCCTCAAGTTCCTGAATGCTTCCCAATCTTTGTACTTCATCAATTGTTGTTTCATCACGACGATCCATAGAAAGAAGTTGAAGGCTGCCTTTGCTCAACTTATATGCATTATCTTTTATAGGTGAATAAAAATAATGTAGATAATAACGAGTCCCCATCACAAACTCCTGAATCACAAACTTTTTATTCTTCTGAATACGACGTTTAAACTCTTCATGAGTTTTAGCAATAAAAAAACCCTTACCGCCCTTTGCACCGTGATATTTTACAATTACAGGTTTATCGATATCTCTTGGGTCTTTGATCTCCTGAGGCATTGTAAGACCAGCACCCTCAAGCCAGCTACGCTCCATATTTCTGTCTGATTCCCATCTCAAGACATCACGATTACCAAATGTTGGAAGTTTAAGTTTAATAAACTTATCAGCTCCAAGATATTCTACAAAAGAACCATGAGGAATCACAATAACATTTTTTTCAAGTAATTCATCTGTCCTATCAAGGATTTCTTTGTAATCATCAACTATGAAAAACTCATCAGGTTTACCAAGCGGAAAAGCCTCATAGACTCTTTGTCTATCTTTACCGACAACAATACCAAGTGTTTTGAAGCCTTCCTTTTTAGCTCCATTAAAAATCTGCAAAGAAGAATGAGAACAAACAGTACATATTGTAAGGTTTTTCTTATCGTATTTTGTAAGCATGTCGGAAATATTTATTTTGGCCATAAGGACGACACCCTTACGCCCCCAGAATAACCGAAGGTGTTTTAATAGTTTCGATAGCTGGATATCCGTTCTAAAAGTTGATCTGAATTGTAAAAAATTTTAATTTCTTTTCTGGTAAGTATGTAAAAAATTACACAGCTTAAGGCAAATAATACAGATCTTATTATGATTGTAAACACCCAATGGTATTGAAATGTGATATCAAAAACAGCATATCCAACTAAATAGAATGGTTGATAGAGGCAATATACAAATAAAAAGGAAGAAAGAACTGTTCCTGAAAAACAAATATGATTTTTGTTTTTATAAAAAAGAAAAGCAAAGATAAAAGAAAGAAAAGAAAAAACTATTTCAATAGTAAAGTCTGCAACACTATAAAAAAGGTTAAACTTTTCAGAATCAGATCCAATGTAAAACTCATCCGCATCCATATTATATTCATATAAATCTGTTCGAAAATAATGATTTTCAATAACTGAAATTACAAAAATTGCTCCTATTATTATCCATGTTATTACTAATATGTTTACTAGTTTAGGTTTTTCTTTCATAGTTATGCCTGGGTGTATCAAAATAGTTTTTTACTTCATTTCTAAACATTAAAATGAATATGAATAACATGATAAATGGAATTATAAAGTTGCTTGCAGTCCATAAAGTATGGATCGGATTTGAAAATAAAAATTGTTGATTGTCATATATATCAAGATAAAATATTATAAGGGAATATAGGAAGTTTACAGAGTAATGAAAACCAATATAAAACGAAAATATGACATTTAAAAGCCAGGACCATTTGTTGATCTTATAAATCCTGTGTATGAGATATAGAGCAGTTATTATAGAGAATGATGAAAAAAACAAATTAACCCATATAGTAGAAATACTTTCTAATCCAATATATTTTATAATGAAACAGTTGATTATGTAATTCAATAAATGGACTGTTAAGAAAAATAAGCAAATAACCCAAGACAAAATTATATATTTGATTAATTTAGGTTTATCTTTCATAGTTGGTCACCTGGTATTTTTTGATTAAAGTAGGATTTTACATCTGGTTTGAGGAGAAGAAAAAATATTGCCAGTAAGATAAATGGTAAAATCAAAGAGGATATATTCCATCCAAACAGATGAATGGGAGGAT
>Ga0272442_10012749_pt1 | contig 10115 bp, 7 predicted proteins | sample SSMForm2O_FD_200262 | JGI IMG/M metagenome (GOLD analysis project Ga0272442, IMG submission 200262) | Marine sediment archaeal communities from Little Sippewissett salt marsh, Falmouth, MA, United States - SSM-Form-2O | ecosystem: Environmental > Aquatic > Marine > Wetlands > Sediment ... | reverse complement strand
TTCACCTGTGATGAGCCGGGGATCGCCGCCTCGCGCCAGGCGGAGGGCGACATCGAGTATCTCTTCGCCACGAACGCGAGCTACGACTTCGCGGTGGGCGGGAAGAACTCGCTTCGGGTCGCCACGGCCACCATCGAGATACCCTCGGACGGCCGCCCCGTGTACGACGCGGTGCGAGGCGGAGCCGCAGTGGAGTTCCGCCGGCGGGGCGGGCGGCTGCGAGCCGAGCTGCGCTTCGGCCCGGGGCAGATGCGCGTGTTCGCCCGCACGGCACGTCCCATCGGCGGGGTGCAGGCTCTCACGCCCACGATCGCCCGCGACTACACGCGCGCCACGGCGCCCCTCAGTCTCCAGATCGGCGCCGCGATCGTGGGCGAGGATGGCCGCGTGCTCGCCGGCGCTGCGCCCCTCCACATCCGCGTGGTCGACCCCCTGGGCGTCACCCGCTACGACCTCTACCGCGCCACGAAGATGGGCCACTTCCGCACCGCCCTCCCCCTCGGCGCCAACGACCCCGCCGGGCGCTGGACCGTCGCCATCCGCGAACTCCTCGGCAATGCCGACGCCACAGCGTCCTTCGACTACACGCCCGCCGTCCAGTGCGGAGCCGTCGCCGGGCTCTGCCCCCGCGCCGTGCTGTTCGGCCGCGACCGCGAGAACGTGTTCCGATTCTTCCGCACCCATCGGCACGTGACCGTGGCCGTGGGCTCGGGCGAGTACGCCGCCGCCGTCGACCGCCTCGTCGGCGCCCTCAAGCCCTGGGACGTGCGCTGCACGGTGGTGGACGCCAAGAGCGTGAAAGCACGGCCCATCACCGACGACGAGGCGAAGACCTGGTGTGGCATGCACCCAGGCCGCGTGAAGCCCGGCCCCGCCAACAACCCTGCCCACGTGGGGTTCGACATCCGCGGGGCAGCCGTCCTGGTCGGCACGCCGAAGGACAATCCGCTCATTGACTTCGTGGACAAGCAGGGCTTCCTGCCCTACAAGCTGACGCCCGAGGTGCCCGGCCCCGGCCGCGGCCTGGTGGCCTGGCAGCGCGATGCGGTGTCCTACGGCGCCGAGTCGGTCACGCTCATCGCGACCGACGCTGCGGGCATGGCCGAGGCCATTGGCTCGCTCTACGAGGCCGCCTCGGGCCTCACGCCACTCACCCCGCTCGAGTTGCCGCAGAGCAGCCGCATCGCCGCGGCGAGGCAGCGGCCCGAGCAGGCCCCCGAGCCCGCCGTCGCCTGGCAGGCCGTCCTGCCCGATCGCGCCGTGGCCATCCGCCCCCTGCCGAGGGGACAGGCGGCCGTGCTCACCCTCGATGGGTCGCTCACGGTGCTCGACACGAAGGGCCGCGCGGCGTGGCAGGAGCCCGTGGCAGGCGGGGAGCACTGGTCGCTCGCCGCTTCCGCAGACGGGAGCACGCTGATCGTGGGCGCCTCCCAGCAGATCGCCACCTTCACCAGCAAGGGCAAGAGCCTCTTTGCCGCTCCCGCGGCAGCCGAGGCCCCGGCTCCCCTGGTGACGGCCGTCGCGGCGGCGCCCGATGGCTCGGCCTTCGCACTCGCCACGTCCGACGGCAAGCTGGCTCTCCTGGACCGCAAGGGCCAGAGGCAGTGGGCGGTGGGCGGCGTCCGCGCCGCTGAAATGCAGAAGTGGACGGCCGACACCGCGAAATGGAAGCAGGACCTCGCCCGCTGGGAGGCCGAGGCCAAGGCGTGGGACGACCAGTACAAGGGCAAGGATGGCAAGAAGCCGCCCCGTCCGGCCCGACCTCAGCAGCCCAAGAAGCCTGTGCCAGACCCCTACCTGGCCGTGGTGTTCGCCAGCGACGGCAAGACGATCGCCGCACTCACTGCGCGCGAGGCCCACGTGGTTCGCGCGGCCAACGGCCAGCGCGTGGGGGACGCCGCGGCGGCCACGGGCGCCGTGGAGCCCAGCGGCGTCGCAGGGAAGCTGCTCGTGACCGACGGGCGGCGTGCGGTGGCCTGGCTCTCGACCACCGAAGGCCGCCTCGTGAGCACGGTGGCCATGCCCACCGATGGCGTGGCCAGCCTGGCCGCGACGGGCGACGGCGTCGTGGTGGCCACGGAGCCGGACGGCACCGTGCGCAAGCTCAAGGCCGTGGCGGGGAAGGCCGCCGAGCAGGTGGCCTGGGAGCACCGCGTGCCGCGGCGCCTCGTCAAGAAGGTGGCCGCGAGCGCCAGCCGCGTGGCCGTGGCCTGCTGGGGCGGCACCCTCCGCGTGCTCGATGCGGGGGGCGCACCGGTGGGCCAGGCACACTTCGGGTGCGACATCGCGGACGTTGCCTGGGCGGGGACCACGCTGGTGGTCGGCTTGGCCGACGGCCGGGTGCTCGGCCTCGACGCGGGGAAGTGAGCGGCCGCTCAGTCCCCGTAGTGGATGCGCATATACTGGTTGAAGGAGTAGTTGATGACGTTGACGCCCAGGCGGTAGGCCTGCATCGCGTGGCCTTCGCTCACGCCCGAGTGGCCGGTCTTCCAGGCGTCGTTCACGTCGCCCTGATGGTAGAAGCAGATCCACCGGCCGTTGTGCTTGAGCCCGAGCGCGCGGTTCCCCGAGTGGTGCCACAGCGGCGGCGCGCCGTTGGGGAACACGTAGGGCTGGCGGTAGATGATGTCGTCGCTCGCGATGTCCACCCAGTCGAGTTCGGGGAAGCAGCGGCGCATGAGCGAGCGGAAGCTGCTGTTGAACGTCCCGCCCCCGTTATCGGCGAAGATCATCCCGCCCTCTTCCAGGCAGTACCACCGCAGCGTCTTGATCTCGCGGCGCGTCACGCTGATGCGTCCCGAGCCGGTGATGAAGACGAACGGCGGCCCCCGGTGCTTCGGGAAACGCCGCAGCCGCAGGATGGACAGGTGCTCCGTGTTGTCCGCGATCTTGAAGTTCGTCATCTTGCGGAACTGGATGAGCAGGTTGTAGTCCGCCCCCACGCCCATGTCCTGGTCCCAGTCCCCGCCCCGGTATTCGAGGCGGATGAACCGCACGCGGGCATTCTCCATGCCGCTCGGCCAGCCGCCCCTGCCGCCCCCCTTGCCGGGTTTGCCCGTCTGAAGCGACGAGGCGACGTAGGTGTCCAGCGTGTCCTCCTCGACCTGCTTGAGGATGTCGCTCTCGTCGATCTTCGGGTGGTGGAAGATGATCGGGCTGTCCATGTTCAGCACGAACTTCTTCTTCTTTTTCTTCTTCTTGATGCGGCGGATCTTCACCATCTGCACCACGGGGTTGCCGCTGCCTTTGGGCACGCCGTAGGCCGGCTCCATGCCGCAGCTCCGCATGCACACGGGCACGATCACCAGCACCAGCAGGTGCAGGAAGCCCGACCAGTAGGATGAGGTGCGGAACCGCGGGTCCTTGCCGTGGGTCTTGAGGTTGGCCACGATGCGGTCGCCGAGCGGCACGCGCCGCGGCCGCCCGCCGTAGAACTCGCTCACCGACCGCAGCACCACGCTCAGCAGGAGCAGCACGGCCGGCACCACGCCGAGCAGCCACAAGCCGGTCCCCGCGATCCAGAACTCGTTGCGGGTGTACTTGTCGAACATCTTGGCGTCGGCGGCGAAGAGCTCGCTGGGCGCCCGCACGAGCACGAGGAGGAAGAAGCCCCACACGACGGCGAAGCCCGCTGCCCCGATCCGCAGGACGAGAGCCGACAGCCGCACGCGGACGAACGCGGCCACCGCGCCCAGCACGAGCACCCAGCCGATGCCCCACGCGAGCAGGCGGAGTCCTCCGAAGAAGGCCACCAGCCCCGCGCTCTCGAGCGCCTCGATGTCGGTCGCGGTGAGCTCGGCCGAGCGGATCAGCCACTCCTGCCCGAACATCGAGAGGTAGATGGCCCCGACCGCGAGGACGGCGGCCAGGGAGCCCAGGCGGCACGACCACGGGACGCGCCCGAGCGTGCGCTCGGCGAACGCCAAGGCCCACACGGCCGCACCGCCCGTGCGCGCGTGCACCTTGCCGAGCACGCGGTAGGCCAGGGCGATGGCCTGCTTGGTGGGGCTGTCGGGCTCGCGGCGAATCACGGCACGGGCTCCTTCGTGTGCCTACTCGAGCTCGTCCATGCCGTCGAGCGACACGTCGGACTTCGCCGGCCGCTCATTCGACTTCGCCTCGATGTCCTGGATCACCTTGGGTTTGGTGGACGTCTGGTCGCCGGTGGAGGGTGCCGTCCCTGCTTTGGTGGCCGTGCCTGGTGCCTTCGTGCCGGCTTCCTTCTGCTTCTTGGCCGCCAGGATGCGCTGGCGTGCGGCCTCGCGCTTCGCCTCGAGCTCCTTCTCGCGCTTGTCCTGCTCGATCTGCTTGAGGACCACGCTGGGGTGCAGCGTGTGGTGCTCGAAGCACAGCGAGATGAATCGCACCGACGTGAGGAGCAGCAGGGCGATGTGGATGACGACCGAGATGAGGAGCATGCGCCCGATGGCGGGCCGTGCGATGTGGGCCATGAGCTCCTCGGCACGCGCCACGCCGGTGGCGTCCGCAGCACTCGCGGGCTCAGGGGTCGGATTATCTGCCATGGGGGATTCTCCGCATTGTGCCCCGCGCGGGGGGGGGGGCCGTCACTCGTTCTCGGGCAAGCCGACCAGCGCGATCTCCGCGCCGGCACGGCTCAGTTGGAGGAAGATCTCGCCGTAGGCCTCGTGGGGCGCCTCCCGGTCGATCTTGAGCATCACCAGCTTGTCGTCCCGGTCGGCCAGCAGAGCGGCCACGCCCTCCTCGATCACCTCCACGGGGCACGGCTCGCCCTGAAGCCACGCCTGCCCCTCCTTGTCCATCGACACGCTGATCTGGCTCTCCTTCATCTCCTCGATGTCGGGGGCCGTCGGGCGGTCGAGCACCACGTGGGCTTCCTTGATGAAGTTCGACGTGAGCATGAAGAAGATGATGAGGAGAAACGCGATGTCGCCCATCGAGGCGATGGGCACCATGGCGGGAATGCGTCGTCCGCGCCGCAGCATCATCGTCCTGCCCCCTTCTCTTCTTCCACGATCGCCAGCACGCCGTCGGCGTTCGTGATGGCCATCACGACGTTGAAGTAGAGCTGGTACGGCACGTCGGGTGCACTCTCGACGATGACGGCGCGCCGGTCGGGGGGCCTGGCCTTGAAGTTGCACTGCCAGAGGGCGGCCCGCAGCTCATCGAGGGTCATCTTCTCGCCCTTGGGGCCGTAGTGGATCTCGGTGGCGGTGAGGCTGATCGTGAGCTGTTTGGTCTCGGTCTTGGCCGGGTCGGGCGCGCCCGAGGGGATCTCGAGCCGGTTGCCGGCCGGCTTGATGAACGTGGTGGTGAGGATGAAGAAGATGATGAGGAGGAACGCCACGTCGGCGAAGGCCGCCACATCGATCTCTTTGTGTTCGTGGGCTCGTTTGAGCATCACTGGACCCCGTGCACGCTGCGCCGTGGAGCGGGAGGAGGGTGTGCCACTGCTGGGCTCACGACGCCGCGGGGTGGTCGTGTGAGAGGGCGATGAACGTGAGCAGCTCCATCATCGTCTCTTCGATCTGGAGCGTAAACTTGTCGATCCTCTTGGCGAGAAGGTTGTAGGCCACAACGGCCGGGATGGCGATGAGCAGGCCGGCGGCGGTGGTGATCAGGGCCTCGGAGATGCCGGCCGCCACGCCGCCCGCGTCGAGCCCGCCCGCGCCCGCCATGGAATTGAACGACGCGATCATGCCGGTCACCGTGCCGGTCATGCCCAGCAGCGGGGAGACGCTGCCGATGAGGGTGAGCAGGTTGAGGCGCTTCTCGAGCGTCTCGATCACGTGGGGCGCGTAGTCGGACATCGCCTTGCTGACGTTCATCTCGATCTCGGCGGTCGAGCGTCCGCGCGTGGTGAGCTTGGCGTAGCGGTCCAGCCCGGCCAGCAGCACGGCTGCCACGGGGCCTTTGAACTCGCGGCAGGTGCCGAGCGCGGCATCCAGCCGCCCGTCCTCGAGCAGCTCGCCCACCTGCATGCGGAGTGCGGCGGTATCCACTTCGGCCAGGCGGAACACCCGCAGGCGGTCAATGATCACTGCGAGAGCAAGCACGGAAAGAAGGACGAGGGGGAACATGACGAACCCCCCGTCGAGGATGTACTGAAGCATGCGGACTCCTAGGCGGACTCTCTACAGTCTGGCGCGGGCACGGCACGTCAAGTGCCCAGCTTGCGCGCGATGATCTCCTGGAACTTGCGGGCTTTCGGCGCCAGGGTCGAGTTGGGGTACTCGGCCAGGAGCTGGTCGACCTTCTGCTTCGCCATGGCGAAGTTGCCGACCCGATAGGCGGCGATGACCCACTTGAGGAGCATGCGGTCGAGGAAGCTGGCGTCGGGGTAGTCCTGGAAGACGCGTTCCATCAGCTCGATCGCACGCTTGTAGTCCTTGGTGAGGATGTAGTAGTTGGCGATTTTCTCCAGCGAGTCGCCGGCGAACGGCGAGTCGGGATAGGTTTCGGCGCACTTCTTATAGGTGAGCATGGCGCGGCTGAGCTCGGGGTCGCGGTCGCGCTGTTTCGCCTGCTCGACGGCCACCTTCTCCTGGACTTCGCCGATGCGGAACTGGGCTTCGGCCTTGAGCTCGGACTTGGGCAGGTGGATGACGGCGTTGAAGATGCCGATGGCATCGTAGGGCCGCTCCCCCTCCATCCTGGCCAGGCCGATCTTGAGGAGAGCCTGGTCGACGAGCGTCGAGTCGGGGAAGAGGCGTGTGAGCGTGCGGCACACGGCGATGGCCTCGCCCAGGCGGTCCTGGACGAGCAGGAGGTCCCATTTCACGCTGAAGGCTTCCTCGACGAGCGAGCGGTCGAGGCTGGCCTTCATGCTCATGCGGATCACGTCGTCCACGCGGTCGAGGCCTTCGGCCGCTTTTTCATGGGCCTTCTTGACCAGGCCCACATCCTTGAAGATCGAACCGAGCTTGAGGTAGATCTTCGCCTCGATGAGGTTCTTGCGGGCACGCAGGTCCAGCGTGTCGACCTCGCGGTGCTCGATCTTGACGTCCTGGATCTGGCCGATAAGGAGCTTGGCGGTGGCGCGCACGTCGCGCGGCTGGCTCCCGCCGCTGCGGGCGCTGAGGAGCGGCTCGGCGCCGTAGGCCCCGGCCATGTGGAGCTCGTCGTAGTATTCCACGATAATGTCGTCGCCCTTGATGGCCGAGAGCTTGTCGTCGCCCTGGTTCACATCCTCCTGGCGCGTGGCCACGTGGGGGAGCACCGTGCCCACGAAGATGCCCGTGTGCGGGCCCGTCTCGGTGAGCTTGAGCTGCACGGTGTCGCGCGTCTCAAACTCCTCCTCCTGCTCGAAGTCCACCCCCGCGCGCTCGACGTCCACCTCCTTCTCCACCTTGTACTGGGTGTAGACCTTCACGGTCACGGCGTCCTTGTTGGCGCTCACGTCGCGGTCGAGGTCTTTGACTCGGATGAAGGCATCGCCGTCGCCGAACACGCCGCGTGTGTACTCGCGGTAGGCGCCGTCGGTGAAGCCGATGGAGGCGGTGGAGACCATGCGGATGGTGGCCAGGCGCTTCTCGTTGCGCTTGCCCGACTCGGTGTTCGCGTCCACGTAGTCCACGGCCACGGTGTCGCCGCCGATGACCTGGAGCACGCCGTCGCCGGGCTTGGGGTCGCCGGGCACGGTGGGCAGTGCTCCGATGTAGTATTCGCCACTGCGGCCGAGGGTTTCGAGCGCCACCTTCTCTTTGTCGCCGCTCTTGGTGGCGAGGCGGGCTTCGGGCTTCTCGCCGGTGGTGGTGAGGACGACGAGATCCTTGTCGAAGATCTTCACGAACAGGCGCTGGCCGGCCTCGGCGAGCACGTCGCCCTTGGCATTCGAGGGCACGCTCGTGCCCACCTTCTCGAGTGCATCCACGGCCTTGGCCCAGCGGCCGAGCTTGAAGTGGCACTGGCCGATGTAGTAGAAGGCTTCGTTGGCGTAGACGCTCCAGGGGAACTCGTTGGTGACCTTGCGGAGGGCCATGAAGGCCTTGTCGAAGTTGTTGAGGTTGTAGTAGCAGATGCCGACCTGATAGAGGGCCTGGGCGCGCTGGTCGGCATCCTCGGACTCGCTGAGCTGGCGGAACTGCTTGATGGCCAGGTCGTAGCTGCGCTTGCCCACGTGGTACTGGCCGAGCGCGAGATGGGCGCGGAAGCGCGATTTCGACTTGGGGAACATCCTTGGCACGGAGGCGATGAGCTTGAGGCCGCGCTCCTCCTGCTTCATGTCCAGCAGCTCGAGTCCGCGGCGGAGCATGTCGTTGGCCTTGTACTCCATCTTCGCATCTTCGGACTGCTCGAAGCTGGCGCGGCGGCGCCGGCTTCGGGCGGCCTCGACGGTGGCCGGTGCGGCGGCGGCCGCAGCCAGCAGCGCACAGAGGAGCCCGCGACCTGCCACAGCGCGTGGATGTGTGAACGTCATTGTGACCTCCGACCAGTTGGGTGCTCCCCGGCCGGGTGCCGGGGTTCGGGTATCACTCCTCGTGGAACACGCCGCCGCCCGTGGCCACACCGTACTTCTCGAGCAGTTGGTGGGCCTGTGAGGCCTCGGGCGACTCCTTGTAGGCTTTGAGAATCTTGCGGGCCTGGGCGACCGCCATCTTGCCCTGCTTGGCCTCGTGGTAGTAGCTGGCCTTGTACCAGGCGGCCTTGGGCGCATCGTCGGGGAAGCTGTTCTCGATCTCCGAGAGAGACGTGATCGCCTCCTTGAGCTTGCCCCAGCGGATGTAGCACTCCTGGATCTGCCACAGCGACCATGGGGGGCGGTTGAGCTCGCGGTAGAGCTTGACGGCCTCCTCGTACTTGTAGAGATAGTCCTTGTGGATCCAGGCGCGCCGCTCGAGGGCGCGGCCTGCCCACCCCGCGTCGCCCATCTGGCCGATCTGGACGAGCTTGGCCAGGGCCTGGGTCCACTGGTGCTGGTCGAAGTGGATCTCGGCCTCCTTGTAGGCCGCGTGGGGAGCCTCGGACATCAGGGCGATGCAGTAGCGAGCGCGGTCGTAGTCGCGCCCCTCGCGAAGGCGGTCGATGAGCCAGGCATAGGCGCCGTCCCTCTTCTTCTTGTCCGTTTCCTTCTTGATCCCGGCCACGATCTCGTCGACGATGGCGTGGCGCTCTTTCTTATCGCGGTGGTAGCGGCACAGGAACTGCACGGCTCGCGACTGGTAGTCCCACAGGCGCTCGGCCTTTGCGAACCAGGGCCGCCGGGCCTTGAAGTAGTCAAAGCACGCCTTGGCCGCGGCATCGCGCTCCTTCTGCTCGAAGCGGCTGTACTGGCGGAGGTGGTCGGGGAACACCGAGTGGTGGGCGCGGTCCATCGCGTTGGTGGCCACCGCGCAGCGGCTCGCCGCGTCGTCGCGGTTCTCATCGGTCACCAGCCAGGCCTCGTAGGCGGCGTAGTCCTTCTTCTTGATGTAGTAGATGGTCACGTTGCTACGTGCGCGGTTGGCCTCGGTGTGGCTCACCTTGTGGAAGTCGCGCACGACCTGCTTCCAGTAGGCCACCGCCTGCTCGGGTTCCTTGTTTCGCCAGTGGTTCTCGGCCAGGCGGGCCAGAGCCCCGGCGGCGAGCGGGTGCTTCTGGTACTCCTCGTCGGTCGCCATGTCCTTCATACACGTCATGCCCTCGCGCGTGTCGCCGTTCTCGATGTGGGCAACGCCCATGAAGTAGAGGGCGGGGGCTGCGTCGGCGATCTCCTCGGAGAAGTAGTCGAGCACCTCGTTGTAGATCTTGACGGCCTGGTTGCGATGCTTGCTCTGGTGGAGGCAGTAGCCTCGCATGAAGAGGATGTAGGAGATGACGGGGGAGTCGGTGAACTGGACTTTGAACTTCTCGAATTCGCTGGCTGCGGACTTGTAGCTGTTCTGTTTGAGGAGCTGGGCGGCCTTGTCGTACTGGGCTCGCTCGAAGACGTTGAGCGTCTTGTAGCGCTCGGCGGGGAGCACCCAGGTCCAGTCCCTGGCACACAGCGGTGCGGCGCCGCCAAACAGCGTGAGCGTGAGGGCAAGCGCGGCCGTCGCGCGCCGTCTTGTCGCAGACTCGATGAGCATTCGGACGTCTCTCCAGGCGCTCGGCTCGGGGCAGCGTGCGCCGAGCCGGGTGCGGCGGGCCCTACAGGCCCTCCTCCTCGAAGCGTGCGA
>Ga0272442_10012747_pt1 | contig 10117 bp, 5 predicted proteins | sample SSMForm2O_FD_200262 | JGI IMG/M metagenome (GOLD analysis project Ga0272442, IMG submission 200262) | Marine sediment archaeal communities from Little Sippewissett salt marsh, Falmouth, MA, United States - SSM-Form-2O | ecosystem: Environmental > Aquatic > Marine > Wetlands > Sediment ... | reverse complement strand
CCGGACTGGACGATCATCTCGTAGGCCGCGGCCGCCGAGCCCGACTGCGTCGGGTCCGCCAGGCAGATCTGCCCGAAGCACTTCGGCTGGGCCAGGTCGTCCCACCGTGTCGGCGGGGGGATCTCCGCACGCTTGAGCAGGGGCAGGTTGTAGAGGAACCCGAACCCGCTGACGGCCGAGCCGCACCACCGATGGTTCGGGTCGTACAGCGTGATGCCCCCCAGGGCCGCCGGGATGTTGGCCAGCACGTCCTTGCCCAGGACCATCGGCTGGAGGATGCCCTCGTCGGCGAGTTTGCGGAAGTTGACGTCCCCGCCGCCCCAGACGACGTCGATGCCCGCCGAATCGCTGCGAGCGTAGACGTTCCTCAGGTACCGCAGGACAGCCGTGCTGCCCCCGCCCACGTCGCGCCACTCGATGTCCACGCTCTGGCCGAACGTGATGGCGTGGTGGCGGGAGAAGGCCAACTCGAACTCGTTCAGGATGTTCTCGTTGTGCGGGCTGACGACCTCGATCGAGATGGTGGGCAATTCGTCGATGCCCTTGCCCCACCGCGCGCGGGCCTGGCGGTCCGCGTCGGCGGCGCACGGGTCGGCCGGCGAGCCGCCGCCGTCGCCACAGCCGCTCACCACGCCGCCGCACAAAAGGGCCCAGAAAACACACTGTCTGGCGCTCATCGTCGCTTCCCCGAAAATGGGTCCTGGATGCCGGAGCGATTGTCCCGCGCCTCGCGTCAAACGCAAGCAGGTTTTGGCGTCGGCGGGCAAAAGCCCGCGACGGTCGTAACCCTTCGAAGGGGAACCCGTTTCACTGTGTGGGACCCGGAATCGACCCGCAGGAATGCCACTGTGCCCGCAGGAGAGATTGACGTTCGAGGCGCTTCGGGCGGGCCGCAGCAGCGAGCGGCCTTCACCGAGGTGTACCGCCAGAATCACGGCATCGTGCACGGGTATCTGCGCGCGCGGCTGCTGAACCGCACGGACGCCGACGACCTCTGCCAGGAGGTCTTTCTGCGGGCGTATCGAGATCTGGGGCGGTACGATCCGACGGCGAGTATTCGCCCGTGGTTGCTGGGCATCGGTCGCAACGTCCTCCGCGAGCACGTCCGGCGCGTCCGCAAGCGCAAGGAGATCGCCTGGACCGAGTTGTGCCTGGAGCTCGAGGAGACCGTCGAGGCCGAGGGCCTCTACGAGGACGTGCTCAGCCTTTTGCCCCTGTGCACGGTCCGGCTGGGCGAGTCGGCCCGGCAGGCGATCTCGTGGCACTACATGGGCGGGGAGAAGCTCCAGCAGATCGCCGAGCGCCTCGACAAGACGCTCGGGGCGGTCAAGGTCCTGATGGTCCGCGCCCGCCAGGCCCTGCGACGCTGCATTCAGAGCTACATCGGTGGAGGCCGCTCATGAACGAAGACGAACTCATCGAGCTGCTCCAGAGCCACCTGCCCGAGGACCTCACGGCCGAGCAAATCGCCGAGCTGCGAAGGGCGATGAAGGACAGTCCGCGCCTTCGCGACGCCCTCCTCGAGGAGCTCTCGCTCGAGCAGAGCCTGTCGGTCAAGTACGCCCCGACCGTCGAGCACGTCAGCGAGATCGTCTCGCGGATCGCCCACCAGGTGGCCGGGCGGCGACGCATGCGGTGGATGACGGCCATCCTCTGTGTCGCCCTGGCCGGGGCCGTCGCGGTCGGCGGGGTCCTGCTGGCCGTGCGGTTCTCTCGCGAGCAACCGGCCAAGAGCGACGCGATGGCCCGCCGGGCCCCCGGCGCCGAGACCCGCCCCGCCACGCAGCCGGTGCGGGCGAGAGACCAGGACGCCAACGCCGTCGTCGCGTCGGCGGGCTCGGCCACGTCCGCGCCCGCGCGCCGGCCGGGCCGCTTGGGCACGACGCCGACGCCAGCCCCCGCCATCGCGCTGGCCACGAAGACGCCGGGCTCGGCCCCCGCACCCGGCGCCGAGGCCGGCGCTGCCTGGACGCTCTTCGACCCGATCGTCCCGCTCGACGCGCGCACCCTGAGAGACCAGTTCCGCCGCGTGTTCGACACGATCTCCGGCAGCTACACCCGCAAGGGCTCCCAAACCCTCGACGTCCACGGGCGGTTCCGCCTGACCGGCACGCTCGACGAGGCCCACATGCTTCGCCTGGCCACCCAGAGCATCAAGAAGCTCATCGTCGACGCCTGGCACGGCGACGTCGGCGCGAGGATCATCCTCCGCGAGGACAAGCCGTTTCTCGCCTGTCGCCTCGTGCGCCGCGCCGGAAACGCCTCGCCGACCGTGGCCGGCAGCGACCAACGATGGGAGCACTTCCACAAAGGCGCCGTCGACTTCCGCTACCAGGACGGGCAGTTCCTCCTCGCCTGTGGCGACGTCGTCCTCCTGGCCGTGCCCATGCCCGAAGCGCCCACCGAGGTCCGCCTCAACGCCGAGTGCAACCTCTACGCGGCGGCGCTGCTGCCGTGCCGTCGGCTGCGGCTGCCGAAAGATGAGCCCGCCAGGGTCCTGCTGGATTCCACGCGCCCCAACGGCCTGAAGTGGTCCACCGATCGCCTCAAGGGCGCCGAGCTGCTCCGCCACGACGACGGCTCGCTCGAGTTGCGAGGCAAGGACCTGAAGGAGGAGCCCGGCACCACGGCCGAGATCACCACCGCCGTCGGCAAGGAAATCTGCCTTCGCCTGGCCGACTTCACGCACAAGGCGGCCTTCGCGGTCCACCTGCGGGAAAACCGACACTACGTTCGATACTACGTCGCCACCCACCGCGACACGAAGGTCCTGGTCACCGACCGAGACGATCACAAGGCCCGCGAGCGGGCATTCGACGAGGGGCTCGTGGTCGGCGAGTCGTTCTGGGTCCGGCTGGACACGGGCCTGGACCGCATCCGGCTGGCCGTCAGCACCGACGCGAACTGCTGGCGACCCCTGCGAGAGGGCATCCGGCTCGACGACGACAAGCCCGCCGGCGAGAGCGTGTTCTTCGGCCTGGTCCTGCCACGCAGCGGCACGCACCGGGCAAAGGTCACCGCCATCCGCATCCGTCAGCGCGACGCGATCGTCCGGCTCGCCGACCCCGACCTCCTGGCCCGCGTGCCCGAGACGCCGGAGATCCGCAAGGCTCGGACGCTCGATACGGTCCGGCCGCTGCTGGCCGCCGCGAAGCCCAAGGCCACCCCGGCGCCGGCGTGGCGGCTGGCCTGCGACGCCGCGATCGTCCAGCGGTCGCAGTGCGTCCCGCTCCGCCGGGCCGCCGCGGGCGACCTGCTCGAAACGGCCATCGCCCACGGCCCCGACGTCGACGCCGTCCGCCGCGGCCTCGAAGAGTTCGCCGACCTGACCTACACCGGCTGGGAGCAGTCCCGCGCCGAGACGCGCCGCAGCCTCTACGACCGCCTCGCCCAACGCTGCTTTGCCACGGGCCGGCGCGACCGCCTGCTCGCCGTGCTCGACTCCTGGCTACGCGCCGGTCTCCGCGGCCTCCGCCGGCGGTGGAGCAACGAGAGCTTCCTGCCACCGAGCCTGGCGAGGCTGATCCTGTACGACCTGCTGGACCGCCGCCAGAACGAGACGCTGGCCTACCAGGCCGCCCGGGTGCTCGCGCTGCACCGCACGGCGAAAGGCGACATGCCGCACTTCTCGAAGTCGGAGGGCTCCTCGCTACGCCTGGCGCAGTGGATGGAGTCCGACGCGCGCGCCGCGGCGGGCGAGACCGCCGACGACACGGTTCGGCCCTGGGAAGGCACGTGGAGCCACCCGCTGCGCGTCCAGACCGATCGCGACACGATGAACGCCATCGCCGAGTTCGCCGCGTGCGTCCAGGCCAAGGCCTACGAGCACGCCGCCCGTGCCCTGGCCAACCAGACCCTGCCTGACGGACTCGTGCCCACCGACCCCGACGGGCAACTCTACCGCGCGATCCACTACCACGTCCGGCGGCTCATCCAGACGCATCCCGACCTGGCCCGGCTGCTTCGCGAGCAGTTCGCGCCGCTGGCCGACGTCCGCCTCCACCGGGCACTGCGGGTCGGCGACATCGACACGCTCCAGACGCTGGCGGTGTATTTTCACGGCACGGCCGCGGCACGGAAGGCCCTGACCTGCCTGGCCGACCGCGAGCTGTCCATGGGCAACGGCGCCGCGGCGGGCGTCAAGTACCGAACGCTGCTCGACGAGGCCTCCGACGCCGACGAGAAACACACCCTCGCCGCAAAGTACCGGCTCGCCTCGGCCCTGGCCGGTCAACTCGCCGGCAAGCCCGTCACGAAGGACGTTTCCCTGCCCGGCAAGCGGATCGCGCCCGGCGAGTTCGAGGCGATGGTCGCGTCGCTGGTCCGGTCGCGGCGCGGCGGGCAGAGCCAGGCCGTCGTCGCATCGAGCCGGCTCGCACCCGCCGGGGGAACCCCCCGCCTGAGCAGGCTGTGCAGGCTCACCGCCGCGAAAGACGACCGTAGCCGCCCCTTCACCCGCCACGTCGCCTGGGCCCGGTGGCAACGCGAACTCATCGTCCATCAACGCGGGCGACTGGCGGCGATCCACCTCGACAACCGCCAGAGCCGCTGGTCCCACAGCGAGTCGTTGCGCGACAGCTCGTCCGCCGCCGGGTGCCCCGCCTGGCCCGTCGTCACGACCGACCGCCTCTACGCGCGGATGCTCTCTCGCCGGGGCAGCGTGCTGGCCTGCATCGACCCGCGCCGCGGCAAGACGGTCTGGCTTCAGCGGCTCGACGACGGCATCGCGTCGGACCCCGTGCTGGTGAACTCCTGGCTGTACGTGCTGACGCATCGCATGCCGCGAGGCAACACGGCGGAGATCTACCTTCACCGTATCTCTCCCGAGACCGGGCGGAGCAGTTTCTCCGCACGTCTGCTCGCGCTACGTCGAGACAGCCGCCTGCTCGACGCCGGGCAACTCGCGCTGGCCGGCGACAGCCTGCTGATTCGCTGCTCGGCTACCCTGGTCTGCTGCGACCTGCTCGGGGAGGTCCGCTGGATCCACCGGCTCACCTACGTGCCCCCCGACGTCGACCGCGCCCTGTTGGAGGACGTCCTGCCCGGCCCGCTGATCGTCACGGGCCACCACGTCCTGCTGACCTCGCCCTGCTCGCCCACCCTCAATTGCATCGACGTCCGAACGGGCAGCCACGTCTGGTCGCACCTCCAGCCCCAACTGCACAAGCTCGTCGGCCTCGTCGGACAAACCGTCGTCCTCGCCGCCGCCGACAGCCTCGAGGGCCTCGACGTCCGAACGGGCAAGCTCCTCTGGCGAACCGCGACGACGGCCCGGCCCGACGCGATCACCCCCGCCGAGGGAGTCTCGATCCTCTGCGTGACCCTCAACCGCGCGGACAAGGAAGATCGCGGCAAGCGTGGCCCCTGCGAACGATACCTGCGCTGGCTGTCCGCCGCCGACGGCACGGAGATCCGCCGGGTGGACGTTCCCGCCGAGCCGAAGACGCTCTACGATGTCGCCGCCGTCTTCGCCACCAACCGAGAGCTGATCCTCCTGACGAACCACGACAAAGCCCGTCACACGGCCGAGGTGTGGCGCGCGTCGCTTCGCTGACCGCCGCGCCCCCGACCGCGCCGAGCCCACAATCGCGTTGCGTTCCCGCCCCGGCCACCGTATAATGACCCGACCGTTGGGCGATGGGCCGAACGGGTCTATGGTTCAACCGAAAGCACCTCCCATTGACGTTCGATGACTTGGGGTTGATCGAGCCCCTCTTGAAGGCCGTCCGCGAAGAAGGCTACACCCATCCGACACCGGTTCAGGAGCGCGCTATCGGCCCGCTTCTCGATGGTCACGACCTGCTCGGCTGCGCGCAGACGGGCACGGGTAAGACGGCGGCCTTCGCGTTACCGATCCTCCAGCGTCTCTCTCGCCACAAGCCGCCGGCCGAGGGCCGCCGACCCGTTCGAGCGCTGGTGGTGACGCCGACTCGTGAGTTGGCCGCCCAGGTCGGAGAGAGCTTCGCCACCTACGGACGTCACACCGACCTGAGGCACGTCACCGTCCACGGCGGCGTCCGCCAGGGCCCGCAGGCTCGCAAGCTCCGCCACGGCGTCGACGTGCTCGTCGCCACGCCCGGGCGACTGCTGGACCTCGTCGGCCAGAAAATCGCCCGCCTGTCCGCCGTCGAGGTCCTCGTCCTCGACGAGGCCGACCGAATGCTCGATATGGGCTTCATCCCCGATATCCGCCGGATCCTCAACCTGCTGCCCGAGCAGCGACAGTCGATGCTCTTCTCGGCTACCATGCCCCAGACGATCCAACGACTGGCCGACTCGATCCTCACCGACCCGATCGACGTCCGTATCACTCCCGACGCCCCGGAAGCGGACACCGTCGAGCAGAGCGTCTACTTCGTCGAGCCCCGGCACAAGCAGGCCCTCCTGACCCACCTGCTCGAGACCCGCGACGACATCCGCCGGGCACTGGTCTTCGCCGGCACGAAACGCCTCGCCGACCGGATCGTCATGCACCTCCAGCACGCGGATATCGATGCGGATGTCTTCCACTCCGACCGCCCCCAGCACGCCCGCCAACGCGTGCTCGACAACTTCCGCGGGGGACGAACCCGTGTGCTCGTCGCCAGCGATATCGCCGCCCGAGGACTCGACGTCGACAACATCTCCCACGTGATCAACTACGACCTGCCCGCCGAGGCCGGTACCTACATCCACCGTATCGGTCGAACCGGCCGGGCCGGACAGATCGGCCACGCCCTGTCGTTCTGCGGACTCGCCGAACGAGACCAGCTCGAGAGCATCGAACGCCTCCTCGACCACGACGTGCCGACCATCGAGGACCACCCCTACCGCTCGCCCGTCCCACGCCGCCCTCGAAAGAGCTCCGCCCAACGCGCCGCCGCCGCCTGGAATCGCGTAGCCCGCCGCGCCCGACGACGTCGCTAGAAAAAAATGGGCACGGACCAATCGCCCTGAGCCAAGGCCTTTTAGCCCTTAGCTTTACCCATATCTTCCAGGCGGACCCTGGCACCGGAGGCTATTGTCTTGCAGGCCAAGGCTTTACCTCGCATATCGCCTGACTTCTTTCGAAGAATTCTGCTCACTGCCTGGCCTGGGCAGACGGGGGAAGGGGCGAGAAGGAGAAAGCGCCAGACGAACCCAAACGCGGACTATTTCGATTATGACGGCCGGGAGAGCTACTTGACCGCGCCGGCGGTGAGGCCCTTGACGAAGCGGCGCTGCATGAGGACGTAGAGGATCGTCACGGGCAGGCTCAGGACGACCACGCCGGCGAAGATGTGGTTCCAGTTGCGGACGTACTGGTCGTTGAGGAACTTCCACAACTGCACGAACACGAGCTGGCCCTTGGTGGGCCCCATCACGATGAAGGCCTGCATGAAGTCGTTCCAGATCCACAGGCCCCAGAAGATCACGACGGTGACGGTGCAGGGCGTCAGCAGGGGGAAGATGATCCGCCAGAACGTGCCCACCTGCCCGCAGCCGTCGATCGCGGCGGCTTCCTCCAGCTCGCGAGGGATCGTCGCCATGAACGCGCTGTAGATGAAGACGCACAGCGGCAGGCCCCAGGAGACGTAATGCACCAGCAGGGCCAGGTACGTGAACTGGATGTCCATCACGCGGAAGAGCTTCAGCAGGGGCACCATGATGATCTGGAAGGGCACGGTCAGCCCGACCAGGAACAGCACGCGGAGCAGTCGCCCGGTGGCCATCTTCCGCCGCATGATCGAGTAGGCGGCCATCGGGGCAACGGTGACCAGACAGACGATCACGCCGACGCACATCAGCAGGCTGTTGAGCATCGGCCGGGCTAGCTTCATCCCGGTGAAGATGAACCGGAAGTTGTCCCAGCCCCACTGCCGAGGCAGGGCCAGCGGGTCGGCAATGATCTCCGGGTTGGTCTTGAAGGCGTTGAGCACCGCCAGCAGGCACGGGCTGACGAAGACAGCCCCCGCCAGGAGCAGCAGAAGCTCCAGCCAGCCGAAACGCCGGCGCCGGCGTCGCGCGTTCATAGCTCCACCTGCCTTCGGCGCAGCAGCGTCCACTGGAGGATCGCGACGGCCGCCAGCGTGATGAAGACCGCGAACGACACGGCCGAGGCGTATCCCTGGCGGTTGTTCTTCACGCCCAGCCAGTAGATGTAGTAGCCCACGGTGGCCGTCCGGTAGCCGGGCCCGCCCTCGGTCGTCACGACGATCTGCCCGAACAGGTTGATGCCGAAGATGGTCGCGAGCACGAGATTGGTCGTCACCGTGGGCATGAGCAGGGGCAACTGGATGCGTGCGAAGACCGACACGGGCCCCGCGCCGTCGAGGCCGGCGGCCTCGTACAGCTCGACGGGAATCGTCTGGAGGTTCGCCAGGTACAGCGTGGTGAAGAACCCCAGCGCGCTCCAGGCGACGAGGACGAAGATGAAGGTGCCCACCAGTCGGGGGTCCATCATCCAGTCCTGGGCCCACGCGTCGAGGCCGGCCGAGCGAAGCAGGAGGTTGATCGCCCCATGGTTGTAGTTGCAGAGGTACTTGAACAGCAGCGCCACCACGAGAATACTGAGGATGTACGGGTAGAAGAACAGGCCCCGGATGAGCCCCTTGGCCGACCGCAGGCGATCCAGCAGCACGGCCAGCGCCAGCGAGCCGAAGGTGAAGAACAGCACGATCATGGCCGTCTCGGCGAGGGTGAACCTGACCGCGGAGGCGAATCGCTCGTCGCCGGCGAGTTCGCGGAAGTTCTCGAGCCCGACGAAGTTCGGCTCATCCGTCCAGCCGGTCCAGTCGGTAAGGCTGTAGGCGAAGCCGAGCACGGCCGGCAGGACCACGAACGTCCCGTAGATCGCCACGGCCGGCCCGCAGAGGATCAGCGAGGCCAGCCAATTCCCGCGGCGGAATGTCCGGGCCCGAGCCACGTCGCGTCACATGCCCTTCAGGGCGCTGTCCCAGTCGTCGTCGAGCATCTTCAGCAGCTTGTCCACGTCGCGCGTGCCGGCGAGGATCTCCTGCATGACGGCCTTCATCGTGTTGCCGAAGAAGATCGGCGGGGGAATGTCATCCAGGGCAATGTGGAACCCCGGCGTCGTGCCGTAGGCGTCCATCGTCCGCTGGATGCTGTCGAAGAGCCCCTGCGCGGGCTTGAAGGTGCTCTGGGGGCCCCGGACGCCCACCTTCGAGGCGGCCGCAAACTGACCCTCGCCGTTGAGGAACAACTGGTAGACCTCCGGATCGTAGAAGGCCTCCAGGAACGCCCGCGCCATCGCGCGCTTCTCCCCGGTCGCCGACGTGGTCATCGCCCAGCCGCTCTGCGGACCCGAACAGTTGATCAGCACGGGCTTGCGCCCCGTCATGGACGGGATCGGCCAGTAGTCGATGTCGAAATCGACCTTGTTTGCCTTGATGTCTCCGGCGATCCAGCAGCCCATCATCCAGGTGGCGCCCTGGCCGCCGTAGAAGATCCGCTGCTCTTCGTTGTACCCGTCGGAGGCGGCGCCCTTCTCGACGAAGTTCTCCAGCAGGTGGATCATCTTGCCCAGGATCAGCCGGGCCGTCGGGTCCGTGGCGAACCGGACCTCGCGGCGGTTGCGGCGGATCGTCCAGGAGGGCCTGTCCGGCGAGGGCGTCCGGTCGTACAGGTTCGTCGCGATGGCGTAGAACAGGGGCTGGAAGGCCGACCACTCCCGCCCGCCGAAGACCAGCGGACGGTGCCCCTTGGCCTTGAGCTTGCCCAGGCCGGCGATGAACGCATCCCACGTCTGCGGCGGCGTCGTGATGCCGACGTCGGCCCACATCCGCCGGTTCACCGCGATGCCCTGCACCTGGATGCCCCCCTGGGTGGTGTAGTACCGGCCCTGGTACTTGCGGGGCGGGACGATGCCGAACTTCTCGTAGTAGGCGTCATCGAGCGCCAGGAGGTGCCCCCCCTTGACCAGCATGGGCGTCAACTGCCACGTCATGACCACTTCCGGCAGGTCGCCGGTGGCGATCCGTGTCTTGTAGAACTCGTCGCCGTTCTGGTTGCCCAGGTCGATCAGCTCGATTTTCCAGCCGGGGTGGTCGCGTTCGAAGGCCCCCTTCCACGCCTCGAAGTGGACGCGGAAGCCTTCCCGGCCCCCGATGTTCCGAGTGACGCGAAGGACCTTGGCGTT
>Ga0272442_10012746_pt1 | contig 10119 bp, 8 predicted proteins | sample SSMForm2O_FD_200262 | JGI IMG/M metagenome (GOLD analysis project Ga0272442, IMG submission 200262) | Marine sediment archaeal communities from Little Sippewissett salt marsh, Falmouth, MA, United States - SSM-Form-2O | ecosystem: Environmental > Aquatic > Marine > Wetlands > Sediment ... | reverse complement strand
GTCCTGGGCCTGGGGGGCGGCCTGGCCTACTACGCGGTGCGCAATCCCGATGCCGACACCGGGCTGGTGCCTTCCGTGGGCCTCACCCTGGGCGCTGCGGTCATTCCGGGGCTCGATTATACCTTTTTGGGCAGCAAGGTGGACAACAAAGCCATCCTTTTCCCCGTCTTTTTGGAGATCCCCATCAAGCTCCTCTACTTCGTCAAACCGAGGGTGGCCCCGGAGCTGAGCATCGTCCCGCGGCTGTCCATACCGGTGTATGCAAAAGACGAGTCCGGAAAGGTAATCGACACGCCCCTGCTCAAGCGGATCAGGCTGGAGGCGGATTTCTACCTGGGCGTGACCTGGTTTTTCCCGCCCCGGGAGGTCACTCTCCTGGAGAAAAAGTGAGCATGCCGGGAGCCCGGGGATGAATTTCAGCTGGACGGTGTTCGTCGACCTGGGGCTGATCAGCTGCGCCCTGCTGCTGTCAACTGCCCTGCGGGCGCGGGTCCGCTTCTTTCAGCGCTACCTGGTACCCAACGCCCTGACCGCGGGCTTCTTGCTGCTGCCATTCTACAATTTCCTGGCGCCCCGCCTGGGCCTGAGCAGCGCAGGACTCAGCGACCTCATCTATCACCTCCTGAGCCTCTCCTTTATCGCCATGAGCCTGCGCAAAGTTCCTCCCCGCAGAGCGGGACGAAACATCCTGGCCACCGGCGTGGTGATTACCGCCTCTTTTACCCTGCAGGGGATCCTGGGTATAGGGCTTACCCTGCTCCTCATGGTCACCCTGCTTCCCGGACTCTTCCCCGGCTTCGGCCTGCTCGTTCCCCTGGGCTTCGAGCTGGGCCCCGGGCAGGCCCACGCCATCGGCATCGGCTGGGAGGCGCTGGGATTCCCCGGAGCGGGCAGCGTGGCGCTGACATTCGCCGCCTTCGGGTTCCTCTGGGCCTGCTTCGGCGGGGTCTTCCTCATCAACCTGGGGGTGCGCCGGGGCTGGCTCGACCGCAGGGCGCGGTCAGGCATGCAGAACCGCACCCTGCGCACAGGTGTGCGCGACCCTGGGGAAGAGCTTCCCGAGGGCGCCCGGCTGACCACCGAGACCGAGGCCATCGACAGCATGTCCTTCAACCTCGCCGTGGTACTGGCCGTCTACCTGCTGACCTTCCTGCTCCTGAAGCTGGTCACTTCACTGCTTTCCGGGCTGGGCACGGAAGGACAGGAGCTGGCCGTCAATCTCTGGGGTATTTCCTTCATCTTCGCCGCCCTGCTGGCCCTGGCTATCAAGGGCATTGCCTCCTTCCTGCGGATCGACCACGTGCTCGACAATGGCAGCTTGAGCCGCATCGCCGGTACCGCCGTGGACGTCCTGGTGGCCGCGGCGGTGGGCGCCATCTCCCTGGTGGTGGTGGGCCGCTACTGGCCGGCCATCCTCTGCCTGGGAATCCCGGCGGGAATCCTCACCATGGCCTACATTCTCTGGGTCTCCTCCCGTCTCTTCAGGGATCACCAGTTTCAGCGGGCCGTCATGTTCTACGGAGCCTCCACCGGCACGCTGCCCACCGGGCTGGCGTTGCTGCGGGTCATTGACCCGGAGTTCGAAACGCCCGTGGCCGTGGACTACATGTACGGTTCCGGCATCGCCTTCTTCCTGGTCATTCCCTATATCCTGGCTCTCAACTTCCCAGCCTACGGCTACATCCGGGGAGAGCCGCGCTTCTACTGGCTGTTCGCGGGCCTGATCGTCGCCTATCTGCTGGTCCTGGTTTTGCTCTACCGCCTCCTGGCCGGCCGCAGTGCCTTCGCCCGCCCGCAGCAGATATGGATCCTACCTCACCGGCGCTGATGAAACAGCAGGCGGTTCCCTGGCCGATGCATGCCCCTGCCCCTTACATGGGCGGGGAAACGTATTGTGGACAACTGGTTCGTAATCTGATACAGTATAGTTCTCTGGATCATGCCGTTGTTTATCCGGAAGGGAGACAGCGGCAGGTTCTTGTGGATAGGTTAGCTGCATATGTATCTGAGAGGGAAACGGCGGCTTAGCACCTGAATCATGTCGGTCATCATGCATTGATAAAAGTCAAGGCGCTCGAGCCACCTTCCTGTTTCCAAGAATTGCTCCCCCCACCCCAGAGTGGATATCTATGGGATTGTACTCCTGATCAGTCAATGTTTCCCGCCGCACACGAATCCCCACAATCTAGACAAGAAACAGCGTTTATCGTTGATAAACCCCAGAGGTAATATGCAAAAAAATGGAAGGTAACCAATGGCTAAGAAAGTCTATGTCGGCAACCTGAACTACGACACCACGGAGGACACCCTGAGAGAGCTCTTCACCGCCCATGGTGAGGTGGTCAGCCTGAACGTCATAATCGACCGCTACAGCGGCCGCTCCAAGGGCTTCGGGTTTGTCGAAATGGGCAGCGACGAGGCAGCCCAGGCCGCCATCACCGCCCTCAACGGCCAGGAATTCGAAGGCCGCCAGCTGAGAGTCAGCGAGGCCTACAGCAAGCCACGCCGTTACGATCAGGCGCACTAAGGCGCGCTAACGCGCGCTAACGCGCGCTGACACCACAGAGTGGAGGGAGCGGGCCGGTGCTGTGACGCTCCCCCCCGAAAGGCGAAAAACTTCCTGCTGTCGTCACGCCGCCACCCGGCCTGGACCGCAGGTCCGGCTCCGAGAAGCGGCTGGCGCCGTAAGCATTCATGATTGAAACGCAGCACGGTTTCATCGTTCACTCCTATTCACACTCCAGACAGAATGGCACCGAAATCTATTGCGTCGGCCGCCTGCTTGACGGCCGCACCTTCGCGGTGGTGGAAAGCCGGATGCGGCCCGACCTCTTCCTCCGCCGCAGTGACGAAGCCGAAGCGCGCGCCCTCCTGGCGGCCGAGTCTCCCCAGGTGGAGGCAACGGAGCTGACCACTATGGACGGAGAGGAGTGCCTCCGCCTAAGCTGGAACAGTGTCGAGCAGCGAAACCGGACCGACCGCCAACTGCGGGACCAGGGTCTGCGCACCTATGAGGGGGACCTCCGGCCCGCCGACCGCCTGCGCCTGGACAGGGGAATCCGCGGTCCGGTTTGCATCGAGGGAGAGGGGCGGCCGGGAAAACGGGTGGACCGGGTCTACCTCAACCCGGAATTGTCCGCTTCAGAGCATCTGCCCCGTCTGAAACTGCTCTCCCTCGATATCGAGACCCTGCCCCCGGGCAACCAGGTCCTGGCGGCGGGGCTCCATCTCCGCGATGGCTTCAGCGAGGACAAATCCGAAATCCTATTCGCCCCGGAAGACAACGCCGGGATTCGGGACCTCGGCGGTGAGGACGTGGTTGTCCTGGAAAACGAACACGCCCTGCTGACCGCTTTGCGCAACCGTATTGTGGAGCTCGATCCCGACATTATCACCGGTTGGAACGTACTGGATTTTGATTTTCAGGTTTTGGCCGGCCGTTTTCGCGCCCGGCGTGTCGGCTTCGACCTGGGACGTTCCGCGGAGCCGGCGGTGTTTTTGCCCCGGGGAGAACGGGGCGGCAGCCGCATCATTATTCCCGGCCGCCAGGTGTGGGACGGCCTGCGCCTGATCAGGTCCGCGCCCTTCCGCTTCCAGGACTACAGCCTGGATACGGTGGCCAAAGCCGTGCTGGGCTACGGCAAGCAAATCGAGGTCCGTCCCGGAGAAGACAGCCTGCAGGCCATCCTCCGTATCTACCGGGAAGAGCCCCTGGCGTTCTGCCGCTATTGCCTCCAGGACGCCCGCCTGGTATCGGAAATCCTGGAACGGACAGGCCTGTTCGAGCTCAGCGTGAGCCGCTGTCTGCTCACCGGGGTGGCGCCGGACCGGGTATGGACCAGTATCCACAGCTTCGAGCATATCTATATCGAATCACTGCACCGCCGCGGCCTGCTGGCGCCCAGCCGCGGAGTGGACGCCCCTCCCCTGGCGCGGGCGCCCGGCGGCGCCATCCTCACGCCCCTGCCGGGCCTCTACGAGAACGTGCGGGTCTTCGACTTCCGCAGCCTCTATCCCTCTATTATCCGCACCTTCAACATCGACCCCCTGAGCATTGTTTCCCCGGAGCACGCGGACAACCTGACAGACAGCGAGCAGGATGAGCTCATCCATGCGCCCAACGGCGCCCGCTTCCGGCGCCAACGCGGCATCCTGCCGGAGATTCTGGACCGCTTTTTCGCCAGCCGCGCGCAGGCCAACGAGCGGGGAGACGAGGTGGCCTCCTTCGTCTACAAGATCATCATGAATTCATTCTACGGCGTGCTCGCCGCCCCGGGCTGCCGGTTCGCCAACTCCGACCTGGCCGGAGCCATCACCGGTTTCGGCCAGCATATTCTCAACTGGTGCCGCTCCTGCCTGGAGCAAAAAGGCTACAGAGTGCTCTACGGGGATACGGACTCTTTGTTCGTCTCCGGGCCCGGCAGCGGCCCGCCGCCTCCGGACCTTCAACGGCAGGTCAACAAGGCCCTGGAAGAATACCTGCGGGAAAACTACAATGTGACCTCCCGGCTACTCCTGGAGGCCGAGAAGCTCTACAACCGTTTCTTTCTCCCCCCCCTGCGCCCGGGTCGGCAGGACCCGCAGCGAGGCCGGGCCAAGGGCTACGCCGGACTCCTGGCCGACGAATCCCGCCCCGCGGACGCCGACGGCCCGCGCGACAGCCTGGAGATCGTGGGCATGGAGGCGGTGCGGCGGGATTGGACGGACCTGGCCCGGGAGTTTCAAATCAGTTTATTGGACCTGCTCTTCGGGGGACGGGATTCGGAGTCCTTCATCCGCCTCGCCGCCGATACCATGCGCAGGCTCTATGCCGGAGATCTGGACGGCAAGCTTGTCTACCGTAAGGCGCTGCGCAAGCCTGTCTCCGCCTATACCCGCACCACGCCGCCCCATGTCAAGGCCGCCGCCCAGCTTCCCGCCAGGCAGCGCCGGGGGTTGATCCGCTATGTCGTCACCCGGGACGGCCCCCAGCCGGAACAGGTTCTGAGCGCCCCTCCGGACTACGACCATTACCTCGAAAAACAGCTCAAGCCCATTGCCTCCGCCTTCCTGGAGGTCCTGGGCATCGAAGAGGAGCAGCTCTTCGGGGGGGATGCACAGTTATGGCTGTTCTGAGAGGGTGTAAACCAGCCTGACGGCGCCGGCTTTCCAATCCGGGCTGTCGGCACTCCGTTTGGCGACCCGGCAGTACGTCACCACATCACCCGCCAGGCCGCCGCGGCGCACCCGCTCGCCGTAGATACTGGCCGAGCGCCGCGGCCCGGTCGGGTCTGCAGGGGGGGATACGCTGTAATAATTTGGGTCGTACCAGTCCCAGCACCATTCCAGGCAGTTTCCGCTCATGTCGTACAGTCCCAGTTCATTGGGTTTCTTCAATCCCATGAGCCGAACGCCCGGGTGGCTGTCGGCGCCCTCCGATCCCTCCTTCTTGTACCAGGCGACCTCGTCGGGGTCGTCACTGCCGGCGTAGAGGGTTCCCCGGCTCTTGTTCCCCCCCCGGGCGGCAAACTCCCACTCGGCCTCCGTGGGCAGGCGGTAGCCGTCGGCGTCGAAATCGCAGCTGCCGTAGCCCTTGCGGTAGCAGGGGGTACGGCCCTCTCGCTCGCTCAGCCAGTTGCAGAACGTGATGGCCTGGAACCAGCTCGCCCGGGTCACAGGATAGCGTTGCCGTTCTTCCACATCAACCAGCAGCGGCGCCTGTCCCTTTTCTTCGCAAAAGATATCCCACAACGCCAGCGACACCGGAGTGGCAGCCATGGCGAAGCTGCGGCTTATCTCCACGCTGTGAACGGGACGCTCGTCGGCGCTCCCGCTCTCCGAGCCCATAAGGAAAACGCCCGCCTCCACCACCACCATTTCCGGCAGCGGCAGGCCCCTGCCCGGTCTCCCCCCTTCCCCCCGGCCGGGCAGGCAGCCGCAGCCCAGAAGCGTCGCCGCCAAAGCGGCGAGACAGGCATACCGGAAGCCTTCCTGCTTCACCGAGTGCCTCCCCTGCCCCGGCTGCCCACCGCACCGGACAGCCGGCGGATGGTATCCCTGGCCGGCGAACTGAGGGCCACGAGCAGCGGCAAAATGACGGCCAGGGCGAAGCGGTTGTCCTGGCTGAAAAAGGGCAGCAGGGCTGCCAGAAGGGCCGCGAGCCCCAGGCAGGCCAGCAGGTTCCAGAGCCGGTCCGACCATACCCGGGCACGCCGGCTTCCCGCCGCCGCCCAAATACCCAGCGGCAGGGCCAGCAGTGTCAACGGATTGGCCAGCAGCAGATTCAGATTGTTGTAGGTTACCGTGTGGTCGGTGAACAGGCTCATTACGAAGAGCGCCGTCCCGGGGATGCCCAGGATGAGCCCGACGAAGCTTTGATAGAGGCCGAAAAGCCGCACCCCGGCGGGTTTCCCGCCTGCCGCCAGCAGCCGCAAAACCAGGGCGGCGGCCCCGGCTGCGAGACCAACCAGCAGGCCGCCGGGCCAGAGCAGGGGGGGCTCAGCAGGCACCTCCTTACGCTCCCGCGCCTGGTAGTAGACCTGGCGCTCGGAAACCAGGGGGCGGAGCACGCCCCGGGGGTCAGTGTAGGTCACCAGGTCCACCCCCCGCTCCAGCTCCGCGGGTAGAAACATGGCCTCCCAGGGACTGACGGGCTGGTCGATGGATGATCCCATGAGAAACATGAGCAGCCAGTCCATCAGGGGGTGCCGGAAAGTGTGCCGGCGGGTGTGCTCCCGGAAGCTCTGGCCCGGGGGAGAGGCGCTTTGGGCGGACAGCTGGCCGTCAATGGTTTCATCGATGAGGTCGCGCACCCGGGTGGCACAGTTGTCGCGGTAATGGTCGTAGAGGTAGTCGCGGTTTTCGGGGCGCACGTTCCATTCCAGGTAAAGGGCCAGCTCCCGGCGCTTCTCCGGAACCAGGTTCAGCGTCTGAATGCGGATGCTGCGGTTGAAGCCGCGGTAAAGGGCCAGCTCCCGGGCGGGCGAGCTGGCGCCAACCGCGAAAATTAGGCGCCCGCGGGCGAAATTCAAAAAAAAATTATCCTCGGCAAAGGAAAAGAGCCCGTAGTTGTAGAAACGGCCCAAACCCCGGCTCAGGTCTTCCACGATCAGCCCGGTATGTCCCCACCAGGTGTAGAGGGGGCCGCCCGTACCGATAGTGACCAGGCGGATGCGCAGGTCCTCCCCCCGGCTCTCGCTCCAGGAGGGCAAAGCCTGGGAAGCCGCGGCGCTCAGCCAGAGCAGGGCCGCCAGCCCCAGGCAGACACCCGGGCGCCTCACGGCAGCCTCCCGGCGCCCCTGTCGGCGTCCAGGGCGCGGCGGATACTCTTCCGGAAGGCCAGGTAGGCGCAGACCATCAGGGGGACCAGCGCCAGGGCCGGCAGGGGGCCCCAGAAGGGAATGCTGAAAAGAAGAAAATCGTAGCCGCCGTGAATGAAGACCGCCCAGGTCAGGCCGCGGATCTTGTACTCCTGCTCCCGCGCCGGGTTGGGAGCGAATTTTGCCAGGCCCAGGAAATAGCCCATAATGCCGGCGGCCAGAGCGTGCATGGGCACGGCGGTAAAGGCGCGCAGCAGGGCGGTCAGCACTCCCGAGCCCATGACATAGAGGATGTTCTCCATGCAAGCGAAGCCCAGGCCGGCCACAACCGCATAGAGAATGCCGTCCATGACCTCGTCGAAAGCGGGGTTTCGGTAAACAGTGCGCATCACGATCAGGTACTTGATGCCCTCCTCGCAGAGGGCCGCCACCAGGAAGGCCCGAAACAGGGCGATCAGGAGGGGGGAAAAATAAAACACGGAGGCCAGGGATTCGACCAGGATCTCGAGGAGCACCGCGGGAACGATCCCCGCCAGGCCGAGTAAAAAAACCAGCATGACCAGTCCCTTGGGCTCCGGCCTGCCCCGGTCCTGCCGAATCATATAACCCAGAATCAGCAGCGCCGGAGCCACGGCCATCCCCAGGGATATTAGAACCAGCATATTGCTCATCAGGTTAGCATGCCCGGAGCTTTGGTTCAACGCCGCACGGGAGGGCTGTACGGGCGGCAGGACCGGACCGGGCCTCAGGCGGGAGTTTCCAGTTCCCCGAAGAAGCGCCAGGGATCCTCATAACAGGCCGGGCAGGTTCAGAAAAACGAGCAGGAAAAGGGGAAGAAAGAGCAGATAGGCGAGATAGGTGATGAGTATGGACAAGGAGACCAGGTCTTCGTTTTTCCCAGCCTGGGCGGCCATGACCGACAGGTTGGTGGCAGGCGGCAGGTGGCTTTCCAGGAAAAGCACCCAGATCTGCGGGGGCAGCAGACCGATCCTGGCCAGCACCAGAAAATATCCCCCTAAAAACAGCAGGGGCATGAGCAGAAAGCGGAAGGCCAGTACGCCCAGAGCCAGCCTTACCACACCCCCCTTAAGCCCCCGGCTGAAGTTGATATTGGCGATCATGGAACCGAGGGTGAGCAAAATCAGGGGAAAGGTAGTCTGCGCTACCCGCTCCAGAGCGCGGTAGATATGATAGCCAGGGTAGCTTAGCTCCATAAATATCCGCCCGGCGCCGCTCAAGGACATGAGCAGGCCGCAGAGAATTCCGATCAGCGGGGGGGTTAAAAGATCCCGCAGGCGGGGCTTGCGTTCCCGCCCGGTAACCAGGAAATTCCCCACCGTCCAAAGCAGGGGATTCTGAACCAGCAGGTAAGCGCCCACGTACAAAGCCGGGATCTCGGAACCGAAGGTCTCCGCAAGCATGGGTAAGGTGAGCGGAAAGATCTCGATCAACATCAGGGGGAGATAACCGGAATTCCCGAAGCCCGAGAGCGCCACGCAGGCCCGCCGCTCCGCAGCCGAGGCCGGGAAAAAGCGAAAGAAGAGCCAGGAACCAACCAGGCCGCAGCCGACAATCACCACAGCCCCCAGTGGAAATAGCAGGCCCTCCCGCATCGCTTCCGGCTGCAAAACGCTGATCTTGGTAAAAAAATAGAGCGGCAGGGCGATCTTGATGATGAAGCGGCTCAAACCCCGGAAAAAGTCCGCGGACCAGCCCCAGAAGCGGGTTAGCAAAAACCCGAAGGTCATCAGCGCCAGCAACTGCATCAGGGTGTTGAGAACCGGCAGGAAGTAGGCAAAAGCGCGAATAATCGACCTCCCGGCTGTCGGATTCCGCCGGACAGCCCCTGCTGAATCCGATGGTGGAGACGATCATAGTGAGGCAAAGGGAAAAAGTCTACTCGAAGAGCACCGGAAAGGAACAAATTTCACCACAAACATGATAAATACCGGCTGCAGGGAGCCGTGGGCACCCGCAGCACAGACGCTAAATTGCTTTTTATTTTCCTTTATGCTATAAAAGTGCGAGGCCACACGCATGCAAGAAATCGTTGAACAGGTTCTGAAAACCGAAGCCCAGGCCGAAAAAATCCTCCAGGATGCCCGCCGGCAGGCCGCGGAGCTTAAGACCCGGCTGGAAAGCGAAATCGCTCAGAGCATCAAGCAGGCCCGTTTAAAGTCCCAGAAATACGTCCAGGAACAGGTGCAGAAAGCCCAGGAACAGGCCGCGGAAAACCGCACCCGGGCACTCCAAACCACCGAAGAGGAAAGCCGTCATCTTCTCGAGGACGTCAAGCTGGATTCCCTGGTTGAAGAGGTCGCCCTGTTTGTGATCAAGCCGGAGTTCCGGAAGGACTGACACAAGTGCCCCGGCCGGTCAAAAGATACGCCTTCATACACGCCAAGCTGCGGACCCGACTCAGCAAGATGCTTTCCTCGGACCTGCTGGAGCAGATGATCCGCGCCCACTCCCTCCAGGAAGCCGTCCAGCTGCTGCGGGGCGGTGCCTTCGATATCATCGAAAGCGTCTACAGCCGGACCGGGGACCTGAAAATGGCCGAGCTCGAGCTTCTCAAGCGGGAAATCCGCCTCTACACCGAGGTTGAATCCTACCTGGACGACGAGCTGCTGCGCTTTCTCCGGGCCCTGACAGCCCGCTATGAAATCGAAAACCTGAAGAACCTTCTGCGGCTCTGGTTCGACCGCAATGTCCGGGGACGGAGCATCCAGGAGGCCGCCGGCTACCTGCTGCGTGAAAAGATCCATTTCGATCTGAACATCGAAGCTGTGCTGGAGGCTCGTGATATCGAGACCGTCTTGGA
>Ga0272442_10012745_pt1 | contig 10119 bp, 6 predicted proteins | sample SSMForm2O_FD_200262 | JGI IMG/M metagenome (GOLD analysis project Ga0272442, IMG submission 200262) | Marine sediment archaeal communities from Little Sippewissett salt marsh, Falmouth, MA, United States - SSM-Form-2O | ecosystem: Environmental > Aquatic > Marine > Wetlands > Sediment ... | reverse complement strand
TTCCCCCGAACGAGCGGGAGCGGATTTTCGATCCGTTCTTCACCACCAAGGACCCGGGGCAGGGCATGGGCCTTGGTCTGGCGCTGTGCAAGCGGACCATTACCGATATCGGGGGTTCTATCGAGTGCAAGAGCCGGAAGGATTTGGGGACCGAAATGGTGGTCGAACTGCCGGCGGCCGTGGCCGCTATAAGCGCTGTCAACGAAGCCTGAAATGGGAGTAATCGAGATGACGACGTCGAAGAAGTCCGGGGAGAAGCAGAAGAAGCGGGCAATCATGCTGGTGGACGACGAGGTGGACATACTGGATACCATGAGCATTCTCCTGGAGGAGGAGTACCGCATCGTCACCGCCGAGAGGGGCGATAAGGCCCTGGAGTTGCTGGAAAAGCAGGAGGTGGATCTGCTCATCGCCGATCAACGCATGCCGGGAATGACCGGGGTGGATCTGCTCGCCCGCGTGCGGGAGCTGCACCCGGAGATCGTCCGGCTGATCCTGACTGGTTACACCGATTTCGACGCCATGTTGAAGGCCATAAACGAAGGCCGGGTATACCGGTACATAATCAAGCCCTGGGACGAGAACGACATGCGGGTGACCATCCGGCAGGCCCTGGAATGGAAGGACCTCCGGGAGAAACAGGGAGAGCTGGCCGCGGAGATCGCCGGAGCCAACTGGGTACTCAAGCAACGCAATCGCGAGCTGGTGGAAGCCAACCAGACCATCATGCGGCAGGAGAAGCTGGCCGCCGTGGGCCAGTTCGCCGCCGAGATGGTCCACGAGATGAACAACCACACCCAGGTTATCCAGGGGTACAACTCTTCCTTTTACAAAGCCATCGAGGAGCAGACCAACCTGCTGGTCTGGATCGCCTCGGACATTCGCGACTTCGCCCTGGGCGCCTCGATTGATTTTTCTCCGACGCTCACCGATCCCCTGGAAGTCGTCGAGAGCATCTTCAGGGCCTGTTCCCACCACCCGACGTTCCGCGGCATCGAGCTGGTCCTGGAAGAGGGAAAGGTCGAGTCGCTGTATTTGGACTCCCGCCAGATAAAGCATTTGCTGTTCAACCTGCTGAAGAACGCGGCCAAGGCCGCAAGCTCCGAGAAGGAGATCATCGTCCGGCTGGATGTGGATGAGGAAATGGTGCTTCAGGTGATCGACCACGGCGTGGGTATCAGCGCGGACATGCGCGAAAAGGTTTTCGAGCCCTTCTTCACCAGCGACCACGAGGGCACCGGACTGGGGCTGAGCATCTGCCGCCAGGTTGTGAGGATGCACGAGGGGAGCATTTTATGCGAGGAGACCCCCGGGGGCGGCACCACCTTCACCGTCAGGATTCCCAAGGTCACCGGCTGAGGCCCTCCGCGGGCCCTGAACCAGAAACACCTATAAGAGATTTGGAAGGGTCAAAATCAGGGATTTCGAACCCCTGATTCTGGGTAAGGTGGGTTGTGAACTCCGGAAGAATAGTATGAAATCGGGTCATGTTCCTGGAAACATCATCCGGCAACGGCAGCGCCCTGAAGGTCCTGGTGGCCGACGACGAACACGGCATGCTCAGTGTCTGGAAGAGGATTCTGCGCGGCCAGGAATACGAAGTACGTACCTTGCTGGATGCAACCGAGGTCGTGCCGACGATCGAGCGATGGCAGCCCGACGTAACCGTTCTGGATGTCCGCATGCCGCGCGTGTCCGGGCTGGAGCTTCTCAAGGAGATAAAGGTCCGCGATCTGCACACCGAGGTCGTCATGATGACCGCCTATGCGTCGGTGCGGTCCGCCGTGGAAGCGGTCAAGGCGGGCGCATTCGACTACCTGACCAAGCCCTTCGAGAACAACGAGTTGCCGGTGTTGACCGTGATGAACGCGGGTCGCCACCGGCGGCTGGTGCAGCGCAACCTTGAGTTGGAGAACCTGTTGGACGTGAAGGAGGGGTTCGAGGGATTGGTCGGCTCCAGTCCGGAGATGAAGCGGGTTTACGAATTGATAAAGGGGGTCGCCTACTCCTCCTCGACTGTGCTCCTGCAGGGGGAAAGCGGCACCGGGAAAGAGCTGGCCGCCCGGGCGATTCACCGCTGCAGCCCGCGGCGACCGAAATCGCTGGTTGCGGTCAACTGCTCGGCGCTGACGGACACTCTGCTGGAGAGCGAGTTGTTCGGACATGAGAAAGGTTCGTTCACCGGTGCGATTGCCTCCAAGCGTGGATTGTTCGAGGTGGCTGACGGGGGCTCGATCTTCCTGGACGAGATCGGTCAGATCCCGGTTCCCACCCAGGTGAAGCTGCTGCGGGTGCTTCAGGAGGGAGAGTTGAAGCGCGTGGGGGCCAACGAGCATCGCAAGGTGGACGTGCGGGTCATAGCCGCGACCAATGTGGATTTGGCCCAAGCCACCCGCGAGGGGCTTTTCCGCGAAGACCTCTATTATCGTCTCAATGTGATCGCCATCCAGTTGCCGTCCTTGCGCCAGCGGGTGAGCGATATCCCTCTGCTGGCCGTGCATTTTCTGCGTAAATACAACCTGAAGCTCGGCAAGAAACTGGAGGCGTTCCAGCCGGAGGTGATGGAGATTCTCGAGCGGCACCCGTGGGTCGGCAACGTGCGTGAGTTGGAGAATGTGATCGAGCGGGCGGCGGTGCTCAGTCGGGGCCGGGAAATCACGCTTCAGGATCTCCCCGAGAACCTGCGCGGGCCGCAGCCGGCCCGCAGGGGATCGGGCACAGCCTTGAGTGATTACTCTTACCGGGACGCCAAGGATATTGCCTTGGGAGAGTTTAGCCGGCGCTATTTCGCCGAGCTGCTTACCCATACCGGCGGCAACGTCTCCCGGGCTTCGCGCCGGGCCGGAATGGACCGCAGCAACTTCCGGCGACTGCTCAAGAGGTCCGGTGTCAAGCCGGTGGAGTTTTTCGATGTGTGAATGTTGGCCCATGGGTAGTTGGGTACCTTTCCCGCGGGGCTTGGTTTAGAGGAGATAGTGGGTCATTCAGGTCCCGCATGCCGGGTGCCGGCCGGGCGGCAGAACGGCCGGATTCATGAATCTGTATGAAATCACAGGAAATTTCAAGACGTCACCTGGATGGCACGCTTCTGGCAGAATACACCGGTCAGAATGGCTATTTCCAGCGAAAGCGGCGTCTCCACTGTTCTGGTTGCAGACAGTGATGATGAGTTCCTTGAGCAGATGGTGACATGGCTCGACCGCCTCGGATACCGGGCGCGGGTATCTGCAACCGCAGAACAGGCCCTGGAGGCGGTTCGAAGGGAGCGGCCGGACGTCGTGCTGGTGGATCTGGTCTTGCCGGGCTCTGAGGGCCCGCAAATGATTGCCAGATTGCGGGATTCGCGTCCGCGGATGCCAGTCGTTGCCATCACCTCCGACGCCGACAGGGACCTTGTGGTGAAGGCGTTTCATCAGGGGGCGATAGGGGTCCTGCAAAAGCCGCTGGACATGATCTCGCTGGAGGCAGCCCTCCGCCGGTGTCTACAATGTGTGGGCCTGTTCGCCGACGGGACCGGAGGACCGGAGCTCTCCGCTGTAATGCAGGTGCATCATGCCATCGCCTCGGGGACGGCTGCGTCCGGATTGCTGGACCTGCTGCTACAGGAGATGATTCGCTACACCCATGCGGATGCGGCCAGCATCTTACTGGTGGAGCCGGACGGCCAGACCATGAGAATAAAGGCCAGCTTCGGGCTGGACGAACAGGTGGTGGATGACGCCCGGGTGATCGTTGGTGAGCGCATTTCCGGCTGGGTTGTTGCGCACGACGAGCCCCGGGTGGTCATCGGCGAAGCCACCGGCGAGGATTGTCGTCCCCTGAGAAGCGAAAGGATACGCCCGGCTTCGATGGGACTGTGCCTGCCCATGCGCGGCCGTGACCGGGTGGTCGGGGCTCTGTGCGTTACCCGCTTCGAGGGCGACGAGATATTCAGCCGGGATGCCATCGAACTCGGATTGCTGCTGGGAGGGGAGGTGGCCCGGGCGCTCGAGCGGGCCGGGGCGGCCGAGAAGAAGCTGGACCTTGAACGCAGCGTGATGCGCAGGGACAAGCTGGCGACCATCGGCGAGCTTGCCTCCGGGGTTGCGCACGAGATCAACAATCCGCTGGGTTTCGTCAGCAGCAACATGTCCTCGCTGGATCGGTACCTGGCCGAAATTCTTCCGGTGCTCTCCTCGGTAGCCAAGGCGAGGGGAACTGGGGATCTCCGCGCGGTCCTGGAAGCGGCTGAACCAGTCGATCTGGGCTTTATACTCTCCGATTTGCCGGTGTGCATGCGCGAGACCCAGGAGGGGCTAGAGCGCGTGCTGAAGATCGTCGCGGATCTCAGGGACTTCGCCCGCGACGACACCGACGTGCGGGAAATGGGGAGCCTCAACGAGATCCTGGACGGGGCCGTCAGTATCCTGTGGAGCCAGATCAAGTACAAGGCGGAGTTGGTGAAAGAGTATGCTGACTTGCCCGGGTTCGTTTGTTACCCCTCCCGGCTCGGACAGGTCTTTCTCAACCTGTTGCACAACGCCGCCCAGTCAATCGACCGCCGCGGGCGTATCGTGGTGCGCACTCGGTCGGAGAACGGCTCGGTGGTTGCGGAGGTGGAGGACAACGGGTGCGGCATGAAGCCCGAGGCTATGGAGAGGATGTTCGAGCCGTTCTATACAACCAAGCCGCGGGGCGTGGGAACCGGCCTCGGGCTGAGCATTGCCAGGAAGATAGTCGAAAAGCACGGGGGAAGCGTGGAGGTAGACAGCCAGGAGGGACGCGGTACAAGGTTTCGCATCATTTTTCCGCTGACGGAGAAGTCTAGTGCAACCGCAACAGTGCAAAACTAATCAGGCAGGATCGCTAAACGCCGTTCTGGTTGTTGACGATGAGCCCAGCGTGGTTCGGGCGGTGGAGAGATTGCTGAGCGGCGGGAAATACGAGGTGCTCACCGCCGCCGGGCCGGTGGAAGCGATCTCCAAGCTGCGGCAAAGGGAGGTCGCCGTCCTGATCAGCGATCAGGTGATGCCGGCCATGACCGGGTTGGAACTGCTGGCGCTGGTGCGCCGGAGTTGGCCCGAGACGGTCGGCATAATGATGACGGCCTGCAGGGACGTCGGCCTGGCCGCCGAAGCGATCAACCGCAGTCTGGTTCAGTACTACGTGCCCAAGCCGTGGGACAACCGGGCGTTTCTCGGACTGGTTGGCGAGGCCGCCGATCTCCACCTGCAGCGCAAACGGCGAACCGGGCCAAAGCAAGAGGAAACCGGACTGCTCAAGCAGTTGAAAGAGCAATCCGGGCGGGCGGCCTTTTCTCTGGCCCGGGCGGTGGACGCCCGGGACCGGTATACCCACCGGCATTCCGAGAACGTCGCCGAGCTGGCGCTGGTCGTCGGGCGGGCCATGGGTCTCTCGGACAACGAGTTGGAGGAGCTGCGCGTCGGGGGGCTGCTTCACGACGTGGGCAAGATCGGCATCTCCGACGAGGTGCTGCGCAAGCCCGGCAAGCTGACCCCGCGGGAATTCGACGCCATCCGCCTGCACCCCGAGATCGGCGCCTCCATCGTGGAGCCCATCGGCTTCGTGTGGGACATCGCCGGCATAATCTGGCAGCACCACGAGGACCACGACGGCGCCGGCTACCCCCGGGGCCTGATGGGCGACAATATCGTCTTGCCGGCGCGGATCATCCACGTGGCGGACGCCTACGAGGCCATGGCCGCCGATCGCGTCTATCGCTCCGCCCGGTCGCTCGACTCGATAAAAAAGGAGCTCATGCGCTGCCGCGGCACCCAGTTCGATCCGGTGGTGGGCGATATCTTTCTGGAGCAACTGCAGAAGGGCGTTATTCCTTATCCTTGCTCCCACCGCCGTCTCCCACGCGGCAGAGCAGATCGGCGATTATCGCCTTGAGATCTTTGGGATCGAAGGGCTTCTCCAGGCGAAGGTTGTCGACCCGCTGGAGAAACTCCTTGGCCACCGGTGTGAAAGCGCCCCCGGTGACGAATACCATCTTTTGGGCAAGCTTTGGATTGCGTTCTTCCAGCCATGCGTGCAGGTCCATTCCCGAGATGTCCGGCATCATCAAATCGCAGAGAATCAGGTCGAAAGACGGATCCTTTTCCAGGATTTCCTTGCCCTGCGTCCCGGAGGTCGCCACCGACACGTCGTGGTCACGCCGGAGGATCCGCCGCATGGAAGATCCTATCATGGGCTCGTCGTCCACTACCAGGATACGGCCGCGTGCCACCGGTCGCTCGGAGGCGGCCTCGTCCGGAGGTTCGGGCTCCGCATCGGGCTCGTACCCCCCCGGAAGCACGGGAAGCGCCACCGTGAATCGCGAGCCCGCGCCGGCCTCGCTTTCCACTTCGATCCGGCCGCCGTAGGAGCGAATGAAGTTGTGGCAGGTGAAAAGCCCCAGGCCGGAGCCGACGCCGGGTGGCTTGGTGGTAAAGAACGGAGTGAAAAGCCGTCCGAGATGATCCACGGGGATCCCACAGCCGGTATCCCCCACCGCGGCGAACACATCTTTTCCATCGGTCCAAGTATCTATCCTGATTTCATTGTGATCGATGTCGCCCTCTTCAACGGCCTGGGCGGCATTGAGCATGAGATTCAGAAACACCTGGGACAGCCGGCCCGCGTTGGCCAGCACCGGTGGGATGTCCCCGTATTTTTTCACCAGATGGGCGCGGTACCTGATCTCGTTGTGGCACATGGTTGCGGCCGTTTCGATCGCCTCGTCCAGGCGCACCGGCTCCCTCCGGTCTTCTTCCAGGGTGGAGAACGTCTTCATGTCGCGAACGATGTCACGGATTCGGGTGGCTCCCTCGGCCGCTTCGCTTGCCCGGGCGACCATATCGTCCAGCGAGGCCTGGCCGAGGTGGGGCAGGTCCTCGACCAGGCTTTGCAGGTTGTACAGCAGATAGGAGAGCGGGTTGTTGATCTCGTGGGCCACCCCGGCCGCCAGGGTTCCCACGCTGGCCATCCGGTCGGCCTGTACCAGCTGGGCCTGTAAATGCTTTCGCTCGGTGACGTCCCGCAGCGTGGTCACGAAAGCGGGTTGGTCGTTCCATTCCGACTCCGCCCAGCGCAGCTCGGCGGTCACACAACGACCATTTCCGCTCCGCACCTCCACCTCGACCAGGTCGTTGGGCACCACCGGAAGCCCGAACTGTTCTCCCACCAGCATTTCCACCGGCCGGCCGAACAGTTCCGCGGCGGCCGGGTTCGCGTACCGGGTGGTGCCCTGCAGGTCCACCACCAGAATGGCGTCCGCGCTTCGCTCCACGATGGAGTTGAAGCTGGCCCGGGCCGCGTTGATCTCGGCGGTGCGCTTTTTTACGGCTCGCTCGAGCAGCTCGTTCAGCTCTCTCAGGTCCTTTACCGCCCGGCTCCGCTCGACGGCGTAGGTGACCGAGCGCGAAAGCAGCTCGAAACCGATGCTCCCCTTGAGCACGTAGTCCTGGGCGCCCAGGCGGATGGCCTCCCGGGCCCGGTCGCCGTTGCCGTGGCCGGTCAAAACGACGACCGGAACCTGTGGTGAAAGCTGCTTGACTCTTACCAGGCTGGCCAGCCCATCGCTGTCCGGCAGCCCCAGATCCAGCAGAACGGCATCGATGCCGCCGTAAGCCAGGTACTCCAATCCGGACGAGAGACAATCCGTAATGACCGGGTTGAATGCCTGGCTCTCGTCCTTAGACAGCGCCAGCCCGACCAGGCGAGCGTCTTCGGGGTTGTCCTCGACGACCAGAATCTTCATAGATCCGTCGCCCGGCATCGCTATTTTCCTTTTTCCCCAGCGCGCAGTTCCAGGCCGATCAGCACCCGTTCCTTGCTGGTAAGATCTCCGATGATGCGCCTGATCGGCGGCGGCAGGTCCTTGATCAGTGTCGGAGTCACCCGTATCTTCTCCGCATCGGCCATCTCCGGGTTCTCCAGGACGTCGATGATCGCTAACTCGTAATCCCCCTTGAACTCCTCCTCGCATATCCGGTACAGGTCGGCGATGGCTCGCTCCGATTGTTTTGTTTTTCCGGAGATATACAGTCGTAATGTGTAATTGCTCATATTTCTCCTAGGGGTGCTTCCGCCCGGTTGGTGATGACTAGATCCCTGACCAGGGCCCTCAGGGCGTCGGGTTCGATGGGCTTGTCCACCAGGATGTTCCGGCTTTTCTGGGTGAACTCCTTGGCCGCGGGGGTGAAGGCTCCTCCGGTGATGAACACCATGCGCCGGGTCAGCTCCGGCGATCGCTCGGCCAGCCACTCGTGAACGTCCATGCCCGAGACATCCGGCATGATCAGATCGCAGAGGATGACGTCGAATTGCGGGTTTTCCCTCAGCAGCTTCATGCCTTCGCGGCCGGAGCCCGCCACTTGAACTTCGTGCTCGCCTTCCAGCATCTGCCGTATCACCGCCCCGACCATGGGCTCGTCTTCCACGATCAGGACGCGGCCGCGAACGGGGGGACCCGCGTCTTTCCCGGCGACGGCTGGCTGCGTCTCCGGCTCCGGTTGCAGGTCGTCTTCCGGCGAGAGCGCCGGAAGACGGACGATCATGGAGGTGCCTTTACCCGGCTCGCTGGTTGCCTCGATGCTACCGCCCAGGGAGCCGATGATGCCGCGGCAGATGGACAGCCCCAGGCCGGAGCCGACCCCGACCGGCTTGGTGGTGAAGAAGGGGTCGAAGAGTCGATTTAGATGCTCGGGAGCGATCCCGCGGCCGGTGTCCCGCACCTCCACCAGCGAGTATTTCCCCTCGCTCCAGGCGCGCACCCGGATCTCGTTGTTTTCCACGTCTCCCACGTCGATGGACTGGGCGGCGTTGATCAGCAGGTTCAAAAACACCTGCACCAGTCTCCCCTGATTGGCGACCACCGGCCGGGAGTCTTCATACTCTTTTACGATGGCGGCCCGGTACTTGATCTCGTTCTGCGCCAGCTGGATGGCCGTATCGATCGCCGGCAGAAGAGTTGTCGGCCCCCGGCGGTCCTCTTCCACGCAAGCGAAGGTCTTCAGGTCGCGGACGATGTCCCGGACGCGGCGGGCGCCGTCGGTAGCTTGCCGTGTGCGTTCCAGGAGAACATCTGACAGATCGCTTTCGGCAGACCCGTCCTTGAGCTTTTGAAGGTCCTCCTCGATCCGCTGGGCGTTGAAGAGGACATACGACAACGGGTTGTTGATCTCATGGGCCACTCCCGCGGCCAGCATGCCCAAAGAGGCCATCCGGTCGGCCTGGATCAAACTCGCCTGCATTTTCTTGCGCTCGGTGATGTCTCTCATCACGGCGATGAATCCGCCGGGTTTTCCATCCGCATCGGTGACCACCGCGGCGTTCATCTCTCCCTGGCAGGAAGTGCCGTCCTTCCTCAGGAAGTCGACCTCGATCGCTCCGAAGCGACCGGCTTCCGGGGCCGGTTGCAGGCTCTTGACCAGGCGATCACGATCGTTTGAATCGATCAGCGCGAAGAAGTTCTTCCCCAAAAGCTCCGAACTCTCGCCTCCGACCAGCGCGGCCGCTTGCCGGTTGAACCTGAGGATATTGCCCTGCCGATCGGCTTGCAGTATGGCGTCCGGGGAGGTCTCCACCAGGGTGCGGTACGTATCCTCGCTCTCGAACAGGGCCTGCTGGGCGATTACCCGCTGGACGGCCGTGGCCAGATGCAGTGCCGAGTCTTGCAGCACGTTCACCAGGTCGAGCGGGACCCGGTCACTGTGTGAATCGGCCACCCGGATCAATCCGAGAACGCGATTCTGGTGGCGGAACGGGATCAGGGCCACGGACTCGAAGCCCAGGCGGGAGCAGGCCGGGCAGGTCTCCGCTCTTTCGGCTTCCGGGAGATCGGATCGGAGGGAGCTCAGGGAGTTGGTATAGAAGGATCCTCCCTTGGTATAGAAGGGCCGGGAGGGGTCGGTCGCATCCTGGATCACCCTGGCACACATACATCTGTCGTCGACGCGCAGGTTGTTCTCCACGTCCAGGAACTCACGGCTGAACCCTTCGTGGGCGGCAAAAGGGATCCGGCCTTCCTTGTCCAGCAGCCGCACCCCGACCGCTTCGCAGCCGCAGAACTCCCGGACCTTGCCCACGTAGTCCTGGAGCAACGGGATTGTCTTGGAATGCCGGTTGGCAACC
>Ga0272442_10012743_pt1 | contig 10119 bp, 5 predicted proteins | sample SSMForm2O_FD_200262 | JGI IMG/M metagenome (GOLD analysis project Ga0272442, IMG submission 200262) | Marine sediment archaeal communities from Little Sippewissett salt marsh, Falmouth, MA, United States - SSM-Form-2O | ecosystem: Environmental > Aquatic > Marine > Wetlands > Sediment ... | reverse complement strand
TCTCTATGGTTTTCTGGTTGTCGTCCCGCCGGGCCGTTTTCACCTCGTCGGTAGCCGAGGGCCGGGCCGATCCCTGGGCGACCTTTGTCAGCCACTCATCCATATAGTGGATCGGTTCACCGGTTTTGTTTTCGTAGATGATGCGGCTGATCATGTCCCGCTGTTCTGTAGAGATCAGAGAGGGGGAGAGAATACCGAAGCGCAGGAGCAGTCTCTTTTGGATCGGTATATTTGCGGATATCCTGGCGGCGATCCGTCCGGCCAACTCCCAGTAAGCCGTGGTCAGGCGGGCCCGGTACACGGATCTGTCCTTGGGATCTTTAGCCGTGGCGAACTGGGTCAGCAGCTGGTGTACCCGCCGGCCGATCTCTCCCTGATCGGCGAGAAGGTTCTTGTAGTAGTTCTTGTCCCGGAAGTAGGGCTTGGGCTTCTCTTCGAAGGAGGTTTGAATGTCGAAGCTTTTCTTGCTGAGGTCTACTTGCTCAGGGCCCTTCTTGTCGACCTTGACATCTTCTTCGAACAGATCTCCAAACTGGGGTTCTTGAGGCTGGGTAGTCGCCTGAATACCCATGAGATCTGCGATCTCTGGATCTAATTGACCTGAGGTAAAATCACTAGCCATCGTATATGGAGGCGACGGGAATCGAACCCACGACCTCGTGAATGCCATTCACGCGCTCTAGCCAACTGAGCTACGCCCCCGGAACAGTACTGTTGAATAATAGTAATGCTCGAGGTCCTTTGTCAATATGGCGTGGTGACTCATAAAGAATCTCGCCGGAACGACCCAAACCCGCGGGAGCAGCCCGGTCGGTTAACAGTCGTATAACTATAGCCGAAACTAGAATCTAGATGAATATCGAAGGGACGAAAAAAGCGCTTGACAGGGAATCGTCAGGAATGCTATAGGGATAGACTATGTTGAGCTGTTTCCAGGGAGGCACGGTTGTGCCGTGTCTCTCCAGTCAGGACAAGTTCGACGCGATCCGGGAACTCATCCACAGGGCGCCCGTTTTTGCCGGTCTGGGGTGTAGGGACGAGCTTGAGGAAGCCGTGGTGCAGCGGGAGAGAATTCTCTCCACCGGCCTGGGGCGGGGGGTGGCTGTAGCACACGGCACCACCGATACGATCAAGGATATCGTGATCGCCCTGGGGATTTCCGAGCAAGGCATCGATTTCGATTCCTTCGATAACGCTCCCGTGCATCTGCTGTTCGTGATTACCAACCCGCCGGGTCGGCAGATGGAGTATCTGGTTGCCCTTTCCGCGGTAACCCGGCTGGTTCGGGATGAATCATTCCGGGACTCCCTACGCGCGACCGTCCCGCCGCAAGAAATCGAGTTGAAGATCTGCCAGGCCTTCGGCGAGTGCCTGGACAAGTACGGTACACCTTCCAACTAGATCACCTTCCAGTTGAAACTCCCCAAGTAAAACTCCTAAACCATGTAGATCCCATTCCACGATCCTGGTACCGGCCATGGATCTGCCCGGCGGTTTATGCCTGCGCTTGATCCAGGAAATCCACAATCGGCCGAGGTGATTGGACTGATCACCAGCATGGCGATCTGTGGTGGCTTGGTTCAGCTTAGAGAGTTTTTAACAACAACTAGTACTCGTATGCGCCCATGGACCAAAGGGTAGCTCCGTTACCCGTCCTGTTTTTTCCATCTTTGTCGGTCGTGAAGATGTTGGCCAAATCCAGCGCGCCATATCTAATGGACGAGTCGGCATCGTCAGTCAGATGCCAGTCATTGTCTATAACTTGATAGATAAGATCATCACCCCCGTTGATGGACGTAAAATATGGGTTGAGACTAACGTTACCATCTGCCCATTCGAGCTCGTTCAAAAGGGCTTGTGTATCATACGTATTTGTCGAAACGGAAACTACAATTCTGTAGTACATTACCGTATTTCCGTCTTTGTCCCAGATGTCATTGTAATCGATGGCGCTCGGAATTAGGCCGTCTCGATTGTATTCATAGATTCCGTATCCAGTTGAGGAGGTGAACAGGATATTGTTGCTGATGTTCGGAGTTGGTGTAGAATACGGTGCTTCGAGGCCATCAGAGAGATATATAGCAATCGAGTTACCGGAACCTGAACCACCATCTATCGAGTTGTTGTACATTTCAGCGTTTCCGGCGAAAAAACAAGCAATTCCTATCGAGAAATTGCTGCTCTGTCCACCGAATATCGTGTTGTTCCAGATTTTAGTTGATGACCTGTTGTTCTGGATTCCGTTCGACTGGTTGGAAGCTACACCTCCGTGGATAGTGTTAGCAATGATTGTCGATGCTGCGTAGCTTTCATTGATGATCCCCGCTGTGCCTGAACCGCTTCCTCCATGAATGTAGTTTTTTTCTATGTGGGCTTGAGACCCGCTGTAGTTGTTTACGGCTATTGATACGCTGCTCGAGCTGCCACCGTTGATTTCTCGGTTACCGACAACCACAGTATCAGAACTATAACTGAAAACTCCGAACGATCTGCTCGTTCCAGTCCCACCGTTTATTCGGTTGTTCGAGACCGTAGGAGATGATTGATAGCAGAACACTGCCGCGGAGACGGACCCTCCTCCTCCCTGAATAGTGAAGCCATCTATAATTGTTTCTGTGGTCACTCCAGGAGGCACATCAACTGGCCGATTTGGGTTTTCAAAGATTCCACCGTTCGCGGAGATATCAACGATAATCGTTTCATATAAATCCACATCCCGGGTGCTGAAATCCAGGTTGTATCCACCGTATAGGGAGATCCCTTCCACGACCTGGATGAACTCTCCGGAAGAATAGTCGTAGGTGTAAGTTCCTTCGGCTACGTTGACCCGTCCTTCCACGCTGTTGTTTTCCAAGTAGTCGATCGCAGCCTCGATAGTCTGCATGGGCTCGGTCTTCGTTCCGGGATTGCTGTCCGATCCCGTGTCTATGCTCACATAGATCGTCCCATATGTTCTTGTGGTAATGTAGTTCTTGAGCGCCATTGGATCGCACGAGCTGAGCAGTACAACAGTTACTGCTGTAAGTACAGCTGTTCGCAAGACTATTTCGCCAATTTTGTTCGCTATTCGTCCCATACCACCGTCTCCTTTACCCTTCCAACTGCCGAGGCTCGGGCTGCCTCCTCACCGCGCATCTCCAAGTAGGAATACCGTTCGGCCAATATCGGGCTCCTTGTTTTGAGCTGGGCATATAGTTGTTCGGCGAGCCTGTAGTTTTCCAGGTCATGGTTGACCCTGGCTACTGCCAACAGAGCCGCCGAGTTCGAAGGTTCCACGTTGTACGCCCTCTCGTAGTAGTTCTTTGCATTCTTGAAATCGCGATCCAGGTAGTAGATATTCCCAAGGTTCACCAGGGCAGGCACGTAGTATCGATCTTTGGCGAGAGCTTTTTCGAACTGTTCTTCGGCTTCCTCATTCTTCCCATATCTGGCATAGAGAACACCCAGCTTGTTCAACATCCTGGGAGAAGAACCGTATCGTTTTATCTGGTCTTCGACTTCACGCACTTGAGGGTAGATCTCTCGATCAACAAAGTTCAACAGTTCCTGGAGGTAGGAGTTAATGATCCGATCTGAGGAGGGCAGTACGATGTTTACCCCCTCGTCGGGAAGTCCGACCGGCTCATACACCTTCCACGCTGCGTGGGTGGGAAAGAATCCCTCCTGTTCCTTGCTTGTCGCTTCCCGCCATTCTCTGGCCCCGGTCTGCCAGGCATTGAGGAATCCGCCTTTGAGCTCCGTGATTTCCACGGGTATCCAGCTCGATCCATCCATGTAGATCAGGTCATCATCTCGGTAGAATGCCTTCCTCGCTTCCTCGGGAGTCAGGTCTAAGGAGAAAGCCATGAAGATATGGCCTGGTATGGTGATGAAAGCCGTCTCAATGCCTATAGATTCCAGTAAAGAGCTGTACAGGATCGTAAGGTCGTCACAGTCCCCCGCCTTGTACTGGAAGGTCTGTCGGGGAAACTGGAGAAAATCCACAGCCGTTTTGTTCTTGGAGTAGTCCTTGTACGGGGTGGTGGGATCGATGATGTAGCTCAGACCGTACAACGATAACGCCTGATAGAAGGCCATTGCCATTCTCAGATTGTGGTTGATCGCTTTACTGCCCGATCCTTCAATGAGGCTGGCGATATTCTTTGAGAAAGTCAGCACCGTGGGATCCTTGGTGGTCACAAATACGGCTGCCTTCCTGTCGTCATCCCAGGTTATAGCGTTCCTGTCCAGAATCCGCACCGTTTCTATGTGACTTTCCCGGTATTTGTCACCTCCCACTGTGTATTCAAAGGTGATCTCCGCAGATACTTTGGTGGTTTCGGTGATTTCCAGCACTCGCTCGGTGAACAGGGCAGTGAGATCAAAACTCAGATCCTGTTGTTTACCAATTACGGTCTCGCTCGGGCACTGCTTGGGATTGTCCATGTATTGCTTGATAAACAGAGTGACCTTGAGGTTATCGATCGTATCTCGACTGGGGTTCGTCAATACGGCCGTACCCACGGGGTGATCATCGTAGTATTTGAAGAACATCGGAAAAACATCTTCGAAAGCGACATCGTGGATCTGAAGTGGACCGTCGACGAGCAGAGCTTCCGGTGCAAAAGACCCTGCCCCCGGGTATGCCTGCGCACCTCTACCCATGTGATAGGTGGTGGAAAGGGAAACACCCAAGCCGTTGTACAGTCCCAAATAGTTGATATACGAGGCATTGAATCCCATTCCAAGTGATCTTCCCAAAGCAAAGGACACGCCTGCTCCTGCCGATATGAAGGGGTTTCCTCCGGACGGGCCGCTCTTGTCATTGAGAAAGCTGTAGAAGTAACCCCCGGTTGCCCAACCTTGGATGCGTAGCTTGGGAAGAACATTGTACCCAATACCGGCTCCTGCTCCGATTGACAGCGCGGAAAGGGCTGTATCGAAGTGTACGGGGATGATACTGTAGCCGCCTTGGACGGGAATGAACAATGGCGGGAAGAAGGGAAGTGAAATTGTGCCGGTAATTGAAATATTCCCACCTACCTTGTAGTATTCGCCATCCTCGTCAAGTGGTATAAGGAGGCCTGGATTTAGTGCCAATGAGACGGCTAGTGGATTGCTGAGTTGTGGTGTGATCCCAGGTGGCTCTGTTTCTATTTTCTGTGAATGTGCGGCCGGAGCAAGAAGCAATAGGACGAGAACAGTAGCGACAATACCTTTTTGCATACCCCCCTCCAATTCCTGTACGATTACCTTATATTATATACCACAATTTCTCTGGATCGGTAGGAAATTGGAGGACAGGCGGTGCTACGCCCATAGTTTTTCAGATAGGTTGTAGTCGATCGTTCCCTCCCGGCGCACTGGAAAGTTGTCGGTGATGCTAAGTGTGATAATTCTTGTACGCCGAGAGAGACGTTATACTTTCCAGGCCAGCTTGGATTTCACCCCGATGCTTGCGGTACTTGATGTCCCGGATTTCTCCGTCTTTCTGAACCACCGCCCATAGATATAGGTGTTTGACGTAGATGTCAATCTGTTTCATCGGCCCCGAAAATTGGGTAAACTCTAGATTTTTTTCAAGGAGGATCGCTTCGAAGCGAGCACTCTCGCTGCCCGTCTGCAGTCCTTGTGCATCTGGCGGATCAGGGCAGCGGCGGTTCGGTAGCGCTTCTCCGGGCGCAGATGACGCACGGGTACGACCTCCAGGGTCTTTCCGTACAAGTCACCGCTGAACTCCAGGAGGTAGATCTCCAGCCGCTTGGTCTTCTCACCGAAGGTGAGGTTGAACCCGACATGGGCCGCTCCCGGGCGCCATCTCTGTTCCCCCTGGATGCGCACCCAAACCGCGTATACCCCGGTTTTCGGCAAATCCTGAGAGGGAATGTCGAGGTTGGCCGTGGGAAAGCCCAGATCCTTTCCCCGATCCGCACCCCGGATCACCTTGCCCTTCAGTGCCGTGGCTTCCATCCCTCAAGAACCGGCGAGCTTGTTCAGGATCTCCGCGGCAATATCCTGGGGTTTACGCGAATCGGTGATGATACGCTGGCCGAGGCCTCTGTAGATGGGCAGGCGGGATTTATACAGCTTTTTCAGGTCCTCTTTGGATCGATCGAGCAAGGGCCGGGAGGGATCCCAGCCGGCACGATTTACAAACTCCCCGAAGGATACCTCCAGGTAGAAGGTCGTGGCCAGGTTCTCAAAGAACTCCTGATTCTCCTGGCGAACCGGAGCTCCGCCTCCGGTGGCGATCACCAGTCTGTTCATCTCCCGTACGCTGTACAGCGTGTCGGATTCGATCCGGCGGAAGGTTTCCTCTCCATCCTCAGTAAAGATCTCCCGGATGCTTTTCCCGGCATTCTCGGTGATCAGCACATCCAGGTCCAGAAAGCGGTAGCCCAGTCTGGCCGCCACCAGGCGGCCCACCGTGGTCTTGCCCGAGCCCATGAAGCCGATCAGGGCGATGCGGTGAGGAGCATGAGAGTTAGTTTCGGGCCTGCCCGCGAACCGGGGCATTCTATTTGACCACCAGGACCTTTCGAATCTCGCTGATTCCCGGACCAACGATCTTGATGAAGTATACACCACGGGCCACGACTCTGTTACCCCTGTTTCGGCCGTCCCAGGTGGTGGAGTACTCCCCTGCGGTCCGCTGGCCCCGGTACAGGACATCCACGATGTCCCCCTTCAGGTCGAAGACGTTGATCGTGACCATCCCGGTCTGGGGGATGGAGTAGCTGACATAGACGGTTTCCCCCCTCAAGGGATTGATCACGTTGTTGGTGACCGTGGCGTCTCCCCGCTGGGTGCGCAGGTCGCGGATCTTGAAGCTCCACGGTCTGACTCTTCGGTACCAATCAGAGAAGCTGTAGCCGTCGATATACCCGCAGAGCAGGGGCACGGGACCCGGGAGCTCGAAGAAGAACTCCAGATTGGCCCCGTCGGCGATCGCCGGATCGGAAGCAAACAAGGTGAAATCCCATAATTGTCCCACGGTGTTGCTGCCGCCCTCTCTAGAATAGTCGCCGTTGGGGTAGGGTACCAGACCGTTGTAATCCGAAGTGCTGTCAAGGGCAAGCGGTCCATCGTACGGGAGCGAAAGACCGTTCAGCTTCAGCGAGCTCGAGATACCGGAATCAAAGCGAATATCGACGGTTCCTGGACCTATCGCAGAGTTCACCCTGGCCTGCAGGCTCAGGTCCTTGTCCTGCAGCCAACCGGAGCCGTCGAAGCGGGTGGTGCGCCCGATTCCTCCCCGAACAGGATCTCTGGTAGTACCGTCGGTAGCCCATACCGGGAAGACGATATCGTCGTTTTCCGGGCCCAGCCCGATGTCGGTCACTCGGTGGGTGGCCGAGAAAATCGTGTTGGGCGCCGGAGTACCGGAGTCCGGATGCGCCGCGAAGTCCTGCAGGGCGGTGGTGTTCAGCTGTTGCTGGGCGAAGACATTGGCCACGGTGACTGGGCTGGCGAAGGTGAGCAGGATTTCTTCGGTGCCGCCACCGGCAGGAACAGAAGGAGTGATGTAACTTATACTGGTCGGGTTGGAGCCTCCGAGTGTGAAATCCGCCGTGTCGATATCCCCTCCTGCCGGTTTCTCCACTGGTTCGGAGAAGTGCACGAATACCTCGTTCCCTCCGGCGAACGCCAGGGTGTAGCCGATGATCGGCTGGCACCAATCTTCGGGTGTGTTGGGTTGTACGGTGAGGTCCAGGAACTTCGACAGAGTGGCGTCATCCAGCAGGCTGGTATTGGTCAAGGTCCACTGGGGTGTGACGTCCGTGTCCAGATAGGGCTTCTCCACGAGGTGTACGATCAGGTCACGGTCGGGGAATGTCCCGCTCACCGGCGATATGCTGAACGGATAGGGAGGATTCGCGGTGTAGTCCAGATCGTAGCCCGCGACGGTAACCGTCAGGCCACTGAAGTCGGGAGAGGTATCGAGAGCGGCCGCGGCATTGACGATGATGCGGTCGATCTTCCCGTTATTATCCTCATCCCAGGTCACGGCCCACAGCACCGGATTGGTAGTTAGCCAGCCGGTGCAGTTCACCACGTCGACAAGCTGTGCCCCCGGCGGCACGATTGTGTCGGGGATGACGTGCGAATAGTCGATCCAGACGAAGGCCAAGTCGAGGGTCACACCGGCAGCCACTATGTCTAGGGTCCACTGGCTGGCCGGGATGGGGCCGGGCGCATCGGTGGTCATAAGCATTTCGTTGGGTCCCAACGGCGGAGGAGTAGCCGGGAGAATCGTGTCGAAGGATGACCCGTGGACGCTGAAGGTACCCCCGGGTGAGAATGTCTGGGTTCTGCCTGCCTGGAAGGCAATCGTCACTCCCGGCGCCCAGCATCTGAACACATACCAGGTGTTGTTCCCGTCGATCTGGATCGTGCCCGAAGATCTCTTGAACTCCACGGTCCCGGCCTGGGGGATAAAAGTGCCGCCCTGGTTGTACCAATCTCCGTAGATGTCGATACGATAATTGCTGGCGCTCACATCGAGAGTTGTCCCCGCGGTGATGGTCAGATCCCCGGGCGCTACAGCCGTGCCAAGAGTGATATCCGTACCAAGTTCAAAAGGTTGTGCAGCGCTGTCAACCTGCAGATCGTAGAACTCCGGGATCAATATTGTGTTTGCCGCAACAGTCCCATTGTATAAAGTGAGGCCGCTGTCCGTGTCCCTGGTAGTTATCGTCTGGGTCGTCTGAGTACCGTCCAGCTCAAAGGTGCCGTTGTTGCTTACCTGGTTGATCGTGAAGTTGATATCGGTTAAATCAACGATGTCCGTAGCCGTGCTTACGGTGAGAACACCGTTTACAGTAAGGTCGCTGGTCTGTATGGTCAATCGGGTGCCTGCTATCTTGGTAATGGTGATGTTCCCGTAGGAGGATCCAGCGCCCCCCGGAACCATAAACTGGTCGACTAGGCCCGGGCCAGGTTCGTTGAATACCACCGAGCCGGTTCCGTTAAAGGCGCCCGTAACAGTCCAGTCACCATAGATGTTGATCGTGTTTCCGTTGTCCGTGAAGATACCGGCTGTGACGTTGAGATTGTTGTTCAGGTTGAGGACTGGTGATATTAGATCGACAACGCCTGAAACCGTCAAATTGTATAGTGCGAAATTAGTGGTCAGGTTTCCGCCGGTCATGGTGATCGTTGATGTTCCGCTGTTTACAATCCCGGTTGTGGTAAAAATCACGTCGGAGGAGCAGGTTACCAAGGATCCATTTAGATTAACATTTCCCGTGCTTGGGGCCTCGGCCTTGAAGGTCGTTACACCCGTAATGGTCTTGTTGCCCAGGTTCAGGCTGCCCCCGGTCACGTCTATCGGCCCGCTCAACACCAGCGTGCCCCCAGCCAGGGTGCTGTCCCAGGTCAGCGTACCTGTACCGCTCACCGCAATCGAGCCAGTCGACTGCACCGCACTGGCTCCGGTCTGGGTCACCGTGCCCGCACTCACCGAAAAAGCCCCGGCCACGTTGATCGTGCCGGTGCCGAAGGCGGTAGTCAGGCTGCTGCTGGTGTGGGTGAAGGAGTTGGCATCCAGGGTTCCGGTGGTGTGGGTCAGGATGCCGGTACCGCTGACCGTCACATCCTGAGTCCCGTCCAGCGTGCCGGCACCTATGTTGAAGGTCACGTTGGTGTTGATGTCCACAGGATTAGATAGCGTCCAGGCGAGGCTGTTAGTGGTCAGATCGATGGTCACCAGACCGGTACAGGCAAAGGTCAGGGTTCCCGTGGCCACGTGGCTCATGTCATTGCCGACCAGCGTCAGGCTGCCCCCGCTCTTGTTCACCTCTACACTGGGGAAGGCCTGTCCTCCGGAGTCCAGAAGCTGAGCGTTGGCTCCGGTGAAGCGCACAACATCCACCGTGCCGTCCAGATCCGCCCCCGGGTCCAGGTTCGTTCCGGCGCTCATGGTCAGATTGTTCTGCAGCACCAGCAGTCCCGCCCCGGCCCCGTTGAAGTCAATCGTGCCGCCGCTGAAATCTGCAGCCCCCACCACCGTAACCGTACCGGCTCCCAGGTTCAGCGTACCCCCGGAGGTCAGGGTGTTGTTGAAGGTCACAGCCCCGCTTCCCCCGCTGATGGTGCCGCTGTTGGCAGCCGCCCCGGTGACGGTGATCGTTCCTGTGC
>Ga0272442_10012742_pt1 | contig 10121 bp, 7 predicted proteins | sample SSMForm2O_FD_200262 | JGI IMG/M metagenome (GOLD analysis project Ga0272442, IMG submission 200262) | Marine sediment archaeal communities from Little Sippewissett salt marsh, Falmouth, MA, United States - SSM-Form-2O | ecosystem: Environmental > Aquatic > Marine > Wetlands > Sediment ... | reverse complement strand
TATGATGATGCTTCCGCCGGTGATGATTTCGCTTCCTTTCAAATTAATATTATTTATTCTCGTTGACGGATGGGGATTACTGGCAAAAAGTATCAGTCTGAGTTTTAACTGACGTCACTTTAAACATAAACACATTAGGTTTCCGCGGACCGGAAACTCGTAACAGGATATGATTTATGGACAGCAGCTTCATAGTTTATCTCGGCCGGCATACGCTCGAGACGGCTTTATTACTGGCTACCCCGATTTTACTGGCCTGCCTTATCGTAGGTCTGGCTGTCACGCTGCTTCAGGCGGTTACCTCCATACGTGACATGACCTTAACAATAGTTCCCAAGCTTATAGCCGTCTGTGCGGTTGTACTCATATGCGGCAACTGGATGCTCCAGATACTTCTAAGCTTCGCCAACGAAATCTTCGGCCATATTCAGAATATCGGGCATTAAACCATATGGAATTGCTGATTGAAAAACTGCTCGGTCTTGTTCTTGTACTGACGCGAATTTCAGCATTTTTTCTGGTTGTCCCGGTCTTCGGATGGTTAAGCATCCCGGCCAGAATCAAAGTCGCAATTGCTCTTGTTCTTTCAATATTCTTTTCGATTGTAATGCCGCTTCCGTTCGATGCCGGCCGAATCTCCGTTCCGGAGGCGATATTGTTGATTTCCAACGAAGCCATCTACGGACTCGCCCTCGGCTTAATCATTGCTTTGATTTTTTCCGCAGTTAAACTCAGTACCAGATTTATCGAACGCCAGATAGGTTTCGCTATGGCCCAGATTCTGGATCCCCTAACCGGAGAAACAACTCAACCGCTCGGCGGTTTAATGGAAATGATTTTTATCATCCTGTTCCTCAGTGCCAATGGTCATCATTTACTTTTGTCTGTCATTTCCCGAAGTTACGAAGCTTTTCCGGCTGGCAGTATCCCGACTACAATCGTTCTTACCAACGGAGTCATCCAGGCCGGCTCTGCTATGTTAATTGCCTCTCTTAAACTGGCCGCCCCCGTCCTTGCTGCTTTCTTATTACTAATGGTTATCTTAGCGGTGCTGGCACGGATAGAGCCGGAAATGAACATTCTTTTCATCAGTTTACCTATGCGAGTTGGACTGGGTTTTCTTATGATTATCATATTTTTGCCGTTCTTTTGCTCTTATTTGTCCGAATTCGCTGAATTGATGAACAAATTATTACCCATATAAATCCGCTTTTATTTGAATAAATATATTTCATAACATAGCAAATCATGAGCCTGGAATAAAAACCGGGGCACAACCATGGCAGAGCAGACAGTAGCAGAAAGAACAGAACTCCCAACAGGGAGAAAGCTGCAAAAAGCTAAACAGAAAGGACACGTGCCACAGAGCCAGGAGCTTTCCTCTGTAGCAACGCTTCTGATTTTATTAATCATGTTAGCTCTGATGGGACCAAATCTTCTGCAATGGATGGAGACGGAAATCAAAGATGGATTCTCCGCCGAACATAGTGTCTTTGCCAATCCAGGAGTCTTTATCGATTTCATAAGTAAAAAGATAATTGGTTTAGTCCTTATCACCGCCCCTATCGTCGCGGCTCTCGTTGTCGGTTCGGTTCTTGCCGGAATCGCCGTAAGCGGCATAAATTACGCCCCCGGCGCTTTGGAACTAAATTTCAGCAAGCTTAATCCCGTCGAAGGCCTGCATAAACTAATTAACGGCAGGTCCTTTGTGAGATTATTAATATCTATATTAAAGCTTTCCTTCATTTCGCTCATTGTCTGGTTCTATATTAAAAACAGGCTCGATGCATTCGCCGGTCTTCGATGGGCCTGGTCCGGCCAAATGATGGCGATGATATCGAAAATCATACTCGGCCTTCTAATACGAGTCGGTATTGCACTGTTGATAATAGGTCTCGCCGATGTCTTTTACCAGAAATGGAAATATATCCAGGACCTTAAAATGACACGACAGGAAGTAAAACAGGACCATAAAGATACCGAAGGCTCACCAGATGTCAAACGACGCATCAGAAATATCCAGTTCCAGATGGCCTTGAGACGCACCCTGCAGGAAGTTCCCAAAGCGACTGTTGTCCTTGTCAACCCGACCCACTTTGCAGTTGCCATCCGCTACGACGCCAAGACGACGGAAGCGCCGGTGATGGTGGCCAAAGGTGCCGACCATTTAGCGGAAAAAATCAGGGAAATCGCCCGGGCCTACGGCGTACCTATCGTTAGAAGGCCCGAGTTGACCAGAACTATCTACTCGACCGTCAAGCCCGGCCAACAGATACCGGAGGATCTGTATGTCGCGGTAGCACAAGTACTTGCGATGATTTACCGTCTGCGGCAAAAGAAAACCACTACCGGAGGGAAGAATTCATAATACTGCCCTGCTACAGTAAGGCCCGCAAGCAAAATTGGGTTCGTTTTCTTGTCCCGGCGAAGTCGCAGATGAAGCCGGATTCCACCTATTTACTTGTCATTAAAGAACATGCGTCAATTTGGGCCTACTCCAAATTGGGTTCGTTTTTTCAACTTCTTTTACGCAGTACGCATCACGCGCCACGCAATACGAGAAAATTGGGTTCGTTTTACATTTTTTATATCCCGACGTAGTTCTACCAGGCCGGGCTTTTTAATTTTTTGTAGATTCATAGATAATTCTTTACATCAATGGAACTCCCCTTAGCCGCATTAATTTCATAGGAAATTGGATATTAAGGATTTGAGATCTGAAATTTCAGATTAAACCATTCCCCCATTTTGATTCGTTATTCGATATTCATTATTCAATTTTAGGTATATTATACCCAAAAACCGCCTTTAAACAATAAAAAACGGCGTATTTGGCCGAAAAATCTCCATGACTCGCCACTCACTGTCTGATTTTATTTACTCGATACTATAGCGTTCATTATACCTTGACTCGTTTACCATCCTGCCTTATAATCCTCTCTAACTGGTGGATGTTATATTTCCCATTAACAATTTTATTACCAGGCTATCCGTCAAATAAATAAGCATGTTTCTCGATTTGCGGTCCATAGAAGTAATAAGGAGGATTAAGTGATGAAAAACAATCTTATTAAATTTGCATGCTTACTGTCTATTTTATTCATTCCGGCCTCGGTGTCCGCACAAAAATACGTGCAGGTATGGTCTGATGAATTCGATACTTCCGGATTACCCGACAGCACAAAATGGGGATACGAAATCGGAAAAATCCGTAACAATGAGCTGCAATATTATACTTCGAACAGAGAAGAAAACGCCCGGATTGAAGATTCCGTCCTGATAATCGAGGCAAGAAAAGAACAATTCGAAGATGCCGAATATACTTCGGCAAGCCTGATTTCAGAAGGAATCGGAGACTTCCGTTACGGCAAAATTGAAATCAGCGCAAAAGTGCCGACCGGAAAAGGAACCTGGCCCGCCCTTTGGCTTCTGCCTACTTACAACGAATACGGCGACTGGCCCAAAAGCGGCGAGATTGATATCATGGAATATATCGGCGTCGAACCGCAAAATCTATATTACACCGTCCATTTCGAAGGAACCGATGGAAGCGGACACGAATCGAACAGCAGCGGAGCAATAGATGATATAAAAAATCCCTTCGATCAGTTTATCAAATTCACCCTTATCTGGACGCCCGAAAAAATCGAATGGTTCGCCAACGATAAAAAATATCATGAATACCAGAAACCGACCGATGATTACCGCCTTTGGCCGTTCGATAAGGAATTCTACCTGCTTTTAAATCTTGCCTACGGCGGAGACTGGGGAGGTCATGACGGAGTTGACGACTCCAAATTACCGCATCAGTTTTTAATCGATTACGTGAGAGTCTATCAATTACAGGATACAAAACCACCATTTTCTTTAACCATCGAGCCTGCAAACGGAGGCATTGTTGATGTTTTTCCCGATTTAAAATATTATCCCGAAAATACCGAGGTTACTCTAACTGCAATTGCCGATGTAAACTACGTTTTCAAATCATGGAAACACATCAGTGGCGCCAATCCATTTACTTTCAACATATGCAAAAACACCGCTATCTTTCCGCAATTTGCTCCCGAAGGAGAACTAATCTCAAACGGGACTTTTGACCAAAGCTGGTTACCCTGGCAATTCTACGTTTACAACGAACAAACAACAAGTTTCACACCATCAATCGAAGACGGCGTTTTTGTAATGGATATTAACGAATCTCCGGGGACAGACTGGCATTTGGGATTTCGTGAGTCGAGATTGTCCATGCAACAGGGAAATTACCAGCTCACTTTCGATGCTTACGCAGAACAACAGGAAGAGCTTATAATAACAGTTACGAAAAATCATTCCGACCGTTTACCGCACATTTGGAAACACGAGGCCATAACTACTTCCAGTCAAAAACACACACTTAATCTGAATATGCCTGTGGACGATGAAAACGTCAGGTTGTTTTTTGGCGTAGGCAATTTCCTGGGAAAGTTTTACATCGACAACATCAGCCTCAGACGAAGCGAACATGGACAATTACTTACCAACGGAGAATTTGACCAGGACTGGTCACCATGGCGATTTTATGTTTTCGACGAGCAAACAGCAGGTTACACAGCCTCGATAGAAGACGGCGTTTTTGTGATAGATATTACCCAATCCCCTGGCGTTGACTGGCAACTGGGATTTCAGGAAAATAAACTTTCCATGCCCGAAGGACAATACATCCTGACTTTCGACGCTTATGCGGAAAATGAAAATACTCTTTTAATCAATGTCGCTAAAAACCATTCCGACTGGGGAGCATATATCTCCAAATGGTTAGGTATTACCACTTCAAGCCAAAAACACGAAGTCACTCTGGATATGCCCGTTGACGACGATAATGTCCGGCTGTATTTCGGGATCGGTAATTTCTCCGGGAAATTTTATATCGATAACATTATCCTCAGCCGGATCGAGGAAAACAACAATTAAACTATATTTACCGTCCGTCTCCGGCTATAATCCACAAGGAAGATAAACAGGAGAATATGGAAATGAAAATTCGATCTATCTTCGCCCTTTTATTATTCGATATTTCCATACTGCAGGCAAGTACCTGTTACGTGGACGGCACTAAAGGTTACGATGCTAATTCAGGCTCACAAGATAGACCTTTCGCCACCATTCAAAAGGCTGCCGACGTAATGGCGGCCGGGGACAATTGCCTGATTCGCACGGGAATATACAAAGAGACAGTTCAGGTAAAGCAATCCGGAGCACCGGGTGCACCGATTCGTTTCCAGTCTTACCCGGGAGAGTCGGTATTTATCACCGGCACAGAGCCGGTGCCGGCAAATAGCTGGAGACTGCACGAAGGCTCTATATACAAGGCGGACATGTCCGAGATCGGTCATGTTACGCAGGTATTTGTCGATGAGCAGCGAATGAAGATCGCACGTTTCCCCAACAACACCAGTGACGATATGATGTCCCCGGTCTGGGGCATCGCTGATGATGTCATTGCACAGGAGAAACCCGCATTGACACAATTCAGCGACCAACTACTGGCCCAGGCCGGAGCCAATTTTACCGGCGGAGATCTCTGGCTGCTTACCGGCAGGAAATGGGTGTCATACAGCTCCACAATTTTCTCCCACGACGGCAATACCATCTCCTATGTATTTCCCGGCAAAGCCGGCAGCGACGCTTACAAACCCCAGCCGGGCAGTAATTATTTCATTACCGGCCTGATTAATTGTATCGACATGGACAAGGAGTGGTTTTATCATCAGCAATCGAAGACACTTTATTTTCAGCCTCCCGGCGGTGTCGATCCCGCTGAGCTGCCTGTACAGGTCCGCACGCGGCAGTGGGGATTCGATGTCGGTGATAGAGACTACATCGAAATTGTTAATATCAATTTTTTTGCCGCCGCCGTTAATTTTACTGATTCAGAGAATTGCCTTTTTGATGGTGCTCGCATTTTTTATCCTGTTCCTTTTTATGCCGCGGATTCCTGGGCCTCTACAGAGTCACCGCAAAACGCCCGATACAGCAGCATAAAGCTCGGCGGCAAAAACAATATCGTCAAAAATTGTGAAGTGGCGTATTCCTGGGGAGAGGGTATTGTCGTGTTCGGCACGGGAAACACCGTTGATAACTGTCTTGTACACGATATCGACTGGATTTCTACGGATGCGGCCCCGATTCATACGAGCGGTTCCGGGCATATTATAACAAACAACACGATTTATAACGCCGGCAGAAGTGGTATCGTCCACCGTAAATCGAAAGGTCTTGAAATCGCCCACAACCACATCTTCGATTGCGGATTGCTAACTACCGACCTCGGTGCAACCTACTGTTATCAAACCGACGGTGAAAATACGGAGATTCATCATAACTGGGTTCACGATATCGTGACTCTGGCCCATACGGCGGGTATCTATCTTGATAACGGCTCGAGCAATTTTCTTGTACACCACAATGTCGTTTGGAATACGGACGACCTTGGTATCCAGACGAATCTCGACGCCCATAACCATCAGATTTACAATAACACCATCTGGAACTGCTCACAGGCCACCGGCGGAAGCGGCGGCAATAATATTATGGAAAATCAGACCGTTTACAATAATCTCTCAGATTCCGGCGCCTGGTTTGGCACCGATATACGGCAAAACCTCGCGCACACCGACCCGGGATTTGTTGACGCAGGAAACGGCGATTTCCGTTTGCGGGCCGATTCGCCTGCACGCGATGATTACATCGTTGCCGCAGTACTGTTGAACGGCGGATTCGAGGCCGGAACTTCTGCATGGACCGGAGCGGGCTGTGATTTAGTAAGCATTGCCGAGCCGGTGCACTCCGGTAGTTTTGCCGTACGTGCTTATAACCGCGATAAATACTGGGAAGGTGTCAGGCAAAATATCACCACCGTTCTAAAAGACCACGGCCCGGGATACTATACCATAGAGGCATGGATTATGCCGGCCGAAGACACGACCAACGGATACCTGAGATTCAAAATCGTGGATGACGATGGTGACCGTTATCCCGGGACACGAAAAGAATGTACATCGGATAACTGGACAAAAATTTCATATACGACCAATCTGAGCTGGAACGGTACGCTGCGGGAAGCGGTGTTCGAACTCATGACTACGAGCGAAGACAGTGACTTGAATGATTTATATATAGATGACTGCGTTTTGATTACTCCAGCATTATCCGATACTGCAAAACCCCGCGGCAGCATTCTCATCCCTGGCATCACCGACGATGCCGTTGACGGCAAACCTGATGCGGGCGCCTACGAATATGGCGGCACAAACGCAAACTGGAAAGCCGGTTCCTCATTGCTGCCAAACACTCCTGATTTGCCGGACTAAGGCGTGTAGAATAACAGTCAGATAAAAGCTGCAACAGTATTCACTGCTTGTCCGGCTCTGGTTGTGCCGGTTTTAATAAATCAATAGCACAGTATTACTATAGATATAAAGACGCTAATGTCTCCAAGCATATATATAAACAATATTGCTTATATCATCTATGAAGATTTTATATCTAGTACTGTCTCCCCAATGATCATGTCCGTGCTCAAGCAAACAACCGACCTTGAAAGATTCCTCATCAAATAATTTGATACCCATTTTTTCTTGCCAAATCAAAGGAAAAGGAAAAAAAAGCGCTTTATTTGCTCTCCTTATCTTGAAATCCTCCTCATTAAGTTTCTTTACCTTTACGTCAGGATCACTAAATGTTTACAGAACCTTTGTGATTCCCTCTGGGTCCGTTTCAAACTTAACAAAAATTTGTGAATAATTCATCAAAGGATATATAGCGCGCATATTTTCAGCTTTTCCAGGCAAATCAAGCCCTGTCACCATTTTGAATCTTTCTTTTATTTTTTCCTGTGGTACATCTTCATAATGGGAACAACTAAATGGGATAATAGAAAAAACACTTATAAGTAACGTAAATCTGAGAATCAAAGAATATTTACATTTATACATATTTAATTCCTTTATAGTCATTTTTTTGATACTGTTAATAATCTCTCACGACCACGGCATCTTCTCCGATTAGGTATCGGTCTGAGCCTTCGACTTTGAGATTATAGACTTTGCCGAAATAAGGTTCGGATTTTTTTGTAATGCTCTTTATCCCTATTGTGCCCTTGGATGTCTTTAATTTCATCCCGATTCTGAGATTGTGCAGAGAGAGCCACCGCCCCGAATTGGTCATGAAGTAATGGTTCTCGGCCACGGTAATCGTTTTGCCGCTATCGAGCAAAATATCATAACAGGTAAATGTTCCGTTATGGGCCTGTACCGTATCGATTTTATTCCGGCCGGCAATGCCGCTGACAATCTGCGATGCGGCAGTTTTTGATATCGGGACAAGCTTTCCATCGATCCAGACCGGAGTTTCGCCGGTAAAACATGCCCTGCCTTTCTGTGGACCACCAATATAAAAAGACCAGACCTCTCCTTTTATTATTTTACCTTCTCCGCCAACTTCATCGACACGCCAGTAATATGTCCCATCACTTAATCCGGTACCATCGGAAGGATTAAAGCTGGTACCATCTTGACGACCTCGATATACACCGGTTGTATCTGATGTATGTGCATTAGCAACATTATCCCTGTCGGTCCCAAAGTACACATCATGGTAAGCAGCGTTTAGACCGGCCGTCCAGCTTAAAATAACATCTTCTTCGACATTATCGACGTCATCCGCTGGGTAGGGATTATAGGCTTTAGTATATATAGTCGGCAGATCAGGTGGTGTGAGGCTGGCCTGTGGTGTACCGCCGTATGCGCCCATATTAATTATCCCGCCGTTAGGGAAACGTTCAAGGCCAACAGGTACATCCGGGTCGCCGGAATCGATGCATGGACTGCTTACTTCGTCAATTACCCAGCTTTGAGTTTCCGGGTCCGGCTCGACTGAGCTCGCCGAAGTCCATCGGCCCGCCGCAGATTTCAAGTGGTAATCGTCGTTGTTCGGGTCCGCGAACAAAGGATTCATATCAATATTACCTTGGCCCGGAAATCCGCCCTGAACATTACTGTAGAAGACACCTATGGGTTCTTCCATCCATGCATATAAAGAGTCGCTTCGTATTTCATCCGGTGTATCACCCCAGAGAATGCAATTTATAAGAGTCACCTGGTCATAAAAGGTGATCCCTTCATTTATGTCACCATACCCATAAAATGATCCTGAGGAAATTGCGCCACCCCCGTACTCCGCGAAATTGCCGTTGAATGTGCAGTTGAGGACTAACATCGCGCTCGAGTTGTATTCCATATCAGAAATATCGCTATATATCCAACCGAACGTAGAATTGTTATTGTTTATTGCGCCGCCGTATCTGGCTGAATTCCTGCTGAATAAACAGTTAGTCAGATTTATACGGCTGTATCTATCATTTAATATTCCGCCACCTTCCCTGCCTGCCAAATTTTCTTTGAATGTGCAGCTTAGAAATGTCGATTCACCGCCGTAGTTGCATACTGCTCCACCGCCCCTGGACGCTGAGTTATTAATGAAAACACAATCCGCCAACATTGGTTCACTGTTATTATTACACAACCCCCCACCATATCGCGCCGAATTATCACTGAAGGTGCAGTTTGTCAATGTCGCGTTGCTGTTATCATTATACATTCCGCCCCCATTATCAAAGGCCGAATTCTCCACAAAAGTGCAGTTCAGTAGTCCTGGGTTGCTAGAATCATTATACATAGCACCACCATTTTCATCGGCTGAATTGTTACTGAAAGTGCAACCAATAAATGACGGGCTGCCGGAATCATTATATACTGCCGCACCGGAGCGTCCTCTATTGCCGGTAAAGGTGCAATTAATCAGCATTGGACTGCCGTAGTTGTTATACATCCCTCCACCTATATTTTCCTCAGATATAGTGGAACGCCCAGTCCGTCCGGCCAAACTGGTATTACCTCCGGCAGAAATCGTAACTCCATCGAGCACAGTCGTCTGATCCGTCCGGAAGCTGGTAACAACATGATAGCTGTTATCAGCGATACCTGTAGAGTGGTTATCGTCATTTTGCTCCAAATCCCCGCTCAGGATGGTTTCATAAAGCGCAATATCGCGCAAATCCCCGGGGGAACGATGGCTCAGGCCGG
>Ga0272442_10012741_pt1 | contig 10122 bp, 3 predicted proteins | sample SSMForm2O_FD_200262 | JGI IMG/M metagenome (GOLD analysis project Ga0272442, IMG submission 200262) | Marine sediment archaeal communities from Little Sippewissett salt marsh, Falmouth, MA, United States - SSM-Form-2O | ecosystem: Environmental > Aquatic > Marine > Wetlands > Sediment ... | reverse complement strand
ATCCCGCTCAATCCGGTGCAGACCGATCCTACCGCTCCCGATTTCATGCGCTACTGCTCCGATTACTGGCTGGTTGTGTATGGCAGCACGGACACAGCCGAGCGCAACAGGTACGAGAATGTCATTCCCACATTCCCCAGACCGTTGGGAGATGGTGACGGGGATCTGGATACATACAGCATGTACGAATATGCTGTAAGGCAGGCTCTTGTCGGGGCGATGGAAGTAATCGCCACCGACTATTCGGACCAGCTCAGAGTCGAAGGCAGTTAAGCGTACGGTCGTGATTTTGAATAAACCCGGGTGAATTGTATGACCATTGCCCGGTACTGCAGACGGTGGAATGCCCGAGGAGTCTTATCGGTGGGCTTATACCCATGCTTGTTCCCCCAAATCCATCAAACATTTACGGGGCTGAGATATGAAATTTAAGGAGCAACGAGGTTTTACTTTGGTCGAGATGCTGGTGGCGCTTCTGATCGCCGGTATATTCTTCTCGGTGTTTGTCGGGGTGGTTCTCGCAACCTTCGAGACACTGAGATCCGGTGATGAGCGCACGGTAGCACAGCAGAACGCCAGGGTAGGACTCAACTTCATCGTCGACGATATCAGGCACTCGACCGAAATCACGCCACTGAGGCTGAGAGCGTACCGCGACTGGGCGGACGGCGGATTCCCGATTGCCGATGACACGCTCGATCCTCATTACCTGACAGATGTGGACGCATGGCCTATATATCGCAGGAGCGTGGATTCGGATACCAAGGGCTATATCGATCTTGATATCGACGGTGGTGACGGTGACGGGGATGAGTACGAAGATTTCAGGGACGACGGATTCCCGTACGATGTACGGGCCATAGCGCCCAACCGCCTTGAACTGCTTACCTACGGTTCAACGTACTACCCAAATACCGAGTACTGGGCGGGATTCGCTTCACCCTACGATATCGACAACAATCTTATCCCCAATGCAACCGCGTCCGAAACCCGGGTCACCTACGAGCACCAGCTTGTTGCCCCCCACCAGGAGATTTATGAAGGCTCTTTCAGCGGACTTGAGAAGGAGTTTAATCTTGTAATTAACCGCTCCGATCCTGCCGCGGGTGCAGTTCAGCAGCTTTCAGATTTTGTTATTGTCCGAAGTTTCGAGGCTCTAAATCCCACAATTGAACGTCCCGATGTCGGCGGGACCGAAGAAGCAGGGCAGGGAGACCTTGGTCCGGTCAGCGACCAGCTCTACATCGACCAGCCGTACTTCCGCCAGCAGGTAGCCGATCATGTAATCAACCTCCGGTTCCGTTACTGGCACATCTCCGGCAGTACGATGCTGGAGATTCGTTACGATCCTGAAGAGGCCAATATTGGAGGATCGGGAATCAACACCGACGACGGCTACTATCGCTACTACGACATTTATGGGAACGAGATATACGTCTGGTACAACCATCGGTCGAGTGAGATGGTTCCGTTAATTCCGACCGATCCCGATGACAATGACTGGGATAACGTCCCTGCTAATTCTTTCTATATCTACGGTGGAGACGACGGGGACGACGAATATCAGCGCGGCCTGCTTCTCTTCGAGGGCTGGCGATACGTCAACGCGGTCAGCGTGACGGTCAAGACTGCAAACAATCAGACACTGAACATATACAAGTCGAGCATCAACTATGCCATTACCGATCCCGACCATCCCGACTACGGAATGGGCTTCATCGATTTCGGCCTCGGTCAGGCGCAGGAGGATATGCTCGGCACTCTGAACGAGTACGATCCGTTCTTCCAGGCGGCGGACAATGTCCGCGCCGGAACGGTACCGGGATTCGGGTTCGATTTTGTCGAGCCGAACATGAATCCGAACTACAACGCGAACGCGTTCACCACTCTCCAGACACTGGTTGTATCACCAGCTCTGGAAGAATCATCTGATTTGGCAATTAATGGTTTGAGATACGGATTGGGCTACAAGGGTAACATCTACTAGGAATCGCCAACGCCGGAAAGCAACAACTTTTTTCCGCACCGGGTGAGTAATATGAGAATGAGATTTTCCAGGGATAACAGAACAAATCAAAAGGAGCGCGGAGTCGTACTGATTGCCGTACTGGTCTTCATTGCACTCATCCTGCCTGTAACGCTCCTCATACTGGACTCGGTCAGGATTGAGAGCCTCCTTCCCGTCAATGAAGCCTACACAAGGACGGCCGGAGATGAGGCCGACAAGGGCTTCCAGGATGCTCTTGCCGCAATAATGGCGGATCAGGACCCCTTCATCGCCGATGTAAGCCAGGAGATTACCACCGATAATCCTTACGATTCATCCCAGGACTATTTCATTTATACCGATCCCGACACACATTCAGGCGAGCACGAGTTCGATTACCTTGCCGAACAGTGGGCGCGTCATCCGGATAACGACACGATTTTCCTCGTCGAGCGATCCCTTGAAAATATAGATCACCCGGACAATCCGGACGCGGATCCTGACGAAGACCTTCACAGTGTTCCGACCCGCTGGCAGCTTATGAACGTGCCCTTCGGGATGGACGATTTCGGCGAATACTACCTGCAGGGATCGAATGATTTTCCCAGGCTCCTTCTTCCGTTCGAGTATATAGGAGAAGACAACACGATAGATGCCAAAGCTCCAGCTTATTACATCGATCCGAGCGAGATGAGCATGCTGAATTTACAGCATGGCGGTCCCGGAGCATCGCCGTATACAGGTGATAATCTTCTCGATTATTACTGGGAGCTGTCACCGGCCGATCCGAATTATTACGAGGATATAGACCGTCTCGATCCTGTCAGGCAGTTTATCGCAAGGCCATCGAGCTATTTCCGCAATACCGACGGGGAACCGGATGTCTCGATTAACGACGCATGGATTCCGGCCAACGAAGGCTCGATCCAGGCGGGATTCATGCGGGAGACATCCGCCGCTGTGGACAGGCTCGTTTATGACGGTCTTTATGATTTTCAGGACACTCTCGGTGATTACAATGTAAGCCAGTACCCGTTGTTCCTGCCCCTTCAGCAGGCGGTTGTCGATTCGATGTGGGCGAACGAGTATTTCGGATCGACAGGGGGCACTTCCGGGTTCGTGGCGAATTTTATCTCCACTAACAAAGAATATAAGCCCGCTCCCGGGGCAATTACGCGCTACCAGTTAGGAGCGCAGGAAGGCGAAGCAGTGCCCGGATGGCACGAGGCTATCGTCTCCGATGAATCCTCCCGCTTCCCGATCAACATGCTTCTGAACATCATCTATTCGTCCCATAACATTGATTATGATGATCCCGAGGAGCCGTGGGTACGTCGAGATCAGTTCGATGAGGACCTTGATGACCTGAACGACTTCATAAACGGTACTAATGGCAGCCCCAGCTATGGTGGCTATCTCATGGCGAGGGATATTCTCATCAGCCTGCTGATGACGGACGCCGATATGGCGAGGCTGGCGGATAGCTGGGATGGAAATCTCTACAACTCCTACAAAGACAAGGCGACCTGGATTCTGAGGCAGATGCTGACCCGCAGGCGGCAGATGGACGTCTCCAGCGATTTCAACCGTAACGGCGATTATGAAGACGACGAGTCGAGCGGTGAGATATTCCAGTTCCCCGAAATGCTGCAGAATAACGACTCGCAGTCCATTCCCGATCCATATGGAATCGATGTCCTCGATGGCTCGGGAAGGATGGGTGACGCGCAGGATCTCTGGGACGGCACCTGGCGTGTTTATACCGATCCCAAGGAAATCCTGACTGATTTCATCGGGGAGAATCCGCCTGCGTTCGGACGTCGCATTAATCAGAACGACTTTTCGGTACTGAACGAAAGAATCACGGTTTATTCGATGGACACTGAACATACAGCTGATCCGGAGCACCAGCAGGTGTTGCTGTGGCAGCCGCAGGATGTACGATTCAATATTCAGAGGATGGCATCCGAGGATAATATCAATACATCCAACGTGAATGAGTCTGCGCTGTATAACCATCTAAGGCTGTTAATCGGAACAGCAAGGCTGGAAAGTATAATTAACTGGAGGGACGGTCTTGTCGATCTTAACGGCGACGGCGACCTTCTTGATGAGTACATTGAGCAGCCTGTGTCGAGGCAGGTATTCGATCCCGATAACAACACTTATGATGATGCTGACGACAATCCGGTCAGCACTCTCACATATCGCGAGCGGAACCATCCAAACTTCCAGGACCCGAGTTTGGAGCAGCAGTACATCGACCCCGATTACCTTAACCTGAATTCAATTGGTGACTTGCTGACAGTTCCGATGTCCGCAAGCGAGGGACTGGTTGCGTATTCGGAGGCAGACAGCACGAACCAGGATCCCGAGCTTGTGATTAAGACCGAAAACGGTGGCGATCCTGACGGGATCCCGAGAGATCTCAACGATCGCGGTCTTTACCCCGATTTCTCTAACGGCGGTTCTGACATCGCCTATGACGATGGAACCGATGTAATCAGAAATAACCTGCTTCTGGACGACGACAACACCATAGAGAACAACCGCCTGCACCCGTCATGGGGACCCGGCGACGGTACCATGGCATTCTATAACGGCGACGATATCCGCCTTTATAACTTCGGGACCGGGAACGATGCTTCGGTGCTTAACAATGCAGGGATGCCGCCGGACATCGACGATACATCCATCCTGAATTTCTGGGATAACTTCGGACCGCAGAATCTTATCGGCAACGCCATTTTCGAGATGGGCAGCCCCGATATCAATCCCGAAGGCAGTTTCAACGAGATTGCGTTTTCGCAGGTTGCTACCACAGATACCGAGTTCCTCGATCCCGATGCTGCTTACAATATCGCACTGCTGAATATGAATAATGACCTGATCACGCTCCTGACGGACAACTCGGAGGGGACATACGATTACGCTCCTGACTTTTCCTCTAACGGACAGGAGATTGTATTTACGCGTACCAGCTACGATCCCTGGGGGGTCGGATTCTTATACGATATTATTCCTTTTACTTACCTTATGACTGCGAGTCGAACAGGCGGCATGCCGACGCCGCTGATTGCCTTCTGGGACGTCAGCGATCCAGATGATCCATCGGATACCGGTCATTATATTGACTGGGATTTGACGAATATTAATTATCTCGAAATCACAATGCATCAACCGATGTTCCCGAGCTGGTCGCCTGACGGCCAAAAAATTGTTTTCATGGATATCCCTGTTACATTCAGGCTAAGCACATCAACCTTTCAACTCCAGGCACCATTTATTGCCCAGAGACCAAACATTTGTGTCATCAGTGCTGATACCCCGTTCCAGAACTGGAGCGAAGTCAGCTATGTTCTCGCGGACACGGACACCTATCAGATTTTCCCGGACTGGGGTCTTGGAAGCGTAAGACTTACAAGGCAGGGCGACACTCAGAACGGCACAGTTGCGGGCACGGCGATCGACATGTCGCATGCTCGTCTGGCCACGACGGATGTAACGCCGGAAGATGCCTGGTTCACCGAAGACGACCGTCAGAATATCGCATGGGATATCGGCGAGGCATCGCTGGCTTTCAGAGAAACAAGATGGGATCCGGTAGACCAGAACTGGCTGTTGAAAGACCTTCCGTTGGTTCCCGAGCATGTGGTGGATGCCATGAGGCAGGTTGCCGATGTTGTCTGCTTCAGGGACCCGTACGTATCGTACGATCCACGATACCAGGCGGGACCGCCTACGATTCCGCCGACACCTTCACCTACTCCGCCTTTGCAGGCATACCAGGGTCGCGTGAACATCAACACTGCATCAAGGCCTGTACTGAGATCGTTGTTCCTGCTCATGTTCCAGGGGCCTGAAAACGATCCGGACAACGACGGCGATCCTAACGTTCCACAGCCGAGATTTGACAATGGTCCACCTGATCATTATTTCAATATCATGGACCCGGCCTTCGAAAATGATGACATAAATCACTTCCGGGCAATCATGGTTGCAGAGAAGTATGCCCACCAGGTTTGCGAGTACCGTCGTTGGATTTATAACAACCTCGGGCAGGCGGGAGTAACGGACGAGACAGTCCCGAGCAACCTGCCGCTTTACGAGATGGCGTACGATAGTGTCGATCCGCCGGTTAGTCATTACGGGAACTACCGAGGTAATCCGTTCTATCCATTAATAGACGCTGCGCAGGACGGCGGGGGAAATCCGGAGCTTCAGAGAATGTCTCCCGATCCGCCGTTCAGATCGATTGCCGATCTGTTCAGCGTCATGCTTTATGACGACCAGGAATACTCCGAGGACTGGACGTATGACGGTATCGGCGGCAGCGGAGGTCCGGATGAGAACGATCTCCCGAGACCTCTGGATTCGGCCGGAAACACGACGGGCTTTGTAAACGCGCTCGATATCTGGGGTCCGATCTACAACGCATCGGATGAGCGAACGGTATCGCATCCATCGGGTGTTCTGGGAGCGGGTGGACGGATGTACGGGTTCGAGGCGACCGTCGATAATGACATCGGCGATCCGAACTACAACGAGTTCTACCAGCACCAGATGTTCAGGCTTTTCTCGGCGGACGACTTCCGTCGTATAGCGCCGTACATCACCACGCGGACATACAATTACCGTATAGAGAGCCGTGGAGTAGTAAGGATATCATCGGGCGTACAGCGTACCGATATCACTCGCGACAAGGTCTGGATTATCACGACAAACTCCGAGGCGAGTTTCGGAGCGCGTCTCGATCCGACATGGGATGTAACAGTGCCGTTCGACTGGAGCTTCATCGCGCAGAATCGCGGGACGAATGATTACTACGTGCTCTTTTTCGAGGAGAGCCCGCAGTCAGGCCTTGCGGTTGCCAGGGACTCGTTCGTGCCTGAATAATAGATTTGTGAATGAAAATTAATCCGGAGCGCTTCGTGCGCTCCTTTTTTTTTATTCATTTTGGTGCACTTAAGGGAATAAGGTAGGATGTCGATGTTTAACGGTGGGTGTAAGTACCTGCTTAACGAGCCTGTGGAAAGAAAAATCTGAACCTTGCCTGTGAGGACCGGGTCATAATACAATCCTCACTTACAGGGTGCGCCTAAGGGTGTGATTGAGGGCGGGGCCACAATCATTTTTAATATATTTTATACCTTGTCAGTTGTCTTGACTTTCCCGTGTCAGGCTACTATCATGGGGCCTTTGTTATCGGCCTTATTCTTACGGGAATAAACGAATACAACGTGCATTTCATTGATCTATCATCCGTGTTTTCCCAGGAGGAAATCTCTGTGAGCACTGGAAGAAGCTATCTGGCTGGGCTTCTCAGCGTGGCCATGGCATTCTCGATTCTGTTAGTAGTTGGGGTAGCGGTACCCGGTTATGCTGACGCCGGATGCCGACTCGCCGGAATCAATATCGCGACCGGCGAGGCGGGAGAGACCGTGATTCTGGACGTGGAGGGTACCCCCGAGTACCAGGTTGTTCCGCTTGAAGAAGAAGGCGGAATAGCCATTGTACTCGCGGACTGCGAGCTGATGGACGGATTCCAGCTACCAGCGCTGGACCCCGAAATATCCATCAGCCGCATTGACTACCGTCTGACCCTCATGGCCGGGACCCAGAGTGTCGAACTTACAATCATGATGCACCCGGGGACGTTCCACGGGTATCAGGTCGACACTTCAGAGCCTGGAGCTCTCACCATAAGCCTGGCTCCCGAGGTCACCCCGGAGCCTCCCGAGACTGAGACACCGGTCGTGGATGAACCCGGCGAGGTGGTTGAGGAAGTCGAGGTCATGTGGTACGGGCCGCGCGAGGGAGATCCCGACGCTATCTATCGGATAGATTCCATTAACGTGGAGCCGTTCGATGGCGGCGAGCAGATCGTTATCACCCTGGATGGTCCCTCCGAGCCTGACATCCGGAAATTCAGCTACCCGAACCGAGTCGCTTTCGAGCTCGAAGGCGGTTACCTCGCTGAGGACGTGGATGAATATCTGTACACCAGCAGAGACGGTCTGATAACCCGGGTCGATATCCTGTTCTCGCCGCAACATCTCGCGGGAGTGTTCCAGCTGATCATAACAGCTCCGGAGATGGAGGACTACGAGACTTCGGTCAACGGGTCTACTTATACGATAAGGATCCTTGAGGCTGGAGCGACTCCGACTGTGCCCGAACCGCCGGTCATGGAGCCTGATACTCCTATAGAGCCTGCCTCAAGCGAAATCACTCCGGAAGAAGAGATAGTCGAACCTGAGACGATCACCCCGACACCTGAGATCCAGGAAGAGTCTGTTCCCGAGGAGCCTGCAGAGATGCAGGAAGAGCCTGCAGTAATGCAGGCGGTCGAGGAAGATATTCCGGATGTTATGGAAGATAGCGAGTCGGATTCGGATTTCTTCGAGTATCCCGATGTTCCAATCTCGGGCGAGATGACAGACGCCGGCGGATACAACTTTCCGGAAGCTGAACCTTCATTCGATCCCGATCATGTATCCGACGCGATTGTCAGCCTGAACGTCACGGCGGCCAATTTTATTGACGTTATGATGATCCTTGCCGAGCAGGCCGGAGTTAACTTCGTACTTGATGCATACTGGAACATACCACCGACCGGATTCATCCGCGAGAGTTTCCGTCCTCCGGGAGGACCGTACGGTGGGAGCGGTAGCGGAGGATTTGGCGGAGGATCGGGCTTCGGCCCGCGTGACCGCAGCAACGTGTTCGGCTCGGTCACAATGAACCTGACCGAGGTTCCGTTCGATGTAGCTTTCGGCATGCTTATGCAGGCAAACAACCTGCGATACACAGTATTCCGATACACTGAAGATATGGATCCCATCCTGTTCATCTCCTCGAGAGAACGAATCGAGCAGGAGTTGGGTCTTGGAACGATACAGATTTATCATCTGCATTACATCGATCCCGGCGCAGCGCTTAACTTCCTTTCCACGATGGACCTGCTGCCAACCACATCCGGATACGGTATGTGGACCTATGGCGGTGGAAACAGCGGTGGCAGTGGTGGATATGGTGGTGGCGGTGGTGGCGGATTCGGTGGTGGAGGAGGTTACAGCGCTGATGCTCCCTCGGGCTTGTGGGATGCATCTATCGGTAACCCAGTCAATGGCGCAAGTCTGCAGTCCTATGGCTATGCGTCCATTGGCCAGCCTACGCCTATGCAGGCGTTCGGCGGCGGCGGATCCGGCGGTACCGGTGGCGGCAGCGGTGGTGGCGGTGGATTCGGTGGCGGTGGCGGTGGCGGCGCCGGCGGCGGAGGTGGAGGCGGTTACGCATCCACTGCGAAGGCCGGAGCTATCGGCATTATCGCGACCGAGGAAACCCATGACGCAATCCGAGAAGCGCTGATGCAGATCGATAAGCCTCCGAAGCAGATCTTCGTCGAGGCGACTTTCATCACTTACGACGAGACCAACCCGGACGGAAGGCCGACAGTATACGGCCTCCAGAACATCGGAGACTGGGCTCTCGAAGCCGGCGGCGACAGGTTCTACGGAGCCTTCGATGTAAGCGGCAGCGAGGGTCTTGTATTCGAGATTCTTCCCAAGAACCAGAGGATGCCGTTCGACGACTTCCGCGCCCGGTTCCATTACATCTTCTCCGAGCGCAACGCCCGGATCATCTCGAGCCCGCGTGTTGCGGTCATCGATGGATTTACCGCGACGATAGATGTCACCGAGAACAGGCCGTTCATTGTCGACGGTGGCGTGGTAATCGACCAGTTTGGTAATCCCATCCCGGCTCCCGACATTGTTACTTTCGTGCCGACCGGCACCACCCTGACAATTACTCCATACATTGACGATTTCGGCAATGTAACGATGGACATCAGTCCGTCTAACACCCAGCTTCTCGGTGAGCCTCAGCTTATCAATGGTAACCTGGTGTTCGGTACCGCAAATGCAAGTGTGACAACGGTACTGAGGATGAGGGACGGCGAGACAATCATTATCGGCGGTCTGAAGATCAAGAACCGCGATTACGAGACCATGAGGCTGCCGTTGCTCGGTGATATTCCGCTCATCGGCGCTCTCTTCGGACGGACCGAGATAAACATCACTGAAAGCCAGTTGATCATTCTCATGACAGTTCACCTGGTAGGTTCCTGAGCC
>Ga0272442_10012740_pt1 | contig 10122 bp, 6 predicted proteins | sample SSMForm2O_FD_200262 | JGI IMG/M metagenome (GOLD analysis project Ga0272442, IMG submission 200262) | Marine sediment archaeal communities from Little Sippewissett salt marsh, Falmouth, MA, United States - SSM-Form-2O | ecosystem: Environmental > Aquatic > Marine > Wetlands > Sediment ... | reverse complement strand
GACGTACCCGTGCATCGGCGCGCCGGGCGAGCCGGGCTTCTGGCCGAACCACGGGTGGCAGACGGGCACGCCGCCGCGGATGGGCTGGCCCATGGCGAAGTGGCTGCGGTCGCTGAGGTAGAGCACCGGCTCGCCACCGGCGGGGTGAAAGCTCGTCACGTGCCCGCCCAGCAGGTAGACCTCGGCCTCGGACCCCTGCGCGCGGATGCGCATCCGCGTCAACCCGCCGTTGCCCTCGTCAAACGCAACCGCGCCGTCGATTCCGAACTGCTCGTTGAGTTGGTCGGGTGTCATCGCACGCTCCGTGGCAGACCCGAAGAACGTCCTGCGACCGGCAGATCCAATGTTGGCGGGCCGCTAGATGTGCTCCACCTGGATGCCCGCCAGCTTGGCGTAGGCCTTCAGGAGCACCGCGTGGTCGCCGTAGATCAGCAATTGGTGGAAGCCCTTGACGTCGCGGGAGTCGGCCACGCCGTCGACGGTGACCTCGACGGACGTCCGGCAGCCACCGGAGGGCGGGGTCTCATTGTTGCGCAGGACCGTGCCCGTACCCAGGATGATCCGCTCCGAGCCGACGAACTTCATGAGGGTGATCTTCTGGCCCTTCCGCCAGAGCACCTGCGGCGCGACGCCGAGGTTCGACTCGCTATGGCTGCGCAGGATAAACGGTTCGGACGGCTTGTCGAAGCCGTTCAGCTTCGTCGCGCACGTGCAGTGGGCGGCCATCAGGGTATTGTTCACGGTGTTCGGGGCGGGATCCTGCATGAAGCCGGGCCGGTCCAGCAGATACGCGGTCAGCCGCTGCGAGATGCTCGCGTTCCAGTCACACTCGCACGTGCCGACGCTGCCCTCGTCCAGCAGTCGAAGAAACGCCATGCACGGCGGGCAGGGGATCTGCCTGCTGCCGATGAGCCCAAGACAGTCCATGGAGATGCCCTGGCACTTCTCGGCCGCCAGGATGTTCCGACACGCCACGTAGTTCTTCGCCGAGTTGAGGATGTCTTCCTTGGTGGGCTCGACGATCTTCCTGGCATGTTTCGTGTAGTAGTCGGCGATGGCCTTGACCTCGTCCGTCGCCTCGACCTTCTTGAGCGCCTCGGGAAAGCGAGCGCGAGGCAGGTAGCGAAGCGTCGTGCCAATGACGTCGAGCTTCTTCTCGGACGGCTTTTTGCCCCGAAGGAAGCACAGCGTCGTATTCCTCATTCGCCAGACCGTATCGAGCATGCGCAGGGCGGTGGCGAGCCAGTCGACGTCCTGCGTCGCGCCGACGAAGGCGTTCTTGACCTTCCTCGCGTGTTGGAGATGGCCGGTGAACGACGTCCCCAGCGGGCTGAACACGACCGTCGGGACCGCGCCGCGCTTGTCCAGGAACTGGTTGATCGGCTTCCACGCACGGTTGAGCGACATGTTCGTCAGAAGGACGCCGTCGGGCTTGGCCTGGGCCACCTTCTCGAGGAAAGCCCCCAGCTTCTTGTCGTCGCTGATCGGCTCCTGCGTCAGGTCCAACTCGACGTGGAGCGACTTGGCCGCCTCCTCGAGCACCCGGGTGTACTGCGCCTGGCGAGCCTTGATGTCGTACGCCGCCCCGGGCCAACCCATGAAGTACCGATCCACGTTCGGACGCACGAACGCCGCGATCACGCGCGCCTTGCCCGCCGGGGTGGGCTTCTCGGCCCCGAGCACCGACGAGGCAAACTCGAACAACCCCGCATGGGCCGCCATCGCCGAGACGCCGAGCCCCTTCAGAAACCCCCGCCGATCCAACGCGAATGGACAATGAGATGCATCACGCCCTTGGTGACTGGACATGGCCGTTTCTCCTGGCTGCTGGTTTGCCCCTGCGGGCTCGCGACGAAGGCTCCAACGCGTCTCTCCTGTATCTCCCCCGCCAGTTCCTGTCAAGAACGCCCCCCATCGCCCGGGCCCTGCCCCGGGACGCCAGTCCCCCTTGCCGTGGCACCGTGGTAGAATGTGCCCGACCCGTCAACGCCTCGCCGCACAGACAAGGAGACGCACCGTGAGCCAACGGAGTAGAACCCGGCAACCGCTCGCATGGATAGCGGCGATCACGTTGGGCTTGGCCCTGCTGACGCTGCCCGTGGGGCGCACGTCCGCGGCCGAGCCGCCGAAACCCGAAGGGAGACCCGCCATGGGACCGTTGCGTGTCCACCCGAAAAACCCGCGATACTTCGCCGACCCGCGCGGCCGGGCCGTCCTGCTCGTGGGCAGCCACACCTGGTCGAGCCTGGTCGACATCGGCCCAGGCGACCCCCCGCCGAAGTTCGACTTTCCGGCCTACCTCGACTTCCTCGCCGGGCACGGCCACAACTTCATTCGCCTGTGGACGTGGGAGTCGGTCACGTGGAATACGGAGAAGAACCGGCGTAAGGGCGTCCACCACGCGGGCCCCCAGCCGTGGGCGAGAACGGGCCCGGGCAAGGCGCTGGACGGCAAGGCGAAGTTCAACCTGAAGCGGTTTTCGGCGGAGTATTTCCGCCGCCTGCGGTCGCGCGTCGCCGCAGCCCGCAAGCGAGGCATCTACGTCTCCGTCATGCTCTTCGAGGGCTGGGCGATGCAGTTCTCGCCCGGGGCGTGGGAGGGTCACCCCTTCCACAAGGCGAACAACGTCAGCGGCATCGACGGGGACGCCAACGGCGACGGCAAGGGCCTGGAGATCCACACGCTCACCGCCCCGGCCGTGACCGCCGTCCAGGAGGCCTACGTTCGCAAAGTGATCGAGACCGTCGGCGACCTGGACAACGTGCTGTACGAGATCTCCAACGAGAACCACCCGCCGAGCACGGCCTGGCAGGGGCACATGATCGGCCTCATCCACAAGGTCGAGCGGTCGCGGGGCGTTCGGCACCCGGTGGGCATGACGTTTCAGTACCGCGGCGGGAGCAACAAGACGCTCTTCGCCAGCGAGGCCGAGTGGGTCTCGCCGAACCCCACCGGCGGCTACCGCGACGACCCGCCGGTCGCCGACGGGCGAAAGGTCGTCCTGGCCGACACGGACCATCTCTGGGGCATCGGGGGCAATCGCCAGTGGGTCTGGAAGAGCTTCTTCCGCGGGCACAACCCGATCTTCATGGACCCGTACGACGGCGTGACGCTCGGCCCGCGATCGGAGAAGCGATGGGGCCCGATCCGCCGGGCGATGGGCCAGGCGCGGGCCCTGTCCGAGCGGGTCGACCTGGGCGCCTTGACGCCGCGGAAGAAGCTGGCCTCGACGGGCTACTGCCTCGCCCGCCCGGCCAAGGCCGGCGCGGAATACCTCGTCTACCTGCCTAAGGGCGGCTCGGCGGAGGTGGACCTGTCGGCGGTCGGCGGCGAGTTGCGCGTCGAGTGGTTCAATCCGCAATCGGGCAAGACGCACGCGGGAGGCACGGTTCGCGGCGGCGGGCGGCGGAAGCTCTCGGCGCCGTTCCAGGGCGACGCGGTCCTGCACGTCCGCCCGGCGAGTCGGTGAGCCGGCCTCAGGCCGCAGAGAAGACGCTTCGCAGCAGCGCGAGGCTCTTGGGCACAGCCGTCGCGGAGTCCTCCCGGCCCTCGTACTCCAGCGAGACATACCCGCGGTAGCCGGCGTCGCGAACGATGCCCGCGATGCGGTCGTAGTCCAGGTCCAGCTCGTACCAGTCGCCGCCGCCGAAGTAGGTCTTCGCGTGGACGAACGTCGCGTGGGGAGCGATCGCCTCGAGTTGCTCGTAGGTCTCGTCGAGGAAGTTGCCCGTGTCCATCGTCACGCCCAGCCAGGGCGAGTCGACGGCCTGGACGATTCGCAGCAGTCCGGCCGCCGTCCGGGCCAGCCCCCAGTGGTTCTCGAGCCCCAGCACCACGCCGCACCGCTCGGCGGCGGGGAGGCACCGTTCGATCGCGTCGATCACCCACGGGAAGCCATCGTCGTCGCGGTAGCCGGCCAGCGGCGGCTCGATGCCCCGCTGGGCCATCAGCTCGTCGAAGCTCTCGGTCGTGCCCCACCGGCCGGTGTTGATCCGAACGGTTGGGATGCCCAGCGCGTAGGCCAGCTCGATGCTCGCGACGGTCCGGGCGACGTTCTCCCGGCGGCTGTCGGCGTCGGGCGAGAGGAAGCTCTGATGCGCCGCCAGGCCGCACAGGTCCAGCCCCGCCACCAGCGCCCGACGCTTGAGCGATTGCAGGTAGGCGTTGTCCTTGCGGTGCATCTGCAGTTCGAGGATCTCGACGCCGTCGAAGCCCATCTCGCCCGCGCGGTCGATGCACGCCTCGACCGGCGGGTTGTCCTCGGCGTCGAACCGGAAGAACGAGTAGGTGCTCACGGCGAGCGGGTTGGCTCGCCCGGCGGGCTTGCCCGCGCCCGACGAACCGGCGGACGGATCGATCATGGAAGCTCCTTGCTGGCACTTGGCGCCGCGGCCGGCCGGACCGCGGGCCCGTACCCTACCCGAGACGGCCTCGCGCTTCAACGCCGCGGGCCCGGCAGAGGAACCGGGTGCGGCTTGGGGCGAACCGGCAGGATGCCGGCGCCCGCCAGGGCCGTATGAACCATGACGCGCTCGTTGTAGCCGAGGGTCTGCCCGCTTCGGGCGCCGCGAAGGTGGTAGGTCCGCCCCACGCCTTGCAGGCTCCCCGTGACGAAACGGCATCGGTAGCAGTCTCGCAGGTAGGCGCGGACGGTCTCGGGCGGCACGGGCCGCGGGCGAACCGGCATCGAGCGCCGCACGGGCAGCACCCAGCCGTACTGGCTCAGGTAGCTGTCGAGCACCTTGTCGCGGATCGCGCCGAACAGCTCGCCCGAGGCGAACAGGTCGGCCCCGACGATCCGCCCCCCGTGGGCGACGACGACGCCGACGCAGCCGCGGGGCAGGTGCGGGTGGATCAGGCCTCGCCACTTGGCGAGCCGGCGGGCGTTTGAGGGCTTGGCCAGCGCGGCGTGGAGGTCCTCGGTGGTAGTGCTCACCCCGAGACGTTGGTTGGCCCGGCGGACTTCGGACCAGATAGCGTCCTGGCCGGCCTGGGCGGTGGCCTTCTCGCGAAGGGTCTGCGGCACGACGGCCGAGGTGCCCCCGAACGCCCCGCCGCCGCGCCATCGGCCCTTCTCGACGCAGTAGAGTTCGAGCACAGCCGACGACTTCGGCGCCAGCAGGGCGTCACTTCGAAGCGTTCGGTTCTGCTTGCCGCCCGTGATGAGCTCGCCGGCCATCAGGAAGATCTTCGTGTCGGGCGACTTGTTGGTGAACCGCGCGCTGGCTACGCGAGCCGAGCGAAGTTCCTCGATGGCCAGCACGCCGCGGTCGAGGCCCTGCTGCATGGTCATCACCCGCCCGAGCGACTCGCCGGAGCGGCTCAGGACGATGGGGAACACCGTCAGCGGCCCGACGCGAGCCGCCGGGTGGATGTCGGCCCAGTCGAGATATCGCGTCAGGAGGTTGCTGGCAGCCGGCACCGGCGCCACCTGCCCGCCGGCCAGCGCCGCGACGGCCAGGCACGCCACCAGGGTCCCCCTCGCCTTATTCGCCATGACGGTGCTCCTTCGCGCCGGCCTTGCCACGGGCCCCTCGCCCCGGCCGGCGGCGGTTCGAGGCCCTTATCTTGGACGAGCGCGGGGGCCGAAGGGTTCCCGTCACAGAAGCCGAAGGCTTGACCCGGCCCGCTCGGGCGGTTGGAATAGTCGCCGGCGGCGCGTCGGCGAGGTGTCGGCGCCTGGCTATGTGGAGAACCTGCGTTGCTCAGAACGCTGCATGGGTATCTGATGCGCGACCTGCTGAAGGTCGCGCTGCTGACACTGATCGCCGTGACGCTCTTGATGACGGTGCTGGCGATCGTCCAGCCCCTGCGAAAGCTGGGACTCACCGGCGACCAGGTGCTTCGGCTGTTCGTCTTCACGATGCCGGTGATGCTGTCGTTCACGTTGCCGGTGGCCACGCTGTTCGCCGCGACATTGGTCTACGGACGGTTCGGGCAGGACAACGAGCTGCTGGCCAGCCGCGCCAGCGGGATCGGCACGCTGGCCTTGCTCCGCCCGGCGCTGGCGCTGGGAGCCGTCGTGACGGTGATCTCGCTGGTCCTGAGCAACTTCGTCGCGCCGAACCTGACCACGCTGGCGGGCCTGGCGCAGGCCAACGTGCGGGAGATCATCTACAACCGCCTGAAGAGCCGGGGGCACATCGACATCGGCCGGGCCGGGCGGAAACACATCATCCACGCGGACTCCGTCGATGCCAAGAACGACACGCTGCACGGGGTCGTCTACGCCTATGTTCGGATCCCGAAGCGCTCGAAGGACGGCAACCGCCCGTCGCGCGGCGGGGCCTTCCTGGCATCGGCGTCGGCGGCCTACCTGGACTTTGTCGGCACGGCCGGCGATGACGCCCGGGTCGTCATCCAGCCGATCTCGCCATCGATCATCCGAACGGGCGAGAACGTCGGTCCGCCCGTCTCGCCCGAGGCCCGGCGCCTCCAGATCGTCATGCCGCTCGACGCGCCCGTCGACGAGAAACCCTCGTGGTACAGTTGGCCTGACCTGCTCAAGACACTGCGGGACCCCGGCCGACACGGCGAGATCAACCGCCGGCTCAAGGAGATCAAGCAACTCATCTGCAACGACCTTCTGGCGGAGCGGATCGTCCAGGCGGTGCGGTCGAGCACGGGCTACCACGAGTTGGCCCAGGGCGACGAGACGTACGAGATCGACGCGCCCGGCGCGGAAAAGGACGACGACGGCTCGGCGATACTGACCTCCGCAACGACGCCGTCGGGTCCCGCGCGCCGCGTGACGGTCCTGGTCCGCCGCACGGGGCAGGTCCGCGAAATGATCGCCGCGAACGCCGGCCGGGCTACCATCACCTGGTCGCCCGTGACCCGCCAGCCTCAGGTGACGCTGAAGCTCGAGGGGAACGTGACGATCGACTACCTGGACCCGACCGGGCGGCGGCGGACCCGCGCGGGCGAATGGGCCCGCGGAGAAATCGCCGTGCCGCAAGAGGTCCGCCGGCGCGCCGCGGAAATCGAACTGTCGGACCTCTACAACAACCCGGGGCAGTTCACCACCAACGAGAAGATCCTCAAACAGTTCCGGTACCTGCGGGATAAGCGGATCCCGAAACTCAAAGGCGCCCTGATCGCCGAACTGCACGCGCGGATCGCCTACGGGGTCAGTTGCTTCCTCATGGTGGCGATGGGCGGAGCCCTGGGGCTGATCTTCCGAGGCGGACAGTTTATCAGCGCGTTCGCTATCTCCGCCGTGCCCGCCGCCCTCGTCATCGCGCTGCTGCTGATGGGCAAAGGCATGGTCCGAAACCCCGATGTGTCCACCCAACTCGGACTGGCCTGTATCTGGGGCGGGATCGTCGCGCTGATCGTCGCCAATACGCTGCTGTACGTGCACCTGGCGAGAAGATAGGAAACCGCGCCCCCGGGCGGATGCCACGCGGGCGAAGCCGACAACCTGCAACCATGAGAACACTCGACCGATACGTCATCCGGAGCTTCCTGTCGTCGGCGCTGATGCTCTTCGCGGCGATCATGGCCCTGCGAATCGTCGCCGACCTGTTCTTCAATATGGACGAGTTCCTGGAGGACAACGAAACCTTCGCCGAGCTGATCCGCCATATCTCCACGTACTACGGATACCAGTCGCTGATGTACTTCAGCGAACTGGGCGGGACCATCATCGTGATGGCGGCGGCCTTCACGCTCGCCCGAATGAACCACACGAACGAGTTGACGGCGATGCTGGCCTCCGGCGTCAGCCTCCACCGCGTGATCGTACCCATGGTGGTCCTGTCCATGCTCATGGGCGGACTGATCGTCGTGGACCGCGAGCTGCTCATCCCGCCGAACGCCGCCAAGCTCGTTCGCGCGCGGGACGAGGCCCGCGAGCTCGCCGAGTTCCCGGTGAACCTGACCACCGACTCGAACAATACGATCTGGTGGTCGCCGCTGTACGAACCCGCCACCCGCACCATGCGCGCCCCGATCCTGACCATCCGCAACACCAAGCGCCAACGGTTGGCCAGCGCCGTGGCCGGCGGCGTGGCCCAGCCGGCAACCTTCGCCGGCTTCCGCCGGACAGTGAAGGACGTGCCCGCCACACTGACCGGCTGGGATATGACGGCCGTGGCCCTGTCGCGATCGACCCTGTCGGCCCAGCCCTGGGAGAACACCCCCACCGTCGAGAAGATCCACACACGCGTCGGGCCGGTCCAACTGCTGGCCAAGGCCAAGCAGCGGGCCCTGGAACACAATATCGCCGTCCCCCCGGACGAGCAGATCCCCAGCGTCTCGGGGATTCCGCCGGTGCGGGACCCTCACTACGACATGATGATCGCGACGCGCTCGCCGGCCAACGTCGACGAACTCGTCCTCGGCCCCGTCACGCCCGGCCGGGCCGACCGCGACGGGCGACTCAACCGCCCCGTCTTCACCTTCCTCGTCGACACCGGCCAGAACCAGCCAGCCTCCGGGCAGATCCTCGGTATCTTCCACGCCACCAGCGCCACCTGGGTGCCCGGCGACACCGCCAACAAGAGCTACTGGAAACTCGAAAACGGGCGGTTCTTCTATCCGTCCGACCTCAACGCCGACGACCTCGTCCTGCGCCAGTCGAGCCGGTGGCTCGACCTCATGAGCACGGCCGAACTCACGCGCCTGCTGAAGGTGGGCCGAATCCCGGACCAGGCCACGGCCATCCTCGCCAAGCACCTGCGCTTCGCCGACCCGATCAACAACCTGGTCATGCTCCTGCTCGCGCTGCCGTTCATCCTCTCGCGCGAACGGAATATCAAGGCGTCGGCTACACTGAGCGTGCTGATGGTGGGCTCGTACTTCGCCTTCGTCCACGCGTGCCGACTCGTCGGTCTGCCGCCCCTGCTGGCAGCCTTCCTGCCTATCGTCCTGTTCGGCACCGTCGCCGCCGTCATGCTCGACGCGGTCAAGACGTGAGCAGGAGCCGGGAACTCGGAACGGGGAACACGGGTCCCCAAACAGCCGAACACGGCGGGCAAGCCCGCCGCGTGTTTTTCGAGGCAGAAAACGCGTCAGTAAGGAATGCCACCAAGGTAAGCCCCCAACGCCCCCAGAGCCGACTGAAAGCGCAATCGAATTCGATTACTGTACGTAGACAGAATATTGCATCGGAGCACGGATTCGGCGGGGTTTGGAAGCTCACGGGCCAGGGGCAACCCGTTACACTCTGTCCTGTGCAAGGCCTTGGCGTTGTAGGGTTCAAACTCGGGTACGTCCGCATTCTACAAACAACAAGGTCTTCGCGCGATTCACCCCTTCGTCACACTCATGCAATATCCGGGTTACGAACCGCGAGCCGGGACGACCGTGAGACCGTGGGCGGTGAGACGGAAAGGCCGGGATGCCGGAGGACGGCCTCCTGCCTCCTGCCTCCTGGCTCCGAGCCCCCCGTTCCGCCCTCTACGCAACGACGTTGACGCCAACAGGCGGGTAGGCTTCGGTCGCGTCGTAGATGGCCGGGACGTGTTGGACATATCTCGCGATGACCTGCTCCATGAGGCTTCGGCGCCGACGCGGGCGCCGACGCGACACCCGCACTGGCCGGCCGCGGCGCGGCGACGGACCGGCGAGGCCCGGCCGGCCTCGCGGACGCACGCGGCGCAGGGTGAGCAGATCATCGGTCATGGCCCTGACCTTCTCTGGGATCGGCGGCGTTCTCCAGGCGCCGCCTTGTGCCGGCGGGAAACCCTCCCGGCGGCATACCCCCATTATACCGCAGCCCCAGCAACCCGTCAGCGCCTGAAATCTACGCCAGCGAGTGCCCCCATGCTGGTTACGGCCCCACCAGGAGCCTCAGGGCGTCCCGGAAGGCGACGAAGCTCCGCGACCGGTTCCGATCAGGGTCCATGTGCTCGGAGATCCGCGTGGCCGCCTCGATCTTGGCCAAGCCCCCTTGGTGGTATCCCTTCCGCTGAAGCAGCCGTTCGAGGGCCTCCCACGTTCCGCCGGCCACTGCATCCGGGTCGCGGTAGGTCTTGCGCGTCTCGAACCTGGGCGACACCCGCGGGGAGGCACCGCGCACGGCGGCGGCGTCTCCCAGGAACCACGCCTCCAGTTCCTCGACGGCGATGCGATTGACCACCCGCACGTCACCGGACGCCGACGCGGCCGCCGGCGTCG
>Ga0272442_10012739_pt1 | contig 10123 bp, 11 predicted proteins | sample SSMForm2O_FD_200262 | JGI IMG/M metagenome (GOLD analysis project Ga0272442, IMG submission 200262) | Marine sediment archaeal communities from Little Sippewissett salt marsh, Falmouth, MA, United States - SSM-Form-2O | ecosystem: Environmental > Aquatic > Marine > Wetlands > Sediment ... | reverse complement strand
AAGTGACACTTCCTGCTCACTTGCCGCATAGAGCTCCCTTGCCGCATTCAGATCAAGCCGTACCCTGTTGCCTGCTTCACTTAATACGGACTGATTGATGATCCTGCTTCCTGCAATGAGTGAGAGGAGACCTACCAGGAGGGAAATCCCGAGAAAGCTGAAAATAAAACGAAACTGGGTTTTGTAAAACACGTTTAAGCCTTAAATAAAGTAATTCAAGTATAAGATGGGAATTTTAAGGCGTCAAGGAGGATCACCGGGTCTTGCAGTTTACTTTTATTTATATTGTAATATCTTTTACAGAGTATGAAAACAATCTGCATTACAGCTGCTACAAGCAAACTCGGCAAAACAACCCTGGTGGAGAAGCTCCTCCCCAGGCTGAAAGGATGGGCCGCATGCAAAGTGACAGCATGTATTCCCCACGGCCGGCAGGGCTGCCCCCGGGGAAAGGAAGACACCTGCGGGGTATGCAGTTCCCTCAATGAAAATTACGTAATAGAGGAGGATGAGGAAGTCATCCGCCAGCCGGGGACCGATACCGGCCGCTACTCCGAAGCAGGGGCCGCAAAGGTTATCTGGGTAAAGACGAAGCCGGAGTACATACAGGAAGCCCTGGAAAAAGTCTTTGCTATCTGCAGGGCCTATCCGGGCATTATTTTTGAAGGAAACCATGTACTGGAGCACGTAACCCCTGATGTTTCAGCTATGCTGCTGTCTCCCAAAGGATTATACAAAGCTTCCGCAAAAGATGTTAAAGAAAAGGTCGATCTCTTTTTTCCCTCGGGAGACTACGATACAGCTGTCCGTGAATTATGCAGCAGAATATGACCGCAGTCATCCTCGCCGGAGGGCAGGCCAGGAGAATGGGAGGCGTACCCAAGGCTTTCCTTACCTTTAAAGGCGAAACTTTTATTCAGAGAAAAATCCGGCTCCTTTCCGCCACAGATCTAATAGAAGAGATAATTATCGTTGTTTCTCATCCCCGGGAATTTGAAAACCTGCCCGCTGTTATCATTAAAGATGAAATCCCCGGAAAAGGGCCATTAATGGGGCTGTATTCAGGACTTAAGGCGAGTTCCTCGGAGATAAATTTTATCACTACCGTTGATTCGCCCTTCTGTTCCCTGGAACTTGTACGCTATCTTGCTGAAAACCTGGGGAGCAATGATGTTCACGTTCCCATGTGGAGAGGCTATGTGGAACCTCTTTTCGGCGTATACACCAGAAAATGCCTTCCCGGCATCGAAGAAAATCTTGAAAAAAGGAAAGTTGTCTCTTTTTATCCTGAAGTAGAGGTAAAATATACAGAAGCATCAAAAGTCGCAGAGTATGATCCCGGCGGCGCCTCGTTTTTAAACATCAATACATGGGAAGATTACAGCGCCTTAGCTGAAAATTGAAATTTCATCGGAAGATAGGTAATACCGTCCCTCTCCTGCATACTATCGGATGCTTTAAATCCTAAATTTTCATATACAGGAACAGCATAGGGTGATGAATTTACCGTTATTTCTGTTATTTCCGGATGATTTTCACTGCACTTTTTTACCATAGAATGAAAAAGACATCTTCCGATGCCCCTTCCCTGCTCTTCCGGTGATACAAAAAAAAGACAGATATGGTTCATTTCCCGCGTGCCGATAACCCCGACAATCCGGGACTGCATACGAGCGGTCAACAGGGAGTCCGGCTCTTCAAACCGTTTTTTCAGGGCTTCAGGATCAATAAACTGATAAAAACGTCTGTTCCCCTCTTCAGGAAAATCGGGAGCGATAAATTCATCATATACTTTCCGGATAAACACGGATATTGCCTCGAAATCTCCGCTGTTTTCCCATACTTTTTGGAGATCCATAGATTTAACAGCATAAATAGATATATGGGTTTTGTACAGAAGCATCAGAATCAGCAAAAAATCTTGACATCATTGTATTATTGTAATAAACTTATATTGTACTAATACTTTAATACAATTTGGAGTGCCTATGGCATCCGGAAAAACAGAAACCCTCGATTTCGTCCTTGATCTGAAGAGCGGCGTCCCCTATTACAAACAAATCATCCTCCAGGTGGAAATGGCCATAGCTTCAGGACGTCTTATTACCGGAGACCAGCTCCCCACGGTCCGGAGCCTCGCTGTTGATCTTAAAGTGAATCCGAATACTGTAGCCAGAGCATACAACGAACTGGAAATCCGGGGAATTGTGAACACCCAGCAGGGGACCGGGACCTTTATCAGCGATAAACAAATTCAGGTAACAGACGTGGAAAGGGAAAGAATTTTTCAGGAGATTTCCCGGTCTCTCATTACCAGGGCGAAATCCTACGGGTTTACCATAGATGACCTTATCGCTTTTCTGAATGAACAGAAAACAACCGAATCAGAGGAGGGACTGATAGTATGAATATTTTTTCGTACAATTCCAGCCGAATAAAAAATTTGCCGAAGATCCGGCTTCATAAGGATTTCCGCTTTAATCCATTTTCCTTTTTTATCCTAGGATTGGTTCTTCTTGCAGGAGTTATTGTTCAGGATTCGTTCATCGGCCCTCTGGAAACGAAAACTCTCCTCGCTATTTCTGCAGGTACACTAGCAGCAGGAGGAATACTGATGTGTTTTCCTCTGTGGATAGGTGTCATTCAGCTGATAATCATCGCATGGATATGCATGTTTTCCTTCCTGGGCAGTCATTTTTACCCTCTTTTTGCCCTTCTTTCCGCAGGGCTTATGATTTCCTCGGGAGTTCAGCTGATTTACCACTGGGACAAGGTAATCATCCTCAGACTCGGTAAATTTAAAAAGGTACACGGTCCGGGTCTGTTCATCCTTATGCCGATGTTTGAAAGGATTGCGGAATTCGTGGACACCCGTATCCGGGCAACCGATTTCAGTGCAGAGAAGACCCTTACACGGGATACTGTCCCGGTTCACGTCGACGCCCTGGCTTTCTGGATGATCTGGGATGCTCAAAAGGCTGTTCTTGAAGTTGAAAATTATCTCGAAGCAGTGACACTCTCCGCCCAGGCGGCCCTCCGGGACTCAATCGGAAAACACGATCTCTCAGTCCTTCTTTCGGAACGGGAAATTCTCTGCAATGAAATTCAGAGTATTCTCGATGAAAAGACCAATCCCTGGGGAATTACTATTCTCTCTGTTGAACTTACGGACATCATCATCCCCCAGAACCTTGAAGATGCCATGAGCAAGAAGGCCCAGGCTGAACGTGAAAAACAGTCCCGGATCATCCTTGGAACCGCTGAAGTTGAGGTGGCTGACAAGTTCGAAGAAGCATCAAAAAGATATAAAAATAATCCCACAGCCTTCCAGCTCCGGGCAATGAATATGATATATGAAGGCATCCGGCAGAAGGGTTCTTTGGTACTGATGCCGGCGTCGGCCCTTGAATCCATGAATCTCGGCACTGTCATGGGTTCCATGGCCCTTGAGAAACAGCAGAAGGAAAAAACAGATGATACAAATGATACAACTGAAGAAAATTAAAAAAACTTACCCTATGGGAGATACACCTGTACACGCTCTCCGGGGGATTGACATTTCCATTGATGAAGGTGAATTCCTTTCTGTTGCAGGACCCTCCGGTTCAGGAAAGACAACCCTTCTGAATATTCTGGGATGCATAGATTCTTTTGATTCAGGAGAATATCTATTTAACGGAGATTCGATAAAAGATAAAACAAAACGGGAGCTTGCGGGTTTCCGCCGGGAAAATTTGGGATTTATCTTTCAGACCTTCAACCTGATACCTGTGCTCACAGCTTTTGAAAATGTCTCCTTTGCCTTGTCTCTCCTCGAACACAGAGATGAGGAAATTAAAAAACAAACCTATAACATTCTCCGTGAAGTCGGGCTTGAGGGGCTGGAAGAACGCAAACCTTCAGAACTCTCAGGAGGCCAGCAGCAGCGGGTCGCCATTGCCAGGGCCCTGGTAAAAAAACCGAAAATCGTACTTGCAGACGAACCTACGGCAAATCTGGATTCAAAAACAGGAGAGTCTGTTCTTCAGCTTATGGCGGAACTGAATAAAAAATACGGCACAACTTTTTTCTTTTCCACCCATGATCCCATGGTGATGGAGTATGCCTCCCGGGTAATACGCCTTCATGACGGTGAAGTGACCGAAGACACGAGGAGAAACTGATGAAATTTCTGCTCAGTCTGGCATGGAAAAATCTTTCCCGGTACCGCCGCAGGACAATCATCACTGCCTGTGCTCTGGCTGTGGGACTGACCCTTTTTATCTTCACCGATGCCCTGCTGAAGGGAATGGAAAAAGAATCGGAGCGCAACCTGATCTGGTACGAGACATCCTCTGCGAAAATTCTTAACAGGGAATATTTCAACGATAGAAAACTTCTCACCCTGACAGATCCGATTAATGAATATCAGGCCCTCCACAACGTGCTCCGGGAAGAATCTGCCGACTTTACTCCGAGGATAGTATTTTCCGCTGAACTGCTGGTATACGAAGACCCCTATCCGGGGGACGGTTCTCTGATGGTGAAAGCTGCGGCTGTTTCTCCGGAATCGGACGATTCTGTATACCGCTTCCAGGAGACCGTTACGGAAGGCCGCTACCTCGAAAAGGGGGAAGACGGCATTCTCCTCGGGTCATGGCTTGCCGAAGACCTGCATGCTGAGGTCGGATATCCTGTCACCCTCGTTACCAGAACAAAATCAGGTTATTATCAGACAATCGATATGGAGATTGTCGGCATTTATACCTGCCCTAATCCTTATGTAAACCGTTCCACTGTTTTTCTGCCGATTTCTTCCGCCATGGAATATCTGGAAATGGACGGCAGTGTTACGGAGGTCGGCGTAAAATTCCCTATGACCGCTGACATTGACAAAGAAGCCGAAGATCTGCGGACCCTCATAAACGATATATTTCCGGACCTGGAAGTGTATACATGGAAAGAACTCGCTCCGGATTATATACAGCTTGCCGCAGGAAAACAGGCGGGATCAAAAACTATTCTGCTTCTGGTATTGATAATCGCTGTTGTCGGCATTTCCAATACAATGCTTATGGCAATCTACGAACGGGTCCGGGAGCTGGGAATGATGCGGGCCCTGGGTATGGATGACAGGAAAATCCGACGCACTTTTCTTCTTGAGGCGGCAGGAATCGGATTTATCGGGTCCCTCCTCGGCATAGCCCTCGGCTCCCTGATTACCTGGTACTTTGTAAACAACGGAATTGATATGACCGCTTTCACCCGGAATATGGATATCGGATACCGCACCAGCGGAATAATGCGGCCCGCATGGAATTTCAGCACCATCATAATCTCATTTATTGCGGGCATTTTGATATCAGTCGGCGTGGCATTTGTTCCCACAAGGAGGGCCATGAAAATGGAAATCGCTGAGTGTCTGAGGCACCAATAGGAGTTTGTATGAAGTTATGGAAAATGGCTGCCAGGAACATCGGCCGGAACAGAAGAAGGAGCATTCTCTCCGGATCAGCCATCGCTATTGCAGCCATGGTATTTGTTATTATGTTTTCCGTTGTAGAAGGATTAAAAATAGATTTAACAGATAATCTTACAAAGTACTTCACGGGACAGGTGAGGATCAGAAATAGTCAATACGATGAAAATGAAGAATTAAATCCCCTCTTTTATAATATCAGCGATTTTTCAAATCTCCTGGAAAAAATTGAAGCTCTCCCTGAAATAGACCGGACTTCACCCAGGATCCAGGTTCCCGGGGTAATCTTCAAGAATGACACAAATTATACAACCCTCTGCATGGGGGTGGACTTTACCCGGGAAAATGATTTTATGGATATTGATTCCATCCTTATATCCGGAGCACTCCCTGATGAACAGGAAAAACAAGCCCTTGCAGGTTCAGGACTTGCCGAACAGCTCGACCTGGAACCGGGAGACAAAATAACACTTATGAGCAAGACCATGAATAGAGGCACCAATGCCTATACCTTTACCGTAACCGGCATTATTCAAACCCCGGTTCACGGATTAAATACAAAATTGATTCTAGCGCCCCTTGAGCAGGTACAGAAATTTGTGAAGATGCCCGGAGGAATAACTGAAATTCTTATAATATCTTCCAAAGACAGCAGTCCCGAAAACACTGCCGGAATTTTGAGTTCTTTTTTCAGCAGCTCAAACAGACCTGAATTAACAGCTGTTCCCTGGAATGAAATCGAAGGATCCTACAGCATTGTTGAGATAGCAAATTCCGTTTACTCGATAATTGCCGTGATTTTCTTTATCCTGGGGAGCACGGTTATAGTAAACACAACAATGATGGTGGTATATGAACGGATCCGTGAGATAGGCACCATTTCCGCCCTCGGCATGTACGGCGGGGAAATCGTCAGGCTCTTTTTTCTTGAGGCTTTTTTCATCGCTCTCCTCGGCTCCCTTGCAGGTATTCTCCTGGGAATAGGAATAACAATCCCCCTTTCTCATTTCGGAATTGATTTTTCCCGGGCTATGGAGGGATTTACCCTGGAGGTCTCTCCTGTTTTTTATCCTGCTCTGGACCTCCGTTCACCTCTTACAACTTTTTTCTATGCAATAGGGGTATCTTCCATAGCTTCACTTTTCCCTTCCTGGAGGTCAGCACGGATACAGCCGGTGGAAGCCCTTCGTACGGTATAAGGAGGAACAAATGAATAAAAAAGCAATATTTATGATCGCATTGATCTTCACAGCCTGTGCTGCCCTCCATGCTATTACAGCGGATGAAATAATTGAAAAACTCGAAAGGAATCTTGTACACAGCACAGCCCGGATTGAAGGCGAAATGACAGTTCAGGACCGTTTCGGAGAAAAACGGACAACTTTTATCTCCTTTGCAGAAGGGGAATCAAAAACCCTTATTGAATTTACAAGTCCGGAGGAAGAAGGCCAGAAAATCCTCCGTATTGATGATGATATCTACCTTTTTTTCCCTGATGCCGAAGAACTGATACGGATGCAGGGGTCCGCCCTCAGGCAGTCTGTTCTCGGTTCAGACATGTCCTATGAAGACCTCACTGGAGGCAGGGAGATGAAGGATTCCTACAACATTGTTCTTGAAGGCATTGAAACGGTTGACGGCAAAGAGTGTTATAAGTGTGTTCTTACTGCAGTGAAAAGGAATGTGCCCTATCCGAAGCAGATCATGTGGGTTGATAAAGACCTTTTCATGTACCGGAAAGTAGAGCAGTATTCCCTCTCCGGCAGGCTCCTGAAAGAAGTATCTGTCCTGGAAATGAAAAGAATCAACAGTAAAGTATTTCCTTCCAGGACTCTTATCAAAGACGCCATGAAGAAGAAATCCCAAACTGTCTTTTCTGTTGAAGCAATTCAGGTTGATATCAGCCTTCCTGAAGATATCTTTTCCCTTGAGGAGCTTACATGGTAAAAAAACTGGTTGTCCTGTTTTTTTTCTGTCTTGCTATCTTTATCCTCTGCCTTTTTGTTATACCCTCTGTATACGGGGAAATAAATCAGACAGCAGAGGTCCAGAGTTATGCAGTCCTTACAAGGATTCCGGAGGACAGCTGGTCCTTTACAGGAAGAACAGAAGCCTCGGTCAGCCTGAAAGGACAAAGCGGGAAAAACGTAAAATCAGAACTTACCATTGATGCCGGCCTTGGAGAATCCCTTTCTATTGATCTTTCACGGGCTTTTATCAGGGTCCGCTTCCCGCTATTCAGAGCTGCCCTCGGAAAATACCGCCTCTCCTGGGGGGAAGGCATATTTTTTAATGCCGGGGATATCCTTTTCGGAAGCACAGATTTACAGGTTGATTTGCAGTCTGATATTTTCAGAACAGAGGGAAAATGGCTTGGCGCAGTAAATATCCCCCTGGGAAGCTTCTCCTTTACTGAAGGAGTTTTTCTGCCGCCCATGCCGGATTCTGAAGCTGAACTTACCGGAGACCTATTACTGCCGAAGATATATCACACAATCATTGGAGGCAGAATTGCAGGAGAAATCGGTCCCTTAAGCCTCGAAAGCGGTTATATATATAACGGAAAGGAAGATAACCATCAGGCATATTTCGGTCTTCATACCAATCTATTTTTTGATATTTACTCCTGCGGTGCTGTTACCATTCCTGCAGGCACAGCTGAAAAAGAAGAAATTCAGGAATCCCTCCGGTTCTCTCTGGGTTTATTCCGACTTTTTTATCTTCCCCTGGACATGACATTATCAATGAGGTCAGAAGGTATTCTCAGACCGTATCAGAACTGGAAACCCCAGGAAGCAGGATTACTGACAGATCCCGCATTATACGGTCTGCTTCTTTATCAGGATATAACCTTTTCTCCGATATCCTCAATTTCTCTTTTGGCAAGAATTCTTATTTCACCTATTGATTTGTCTGCTCTTTATGCCTTGGGAGGAGACTGGAACATCTATCAGGGACTCCATATTACATCCTTTCTGATTCTTCAAGCCGGGGGGCCGACAGATCTGTTCGCATTGGACCGGACTGGATCTTTTGCAGGGACCATAGGTTTCCGCTTCGTTTTTTAACCGGAAAACACCAAGCTTCGATACAGTACACTGAATGCAAATATATACAGAACAAATACAAAATCATCTAATATCCATCTTGAACTTCCAGCTATATGCGACGCCTGCTCAACTGTTTCTCTCTTGACTGTGAGCTGAAAAATCCTTATATTAAGGTTTGTTATAAGTACGGGGGCACAATCTTCAACTCATATTCAACAATCTGCACTAGAGGAGGGTTTTCTCTCTTCGAACACCTATCTCCCGCCCCTGAGGGCAATATGTATATTTATGCAATAAATAACAAATTTTATCGGTAAAGGAGTACGTATGTTAGAACTGAAGAAAGGCATTGATATTCTTCTTGAAGTCGGGGGCATCAAAACAATAGAAGATGCCAATGCGCTCTTCGCGGAGAAACTGGATCAGGAAACAAGGGGAAAACTCAAAAAAATAAAAAATGAAGAAGCGCTCCTTAAAGTAGCGAATTCGATTTCCATGTGTGAGCCTGATAAAGTTTTTCTTAACACAGGCTCACCAGAAGATGTGGATTGGGTAAGAAATCACTCTCTGAAAAAAGGTGAAGAAAAGAAGCTTGCTAAGGATAAACACACTATCCATTATGACCTGCCGGAAGATCAAGCCAGACTCGTAAACCAGACATACTACATCATCAATGAAGATGAAAAAGTAAGCGCCCTGGCTCTCTCCATACAACGCAATGAAGCTTTTGAATATGTAAAAACTTACATGAAAGGCATTATGAAGGGCAAGGTTATGATGGTCGGTTTTTACAGCAGAGGGCCGGTGGGAGCCCAGGCTGCCATACCTGCAATTGAAATTACCAGTTCAACCTATGTTGTCCATTCAGCAGAACTGCTCTACCGGAACTGTTATGCTGATTTTGACAAGGAAATTGAGCGCAAAGGCATATTCTTCACCAATGTGCATTCTGAAGGACCAAACAGGTCCGAAGATGTTCCCAATGCCCGTATTTTTATGGATAGAAGCTGGTTCACCACCTTTTCCACATTTTGTACCTATGCGGGGAATACCCTTCTCTTGAAGAAAGGAAACCACCGTTTTGCAGTAGACTATTCAACGTATTACAAAGTTGAAGAGGAACTCTCAGAGCATATGTTCATCACCGGGATGACCGGGCCCGGGGGCAGAAAGACCTTCTTTGCAGGCGCCGCTCCTTCAGGCTGCGGAAAAACCACAACAGCCATGGTGGGTACCGACTTTATCGGCGACGACTTAGCCCAGCTCTGGATTGCCGGCGACGGTACCCTCCGGACAGTCAATCCGGAAAAAGGAATATTCGGCATTGTTGCTGATGTAAACCAGGAAGGTGATCCCAACCTGATGAAATGTCTCCGGGGCGATGGAACAGAAGTAATCTGGTCCAATGTTCTTATCGACGAAAACCTTGTACCCCACTGGGAAGGCAACGGCGAAGAACACCCGAAAAAAGGAATTAATTTCCAGGGTGAATGGTGGGAAGGCAAGACCGACGCTGCCGGAAAACCTGTACCCATTTCCCATAAAAACGCCAGATGTACTCTCCTTGCCTCAGAAATAGAAAATCACAACACAAAACAGGCAGAAGACCCCTCAG
>Ga0272442_10012738_pt1 | contig 10124 bp, 7 predicted proteins | sample SSMForm2O_FD_200262 | JGI IMG/M metagenome (GOLD analysis project Ga0272442, IMG submission 200262) | Marine sediment archaeal communities from Little Sippewissett salt marsh, Falmouth, MA, United States - SSM-Form-2O | ecosystem: Environmental > Aquatic > Marine > Wetlands > Sediment ... | reverse complement strand
CAGGGCGGTGTCCTCCTGGCTTATGATGATGATGCGTTCATCCTGCTGGTCCAGCAGCGATTGATAAACCCTGACTCCCTCCGGGTCGTCTGTGGCTACATTGCCGAGCAGCACCAGTGTGGCTTTGACCCTTTGGCGCGCCTTTTTGAAGGCGCGGATAACACCTTCGGGATCTTTCCAGCGGTCGAACCGCGAGATCTGCACCACCAGGGGAAGATCGGACGGGATCTGGTAACGGGACAGACGATTGTTGATTTCATCCTCGCTGAGCTCTTTGTTCGTGATCGAGAAGGGATCGATGGCGGGCATGAAAATCATCTGAGGGGTGTCCAGGGATTGTTTGTATTTCTCGGATGAGAGAATGACGGCATCGTATTTTTCGATGTGGGGCTTGAGATAATCCCAAAGCTCCTCGTGCGGCTGGGATAGATCGATATGACAGCGCCAGATCCACGGCCCGCGCTTGCGGTAATAATTGATCATGAACAGGGGTTGAGGATCATGAACAATGACGATATCGTGATCTATATGATTTCGGATGACATTCTGATAGATCACAGCTTCATAGATCTCTTTTTTCATTCGCGACAGGTTGAAGCTTCCTCCCTGCAGAGCATTGTGCATCTTTTTTGTTATGCCGAAAAAGTCGGGTGAGCCCTGGATGATTCGCCAGCCGGTCTTGATGCCCAGACTGTTCATCAGGATGGTCATGGAGGAGAGGAGAACGGATACTCCGCCGCCGTAATAGGTGGAGTTGATGTTGGTGATGTGTACATCGTGAAGCGGACGGGCTTTTTCCTTTATCCGTTCAACCGCTTCCCGGCCGATATATTCCTCATAGTCGTCCACTTGGATTGTTTTTGGTTTTGAGATCATGGTCGTGCCCCGATTTGAGGATCAACGGTTTGAGAACCCATTACGGCCTAAAATAGGGGTAAATGAAGAAAAAATCAAGATCAAGCTTATAACTGTTTTGATGAAATATATTTCTCCCCTTATTTGTTATTTTGGGTGAAGCTTTTCAATAGGAGGGAAGCGAAAATGATGAAGAGAAAATTCCTCAAAAGTCCCTTGGATGAGGGAATACAGTTTGTCGGCAGAAGGTTCCGTTTCGTATCGCATAGAAAAGAGCCGGCCAAAAGCATTGAAAAACGATTCAAAAAACGAACCGAGGTCGCCCTGATCATCGCGCTTTCGATGATGATCGGTGTGTTCCAGTCATGGAAAACCCTTGAAAAAAAAGTATATGATGTAACTAGGCCGGCGATCAAGATTCAGGTTGAAGACGTACCGGTTACGCAACAGAGGCAGCGCCCGCCCGCGCCGTCCCGGCCGGCCATACCCATGGAAGCTGAAAGTGAAGATATCCCTGAAGATCTGACCATTTCGACCACGGAGATCGATCTGAGCGAGCTGCCTCCGCCGCCGCCACCTCCGAGGGAGCAGCAGGATGAGTCGACAAAAATTTTCGTCGCCTACGATGAACCGCCTGTGCCGGTCGGAGGATTTGCAGAGCTGCAGCGCAACTTGATATATCCCGAGATCGCGCGTAAATCCGGCATCGAAGGGCGGGTCGTTCTTCAGGTAATCATTGGATCAAAGGGAGAGGTCGGAGAGATCAAAGTCATCAAGTCTCTCGGTTTGCAGGCCATGGATGAGGCCGCGATCAATGCCATCCGCAGTGTAGAATGGCTGCCCGCCCGGCAGCGCGACAAACCGGTTTCGGTCCTGATCGCGGTGCCCATCATTTTCTCCCTTAGTTGATTCAAAATTGAGATGAGGGTAATGCGGATCATTTCTCATAATCCGTGGAATACGTTCTGAACCAGCTGCCGCGCATCCTGCGGATCCAAGGCGCGTTCGTTCAATACGGCATAGGGCAGGTTCTCCTGCTCGACGTATAATTTGGCGGTGCGCAGCGATTCAATCACCTCTTCAGCTGTCATGCCGATCTGCTCTGGTCTCCAGCGGATATCGAGCCGGTCGATCAGACGGCCTATACGGCTGGCGCCGTTTCCCTGCAGGGCGGAGATCAGTTTTATCCCCAGAGCGACCAGCTCACCATGGACATAACCGCGCCCGGTGAGATACTCGGCATTGTAGGCCCAAAAGTGCTCCGAGCCTTCCTCCGGCCGGCTGGAGCCGAACCGGTCACAGAGTTCGACCTCGGCGGTGAACAGATCGACCAGCGTCCGGATGCCCTCCGGTGTGACCCGGGCGATCTCTTCAGCGGCGTCGGAAAGGCGCTGCAGCAACAGAGCGCTCTCGGATGCAATCTCCGGGTTATAGGCTTCACCGCGGCGTTTTGCCGCCAGTCTCCAATCCCATAACGCGGTGTGGATTGACAGAATGTCTCCGGCGCCCGCCCTGTTGATGTGCGCCGGAGCGCCGCGGATCATCTTTTCGTCGACGAGCACGGCTGCCGGTTTCACCTTTCCAACATAGCGCACTCTGCCGCTGCAGCGCACACCAACAGTGTCTGTGAACGCCGCATCTACGGAAATCACTGAAGGCGCCAGATGGAGCGGCCACCCCTTCGCCCAGGCGAGGTATTTGGCGGCATCCAGCGCCACTCCCCCTCCCACCCCCAGCACCGCGTCCGCGGGTTCGACGTTTTCCACCCAGGTGTCGAGTGAGCTCTGTTCCATATCGCTCACCGGATGCAGACGCGTCCCGGACCCAAGACGCTGCTGAAGGCGCTGTCGCAGCGGGGGTGCAATGACGACGCTCCAAGTGCGATCCCGGGGCAGAGCCCCGGGTATCAAATCCTGTCCATAAATGATTTCATAGTCCATAGGATCTCCGCGATTTCTTTTTCTCCCTACCGGTGCCGGTCAGACCTCATCTCGGTCGCCGGCATTCGCCCGCTGTTCACCCTCGACAATGGCCTTGAGCAGGCTGAGACCTCTCTCATAGTCCGGTCCCACCATTTTATCCATGCTCATGAACAGCATGATGATATTCCAGGGAAACGGGTTTTCACCGTGAAATTCCCACTTGACCACTGTTCCTTGCTCCGTGCCGGCCAGCCGTATGGAGCCGTCGGAGTGGCTGGGCCAGGGTTCGATGAATTGGATGTGGAAATCGATCATTTGATTTTCCGATACGCCGGTATTGGTCATCTCCCCTTGTCCCGTCACCTTGGGATCGCCGCTCCAGACATATTTTGAACCGATCTCCCCGTCCGTCCCCTCCACGCTCACTGACATTGTCGAATCGCGTTCAGTCCAGGGCGACCAGGCGCTCCAATTGCGCCAGTATTTTACATGTTCGAAGACAACCTCCCTTGGCGCTTCGATGACAATTGAACGTTCGACGGCGAACTGCTTGGGCGCAAGCAATCCCAGTGCTGCAACGGCGACGAACAGGACCAGCACCACGAAGGCGATGATTTTCAAGGCTTTCATGTTGACCTCCTCGACAAGCGTTTGGATTCGAGCGGTTGCATTGCACTATAACAAAAAGGTATTACATCTTCACGATTCCATTAAATAACTACTTTTTCCGATGACTGCAAGAGATTTCCGTGATTATCCGCAAAGGTTATGAGCTCGAGGAGCAGGCCATGTATACCCAAAACGGATGATCCATGGTCCTTCTCCAAGCCGGCGAGCGGCCGGATCAGGAAGTGAACCTGACGCTTTTTTTCTTGACAAAGGGGGGTAAATATCTTATCTTTTAATACCTGTTGCCGTAAACGTTTACGTTAACGATTACGGATTTTTGCCGACATTTCATTCATCTTCCTGAAGTGCAGCACCCGCCCGGTTGGAAAACCGACGATCAACCGGGAGGGTGCTCGATTATCTCACTCAAGCCCCTTGACAGTCCTGCTCATGAACGTAACCATGAAGGATATTGCCCGTCGTGTCGGAGTTTCCGTTGTTACAGTATCGCGGGCTTTGAATGACAAGCCAGATATCGATGCCAACACCAAACAGCGCATCCTGGATACGGCACGGCAATTGAATTACTGGCCCAATATTCTGGCCCGGCGGCTGCGCGCCAAAACGACGAGGACGATCGGTATCGTCATTCCGGATATGCGCGATCCGGTTTTCGCTGAGATTCTTTTCGGCTGCAGCAAAACCGCGCGCGATCGCGGCTACCAGGTCATCGTTTCCATGCTCTTCAAGCGGGGATATGACGTGGATGAAGAACTGGAGGCAATTCAAACCCTGATCGGCAAGCGGGTTGACGGCCTGTTGCTGCAGCCGGAACATGAAGACCGCCGCTATATCGAGGCCCTCAACAACTGTCCGGTTCCCTATGTGCTCATGAATCGAAAGCCGGAAGGATTGGCCTGCAGCTTCGTAACCCACGATCACCGCAAGGGCGCCTGCTGCGCCGCGCGCCACCTGCTGCAGCGCGGCAGAAAAAGGCTCCTCTTCCTGGTGCGCTTCCCGACCACCAGCAGCGTCCTGGCCCGGATCGAAGGCGTCAAGCGGGCTATGGCCGAATACGGCAGCCGCGCGGTCGAGGCGGAATTCGAAGCGTGCGGCGACACGCTCACAGAGGCGTATGCAAAAGCCCGTTCGATCCTCGAGCGCGAATCGCGGCCCGATGCCATTCTGGCCTGGGAAGACATTATGGCCCTGGGCGTCTGCCGGGCGGTGCTCGACGCCGGACTGGAGATCCCCGGAGACGTGGCTGTGGTGGGATACAATGACATTGAGCTGGCCGCATTCAACTCGCCGCCGCTCACGACCGTCCGGCAGAAGATCAGCGAGATCGGCGAGCAGGCGGCCGGCGTGCTGCTCGACACTCTGGAAGGCTCGACCAACGGAGCAGAACGGATATTGATCGAACCCGAGCTGATCGTGCGCCGAACCACATGAAAAAATCACACAGAGCGAAATCAACAGGATTCATTTTCAAAAGGAGCAAATTTTGTCTGACTACTCCATTGTCCGCGGGACGATCGCCGCACTGATACTGCAATTGGTTTTTTGTATTGTATCGTATGCGGGTCCCTATCGTTTTGAACGCATCGTCATTGACGACAATTACAACAACGGCGCCCGGCCGGGCTGGTCCCGGCTGGGCGATGTCAATCAGGACGGCTATGTCGACGTTGTCGCAGGGGGGGGGAATTACATCGCCGCCTACGAGAATCCGGCCTGGCGCGGGAGCCCGGAGTGGGGGGAACGGATCATCGGTGCGGCCGGGAGCAACGGAGGTCTGCTGTACGACATCGACCGGGACGGGGACCTCGATGTCATCACCTCGGTCAAAAACGAAGGATTCAGGCTGTTCTGGTTCGAGAATCCGGTCAGGCGGCATCCCGCCTCCGAGAACATGGAGCACTGGACCCGGCGGATCGTCGATACCGGCGGCAACCTGACCTTCATGCACGATCTCGAGATCGGCGATATCGACATGGACGGCGTTCCCGATGACTTTGTCGCACTGTATGACGATTACCGCCGCGGCGTCGCCACCGTGAAATGGTACCGCCTCCCGGATCATCCCGAGTATCAGTCCTGGTCTCAGACCGTCATTGCCGAGCAGACGGCCGGCGGCGTGGGTCTGGCCGTCGGAGACATCAACGGTGATGGCCGAAACGACGTGGTGCGGAGCGGTCTGTGGTATCAGGCGCCGGCCGATCCGCAATCGCAAAATTGGATCGAGCACCGGATCACGGACCTGCATCTGACCAATGTGCGGGTGCGGGATCTGGACCGGGACGGAGACCTCGATATCGCGGCGGCGGACGGGTGGAGCGATGAAGGGGCCGTTATCTGGCTGGAGAACCTCGGCGAGGGCCGATCGTTCCGGGTTCACCGCATCGCCACTCTGTATCATCCCGAGAACATGGTCGTGCTCGATCTCGACAACGACGGCGACGATGAAATCATCACCGGCGAGATGCGCGGGGAGAGCGAATCCAATTTTCTCGTTTTTGAAAATCCGGATCCGCGGATCGACCGGGACTGGGTCAAGCATACGGTCAGCGGATCGAACGGGATTTGCGCGCGCATGAACGCCGATGATGTGGACGCCGACGGCGATCTCGACATTGTCTGCGACGGCAATGCCCAGAGCCTGATTACATTGTGGATCAATCAATCGGAGCGGCGCCGGGATCCGGCGCCGTCGTTCCGGTTCTTCAATCTCGACGACCAGTATGCGCCCGGGTGGATCAGGGCCGCGGACATGGACAATGACGGCGACCTGGACATCATCGCCGGCGGAGGCAAAAAGCTCTACATCTACGAGAACGACGGCAGCGCCCGCGGCTGGAAACGGCACGGATCCCTGGAAGCGAGCGCCCGTATCGGCTGCAACGCCGCCGAACTGTACGATGTCGACCGGGACGGGGACCTCGATGTGCTCGCATCGATGAAATACACGGAGCTCGGCTGGTGGGCCAATCCCGGTCCCCCTCTGAGCTCAAAGCCTTGGGAGTACTCCCCGTACTTTCCGTCTGAAAAGTTCTATCTGCATGACATGATCCGAGCGGATGTGGACGGAGACGGCCTCGCTGAAGAGTTCGTCACCAACACGAACAGCGGCTACTGGCAATCCATGGTCAAATTGTTCTGGTTCAGGGTGCCCGATATGCCCGGCCGGCTGTGGAGCGGAAACGTGATAGAACCGGGACGGCGCGAGAGCTTTCACGGCCACGCCGGTCTCGACATGGGCGATATAAACGGTGACGGAATTCCGGATCTGGCCTACGCCAACGGCTGGTACCAGGGACCGGCCGGGGCGGGGGGAGAATGGATCTGGAATCCGGTGACCGAGATTTACGGCGTTTCCAATACCCTGATCCGTGATCTGGATCTGGACCGGCAAATGGACCTGGTCGTGTCGGCCGGCCACCACGGCCGCGGAGTCTACTGGCTGCGCCGCAGGGGCGACGGCTGGCAGCAAATGACGATCGACGCCCATGTGCACAATCCCGAGGGTCTCGGAGCCGCGGACATGGATAACGACGGTGACCTGGACCTGGTCGCGGCCGAGCTCTTTTTCGGCGAGAGACCGGGAGAACCGGACTGGGAGGACGACGTCCACAACTGCTATCTCTATCTCAACACCGGAGGTTTGCCGCCCGTGTTCGAGAAGGTCAATATCGCTCCCCGGGTGCGGCCGTGCCACTCACTGCAGCTGATCGACATCAACGAGGACGGGCTCATGGACATCATCGCTGAATCGAGCGGTGCTGCCGGCGTCCTCTACCTGGAAAACGCTGGATTGTAAAAAGGACGGCTGTCATGACAAGTTCAAACGTTCTGATAATCTACAACGGCACGATCCTGACCCCGGACAAGACCATTCCGGACGGCGTGGTCGTGATCCGTGACGGAAAGATACTCGACATCGGAGCGCGCGGCGATCTCGAAGAGCCGGCCGGCGCCAGCCGCATCGATGCGCAAAATAAATACATCGCGCCCGGATTCATCGACATCCACGTGCACGGCAGTTACGGCGCCGATGTGATGGACGCATCGATCGATTCGTTTCGAAAAATGAGCGATTTTTTTGTCACCCGGGGCGTGACCGCTTTTCTGGCCACGGCGCTGACCATGCCGGATGACGATTTCATCCGTATACTCGAGTGTGTGCGCGGTATCCGGGCGAACGGAAACCTGCCGGGCGCTGAGGTTCTCGGCGTGCATATGGAGGGACCGTACCTCAGTGTCGAGCAAAAAGGCTGCCATCCGGTTGAACTTCTCGTCAATCCGAAACCGGATCATTACCGGCCTTTCCTGGAATACAATGACGTGCTGCGAGAGATGACGCTGGCGCCGGAACTCGAGGGCGCCCCGGATCTGGTTCGCCATCTTCGAGGCGCCGGCGTGCTTCCCGCCGCCGGCCACACCAATGGAATTGTGCGCGAATTGATGCCGGCGATAGACGCGGGCATCTCTCACGCGGTGCATTTTTTCTGCAATATGGGCGGCTTCCGCCGCGACCGTCTCAAGCGGGTGGCCGGAGCCATGGAGACCATTCTTTACGACGATCGATTGACTACCGAGCTCATCGCCGACGGCTGGCACATCGGCGATACAGTCATGAAACTGACCGTCAAAGTGAAGGGTGTGGACCGGGTCGCCTTTGTCACCGATGCCATGACCGCCGCCGGTATGCCGCCCGGCAGGTATTTCATCGGCAATGTCGAGGCCATCGTCGAGGACGGAATCGCGCGGCTGCCGGACAATACCGCCTACGCCAGCAGCGTGACGACCATGGATGTGTGCGTGCGAAACGGCGTGAACCGTATGGAGCTGTCCCTGCTCGATGCCGTGCGCATGGCCTCGCTGACGCCGGCGCAGATCATCGGCGTCAGCGACCGCAAAGGCAGCCTGGAGCGCGGCAAGGATGCCGACATCCTCATTATCGACGGCGAGGTCAATGTGCTCGCAACCCTGGCCCGCGGCCGCCTTTGTTTCTCCAAAGACCAAGAGTGAGGAATGATGACCCGAACCGCCATACGCTACGGAGAGAAGCTTTTGCAGCTCGAGATCCCCGGGGAGCGGATCGCTTATGAATTGAAACCTGCCGATCCGGACCCGGTCGACGATCCCGCGGCCGAGCTCGACCGCGCTCTGTCCGCGCCCGTCGGCACACCTCCGCTTCGTGAGCTCGTTCAGGCGGGCGCCAAAATCGTCATCCTGGGTGACGACGCAACGCGCCTGACACCCACGCACCTGATCGTCCCGGCTGTGATCGATGAGCTCAACGCCGGAGGCGCGTCCGACCGCGACATCACCCTCATCATCGCGACCGGCACTCATCGCGCCATGACTGACGAAGAGCTGGAGGACAAATACGGTCCGGCCGTGACCGGCCGCATCAAGGTCCTCAATCACGACTGCATGGACCGCGGCAATCTGGTTTCGTGCGGTCTGACCCGGCGCGGCACGGACATCTGGGTCAACCGCCTGGTCCTCGAAGCGGACATCCGGATCGCTGTCGGGAATCTCGTCCCTCATCATCCCACTGGCTGGAGCGGGGGCGCAAAAATTCTCCTTCCCGGAGTGGCCGGGCAGTATACCACGGGACAGATGCATCTGCTGGGTGCAAGCGAACAGCGGCTTGGAGAGATCGACACGCCCTGCCGCCAGGAGATGGAGGATTTTGCCCGCGAGACCGGTCTCGACTTCATCATCAATACCGTGCTCGACAGCAAGGGCCGGGTCGCAAACATTGTCGCCGGGCACTTCATCGAGGCGCACCGGCAGGGAGTGCGCTGGGGGCGGCGCGTGTTCGGAGCGCCCTGCCCCGGGCTGAGCGACATCACGCTGTCGAGCACCTGGCCCGTTGATTTTGACCTTTTCCAGGCCGACAAGGGACTCTTTTCCGCGGCGCTCACCACTCGGCCCGGAGGTGAGATCCTGCTGCTGTCGCCCTGTCACGAAGGTGTCAGTCCGACTCACGCCGAAGCGGTGGACCTGGCCCGCCTCTCCGATGAAGAGCTGCTGTCACTCGCCCGGAAACGTCCCTGTCCATGCGATCCGCTCAGTATCGCCGAGGTTCTCTATCTCAATTCGGCGAAAAAAATCGCCCGGGTTACTCTCGTCACAGAGGGCATCGATGCCGAAACCGCGCGTGTCTTCAACTTCGGTCATCTCAAACCCGATGAATTGTCCGGCTACCTCAAAGAACGACTGGAAAGCCGGCCCGGCACTAGCGTGGGTCTGATTCACAACAGCGCGGAGACGCTGCCGGTCATGTCCGTTTCCAGACCGGACTGAATGGAGCGAATCCGTCCCGTTTGGTGCTGTTTCATTCTTATCGCAGGGGATCGATGTGAACGAAAATCAGCTGGGAAAAACAAAGGCCGGACGTCTGGTCTCGCTCGACGCGCTGAGGGGCTTTGCCGTGCTCCCCATCATCGGTCTGTGGGAAGTGTTCCGCGCGCTGCCAAAAGTCTGGGACACCGCGCTGACCCGTGAACTGGCGAGACAGATGGAGCATTCGACCTGGGAGGGCTTTACTTTTTTCGACCTCGTCTTTCCCCTGTTCCTGTTCGTGGTCGGGGCGGTTCTGCCTTTTTCTCTTCAGAACCGCCTGGACAGAGGGGTGAATCCCGGACGGCTTTATCTCCATATCCTCAAGCGAACTTGTGTGCTGATCCTGCTGGGCCTCATTATATACGGCCTTTTGCGGTTCGACTG
>Ga0272442_10012737_pt1 | contig 10124 bp, 5 predicted proteins | sample SSMForm2O_FD_200262 | JGI IMG/M metagenome (GOLD analysis project Ga0272442, IMG submission 200262) | Marine sediment archaeal communities from Little Sippewissett salt marsh, Falmouth, MA, United States - SSM-Form-2O | ecosystem: Environmental > Aquatic > Marine > Wetlands > Sediment ... | reverse complement strand
CCCCGAGCCTGTGCCTCGACCAACGCGTCCACAAGCGGGTTCTCCTCCGGGTCGAGTGAGGAGAGGAGCACATCGATCGAGACCGTTGCGCCGTCGATCGCATGCTCGACCGCGTCGCGATAGACGGTCAAGCCGGAGCGATCGACCAGCGGAACCACGACGGTCTGGGATCTCGCTCCGCACGCAAGCAGCCCGAACAGAGCAAAAGCCCACACAAACCACACAATGCGTCGTTGAAGTCCTGAGAACATCTACGCTAGAATCCTAGACCAAGGAGGGCCGAATGGTCAAAGAACTCGAAGCGACGAAATTACGGTATACCTGTGACCCGTCATCCTTCCATTTCAACAGCACCGCCGATCTGGAGCCTCTTCAGCAGATCATCGGTCAGGAACGAGCGATCGAGGCACTCAAGCTCGGACTGGGCATCAAAGACGTCAAGAATCGATACAACATCTACGTGGCCGGCGGTCCGGGAACGGGGAAGATGTCGGCCGTTCAGCAGTTCCTCAGCCACGCCAGCGCTACCGAGGAGCAACCGCCCGACCTTTGCTATGTGCACAATTTCGACAACGCCTACAGCCCGCGCTATCTCGAGCTTCCGGCCGGACGCGGATGCGGTCTGAGGACCGACGTCGAGCAGCTGATCAAGCGGCTGAAGCGCGAGATTCCGAAGGTCTTCGAGTCGGACGAATTCAAGGCGCGCAGCAAGAAGATCGTCGAGAAGCACGGGACGAAACGAACGGCACTGCTCGAACAGATGGAGACGAAGTCCCGCGAACTCGGATTCACCATCCAACGGACACCAATCGGAATCAACACGCTGCCGCTCGATGAGAACGGCGAGCCGCTGAGCCAGGAGGAGTACGACGCGCTTCCCGAGGACAAGCGCGAGGAGATTCGTGGGCGCCAGAGTGAGGTCCAGACGCTGATCCAAGAGCACCTCCAGGAGGTCGCAAAACTGGATGAAGGGCGCGAAGGCGAGATCAAGGAGCTGGCCAAGGAGGCCGTGCTGTTCATGATCGAGCCCCAGGTCAACGCGCTGCGGGAGCGCTACGAAGGCCTTCCGAAGGTGCTCGACTTCCTCGCGGACGTAAAGAAGGACGTCGTCGAGAACCTCGAGGTCTTCCAGAACTCGGGGCAGCAGAAGAAGTCGCCGTTCCCGATCCCGATGCCCCAGGCGGATCCGTTCAAGAAGTACACCGTCAATGTGCTGGTCGACAATGCCAAGACCGACGGGGCGCCGGTCGTCGTCGAGCAGAACGCGACCTACCCGAACCTGTTCGGCTCGATCGAACGTCGCGTGCAGATGGGCGTCGCGACGACCGATTTCACGATGATCAAACCCGGGTCGCTGCACCGCGCGAACGGCGGGTACCTCGTGCTCAACGCGAACAACCTCTTCCGCCTCGGCATCAGCTGGGAGGCGCTGAAGATCGCGATCAAGCGCCGCGAGATCCACATCGAGGATCCGTGGCAGATGATGGGCTACTCGACGACCGAGGGCCTTCGCCCCGAGCCGGTGCCCTTCCGGATCAAGCTCGTGATCATCGGCAGCCCGTACATTTACGAGCTTCTGCACCACTACGACGAGGATTTCGCCAAGCTGTTCAACGTCAAGGCCGACTTCGGGACCGAGATGGAGCGGACGCCGGAACGCGAGCAGCAGATGGCCCGTTTCCTCGGCAGCTGCTGCAAGCAGGAGCCGGGCGTTCTGCCCTTCGATCCGACTGGCGTCGCCAAGATGGTCGAGTACGCCACCGAACTGACCGGCGACCAGACGAAGCTTTCGTGTGAATTCGGAAATCTCGTGTCCATCGTGAAAGAAGCCGCCTACTGGGCGCGAACCGGGGGCGCGGAGACGGTTCACGCCGAGCATGTCGTCAAGGCGCTCAACGAACGCGACTTCCGCCATGACCGGCTCGACGCAAAGATCCGCGAGATGATCGAACGCGGCACGATCTTCGTCGATACCGAGGGCGAGGAAGCGGGCCAGGTCAACGGCCTCGCGGTGCTCCAGATGGGGAACTACGCGTTCGGGAAACCCTCCCGCATTACCGCTTCGGTCCATGCGGGCAAGGGCGGGCTCGTCGACATCGAGCGCGAAGCGAAGCTCGGCGGCAAGACGCACACCAAGGGGATCATGATCCTCAAGGGCTTCCTCGGCGACCGGTTCGCGCAAGACCGCCCACTCTCGTTCGGCGCGAGCCTCGCGTTCGAGCAGAGCTACTCGATGATCGACGGAGACAGCGCATCGAGCACCGAGCTCTATGCGATTCTCTCCGCGCTATCGGACCTCCCGATCCGTCAGGGCCTCGCCGTCACCGGATCGGTCAACCAGAAGGGAGACGTGCAGCCGATCGGCGGCGTCAACCAGAAGATCGAAGGCTTCTACCGCGTCTGCAAGGCGAAGGGCCTGACCGGCGATCAAGGCGTGCTGATCCCGGCCGCGAACGTCGAGAACCTGATGCTCGACGAAGAGGTCGTCGACGCCGTGAAGGCGGGCCAATTCCACATCTATCCGGTTTCGACGATCGCCGAGGGAATCGAACTCCTGACCGGGACGCCCGCCGGAGAGCGTCAAGAGGATGGCACGTATCCGGAGGAGAGCGTCTTCGGACACGTCGTCGCGCGCCTCGATGCGATCCACGAGTCGATGAAGGCGGCCGCCAAGACGGAGGATGATGAAGAGAAGGCCCGCAAGCCGGAGAACGATGAGAACAGCAAGAACGGCGAGAATGGAGACGACCAACCCGATGAACCGACGGACGGAAGCTAAAGCGATCATGCACTGGATGAAGCGAGGCAGGGCTGTAAGCGCCGCATTTGGCGCAGGCGCCCTCGTAGCCGTACTCATGCTCTCCGGCTGTTTCGGAGGCCCGACGCCCACGGCGGCGTTTACGGCAACACCGCAGTTCGACTATCCCCCCCTTCACGTGACGTTCGACGCGAGCGCTGCGTCGAGCCCGAACGGTTCGATCGTAAGCTACGCGTGGGATTTCGGAGACGGGGAAACCGACACAGGCATCACCACCTCGCACACCTACAACGAGAAGGGCGTCTACCGGGTGACCCTCGTCGTGACCGACAGCGACGGCAAGACCGGCGCGCGGTCCATGTCGGTCGAGGCAATGAACCGCGCGCCCGTCGCGGTGTTCGAACATTGGCCTTATGTGGTTTCCGTCAACTACCCGTTGGAGCTCGATGCTTCCGACTCGTACGACGAGGATGGCGAGATCGTACAGTACCTCTGGAGCTTCGGCGACGGAACGACCGGCGAGGGGATGATCGTCGAGCACGAGTACCGGACCGCCGGCGGCAGCGGCTGGAAGCCGATGGTCACATTGACGGTCGTCGACGACAACGGCGCGAGTGGGTCCAGGCAGGTCCAGGTCAATGTCGTCGGCTGTGACAGTTGCGGATCGTAGAGCTCAGCAGAGCTGAGCTCTACGCGCAAGAACCGCCACGGATGACCCGCCGAGAGAACCAGCGCGCGAAACCTCACTTGCCCGTCAACCAGAGAATGGGGCTTACACCCATTCTCTGACGAACCGCCGGTTGCCTTGCTAAATCGGCGGTTCGAAGTTCACTGCACATCACACCTTTCTCGCACACGAAGCGGCAATGGCCGGCCAACCAGAGAACGGGACTAGGGCCCCGTTCTCTGACGAACCGCCGGTTGTCTTGCTTAATCGGCGGTTCGAAGTTCACTGGACGCCAAGCCCTGCTGGCATGCGAAACCGCCAACCGCTCGTCAACCAGAGAACGGGGCCAAGGTCCCGTTCTCTGACGAGCAGAGGATTGCTGGCAATCCTCTGCTCGAATCAGTCCTCTTCGGTTACTGTGATATTGACGATGACGCTGGCCTGTTCCCCCTGATCGTCGAACACGGTGAGCGACGCGACATAGGTGTGGGTCGGCCCGCGGAGCTCGTAGATGTGTGTAATCTCGAGATCCGTGGTCTCAACGTGCGATTCGCCGTCGCCGAAATCCCACGCGAAGTACTCGATTTGGTGCCCTGCATCGGCCGACGAGCCGCGAGGATCGAAGTTCACCTCGAAGAGCGACGGGATATTCGGCGGATCGGTGGACAAGAAGAGGAGCTCCGGGTCGCTCACGGTCAGCTCCGCAATCGGTGGATCATCTCCGGTATCCTCGCCGGGGACGATCACGATCACCGTTTCCTGCTGGGCATCCACCTCATCCTGGTCGTTCCAGACGAACAGCGTCACCGTGTATTCGGTCGTGGCGTCCGCGGTGAACGTATGCGATGGGCGGGAGCCCGTCCGTTCTTCGCCATCGCCGAAATCCCAGTTGTACGCCACGATGCTGCCTGCCCCCGGCGTGGAGCCGAGCGCATCGAACGAAACGACCAGCGGGCTGATGCCGATGAATGGCGTGTACGTGAAACGCGCCGTCGGAAAGCCCGTTCCCACGCCATCGCCGTCCGCCGCACCGCGGACTTCGATCGTCTGTGTGATCTCACCCCTCGCGCCTTCCTTGTCTGTGACCCGAAGTGTTACGGTGAACTTCTCCGTTCCCGATGTCGTCGAGAAGACATGCTGTACCGTCAGGCCCGTATCCGACGTTCCATCGCCGAAGTCCCACGAGTAGCTCACGATGCTGTTGTCGTTCGGATTGTCGGGATCATCGTCCGGATCGAACGAGTCGAGCGCGCTGAGCGTCACGACGAGCGGGGAGGCTCCGGAGAGAACATCCGCCGTGATCCGCGCGACCGGCGGCCGGTTCGGGAAGAAGAGGGCACAGCCGGCAAGCACCACAAGGCCCATCGCCCCAAGGGCGGCCGTCAGGATCCATGCTCGCTTCGTTCGGTGGGTCCGCCCGCGTGGTTTCATCGTTCCTCCCGCCCCATGCCGCCGCGTAGGCGGCGGCATGGACCAGTTATGAACCAAGGCTATTCGTCGATGTCGTCCTGGGCCTCGGTCCCCTCCATCAGGATGATGTCGCGGGAGAAGGTCGATTCGGCGCCGAGGAAGTCGACGACGCGGATCGTGATCGTCTTCGTCAGCGTCCCGCCGTTGAATGTGTAGGTATGCATCGCGATGAAGTCCTGGTCGTAGGCAGGCCGATCATTGCCGCCAAGCCAACCCGTGTCCGTCTCGTCGAGGTAGCTGTACTGCTCCTCTCCGCCGCCATCATCCCAGTCGACGTAGATCCACTGAATCCCCCACGCCTGGTTCGGGAACCAATCCGGGTAGTCATCCGAGGTGTCATCATTGAGATTCTGATCCTCCCAGACTTGGCCCTCCGGGTCGTAGGAGAAGGCATCCTCGAAGTCGTTGAAGTCATCTGGCACCGGTTTCGTCGACCCTGGCGCCGCAGCGACGCCTTCGGCCATCTCGAGATCATCCTGATCGAGCGAACCATCGAGACCGTCAGTCGCAACCAGGGGGAACCAATCCACATCCCGCGAACGCTTTGACCGTATGAATACGTTGACGTCGACGGGGTACGGCGCGCCAATCTCCTGAAGGTCGCCCATGATTACGCCATCGTTGTCGTCGTCATCGTCCCAGCGGTCTGCCAGCTCTGCGGCGGCGCGGTCGGCGTAGTCCTCCGTACCGTCATCTCCTGCGGTGTGTCCACCCTCGGGATTACAGATCTCGAACCCCGCAACGGGCGCGTGGTTGTAGACCTTGACGGTCTTGGTGATCGTGTCCGTCGCGGCTTGGTCATCCATCGCGAGAAGAGTGATCGAGAAGGTCTCGGTCGGATCCTCCGTCACGAAGGCATGCTCCTGGATCGTGATATTCGGCGTCGTCGCGGACGTCCCGTCGCCAAACGACCAGATCAGCTGCAGCAGCGCCCGACCGACATCGACCTCGGTATCCTCCGGATCGAAGCCCGCAAGATAGGGAGCGACACCCGTCGTGCCCGCATAGCCACCGGTTGTCATGATGTCGAATCGCGCGCTCGGCGCGCCCGACGGGACCGGTGCTCCGCCGCCGCCCGTCGCGGTCACGGTGATCTGCCTCGTTGTCGTTCCCGTCTTGCCGTCGGTGCCGCGCACCGTCAGCGTGACGGTGAAGGTTGCACTCCCCCCGCTGAAGTACGTATGCGTCGCGTTCATCCCCATCCAGCTGCCGCCATCGCCGAAATCCCACTCATAGCCGGCGATCGTACCGCTCTCGTACGTCGACGCGGAAGCGTTGAATGACACCGTCAACGGTGACGTACCGGACGTCGGGCTCGCGGTGAAGCTCGCCGTCGGACCGGGCGGCTCGGCCGGCGTGACGTAGATCGTCTTCCGGGTCGTTGCCGAGTCGCCGCCATCGTCCGTCACGCGGAGCACAACGACGTAGGTGCCCGCCGTGTCATACGTGTGAGCGATCGACTCGCCCGTTCCGCTCGTGCCATCTCCGAAGTCCCACTCGAACCGAATGATCACCCCGTCCTCGTCCGAACTGAGCACGGCGCTGAAGTTCACCGTGAACGGGGCCTGCCCCGTCTGGGCGCTGATCGTGAACGAGGCCTCGGGGACCGCGTTGAACAGCCAACACCCGCTCAGCCCGAGAACGAGCGGGACGAGCAGTGCGCCCGCCAGCACGCCCCTCACCAACCACCCTCGCTTCGTCCTGCTATTCACCTTGGCCTCCCTATGCAATGCGTCATGGATTCCCTTCCATAGACTTCTGCTGAGTCACCGTAATCCGAATCCCTGCCTGCGTCAAACCGGATCGGGTACTCGGGAAAACGACGACTGTCCCGTGTTCGGGAGACAGCTGTATGGCGACAGTGTGGAACTGTGAAGGCCAGGAAGAACCATGAAGGAGACCGGAGGGCAAGGCCTCAGCGAGAACAGATCCCCCACTTCCTGCCCTTCATGCCTTCGTGGTGGAGTCTTGCCTGTGAGTCTCTCTGGGGCCTCTCGCAGAGGCGCAAAGCACGCAGAGAAGAGCAAGAACTAGAATCGCAGGGAACCCCATGGTGCGGCATGAAGGAAGACGGTGGGCAAAGCCTTAGCAGGAATGGATCCTCCCCTTCCTGTGCTTTCGTACCCCACGTCGTGAAGCTTCAGGCTGATCGTCTCTTTGCGTTCTCCGCGGCTCTGCGAGAGAACAGGCCGTGGGAAGCATGAAGGGAACGGTAGGGAAAGTCCGAGCCAGCCGGTGTTGAAGCTTCTCTTCCTGCTCTTCACGTCCCTCGTGGTGAAGCTCCTGGTTGCGGGTTTCCCTGCGTTCTCCGCGGCTCTTCGAGAGAACCGGCCTTGGGAAGCATGAAGACAACCGCAGGGGAAAGTCAGAGTCGGCTGGAGTTGAGGCTTCTCGTCATGTTCTTTGTGGTGGAGTCTTGCTTGTGAGTCTCTCCGAGGCCTCGCGCGGAGGCGCAAAGCCTCGACAGGAATGGGTCCTCTCCTTCCTGTCCCTTTATACCCCACGTGGTAAAGCTTAAGGTTGCTCGTCTCTCTGCGCTCTCTGCGGCTCTGCGAGAGAACAGGCCTTGGGAAGCATGAAGAGAAACGACAGGGAAAGTCCGAGTCAGCCGGTGTTGAAGCTTCTCTTCCTGCTCTTCCCGTCCCTCGTGGTGAAGCTCCTGGTTGCGGGTTTCCCTGCGCTCTCCGCGGCTCTGCGAGCGTTGGGCTTGGGAGCCTTCTCCTCCAAGAGCTGACGGGGTGAGGTGCTAGGCACCCCACCCCGAAACTGAGCGGATCGATAGCAGCCCGTACCTACTCGGCCTCCTCCTCATCCGCCTCTTCCTCACCCAGCAGATCTCCCAGCGAGAACTCGGCCGAAAGAACGAGCGTGTTGCCCAACGTCTCTTCCAGCACGTACGCCGCGTCAACGTACAGTCCCGCCACATTGACTCCCGCACCTACTGCGAAGTAGTAGTCCTGGAAGTCGTTCGTCAGCACCACACCGCCACGCAGCGCCAGCTCGTCGATCAGCTGGAACTCAACACCGACGCGCGCGTCGCCGACATCCAGACCATCGAAGTCGACACCCGTCGTGAGCACCAGCTTGTCGTCCGCCAGCTTCATCGCAAGACCGGCCTTGTACAGGCCACTCACCACGTCGGTCGCGCCACCGTCCCAGTCAATGGGCGTGCCGCCAAGGTCCATCGCGTTGACACCGATCACAAACATGTCGCCAAGACTGACAAGCAGGCCCAGGTCGAACCCGAACCCTTGGGCCGCGTCTCCGAGACCGCTGTCTGCCATGTAGTACTTCACGTTCGCACCGACCATCGCAATGTCCATCACGTTCGTCGACAGCGACCCGATGATCGCCTGCTCAACCCACGTGAACACATCGCCGGGCTCGCCACCCTCAAGCGCCTGTCCCGGAATGGACGCGCGCTCCCATCCCAATCCGATCCCGAGGTTCGCAAACGTCGTCACAGCCCCGACGTACTGATGCGTGATTCCCAGCCCGTACAGGTCCGTCGACATTCCCGCCAGTCGCGTGTCGTCTAGCAGCGCCAGACCCGCAGGGTTCCACAACGAAGCCGTCGCATCATTGGCTACGGCCACAAAGGCGCCTCCCATGGCCAGTGCGCGCGCGCCAATACCACTCTTGAACGCGCTGAACGCACCAATCCCGTCGGCAACTGCAAGTGCGGACAGGACCAGAAGGAGCGCCATCGCAATCCCTACCATTCGCTTCATGCTTGCATCCCTCCTTTCGTCTCCTTGGACCACCCTTCGATCGATGCGGGAGAAGGGACCTCTCGCCAATCCCTTCTCCCGCCTTGTTGCCTCAGCGTCTGATGAAGACGGTTCCCTTCCCATCGAAGGTGTTCGTCCCGTCCGTCGCCATGATCACGTAGATGTACCCGCCGTTCGCCAGCATCGCGCCGTTCTCGTCCGTTCCATCCCAGACGATGCCCGTCACGTTCGTCAGCTCTTCGGACCACACCAGTCCGCCAGCAAGATCGTAGATCTCTACCGACATCACGCTCGCGATTCCGGTCCCGTCAAACGTGAACTCCACGTCACCCTCGAACGGGTTCGGCGTGGCGTAGAAGTCGCCCACGGCCAGCTCGCTCGCAATGATCGTGATCGTGTCATCCGACACGTCCGTCGGATCCGTCGGATCCGTGTACGTCGCGGTGATCGTGTCCCCGGCCGCAAAGCCAAGGGCAAGACCCGCTGTGATGAATGTATCGTTCGCGGCGCCCGCAAGAGGCGTCAGATCGTACGTATCACCATCAATTACCACGGCGTTCTCCAGGCTGGCCGCACCGGCCTGCGAAGGATCGATCACCTTCACGTACGCCAGATCCGCGTCCATGTAGTTCGCCACGTCGGCGCCTGTGCTGTCGACAAACATCGTCGTCGACGCCTGGCTCGGAGGCGTTCCGCCACCGCCAATCCCGACCTTGATCGAGACCCAGGCCGAGTCGCTGTGGTTGGACGGATCCTGGTAGACCGCGATGATCGTGTCGCCGGGCAGCACGCCCAGCGTCGGCACGCACTCGTAGACGTCAATCAGGTCGATACAGATCGTCGAGACGAACTCGCCCGTCGCGACACCCGTCTCCAGGAGGTCGACTGGAGCCCAGTAGCCGTTGCGAGGGTTCAAGACGTAGATCTTGTGTTCTCCAGCATCCAGATCGTCGTCGATGCTATCGAAGATCGCGACGTAGCCAAGGAGATCGTTGACTCCGTGCTCTCCGTCTCTGTCCTCCGGACCGCAATCCCAACCGAGATCGTCCCTCGGACCGAACGGCGTGTTCTGGCCGTCGCTATTGCTTCGCTCGTCCCATCTTCCGGAGATCCGTTCCCGGCGGTACTGATCCTCATCCTGGTCCGGATCGAGCACCTTGATGAACAGGCAGTCCGAGCTGATGTAGCCGCTCACCTCGCTGCCGCTGCGGTCGAGGAACCACATGTTCACCGAGCCGTCGAACCCGACAACCTGCGTATCAGCGATCTCGATCGTGTCAAACGACACGTCGTTGGCCACGCGAACGCGGTTGATCGCCGGTGGGAACGCCGCTTCACCGGCCACATCGGCGAATGCTTGTTGATCACCGAGACCAGCCAACCCGTCCATGCCCAGTTCGTAGGTCACGTCGTTGTACCGGACGAAGACATCGTCCTCGTTAAACGCCTCGAAGCGCCAGTTGTCCCACTGGATCTGGAAGCCGCCATCGTTGACGGA
>Ga0272442_10012736_pt1 | contig 10124 bp, 10 predicted proteins | sample SSMForm2O_FD_200262 | JGI IMG/M metagenome (GOLD analysis project Ga0272442, IMG submission 200262) | Marine sediment archaeal communities from Little Sippewissett salt marsh, Falmouth, MA, United States - SSM-Form-2O | ecosystem: Environmental > Aquatic > Marine > Wetlands > Sediment ... | reverse complement strand
ATTGATGCAGTTGAAGGAGAAGCGCCGTTGAAGTGACCGGAAGAGCCTCCGGCTGTTTATCAGGGTGGAGGCGAGAAAGGAGAGGGGGCAGCTGTCAGTGACTTCGTATCTCCATTCATGGACACCGCCGATGATGTCGTGATCATTTTCATGATGGGCCAATCGACGGGTGAGTATGTGAACGCTATGCCCCCGCTGCCGCAAACGGGTGGCCTGTTCAGACAGGACACGTTCGGCACCGCCGATCACCTGATGAATGGAGACATCGGAGACAAAAAGAATACGCACGATTCGACCCTCTTCAATACAAAACGATCACATACCTTCTGATACTATGCATGGGGCGGTAATGTCCAGCAGGATCGTACCGGGCAGGCCAGCATCGTGTCTCCTCACGCTGTGTCCCCCTTCCTGGCCGTCACCTCAAGCGAGGGGCCCCAGAGGAAGCGTTGGCCGAAGAGCATCCGCGTTGCCCGTTCAAGCCCTCCCATGAGGACAACGACAGCGCTGTAGAGTGGGGAGCGCCGTCTGAGGCTTTCGCCGGAGAGAGGGGCATTGCCTGCCACGATATCGGTACATCCCTGATGGGACAAAACCGTCGTTATAAATTTCGGCGTGAATGAGTGTTCGTGAAAGACCAGGAGGGGTGCAATGAAACGATGAAGGTTGAGTCGTTGAGCCGCCTTGTAGAGAGAGAAATGGAACCGGGCGTGGGGGAATCTGAGAAAGAGCAGCCCGCCCGGTTTCAGAAGGCGAATCCCCCGTTCGATCTCCATCCACGGCTCAACAGCATGGTCAAGGACGTTGATGAAGGTTGCCACATCGAAGTCGCCGCTTCCGGTATAGTCCTTCAGCGTGCCGTGAAATATGTCGAGACCATACCGCCTGCGGGCCAGTGCAACCGATTGTCGTGATGGTTCGATTCCTCGAACCCCCCATCCCCTCCTGCTGGCCTCACGGAGAAAGACGCCGGAGCCCGTTCCCACGTCCAGGAGCGAGCCGGTGCGGCATGACCGTTCCAGTGAATCGAGGATCCGGGCAAACAGACGCCCTCTCTGCCGATTCAATGCGTCGTCATGATACCGCTCGAAGTAATCGTTGCGGTAATGTTGCGTCACTGCATCGCGGGAAGCCGGGAGTTCCCGGTAGATAAGATCGCAGCGAGAACATCGAATAAAGCTGGCGGATGACGTGGTTTGGTAGAGATGCCCGCCGGTACCGCAGTAGGGACAGTGTCGCATGCTAGGTTTCCTTCATAAGGGATCGATAGACCCGCTCCGTTTCTGACACCATTCGCTCGACAGAAAAATCCCCTTCGACCCGCTGCCGTGCCGCACGACCCATCATCCGGGACAAATTGCCGTCTTGGAGAAGGCCTGCCACGGCCTGTGCCAGGGCCACGGGATCTTCAGGCGGCACAAGAATTCCCTCGATGCCGTCTTGTATCTGTTCTCTGATTCCGTCGATATCCGATGCAATGACGGGCCGTGACAGGGCCATTGCCTCCAGGGTGGTCATGGGAAACCCTTCGGTCAGTGACGGCATGATCAGGACATCGACGGCAGCCATGACATCCCTGATATCGTGTGTGAATCCGGCAAAGATGACCTTTTCCGCTATCCCCAGGCGGCGTGCCATATCCTCCAGTTCTCCTCGCAGGGGGCCTGTGCCTGCCAGCAGAAACATGGTTCCGGGCACGAGGTCTTCAATAAGCGAGGCGGCCTCAATGAAATAGCGGAATCCCTTTTCCTCTACCAACCGGCCGACGGCGCCAACCAGCGATACGTCGGGGGAGATTCCCCAGGCGGACTTGAAGAACGACTGGTCGTGCACCGGCCGGTAGTGGTCGACTTCGATGCCGTTATGGATGGTAACCACCCTGCCGGGCGGGATGGTTCTCCCCTCTGTAAGATATCGCCGGAGCGCATGAGAAACGCAGATAAATCGCCACACGTACCGTTCCGTCAGCCTGTCACAGAGACGGTAGATATGACGGATGAACGCCCTCCGGTGGAATCCTTCAACGAGGGTGGCAACGGTACAGACAACGGGGGTGTGCCCCGCGAGGCGCGCCGCCGCCCGTGCGAAAAAATCGGCCCGTGCCCCCTGGCTGTGTACCACATCGATACCATGGTCCACGATGATCTTTCTGATACGGCGGATCGGTTTCAGCGAGAAACGCCGGTGCATGTCTACCCGGTGAAACGTCACGCCGCAGTCTCTGAATCGTCGCTCACAGATTCCCCCGGGTGTGGAGGCGACCGATACGTGATATCGATCACGTAAGCCCAGGGCCAGTTGGAGAAAGACGCGCTCACCGCCGCCATACTCCAGGCCGTCGACGACAAAGAGGATATGTGCCCTGTCGGTGGCTGCCTTATGTCCCGTCATGCCGCCCCCTGCCTCTAGCCGCCCCTCTCCCGTGCCGTTTCACACCGAGTGCGCTGTAGAAAGCTTCATACCCGGCAACAAATCCTTCACGACTGAAACACCGCGACACCCGCCTCAGGCCCGCTGCTCCCATGCGGGCCATGACATCGGGTTGCCGAAGCATCGTGACGATGGCCTCTGCCAGCAGTTCGGGATTCTTGACGGGAACGAGTATGCCCGTCTCTCCAGGGGAGACGACCTCACGACTGCCGTCGGTTTCCGTTGAAACAACAGGTTTCCCCAGGGCCATGGCCTCGGCCAGGACTATGCCGAACCCCTCCCAGTGAGACGACAGGACAAAGAGATCACTCACCGACAGGACTTCAAATACCTGGTCCTGAGAGAGCCTTCCGGTGAATATGACACGTCCTTCCAGCCCCAGCGCACGGGTCAGTCCCTTCAGGTGTCCATCCAGTCTGCCCCAGCCGACGAGACAGAGGAGCGAGTCGGGTCGTTCCGTCGTGACCCGCTTGAAGGCCCTGAGCAGGTCGTCCTGTGCCTTCTGTTCATTGAAGTATCCGATGGTGGTCACAACGACGGCACCTGCAGAGAGACCATACCTCTGACGAAGCAGGGGAGCGGGGGTGCGCGGCAGGAAGATGCGGGAAAGGTCTATGCTGTTATGCACGACCGAGGTCACCGTGTTTCTCAAAAAGAGCGCCCTTTCCTCACGGTAGCGTTTCATAACGCCATGGGAGCAGGCCACAAACCCGTCGACGAGGATCGACGTTGCCTTATTAATCAGGTAATGCTTGAAGGATATTTCGGAAAAACGCGCCGGCGGTGGATTCCCCAGTTCCTCGACAATGGTAATGCCCGCCAGAGCGGCAACGATACGGGCGGGAACACCCAGGACGTCCCAGGAATGGAGTATTGCGATTTCTTCTCTCGTGATGATGCGCCACAGGTCAATGAAACCACGCGGATCAAAGAGGCGCCTACCTCTCAGGGGGACCACCGTCGCGCCGCTGCCGGCGATCATGTCGATTTCGTCATCTCCCCAATCGGCATAGCCGGGTTTGTAGGCCACGAAGAACCGGTACTTCGCCCCGTCCATGCTGTCGATGATGTCCATCATTCTGCGAAATGCACCCGACACCATGCCGGCGGAAAAGATCAGTATGTTCAGTCTCTGGTCCTCCATGAATCACCTGCATCCGGTATAAGTCAGCGGCGGCGAAGCAGCCCCGTCGACGGCGGCACGGTTACTGTCCATCGCGAAGCCTCCTCGCGCGGGATGTGTATACGACGACGGAGAGACCGGCACGCAAGAGGAGGTAGATACAATAGAAGAGGAGGAAGATATCGACGCACCGCAGTATCACTGCCAGTATCAGCACGACATAGATCGATTCCCTCACCCGTATGTTCCGGTCTATCAGTCGCGCAATGCCTTTCCAGTCGGTACCCCCTGTCTCCGTGCCGGGGGAACCGTCGGTGTCGTTACCCCGGAGGGGCCCGCCGGCATCAGGGGGGATATTGCCGTCAGGGGACGGGGCGATTTCGGCGCTGTAGATCTGATATTCGAAGAGCATCTCTACATGTCTGAGAAAGATATAAACAAAGGCGGTGACGAATCCCACAGCTAGCCAGAACGGAGGAGACGCCTGGAGGAGGAGGTGGGGGTTCTGAAAGGCCATGATGCCCACGGCGAAGAAGAAAGCAAAATCGACGAGATCGCCCATGATGGAATCGAGGAATTTCCCGTATATGTTTTCCGTTTTCATCGTCCGGGCGATACTGCCGTCGACGCAATCGAGCAGGTTGAACACCAGAAGCAGTGCCAGACCGAGGGGGACCATGCCCGGCCGTCCCTGTATCAGGCAGAGGCAGGCGGCAGCGCCGATGATGCCGGAGAGCCAGGAAACGGCCTCCGTTGTCAATCCGATCCTCACTGCCACCCAGGTGACCAGGAATCCGAGGGGACGAAAGATATAGCGACTGACCGGCATGTACCGTTCATAGTCTCGCTTCCAGCTGTGAGCACTGCGAATCTCACCGAGCGTGGGCGGTGTCTGACGGGACATTATTACCTCCTTGTCTGTTCCATTGGCGGCAGTGGCGCTCCCTCCCGGTTTGCGGGAGGAAGAGCGCCGCCGATATGTGTTGAATCCTCACGGCGATCTCCACAGACTGTTGGGACCCCTGCCGGTACGCCCCAGATGGTAGTCCCTGATGGCCGCACCGTATGCAAAGGCCTTTTTCATACGATGTTCATCGGATGATTTCAATACCAGCCAGGCCATGTCCCGGAGAAATTTCCGGTGCAGACGGCCGATCGTCGCCGGTGCGTGGAGTTTGGCCATGAGAAGGTGACTGCGTGTCTTGTGATACGCCCGCAGGGGGGATTCCATGCCCCCTGTTGAGAGCGACACCTTGTGCCATATGCGGGCACTCGGTATGACGAGATTGGTATATCCGGCCTTCCGGGCCCGCAGTCCCCAGTCGACATCTTCCCAGTAGAGGAAAAACCGTTCATCCAGAAGCCCGATAGTCTCTATTGATGAACTCCTGGCGAGGAGGGCGCACCCGGTAATATAATCGGATATTTCGGGCGCTGCATTGTCCGCGGTGCCGGCCTGTGAGGCAGAGAGCAATTCGGCATGGCGGGTAAAGCGGGCGCCGGCAAACCAGACCTGCCGGGGAGCATCGGCATAGTATATGACCGGTCCCGCCATGGCGACGGCAGGGTCCCGCTCCGCCGACTCTACCAGCAGGGGCAGGAAATCGGGAGAGACCAGCGTATCATCATTGAGGAGCAGTACGTAGTCGGCACGCCGCCGCAAGGCCTCTTTAATACCTACATTATTCCCACGGGAAAATCCGAGGTTGGCTGTAGTCCTGATCGTCTCAATGGGACGGGTGGCAACAGTGCCGATGCCGCTCAGGTCATTGGGGCCGTTGTTGATGATTGTCACGGTGCAGTTGGCGCAGGACACCGCATCGAGCGATGTCAGACAGTCGATGAGAGCGGGGATACTCTTCCAGTGGAGGATGATGATGGCTATGCTGGGCGATGAAGACACGGCATCAACTCCTCTGTCTCTTGTTCATGTGTGAAAGGGTGAGCAGGTCATCGAAGACGTCGATGAAACGCCGTGCCACGTTGGGCCAGTGATAGACCTGGCGGGCTGTGGCGATATCAAGGGCCTGCGGGACGTCGCCGTCGAGAATACCGCAGACAGCCGTGACCCATTTGTCATACCGTCTCAGGGGTATAACCCTGCCTGCACCGTGACGCTTGAGCCGCCCCGCCGTTTCACCCACCGGTGTGGAAAGGATCGGTATGCCGCAGGCCATGGCCTTCATAACCGACACGGGACCCCCTTCATCGGTGGCGACGGAGGCATAGATATCGCTGATGCGGTAGAGATCCCTCAGCCCTTCGCCGGTAACGAAGGGGTGGATCATTGCCTTTCCCTGCCGTACCAGGGGTTCGGCGAGAGAATGCAGCCGTCCTGTATACCCCTCGTCGCCGTGTCCGGCAATGATAAGGAAAAAATCGTCGCGGTTCTCTATCCGATGAAACACCTCCAGGAGCCTGTCCAACTGCTTGCGGGGGATGAAATTTCCCGATGCGAAAAAGACCAGCTTCTCCCGCCCAATGCGGAGCCTCACGCGGGTCGCCTGCCGTTCTTCCCGGGAGGCGGCAGGCGTCCAGAAATCGAAGTCGCACCCCATGGTCAGTCGTTCCACGCGTCCCCTGTAGATCTTTCTCACCTCACGGAGGGCACTGTCGGACTGCTCGGAGATGACATCGACGCCATAACGGCGTAACAGGCGCCTCAGCCGTATGTGTTCAACCAGGAGATCTATGTAAGTCAGGGGACGGTGTACCTCCAGCAGTTCGCTGATGGGTGCCCTGAACATGCCGCCGCTGCGAAAGAAGATGGGAAATGCACGGGGTGAACCGGACGAGGTCAGAATCTCGGTGTAAAAAGGGGTCCGGAAGCCGAAGGTGGTGTAGAGCATGACGACGATGGGGTCATGTTCGCTCTCCCTGAGTGTTGAAAGCATGGACGGTGAACACATTCCCCGCTGCCTCTTGATTCCCGGCCGATATACCCTGTCTTCGGCGGGAAACAGGCGATGGGTCACACCCGTGTCGAGACGGTGTGAGTAGATCCGGTCGGCACGGTAGTCGGGCTGCCATACCTCCCAGTCATAACGGTCGGTGACCCGCAGGACCGCTTCACCCAGGAAGTCGAGCCATTCACGGGGCCAGAAGCCGACGACGCCTCCATCCGGCCTTTCCCAGCAAATGGGCGGCCTTTCATCACCTGCAAAGGGGTATGCAGGCCCGTGGGGCATGATAGCGATTATCCGTGGTCTTTTCCTATGATTCATGACGGTTTCCATTGTGTCTTGCGACTACACCTTTTTCAGTATAAAGAAGCGGTGGCCGTAAAATTCAAAGACCCGATAGGTGGAAAGCAGGGTCAACCCGTTCGCCTCTATGTCTTGTGTTACCACGGAGAGCGGATAATTGGCCGTTCCTATTATCCAGTGATGTTCGCCGTCGAAGCTGTGGAGCCCCGGTCTCGGAAAGGGATGGGGAATGAGTCTCTTGAATTCTCCCAGCCGGGGTACCTCCACGTTGAACCGGTAAACAGGGGTGTGGTCGGGGAGTGACAGGAGGACATGGCCCCGAGACACACGGCGCAGTTCCCCCAGTGCCCGGGGGAATGCCTCATAGGGCAGATGTTCCAGGACTTCACAGCATACGGCCATATCGAATGCCAGAGGCTCGAAGGGGAGAGAAAGCACCGATCCGACGATGCGCGGTTCCAGTTCCGCCACGACGTCCAGCGTCGTTACAGCAATACCCCGGCGCATCAGGTATCTCGAAACGAAGCCGTTTCCAATACCCACCTCAAGCACCCTCCGGGGGGCCAAACGCATGGTTTCATCGATCTGGTGCCAGTAGCTGATGAAGCGCTCCTTGGTGTCGTAGGACGAGGTCAAGTAGTGCGACTTCCCCGGTTTCGATTTTACTTCTTCGCTATGATCCATGTCACTATGGGGACCCTTTCTTCGTTATAGGTGGCGATGAAATGCCGGAGGCTCCATTTTGTCTCCGGAATTTCCATATATCGCAATCTCCTGCTGAGGAAACAGAGGAAGATGGCACCGCGATTGCCCCAGCCGTCGCAGGAGACAATGCGTGAAAAATCTCTGCAGAGATATCTCAATCCGTCCGGTGTAAATCGCCACAGGTCGACGGGATCGGGATGGATATGATTCATGAAACACGTGGTGTGTATGGCCGTGCCCCCCTGTTTCAACACGCGGTAAGACTCCGACACCGCCGTCTGCGGGTCTTTCACGTGTTCAATGACCTGGTCACTGATGACACAGTCGAAGACACCCTCTCCATAGGGGAGTTGCTGCATGTCGACGGCGGGATAGGCCGTTTCAGTGACCTCGCACCGGTGCATATCTATGAGGGGATGGAATCCTTCTATTCCCGATATGCCCAGAATCTTTCCCGTCATACCCTCTGGAAAGTGTTCACTGATCGTCCTGTACATGCAGTATCGTGTCAGATGAGCCATGTGAACGTCACTCCTTTACATCATGTGCCAGATAAGGTGGCAGCCGCCTCCGAAGGCGGTCATTTCACGGCTTCAATGGCTTCGCTCTCGGCGTCAAAGACGGTTTCTACCGATCGATCGACATCCCGGTCGTGCCCCAGATAGAGTCCCCGCCGCCGTCTTTCAATACAATACTCCGGCCTGATACCCTCGCCGATGGGCATGATACGGGCCTGCCGGAATCCGATGGCCCGCAGTACCCTTACCAGCAGATCACTGCTCCAGATAAACCGGTGGCCGTATCGGGTAAAGAGGGCGTTGAGCTGAAAGGTCTTGGGGGCTTCGAAGATGCCGCTCAGTTTCAACTCCCGCAGGAGCGTGTGTTCCCGCGACCAGGGAGCGATGAGGCTGTTCTCGATGTAGGTCCTTCCATTATCGTCGTCGAGGGGTGCGCCAATCAACCGTTCGATGGTGGGACAGACGATTCTGAGCACCCCCCCGTGCTTCAGTACACGATTTGCCTCTTTCAGAAACTGCAGGGCGCCCGCAAGATCGACATGTTCTATGACATGCTCCGTGAACAGGACATCGATGCTTGCATCACCAAAATTCAGGGGCCTGGTAATGTCCTGTTCCGTCTCACTGAGCATGAGCCAGTCCGTGTCGTCATGCCAGTGTCCCCCCACTATGACCCGCACCTCATCACCCTGAACCCGGCTGTCCATGTAGCGGCTGATCTTCTCGCGTGCCAGCCGTTTCCGAAACAGGTGCCGCAGCATGGGATAGAGGGCCGCCATGACCTTCCACAACAGCGAATCACGCCTGATCCATTTTCCCGACAAGCATCTGAGTCTTTCCAGTATCATATGTGCCTCGTGTGACAATCAGCCGAACATGACGGGGAAGGGGAGACTTCCCTGGCATGCCTCTACTTCTGGTAATACCGGCGAAAGAGTGCGTCAATCATGCCCCAGTCAAAGCCCGCCGTATAATAGATGACATAGAGGAGCATCCGCGGCTCTCTTTTGACCAGAGCGAGATAGAACCCCCGTGCCAAGACACGGAGGGGATTCTTGTCTCTCAGTGCCGTCACGATACACCGTCTGAGCCTCCCTTTTCTGACATAGGCGATCTGTCGCCCATGCCAGCGGGCCTCCCTGAATACCTCGCCGGGGGTTTCGATGTTTCTGTGGTAACAGATGGCGTCTTCAACGATGGCCGCGAAGACGCCCGTCCGCCGTGCAATCGATGTGTCGGCCCGGTATCCCTCACTCTCCGTCAGGCCGCCGCAGTTGAGGAAGAAATCTCTCGTAACGGCACGGTACTGTCCCGAACTGGGGGGCGCCGTTACCGGCTGACGTCTCCCGTCGGGGTAGTTGAGGACCCATGTCTGGCAGCGGGCCCAGGGATTGTCCCAGTTGGCCACCCTCTCATTCCAGTGATCGGTAGCCACCGTTTCCCCGCGCCTGATGGGGGCAGTGATCCGTTCCACGTAGTCGGGAGCAAGGATCATGTCTGCATCGATCATGACAAGAATGGTCCCCCCGGCCCGGCGGGCGCCGAGGTTGCGTGACGCCGCCATCCCTCGATGGTCCTGACGCAGCACCGTCACACCGAAGGAACGGGCCATCGCGACGGTCCCATCGGATGACCCGTCATCGACAACGATAATTTCAAGGGGGCCACAGCCCTGTTCATGCAGCGATCGGAGACAGGCACCGATAGAGGTCTCTTCGTTATATGCCGGTATGATGACCGATACCGATCCCTGATCGTCTCCACAGGGGTTGTCATGTCTGTTCGTGCTCATATCCATGTCCTTCGATACACACCACGGGTGATGATTTCAGGTGATAATCGCTCATCGAAGGTGATGCCCCGAGATATCACGGAGAAAGGGACCACCGTCCATCCACTAGGAATCTGCTTTCGTTTTCATAGACCTGGTACCCCGATCCATAAAAATCACCGTCGATTACATCCACATAGGTCAGTGTGGTAATAAAATCCGAGGGATTGGATCGGCACTCCAGGTAGGTCCCCAGTTTATATCTGCCGGGGACGAGGGGGAACCGTGCTATGGTGCATACCACATGCCCCCGGGGGGGAATATCGCGAAATTTCTGGCCTGAGAACCTGGTCCCCAGTTGGACCATGCGT
>Ga0272442_10012735_pt1 | contig 10124 bp, 14 predicted proteins | sample SSMForm2O_FD_200262 | JGI IMG/M metagenome (GOLD analysis project Ga0272442, IMG submission 200262) | Marine sediment archaeal communities from Little Sippewissett salt marsh, Falmouth, MA, United States - SSM-Form-2O | ecosystem: Environmental > Aquatic > Marine > Wetlands > Sediment ... | reverse complement strand
TCAAAACAAATAAAGGAATAATAATACTTAGGAAATTACTCCAAGGAACAACAGCATCACCAATCTCAATATCACCAAAGACATCGCTGAAACGTTTATCTAAATCAATCGGATCAATAATGCCGCAACCAACCATATCCACATTAGGAATACTAATAACAATAGGTTGAGATAAAAGGAAATCAGCAGTATTATTGAAAAACAATACAAGGTAATGCATACGAGTTGTATTGATACTTCCATTGATATTAAAAAAACTACTACTTGTATTGGCCCAGGTATTCAAAAGAGTATTATTATTACCATGTATCTCCCAAAGCTGCATCTCAGTATTTGTTGTGCTGCTGTTACTATCCAGATAAGTAATTGTTATATTACCATCCTGCATACAACCAGCAGAAGTCATAGTTATATCAATAGAAATATTCTCCCAGAAATCATCATAAGTAGTTGTATCTGATTGCGATGCGGTAGCAAGACGGAAAGTTTGTTCAAAAACACTGCTACTTGGGATGTAATTACTTATACCTGTGAGATAATTAGTAGCAGATGTTGTAACCTTATAGAACTCGCCAGGTATGAGATGCACATAGATGTTTCCATCGCCATCGGTCAAATAAGTCCCAATGCTATCCCATCCACTAGTGCTATTGATATATCGTTTAATATCAACAGTAGCATCCTCAATGGGTGGATCGGCATTATACTGATCCTTCGGACCGACAACAGTCAAACGATACAGATAACTATCAATAATTCTAGGGAGATATGCTGTGAGATTATAGAACGTGTTTGGGCTAATATCCATATAATAAACACGGTCCTCATAACTATGTGTTGTCGTAGCATTAATATAAACAGAGCCATTAACCTTAACAGCGACATCATTACCAGTTGGAAGATCATTTATATCAATATTAACACTCTGAGAACCATCACTATATATCTCATATGCCTCAGAACCAGATTGATTAGTTACAAACACAGTAAAATTACGGATAGAATCAGTAGTGTTCTCATCATAAACCTGGATACGAAGGACCCCCCATTCAACCTGCTCACCCAGGCTACTTAGATGAACTGTGCTATTATGAGCAAAAATAGTATAATAGTTACTAGTTGTAAAAGCAATATCATCAAAACCAGTTGCACTACCATTATATATCTCTGTTCCATCACCAATCACAGAAGGACAACCTGTGGTCTTACGCATGATGATAGTGTTACTACTGCGTGGTCCTTTAGTCCAAGTAAAATTCAGAGTGTTACCATCTATATCTGTAGCAATGTTCGTAGGATTTGTCGGACCAGTATGATTAGAAGCAGAAACATCAGTGCTGAATAAAGAATCTGTATCATTAAAAGCCCATGCACGGAAATGATATTGAGTTCTAGCTGTGAGATTCCATTCACTATGATTATTATTTGTCCCGTTATAAATCAGCGTTCCCTCTCCACGATTCCAATCAGAAATAGTGTTATACTCAACATATGTATAATCAGCATTACTAGATTTAGTCCAGTCAAGAGTAATATTCGTGAGACTCATAGTTGTAGCAGTTAAACCAGTTATATGATTTGGTGGAGTTCCACCAGTCTCAGAAAGCTCCTGACCAATACTAACAAAACCAGTATCATTATAAACTGTGTTATAACTAGCTTCCATCCAGCTATCATTATGTTTTACTTTGCTAATTCTTATTTCATCTATAACTCCATCAAAATTATTACCCTCATTATAATCCACACCAATATAGAATTTATTAAAACTTGGATAAAGAACACTATTAACAAAAGGGTCTGTGGCACGTTTACTGCCATTAACCCATAGCGATTCTGTTCCCCCATCATCCCAATGAGTCATAACATTATCCCATGTATTAGAAGGAGCATTAGCTTCATCAGCAAAAGTATTAGACCACCCGTCTCCACCAGTATAACGTGCTTCACAATCCCAACGATTCACATCATCACGTGCATCAATACGTATATGGTTATTAACATCATAATAACACATGAACAAAGCTTCAGGGTTACTTGTTTTATTTACATTAGCCCATATCTCCCATGTTCCATCAAGTGTAGCATCACAACCGCTAGGTAGATATAGCCAATCATTATTCCCATCCAAGCTTTGACCATACCCAACAACACCAGTGGTCTGAGATGGTAACGTCCCATTAAAAGTAGCATGATTATTATTGCCACTACTATCATAGACACCGTTAACTTTGGTTCCACCTGTTGATGCGTTCATATGATAAACAGCAATATACTTAGAAGTGTCCCAGACTGTTGAAAGATCAGCAGCCCATTGATTTCCACATGTCGGATTTTTATAATACATATTGAGATGAGTATCACCACTATGAGCAGAACCATTAATCTGAGAAACATTTACCCATATACGAGCTTCAATAGTTGCACCAACATTATAATATTCTATCTGATGAGGATATGTAGTTGAATTTGTATCATCAACAAATACTATATCACCAAGGTCACCTTGAACATCATCAACCATCTCAGCATCAGAAATATTAACATAAACAGGGAAACCAGATACACCAAGACCTACTTGAGTATGGTCAATATAAATATCTTTTCTATAACTCCAGTCACTATCCCACCAAGGATCGAGATGTATTATACGACCACTACTAAAAGCAGTAGACCAACTATCACTACTAAGCTTTGCATACATATCCCACTTACCAGACGAATTAGCTTTGACATCATACTCCCAATAACCATGTTTAGTTTCATCCTGGACAACATTAATATTGTTTAGAACATAGAAATGTTTGTCATTATATTCTACATGGTTTGTGGTAACCTTCACATAGTCGTTACCATTCCAATAATATATCTGCCCATGGCTCAATGGTTCATCAAAACCAAAAGCAATATCAATAGTGTTGTCAGGATAATACCAGGTCATGTTATACCATTGTTTCTGACGTATAAGATTAGTAGATGTAGAAGGCCAAACCTCTAGTTTCCCATACTCGTTCTCCCATACCTGTGAATCGGTTGCGACTACATTATCTAATGTATTAACCAATAAGCTTGGCAATAGGCTGAAAACTAGGACTGATATTATTATCCAGCTGCCTATTTTTTTCAAAGTTACTCACCATCCTCTAATACGACATAGACCTCCTTCCCAATATATCGTAAAGGCAAACTGATTTTCCCACTCGTGTCGTTATTTTTGCCTACCTTCCTTTTCAATATATCGTTAAAATCTATCTGTTTTAAAATTAGCGTTCCTTTTGTTTTACTCATAAGATATAACCTCCAATAAAATATACTACCAATAGTATATTTGTATACTATTCAGTATGGTTTTTGAGAGTAATAAATGTTATCCAAATGAGTAACGATTGTTACCTCTAACAGATAAGAATTTACGTTGTCTCCTTAGAGGGGGGCTACATACTAATTAATTAGTTTACAACTACTATTTTTTTCTAGAATATTTGTAATACAAACAAAAATATTCAAACAACAATCAATTAATTATATAGTAATGGGTGGGGGTATAACTCACGATCACTAAGGAATAACGTTTTTATTTATTATATTCTAGTATTTTGACCAAAAAACATCAAACTAAACTTAACTAAAGTAAAGTATAGGCGAAGGGAGGGGGTATAGACTAATGTTAACATTATATTCCATAATTTTCTCAACTCTGTAATTTTACAATCATTATGTTATATATGTAATATAGTCGAGGAGGGGGGGTATTGGATTGCCCCTAGGAAAGGAGAGAAAACATCCTACTATTACGTTTTTTAAGCTCAACCTTAGCAGCTTCCACTATATCACTATCAAAACTTTTACTGATCTTCTCACCAGCAAGTCGTCTAAGCTGATGCACATTTAGAGTAGAAATATCATCTATATTAATATCATCTGGAATTGCTTTAGTTCTCTTCGCCCACCTGGTTTTATTATGCAATCTTCTAATATCTTTCATAGGTGTTCTATCAGGTCTACTCATATAAACATCATAAATCAATTTCCATTCATCACCAACAAAGCCGCCCTTAGTAATCATCCAGGCCAGTTTAGATGTTTTCTCAGTATTCAGCCTCTCTATTAACATATTCTTTACTTCTTCTTTCATATCTTTTACCTCCTTTTCTTTTCAACATATTCATTAAAACAAAACTCACTGCAAAAACCTGTATAGTTGCTCATATTAGGATTAAATGTTTTATGACAAAAACGACACTTAGGCCTATGAGATTCATTATAACAATACTCACTACAAAAACCTGTATAGTTACTCCAATAAGGATCATAAGTATTTCCACATTGCCTACATTTAACCATTGTTTTTTTTCTCCTGAAAGCTAACCTCTCTAAATCTATTACAGTGTAATAGTGATATATGCATGGCCTTTCATTTATCATCGTCATCAATAAAATAATTTTTTGCTCTGTTTATTAGGGTTTTTTGGTTTGTTACAGCTAAATGTATAAATTTGTAAATTACAAGACCAGCACCAAACATGAAGAGTATTAAAATGATAATTGCATGGGCTGTCGAACCTGTTAAAATAACAGCATATGATTCTTTTCCCCATCCAGATTCGACACACATCATTAACAACATTAACAACATCAATGTTGATCCTACTTCAATCGCTTTTCTAATACTTTTCAATATTTTCCATTTTAAATTTTTGTTTTTCATTTTTTTATTTCCTCCTTTTCTTTTTTCATAAAATTATAGTAATGCTCACAGACCCTGCAGCAAAACTCTTTATTCTTAATTGAAAAAAAATAATGACCGCACATTTTACATTGCTTCATTCTTTCAACTCCTTAATCTCATCATAATACTGGTTTGGCTTTGGGATCCAAATACGTTTGCCTTCATCGTTTAAAAGACAGATCTCGTTTCTAGACCATTGTAAAAATAAACCCTTATGCTCTCGGAACTTGCCTTTACGCTTGACCTTTACAAAAACAAACTTGTTTAAAAAATCCATATATTTTTGTCTCATTTACTCACCCCATCAAAAAAAGCCTTATTATCGTCTATAATCTCATCAACACGTCTATGAATGGTATTAATGTCATAACACGGTGTTTGTTGGTATACTCTTAGTATACTGGCCGTAGATGTGGGTTTAATTAATGATTTGACAACTAGCTCACGTAAAGCCTCAGAAACGTTACTATTCTCTTTTTTGAACTCATTATAAAGTTCTTTATCGATTTTACAGCTAAGAACCTTCATTTTATATCAAACTCCTCTAAAACCTGTATTCTTTTCTTATGCCCACAAACAGGACAAACAACCTTTTTTCGTTCAACTCCAGAAAAAAACTTTACTTTACATTTGTAACATTGATAATTATACAAAACACTCATACTAAAAAACCTCCAAGTTTATCTCTGGATTCCCCTTTACCCTCCGCAAAGTTTTGCGTAGGGTTTTTCTTACCTAATTTTTCTGATACTCTACCCTTGTCCAAATTTGGTACAGGGTTACCCGATTTCATGGTTCCTCTGCCAGAACTATGAAAATTAATCATTTTCCACCTTCTCTTTATAATTTAAATAATCATAGACTTTCATTTTAGTCATAACTTTATAATAAGTAGAAGAAGGCACCAAAGCCCACCAATCAATAGGATGTCTAAGATCACAATTTGGTAAAGGTGTATATTCTGGATCAACCTCTAATCGTTTCAACCAGCACTTAGCCCTAGACTTAGATTTATAATAATCCTTTGGAATAAAATCAGGACAAGTCTCAGCAGCACTATCATAAGGATGCAAAGTATCAATATCTATACATTGTTCAGGGTAACGATAACAGCAACTCTGGCAAAACAATTTTAGGTCTGTCATGCTGAATTCTCCTTAGTGTCATAGCTGTCTAGGTTGTCAGGGTTTTTTACGTACTTTATTTCACTCTCACACGTATCTGTGCGATAAAAGTAATCTAAATACCTTGACATGTCTGACATGTCTGACGGCAGATCAAAGCCTATTCCCATCCAAGTTTGGACACGTTTTCCAGATATAGAAGGCCTATAATCATTGACTTTTACATACTCATGTAGTTTCATTGAAAAAGTGTTTTTTGCGACTGAAGGTAGGCCATTTTTTACACAATATTCGACAAAACATGCGTATAAATCGTCTTTAATTATGTATTTTTCAGGCTGAATTTCAATACAATCCATCACAAAAGCAGCAATTGGGCTGCTAAGTCGTTGATATTTTTCTCTCATTTCATCAACGGTCGATGTATTTGTAAAACATCCATTTCGCAGTAATCGTCTAAGCCCTGTAATACTCCAGTTGTATAATCCACTTATTTCATTTTCATCTGTTAATTTTTCTAGTATTTTAGGATCACATTCTTTTCCATAAAAAGTATATGGAAAGGTTACAAACTCCCATCTTCTAAAATATGCGTTTGTATCGTCTTTGCTCTCTGGTAACTTGTTTGCACTGAATATGAGCTTTGCATAGTTACTAAAATTAAAATGGGATTTAAATTTTAGTTCTGCAGATATTGTGTCTCCACCAGTAAGTATTTTAAACATTCCTGTCTTAGTGAGTGTTTTATCTGGTAGATCAGGATATACATTAGCTAATTTGTTGTATAGGTTTGCAGGTGCAAAACGGTTTTCACATAGCTCTTGTAGTGAAAGACTTGATACATTTTCATTACCAAGTAAAGTTTTTAATAAATTCAATACTGTGCTTTTACCATTTGCACCTTCACCAAGGAACATAAAAGCTTTTTGTAGGTGATAATCTCTATATAGGCAATATCCAAATATTTCCTGTAATCTTTTTACATCCATAGGTTTTAGAACTTGTTTAAAGAATTTTTTTATTTTTTTGATATTCGCATTTTTTTTGTATTTAACTGGTAAAGTATTTAAAAAATAGTATTCTGGATTGTGTTCTATGAATTTATTGTGTTTTATGTCATATATTCCGTTTTCTAGGTTTATTAAAAATGGTTCTGAATTAAAAATGGTTCTTTCTTGATAGTTTTTATCTCTTATATATCCAAAGACTTCTTTTTTATAATGTTCTTTTGTTTCATCTTCTAGGAATTGTTCTACTAGATCTTTGATTATTGGTTCGCCTTTTGATGTATAATATCCGTCTTGATAGATGTATACTTCTTCGTTGTCATATGTTGTTATAAAATGTAGGTTTAGTTCGTTGTATATGAGTTCTCCTAGGTTTGGTAGGTTTAGGTTTCTTCCTATTGGGTTGCCTTTGTTGTCGAATTTTTCTTCCCAGACGGTGTATTCCTCTAGTAATTCTTTTTTCTTCTCATCTGTTAATGTCATGGTGATCCCTCTTTTATCCATAGTTTTTCACTAGAAGTCTTGAAAAAAATTGTTTTAAAATAAGGAGTGCTTTCAATAAGTTCTTTAAATTCTTTTAAATTATAAATAGAAACATGTCCTACTATTCCAACTACTAAAACATCATTGTCTTGATCCATTTTGCCTTCCCTTTCCTTCTCTTATTGTTGTGTTTAAAATTTTTAGCCCTTGTCGTTCAACTTCTACAGCTAGAGCTATACATCTGTAGAGTGGAAGGCCTCTGCCTTCAATATGATAGAATAGTTTAGATTGCTGCATCACCATCCGCCTCCAGTTGTTTTGTAAGATATTCTATCGCCTGATCCAATGTCCAGCCGGGATGTTCAGACATGAATTTCTTAGCTTTAGGATACTTGTCATAATTCATTGATAGACCTCTCTAAAATGAGTTGTTATAGCGTTCCTAATTATCGTAGCCATTGGACAGCCTGTCTCGTAACTTTCGTCTTTCAGCCGCTTATATTGTTTTTCGGTAAATTTTATTGGTACGGTTATCATAATTATCACTACAACTCCGTGAATATATTTAGTTAATACGTATTCATTCAACAGGAGAAAACAAGATAATAAAAACTCAGTTCTCCTTTAGAACTGATACTATGAATACGTATTCATTATATTCACAAAATATTTTAACGACACTATTTGTATATATAAATTAAGCGTTTATTATCTAAGGAGAAATGTGAAAAATAAAAATTAATTATAAGGAGAAAAAATAAGTGTTTATTTTATCCCGTTTTTCTTTTCTAGTTTTTCAAGACGTTTTTCATTCTTTTCAAGTTTAAGCTCTAGCACTTGTGCTTTAAGATCTTCTATTGTCTGCTGCATATCACTCATTTTTTCATGTGTCTCGGAAAGGTCAGGAGATCTTTCATAAATAGTAACATTCTCCATATGTTTAAGATATTCTTTCGCTAGTTGTTTATCATTATATGCTCTATATGTAGAAAGATAACCTGTATGTCCCATTAAATGCTCGGCAAGATCACTATTACCAAAATATGTTCTAAAAAACTTTCGCAGATTATGGAAATGTAGTTTACGTCTACCTCTACTAAATTTATGATCCTTTTTGTAATATTTATCTAAATCAAAGTCTCCCTTGTTTTCTGTTTTACCAGTAAAACCTGCAGATGCACATGCAGAGTTAAATGCTTCTCTTATTCTATGTGGGCTATATGGAAATATCTCAGGTTTTTCTTTATCTTTCAGATGTGCCATGTTTTTAAAGTTCAAATGTTTCATAGCTTTAGCTATAAACTTATCTTTAGCTCGTAGCCATTCTTTCAAAATCTCGGTTGCTTCCGATGTAATAAAAGTAGTTCTTCGTTTACCATTTTTAGCTATCTCAGCACGTATGTTAATCCTTGTAGGTGTTTCTTTTAAATAAACATCAGTTGGTAATATACTTGTAGCCTCAGAGATCCTCATACCACTTGATAATGCTACCATGATTATTGCTTTGGTTCTAATATCGCAATAGTTTAGTATTTGTTTTATTTCTTCTATATCTGGTACATGTTCTTCCGTACGAGATGATTTTCCTTTCATCCTTGCTGATATATCGTCCCATATATCCAAGTCTCTTGTTTTCTTGTCAAATCTTCTAAGGAAGCCTTTTATTGAGCTTATGGCAACACTTCTAGTATTGGGTGCTTTGCCTTGCAGATATTTCCAGTATGTTCGCAGGTCCTGTTCATAGTACTCATTATATATCTTTAATTTTTTTTCATCTTTGTCATCATACTCAGGTGTGTTATCAAAATATGTTTCCATGTCTTTATCAATTATTTTAAAGTATTTTCGAATATGAGAACGCAATATTACTTTCGTACTTGCTTTTTCAACTAATGCTTTATCAAAATATTCGTCTATTTTATCCATTTTATCAATTTTGTAATACAATACTCATTAAAAAACTTTTGTATGTGAATGAATATCTAAACTTCTTTATTTAAAATTGGTTTACATACTTTATTGTTTTAATATGATAAATAGAGAAAAACTGCTATAAGGAGAACAATACAATTATTGTTTTATTTTTATATTTATTTTGACCTCGTTTTTAACAAAAATAGACCTTAGTAAAAATTTTAACAAAGGTCGTGCTATGTTATGTCAATAACTATTACACTGTAATAGTTGTAAGTAACTTACTCCATGATTCACTCATGGAGTTATATATGAAAGACCACTACCAATGTTTTCATAAATGAATGAATGAAGTATTCATTTATAAACTTTGGACTTTACGTTCCTGATGTTCTTCTTTTTTGCGAAGAGATTTATCCTTATCAAAATCATAATACTTAGAAACCCTATTATTAGATGCAAACCCTAGGAGTAACAGGAGAAAAACATACTTCTAAGGCATTATAGCCCTTTTTTCTCTCCTTAGAAAATAGAGTATTATATCATCTTCTAAAACTAATCATAAACGGTCATCCCCTCTACCTTTGGTCATCATATAAATAATACCAATAATAATAATGAACACACCACTACCGATAATAACCCAGTTGAAACCGCCAACTATAAGAGTATCAAGAAAAGCACGGATCATAACCATGCTAATTCCAGCTCCTATGATACCAAGACCTGTGTTATACGGGCCAAAGCTCATCAAAACAAATAAAGGAATAATAATACTTAGGAAATTACTCCAAGGAACAACAGCATCACCAATCTCAATATCACCAAAGACATCGCTGAAACGTTTATCTAAATCAATCGGATCAA
>Ga0272442_10012733_pt1 | contig 10125 bp, 7 predicted proteins | sample SSMForm2O_FD_200262 | JGI IMG/M metagenome (GOLD analysis project Ga0272442, IMG submission 200262) | Marine sediment archaeal communities from Little Sippewissett salt marsh, Falmouth, MA, United States - SSM-Form-2O | ecosystem: Environmental > Aquatic > Marine > Wetlands > Sediment ... | reverse complement strand
TCTTGAGCTGATTCTTGGTTTTTTTTCTCGCCGCCTCCTTCCCAGGCAGCTGCTCTTGCCGCTCCAGCTTCCGCTCCAGCTCGATGAACGTCCGGGCCACCTCGTACTTCTGCCTCCAATGATCCAACTCTTTCTCTAACGAAGATTTTTCTCTCATGAGCTCGCTGGCCTCCTGCTCCTGAAGCTTCCGGGGTTTCCTCCCACGCTTCCTCGGCTCCAACGCTTCCACCGAAGCTTGGTACGCCTTCTCCACCGCCAGTCTCAAAGCCTGGCGGGTCACCCCGAACGCCTCGCAGATCTCCTTGATGGTCATCTCGCCCTTCCTCGCCATCTCCACCACCCGATATCTCTCCTCGCCTCCCAAGTCCTTCCATTTCATTGGCTGACTCCCCTCGTCTCAGGTTGCCGTTCTCTCCCACGGTGTAAGGCGCTCCGATGCGGATTACCTCGTGGATCGTATCACCCACCTTGACTTCGATGTCATCCCCTTTGCGGTTTACCCGCACGTCCGTTTCTCCCAGCTTCCCGAGCAAAAACAAGGGAGGTCTGGTCTCCTGGTCCAGGGCCAGCCGCAGCGAGTTCTCCTGGCAGCCCTGCCGCAGGGCCTCTTTTACGTCTTCAGCAAGACCGTAGAAGCGATCCGCGGGGCAGAGGCCGTCTATCCCCTGGTGAGGCCGCTGATGGTTGTAGTAGGCGATCCAGTGCGCGATGCGCTGACTGGCGTCAGCAAACGAAGCGAACAAAGCCTCCTCGAGGAACTCCGTCCAGATCGTCTTCCAGAACCGCTCGATCTTGCCCAGGGTCATGGGGTGATGCGGCGCAGACCTCACGTGCTGGATGCCCTGGCGCTTCAGCACCTTCTGGAACCGCGTCTCTCCCCTCCAGGCAGCGAACTGGCGCCCGTTGTCCGACAAGATCTCACGCGGCGCTCCCCACTCACCGATGGCCCCCTTGACCACCTCCAGCACGGCATCTGCTGACTGCTTGCGGAACAAGCCGTGGCCCACGATATACCGGGAGTGGTCGTCGATTACCCCGATCAAATACACCGGGTACATCCGCTTCAACTGGAAAGTGAAGATATCGATCTGCCACATGGCGTTGGGTATCTCCCGTTCGAACCGCCGCTGCTGCGGCGGCCGGCGGGCCGGCTGCGGCGGCGGGTTGCCCAGGCCCGCCTCGTTTACCACCTGGCGCACCTTCTCCGCGCTGACCTGCACCCCTTCGTGCCTCTTCAGATCGTCGCGGATCCGGCGCACACCGGCATCAGGATTGTCGATCCGGTACTGCTCGATCATCCGTGTTAGCTTGGTGCACAGTCCCCGGGTCTTGGCGCTGGTGGATTTCCTCATCAGCGCCTCAGAACCGCCCTCCACGTACGCCTTAGCCCACTTCTGCACCGTAGAGGGGCCGGAGCCGACGATTTCGGCGACGTCGCTGGCGGCCAGTCCTGCTACGCAGGCCTCGGCCGCCAGCAACTTCACCTCCACCGGCAAGAACTTCTTCTTCGAGCCTTTCTGCTTTGTAGATTCAGCCTCAGGCGGGAGTGCTGCTCTCTTCTTCCTTCTCTTCTTTCTCCAGAATGCCATCTCGTCCCTCCAATTACCGAACCATGTCCGGTATTCTTTTGGGGGACGTGTAAACTAATTACAGCCGGAAAAGCAGACATTACTTTATGGACGCTGCAGCTTTATAAATCAGGCAGTGCACCAGCATGAACTTCCAGATACATTGCAGTAGCAAGCGCTACCTCCCCACCAGTCATAGGCCCCGGTGGCCGTGTTACTGTATCCACCTGAAACAGTTGATGCGCTTCCGCTTGCCTTGTTTGTGCTGCCACCAGATACTACAGAGTTAGTCGCTGCAGCCCAATTTGCATAACCTCCTAAGCATGTAGATCTAGATGCGTCAGCAAGGTTCATCTCGCCGCCAAAAGCAGAAGCATATTCGTTTGAAGCAGTATTGTCATATCCACCTGAGGCGATAGAATACTGACCCGATGCAGTGTTACCTCTTCCGCCAACGGCGATGCAATAGGTGTTAGTTGTGGCTTCATTATCATATCCGCCAACGGCTGTTGAATAGGACGAGGACGCTAAGTTCATTGCACCACCACCAGCAGTGGAATATTGACCTGACGCTGTGTTGTAGCCTCCACCGCTTACTGTGGCATAGTCATTTGTAGCCGCGTTGTAATATCCACCAGCAACAGTAGTGTATGAATCACTGGCTGTATTGTAGTATCCTCCAACAACTGTAGCGTATGATGTACTTGCTGTGTTTCTGTAGCCGCCTAGAATACACGCGGCATAACCAGTTATACTGTTGGAGTACCCCGAAACAAAACCATTTGTGGTTGTGCTTGTCCATGAGTGACCATCCCCAACAACCATATTACCTGTGCCATCGCTTAGGGAGGCTCTGTGGATAATTAAATTTGCACCCTCAATCTCCATCAAAGGTTTTGAATTCGCGTCGGTGCCAATACCAAGGTATTCAAGCTTGTTGTTCAGGCAGGTGATCTTTTGCGAGTCAGTGCCTGTGCACAAACCGACCGATTCATCTGCTGCAGCACTTGTTGCCAACAGTGTGATCAACGTTGTAATACAGATGGCCAATAGTGACTTACTCATCGTCCCCTCCTTTCAGGGAATTGGGGTTTCTACGTCGCCACCATGGCAACGTAGCGTTCTAGAAAAATTAGTGGAGCTTAAAGATGAAGACGAGTTAATCCCCGCGGACGAGGACCGTCCATGAGAGATCAATGCAAACCGATCACCACAGATCGGAACGGCATTGACTTGCAACTCCTAATCGCTTTCTAAGAGATCCTCCCCTCGGCAATTTGGACGAATACCCCACTCCTTTAGTTCTTGTCAAGAGCTTTTTCTTAAATTTTCAGAGGGTCATTTACAAACACGAGATATACACGAATAATAAAGAGGGAGGCGGGCAGCAACCAGGGTGGATATCATAGCGGATCTCTTATTCTCTTTGACATCCTCCTGGCAGCCGCATCTAGAGCCCTATTGCCGAGGGTAAAAGGCCTTAAATGCAAGCTGCCCGCCTCCCATTTGATTCGAGAAACTGAGAAAACTCCCGCCCGACAGACAGGACCCAGACTACCCCAAGACTGTTAAATGCAGTTCACCCCCAACATGTTCAGGTTCTCTGGTATTCTTGCATTTCCTACAACATTTCCCGTAATCTATCCATCAGGGATTCCCTTATTTTCCGGTTTAAAAAGCCTGATGAGGTATTTGAATACATACACCTACAGGCAGATGGAAGGCATCATGTGATTCCAAGCCACAAGAGCCGGGGGGGGTTGGTGCGTAGTCGCATAAACTTTTCCGGTACCGATTCCTACACCGTTGACGATGATATTCAGCTATGAGATTCTATCTGCGGCTAAACGGGCGAGTATTTGAATCAATATGGACCGGTAGAATAATACCCCTGGTTGGTTTGTGTCTGCTACTCGTTCGTTTAGCCACGATGAGCCGCATCGCAGGCCGGCCAGGGGTTTTTCTGGGAGGATTCCATGGGACTTTTTCGAAGGGCAAAGGGTACCTGCCCAAAGTGTGGGAAGATGAAGCAAGCTGACATCGGAGAGAAGCACCCGAAGGTCCAGAAATATTCCCTCACCTGCAGCGCTTGCGGTACCAAATTCACGGTCGATGTGGAACTTGCCTGGTGGATATGCTTCAGGGACGACAACGGCAGGCTGAGGCGCAGGAAGATCGGCCGGGGCAAGCGGGCTGCGGGTAGGGTCCTGTCCAAGGTTAAAGTCGAGATCGCCGAGGGCCGGTACATCGACCGGAAGGCCAGCTGCAAGGTCACCCTGGGCGAGCTCAAGGACAGCTTCACCAACCACACCCGTTCCATCAGAAGGAGACGGAGCAGGAACGCGGAGGCAAGCACTTGGAGGCGGCTCCTGGAGTTCTTCGGGCGCGGCGTGCTCATCGACAAGATCGGGGAACGGGATATCGAGGCCTACAGGCGAAAGAGGGAGGGCGATGGGAAGGCCGTCGCCTCCATCAACCGGGAACTGTCCAACCTGTCGGGCGCTCTTTCCTGGGCGGTCCGGAACGGAATCATCGACAAGAAGCCCCGCATCAAGATGCCGAACCCTCACAATGAGAGGGAGAGATTTCTGACCAAGGAAGAAGCCAGGCGTCTCGTCTCGTACTGCCCGGCTGACATACGGCCTATCATCCAGGCCGCCCTGTTCACCGGCATGCGTCGCGGCGAGCTCTTGCAGATGGGATGGTCCTGGGTGGACTTCCAGAATCTCATGATCAAGATACCCCCGTCCGCCACGAAGAACGGTCAAAGGCGTCATGTGCCGATATCGGACAACATGTACCGGGTCCTCATGGATCTGCGGCGGCGATCCATCGACGGATGCGACCTGGTTTTTCATATTGACGGGAAGCCCATTCCTGAAAGCAGACTTGCGAAGACCTGGAGAAAGGCAAGGGACAAGGCCGGCCTCAAGGAATTACGCCTCCATGATGCACGGCACAGTTTAGCCTCGTGGCTTGTAATGGGCGGTGAGAGTCTCTACACGGTTGCAACCATCCTCGGGCATCGCAGTTTGGAAATGGCGCAGCGCTATTCACACCTGGCCCCCGGCCACCTGAGAGCAGCCATGCGGCATGCCGACCTGGACCCGCCGGAGAACGGGAAAAAGCTGCACCTGGTGCCCGACAAACCGAAAGAGGTTTCGATATCAAAAGTCATGGCTGATGACCGGGCGGAGGAGACACCCGATAGACCATCCACCGGGGTCGATGTTGGTACCCTTTTGAGTGATGGATTCGGGCTGCGCGGCATATTGATCGAGATAGTGAAACAGGTACTGGAATCTAACTGGTTCAACGTGAGCGTGACCGCCAAGGAACTGGGAGTTGCTCGTACCACTTTGATGGCGAGGATGAGGAGGTACGGCATACCGAAGCATTGGCCCGTGACCACATCCAAGACCGAGAGGACCTACCCTAGGGGCATGACCCTGAGGCGGGCGGAGGAGGCGATCATTCGGCAGGCCCTTGAGCTGAACGGCTTCAATAAAACCGAGACGGCGCGGGCACTTGGAATCGCCCGCTGCACACTGACGGCCAAGGTGAAAAGGTACAAAATCGCCCAAGCACAAGTCGACAAAATCACTGAGGAAACGCCGAAAAATGTTCACCAGTTGTTCACCAGCGAGGTTTCGCCGCACGACTCGCTTTCCGAGTACGCGCGCAACCCCTCTTCTTCTAAAGAGAAAACCATTCTGGGGGTCCCCCCCCAACCCCCCTTGGAAGTTTCACACATTATGCAACCCTCCCTTGACATGACTATAAAGTTAGTCTACTATTAAACCATGATTAAGCTCAATATACACGAGGCCAAGACCCATCTGTCGAGGTACCTGAAACGAATTCTGAGGGGAGAGACCATCCTCCTGTGCAAGAGAAACATTCCCATCGCGGAGATCCGGCCGATCCGCTCCGCGCGGACGAAGGCTCGTCCGATCGGGCTCGCCAGGAAGGAGTATGGGGAGTTTTGTGTCCCGGAATCGTTCTTCGACCCCCTGCCTAAAGAGATCCTGGACGGTTTCGAGGGAAAGCCGGCATGAAGCTGCTTCTGGACACCTGCACGTTCTTGTGGATCGCCTGGGACGACCAGGAACTGTCCCTCAAAGCACGACAACTCTTCTCGGATCCGGCCAACCGGGTCTTTCTCAGCTCGGTTTCGTGCTGGGAGATTGCTATCAAGTACGGGATGGGCCGGCTGCCCCTTCCCGAGGATCCCGGCCGCCTGGTCCCCGCGCAGCGCGAGCGGCATGCCATCGAGCCGCTGTTGCTCGATGAAGACTCGGCCCTTTCGGTGCACCGTCTCCCGGACCACCACCGGGATCCGTTCGACCGGATGCTCATCTCGCAGGCCATCGGTGGCGGCCTGACCATCCTCACGCCCGACCGGATCTTCTCTTCGTACCCGGTCCGGATCGCCTGGTAAGGCCGGCTACTTATCCTTGAAATCGGGCTTGCGCTTCTCCAGGAACGCCTTGGTACCCTCGACCTTGTCCTCGGTGGCGCAGCACAGGCCGAAGAGGTTGGCCTCCAGGTTGAGGCCCTCGGCCAGGGTTCCCTGCAGGCCCTTGTGAACGGCCTCCATGCAGTAGCGGACCGCCACGCCGCCCTTCTTGCAGATTCTTTCGGCCAGGGCTTTTGCGGCGGGCATGAGTTCTTCGGGAGCCACCACCTGGTTGACCAGGCCGATTTTCAAAGCTTCTTCGGCGCCGATGGGATCGCCGGTGAGGTTGAGCTCCATGGCCTTGCCCTCGCCCACCAGGCGGGCCAGGCGCTGGGTGCCGCCGAAGCCGGGGATGATCCCCAAATTGATTTCCGGCTGACCGACCTTGGCTTTGGCCGAGGCGATGCGCATTGTGCAGGCCATGGCGATCTCCAGGCCGCCGCCGAGGGCGTAGCCGCCGAGGGCGGCGATGACCGGCTTGCCCAGATTCTCGATCAAATGAAGGACCGCCTGGCCGCGGTGGGCGAACTGCGCGCCGGCGGTGGCGTTGAAGGTGGCGATCTCGTTGATGTCCGCTCCGGCGATAAAGGCCTTGTCCCCCGCTCCGGTCAGAATCACCGCCTTGATCGAAGCGTCGTTCTTAAGCTCGAAGAAAGCGCACTCGATTTCCTCGACGGTCTTCTGGTTGAGCGCGTTTAACACCTTGGGCCGGTTAACCGTCACGACCGCGACGGGCGCGGACTTCTCCACCAGGAGGTTCTCGTAGTCCATGACTTTTCTCCCTATTCCCTGGAAAGCATCTCGTCGATGCGTTGGTAGCCCTCGGGGATCTTGAACAGGGCCGGGTCGACCGGGCCCAGGGCGATCTTGGTCACCCGGACGGTGGAGATCACCTCCTGGCCGTGCTGGGTCTGGGTGGTCTTGACCTGGACGGGATAGCCCTCGATCGACTCGACGAAACCGGAGATCTTGCCAAGCATCTTCTTCATCCCCAGCGCATTCATCAGATCCATGTAGGCCTTGAAGTCGATGCCGGTGTCCTTCGAAATCCACAGAACGCTCCTGATCGGCAATTGCCCGCCCTGCTCAAAGACGATCTTTACGCACTCCCATTCCCCGATCTTCTTCTTCTCACCGGTGTTTGAAAGCTTGGGCTTGGCCCCGGGATCGTCCAGCCCCGACCCGGCCAGGCGCATGGAAACCGCCCGCTGGTATGCGCCCAGCTTCATCTGGATGTACTGCTTCTCATCGGAGGGAATCAGCACGATGCGGTCGGCGGCCAGGTCGATGATGGCCACGCTGGTTTCCTCGCCGTAGGACATCTCGTTCCTGATCTTGTCGCGGGTAAACCAGATCTTCTGCACCCCCTTCATCGCCGGCTGCCCCTTGACCGCCTCGGTGACCACCTCCTGCTCTATATAGGTCCCCTGCTCCACCGCCGCGGCTTGAGTAGAAAGAATCAGAAAAGAGAGCACATAAAGCGCTATCCGGGCCATATCTCCTCCAAGCCCGGCCAAGATACTAAAGCGTTTACAGGCGGTCAAGCGCGGTCAGATGCGCCCCTCGAGGAACAACAGAATCCTCCGTCCGGCCCGCTCGGACATGAAGTCGGGAAGATTCGGGTCATAAAGCCCCAGGCGCTCTTGAATGGGAGCGCCGAGGATATTGAACACCTCGACGCCGGCGGACATCTCGAAGGGATCGGCCGCCAGCTTGCGCGACAATCTGGCATTCAGCAGCAGGTAGTCGGGAACCCAGTGCAGGGTTCTGTCTTCGAACAGGTTTCCTCTGCCGCGCACACCATCCTTGCGCCTGGCCGTGTAGTAAGCCCGCAACGATGTCTTCCAGCCCGGGAGCAACTCCAGGTCGCCGCCGGCGGCCAGGCGCCAGATTGGCACGTCATCGTTGAAACTCTTGCGGCCACTGGTACTGATACTGAACATCTGGCGGTAACCGACGATTACAAACACCCCCAAGGCATCAAGCGGTCTCGCCTGCACGTGAAGCTCGACGGCGTGGCCTTCGAATTTTCGCGATTCGTTCCTGGTGCCGAAGCCGGGGCCGGAGAAATCGGGGATCCGCACGGGTCCGATCTGGGTATAGTTCATATCTTCTTCGTCGATGTAGAAATAGACGCCGTCGCCGTACCAGCTGTAAGCGAAATCCAGCCGCAGGACCAGCCGGCCGGAGAAGAAGCTGCCCGCGTAGCCCACCTCCAGGCTGTCGATGTATTCGTTTTCCAGATCCGGATTGGCGACGTTGAAGCGTTCGAGCCCGCCCATGGCCTCGTCGAGCCTCAAGTCCAGGCGGGCCTCGTAAAACCTGGGCTTCAGAAAGGCGTGCGCATAACCGAAACGGAGGCTGTGGTTTTTGACCGGGGCCCAGACCAGCGCGGCCCGGGGGCTCAGCTCCCAGTTCACGAATCCCCAGTCCTTGATATAGAAGGAGTCAAAGCGCATACCCGCGGTAAACACCAGAGATCCGATATCGGCATCACTCAGATCGCGGATAATCTCTCCCAGATCTACCTCATCCTGGAGAAACACTCCCAGGCGATGCTCGAACTGATCCGGGTCCCAGAATATGGAAAGATGATACCAATCGACGATGTACTCTACACCGTAGGTCAGGCGGTTGTGGGAAAAACCCAGGAAGTGCTGGGCCAACAGCCCCAGCTTCTGCATGGTGCCGTCGGCTTCGGGCACCCGGGCGATCTCGATACCCTCGAAGATAAAATCTACGCCCATATCGATTGCCATCGCCGTCCGGTCGTAGACGAGATGGAAATCCAGATCCCCCAACTGGAGCCGGGCCCGGGCATAGAAGTTGACCATGTCCTTAATCTCCAGCTCGGACACCGAGATGCGCACGTTACCGGCCGTCTGAAAGGCGCCGGCCTCGACCGACAGGTGCGAGTCTTCTCCAAGATCCAACCGGGAATCCAGACGGCCCCGGACGGCGTCCCTCCCGGATAAGTCCCGGCCGGTCCACAGATCCTCCCGCACCACTCCGACACTGCCGGCCAGAGACAACCAGCCGAACCTGCGGCTCCAACGGCCGTTGACCTCGGTCTGCCCGTGCTCGCCGCCGCGCACCGACACCCGCGCTTCGGGGCCTTCCCCGGGCTGGTAGGTGAAAATCTGGACTACGCCCCCGTAGGCGTTGGCGCCGTACAGGGCCGAGCCCGGACCACGGATCACCTCGATGCGCTTGATGTCGTCGAGGGAGATGTGCTGGACGGTCCACATGGGAAATCCGAAGAATTCCACGGTGAGATCGCGGCCGTCGACCAATAATATGACATTGTCGGTTCCGACCACATTCTGTCCCCCGCGTATGCCCAGCTCATACCAGAAAGGATTGAGCAGTTCGACGTCCATGCCCGGCACGTCGCGCAGGACCTCGGGCAAGACCCGGGCGCCGGTGGCCTCGATGTCTTCGCGGGTCAGCAGGGTGATGGCCGAGGGGCTCATAAAAAGCGGCTGGGCCCGCTTGGTGGCGGTCTCGACGGTGGCCTCCATTTCCAGGAAGGCGAACTCGTCGACCAGTTCCTCCTCCCCCGGCGCGAACACCTCGGCCGACCGCGAGGAGGTGGAAATTGATGCTATCACCAGACTGAGCAACATGTACCGGCAAGCTTGCATGGATTGGCCCATATTACGGGCCGGATACGGTTGAAATCAAGTGTCGAGCGAAAGTACGATTGTCGGGCGGAGGTGCTCATGCTCTCACCGGTGTCCTGGAGCGATGGCGGAGTTCACATCATCAGGCAGACCCTGCTGCCCGACCGGGAAGTCTGGGTGGACTTGAAGACCGTCGACGAGGTGGCCGGGGCCATTCGCTGCCTGGACGTCCGCGGAGCGCCGGCCATCGGCGTGGCCGCGGCGCTGGGAATGGCCCAGGCGGCGCGGCTGTATGCGGGTGACGACTCCGGTGAATTGATCAAGACCGTCAAGGAGGCCGGCGACGTCCTGGCGGGCACCCGGCCGACGGCGGTCAATCTTTTCTGGGCCATCGACCGGATGAAGAAGAAGCTCGGCGAACTGTCGGGAAAAGACGCCGCGGCTATCCGCGCCGGGTTGCTCGAGGAAGCCCAGA
>Ga0272442_10012730_pt1 | contig 10129 bp, 5 predicted proteins | sample SSMForm2O_FD_200262 | JGI IMG/M metagenome (GOLD analysis project Ga0272442, IMG submission 200262) | Marine sediment archaeal communities from Little Sippewissett salt marsh, Falmouth, MA, United States - SSM-Form-2O | ecosystem: Environmental > Aquatic > Marine > Wetlands > Sediment ... | reverse complement strand
CATCGAGAACAGGGCCGCCTCGCCGTCCTCGGTCGGCTTTCCTCCGTACCCACCGGCATCGCCTTCAGCGCACACGTAGTACTTGCCGCTTTTGGGGTCGATTCCGTAGATGAAGTTGGCCATTGAATCGCCAAAGTGTCCACCCCGCACCCGATCGGGAATGGCTGGGGCCAAAGCCTTGAGGAACAGGTCCGGAATTGTCGTTGATGGTGTCCCCCACAACGCACAGGCAGCGGGAAAGCGAGGTTTCAGGAAGCTGCCTTCTGGAATGATGACCTTCAGCGCCCGGAAGAAGCCCTCGTTGCTCGGTAGGTGCGGGGTGGTGACGATTTTGAACGCATAGCGAGCTGCAGAGATAGTTGACGGCTCCGGAGTGTTCATCGGGCCGCGGTTTTGTGGGCCCGTGCCGGTGAAGTCCGCGATCATTTCATCATCGTTGACCGTGATCGTCAATTTGAGGGTCAGTTTGTCGTCCAAAGGGGCGTCGTCGTTACCATCACCGTCAAGGATTGCCTCTGCTGAGTACACGCCGTTGGGAATCCGACGGACCGCCGCCTTGGCCATCCTTTCCCCCTGTGCCAGGATCTCTTCCAGCGCGCCTAAGGTCACTTTCAGTCCGTAGGTTTCAATGACGTCGCGGAAACGCTGGCTTCCCTTGCGAACGGCGGCGACCATGGCGCGGATGTCTCCCAATACGGCGTCCGGCACGCGGGTGTTCGCCTTGATCAGACGGAATACATCCTCATTGGGTTCGCCTTCCACCATCAGTTTGACCGGTGGCAACCGAAATCCTTCTTGATACACCTCGGTTGTGTTGCTATACCAGCCTCCGGGATAGATCCCGCCCATATCGACGGTATGGCCGCGGAACGCTGCCCACCCCTGGATTGCGCCGTTGTGGAATGTCGGACAGAGGGCGACAAGGTCCGGGCAGTGCGTCCCCCCACCGTTGTAGGGGTCGTTGCATAGAATGATGTCCCCTTCTTTTAGGTTGTCGCGCCCTATTGTGGCGTACGTCGATTCGACGGCATAGCCCAGATTGGCTAGAAAGATCGGCAGTCCCGGTGTCTCTGCAATCAGGTTGGCATCGGCGTCCAAGATACCGCAACTGAAGTCGACCACTTCGTAGAGGATCGGACTGTAGGCAGCTCTTTCCACCGTTCTTCGAATATCGCGACTGGCTGCAATCAGGCGATTGCGGATCACTTCGAGTGTAATCGGATCTGACTTCATCGGCCCTCCTTGTCCAGCGAAATGATGAGGTTGCCGTACTGGTCTACGGTGCAGTGTTGGTTCTCTTCTACGACGGTGGTCGCGGTCCTCTCTTCGATGATCGCGGGTCCCAGAAGCGTGTTGTTCGCCAGAAGACGGTCACGCTGATAGATCGCGAACGTTTTGTAGTTGCCGCCTCCCACGTACACCCTGCGTTCTCCGAGCCTGGCCTCGGGAGGCGGTGTCTCTTCTCCACCAGCGATCGTCTCCAAAATCGGTTTGGTGACTTTTCCGATGCCGATGACTTTGAGAGAGACAATCTCCTTTTTTTCTTCCGGGGCGTTGTGTCCGTATATACGCAGATGGCGATCGTCGAAACGCTCGCCTAGAACCGGTTTGTCCTCTTCGCGTAGTGTGGGCGGGGCGGAAACGCTCAGGGTATGCTCTTGCCCGGCATATCGTAGATCCAGTTCATAGGAGATCACGATGTTTGAGTCCGGGATGTTCTCGCGAGCAAAGAGTTCCTTGACCCGTTCCTCCAACGTTCTGAACACACCGTTTATTTCGTCCACTCCTGCAGTGTTCACAGGGGTGATGTAGGTCTGGCCGAAGTCGTGACGCAAATCGGCCATCAGCATTCCCCAAGCGGAGAACACTCCGGGAGAGGGGGGGACAATCACCGTTGGAATATGCATCTCTCTGGCAATCGCCGCTGCGTGAATCGGGCCCGCTCCACCGAACGCGACCATGATAAATTCCCTGGGATCGTAGCCCTGCTTGACGGTCATCGATTGCAGCAGCCCGGACATGTTGGTGTTGACGATCTTTATGATTCCCAGTGCCGCTTCGTCCACACTGAGTTCGAAGTGGTCGGCCACCTTCTGAATGGCTTTTTGGCCAAGGTCGGGAGAGACCTCCATGTCACCACCGAGGAAGTAGTCCGAGTTGAGAATTCCCAACTGCAGATTCGCATCGGTAACTGTCGGTTCCACGCCTCCCCGCATGTAGCACGCCGGCCCGGGGTCCGCCCCGGCACTTTTGGGGCCGACGTGCATTGCGCCGGCCTCATCGATCCAGGCGATGCTTCCACCGCCAGCGCCGATCTCTCGGAGATCCACAACCGGCAACAGAATCGGCCGGCCTTCAACCACGTATTGATCCGCGGTTTCCGGCAACCCTCCCGAGATGATGGACGTTTTGGCTGTGGTTCCGCCCATGTCGTAGGTGATGACGTTCTCGTAGCCGATAACGCTGGCCAATTGTGCGGCGCCGATCGCACCTCCCGCCGGGCCCGACTCCACCATCGCAATCGGCATCTCCCGTGCCACGGAAGATGCCATGACCCCGCCGTTTGACTGCATGACCTGGAGAATGCTATTGAACTGGCGTTCGGTGAGTTCCTTTTCCAGACTGCTGAGGTACTTCTTCACGACGGGCATCACGTAGGCATTCTGCGTGGTTGTGCTCGTTCGCTCGTATTCGTAGTAGCGTCTGGTAATGAGGTGCGACAGAGACACCGTAGCTGCGGGATAGTGCTCTTCCAGGAATGTGCCGATGGCTTCTTCATGTTCGGGATTGGCGTACGCGTTGAGCAGGCATACCGCAATGGCCTCGATCTTATTTTCTTGTAGAAGCTCGACGAACTCCGATAGCTCTTCCTTGGCAAGAGGGATCAGAACGTCGCCGTCCGGTCCAATCCGTTCGTTGACTTCGAGGCGGAGATGGCGTGGGACAAGGGGAGTCGGTTTTTTGTATAGCGCATCGTACATCTCGGTGCGATTGCAGCGTCCGATTTCCAACACGTCGCGAAATCCTGTCGTGGTTATCAGAGCGGTCTTTGCGCCTTTTCCTTCGATTAACGCGTTGATGACGACAGTCGTTCCGTGTGCCAGAAACGCGACGTCACTGAGCGGGATATTGAACTTCTCTATGCCTTGCAGCGTACCGATCGCTGGGTTATTCGGTGTGGAGGACACCTTGCTGACCGTGATCCTACCCGTGGTTTCATCGAGCAGCACGCCATCAGTGAAGGTCCCGCCCACATCTGTACAGAGTCTATACATCATCGCCTCCGAGCATTCTCCAATGCTTGTTCCTGGGATTCGATAGCCGTTTCCTTTGCCGTTTGGCCCCTTTTGCTTTCGCGCCTGATGCTGGCCTGGAATATGGGATGATTGCTGGTTTGAGCCCAGAGCACCTTGGCTCCTTCTTTATCGCTTGTTCCACACGTGTGAGGGGTTGTTGTCACCAGGTGATAGCTGTCATCTGGACCGATGGTATAGGATTCCTTGCCGATCGTGAGCTTGACGCGGCCCTCCAAAACGTATCCGAATTCTTCTCCTTCGTGGGAACCGGGCGGTCTGTGGCAACCGGCGGGCATTTCACCGATGAAGACCTCGAACTGCCGCTCGGGAAAGTTTCCACTCAGAAACCGATATTTGACCGACGCATCCAACAGGTTAACGTGAGGATGGTTTTCCCCGTCACGATTTTGCTCCAGTTTGATCAGTGAAAAGCCAAGACCCTCGGTAGCCGCTTTCTCTTCGCTAAGGAGGCTGAGGGATTGTGCAAATTTCGCCGTTTGTACCCACAGGACTTTTGCGCTGCCTTCAGCCTTCGTTTGACAGCCATGGGCAGTGCTCGCCGCGATGTGGTAGCTGTCGCCGGGTCCGAGAGAGTACGTCTCCTCGTCGATTGTCAGTTCGATCATCCCTTCCAGGATGTAACCGAACTCTTCTCCCTCGTGTGAAGTGGGAGGATTTTCATAGCCGGGGGACATCTCGCCGATGAGTACCTCAAACTGTCGGACTGGGAAGCCTCCGCTCAGAAAGCGGTATTTGATCGATGTGTCCGACAGGTTGATGCAGGATTGATTGTCTCCTTTGGTGATCTCGGAAGGCCTAGGATCTGCCAGAAACGCCATTCCCGGGCCGTCGGAAAGCACGAGCAAGTCAGGCAGGGAAACGTCCAATGCTTGGCAGATGGCCCGCAGCGAGGGGATTGAAAACGACGACAGTCCTCGTTCAATCTGTGAGAGAAAGCTTACCGAGAGCTTACATTGCCTTGAAAGGTCCTTCAGGGTCAGGCCTTTCCGTTGACGCAGGGCTCGGATTCGGCTGCCAAGCTCGGGGAACCTTTCACTCGCCATTTTACCAACATAGCGAAAGAGGTGAAATAAGTCAAGTATTTCTGAAACTCGCTTCACTCTGGGTGAATCAGGCAAGCACATACGGTGTAATTTTTGTGGACAACGTGTGTTTAAGCACGTTTGCTGCAGTTACACCAATAGGCATTCGCGCACGCGGATGCGCAACGAGGCGGAGGAGTATCGACAGTAGCTCCTTTCCTCCAACGGAGAATCATGGCTGATTGACGGCAGCGGGGTGTCTTGCATAAGCTGCTGAACCTTTTGCCGAAGGGTTGCGACAGCATCGGCGGTGGCTTTCACAGGGATTGAACTGGCGAAGACAAGCTGCAGGTGCGTTTGACGGTACACGACTACCACGCGCGGGTCGGCCTGCTGTAGACTCGCCATTGCACCCGCAAACGTGGAGGAGCTTCGTTGCAATACGGATCCTGTGGCATCCGAGTGCACATGAAGGGCAAATGCAGGTGGGTATGTACCGATTGGCGGGAGTAAAGAACCCCTCTAGCAAGTAGAGCGGCATTAAAAGGCAAGAAACTAGATGTATAAACGTAGTTGGTCCTTATGCTGCAGTTCTATGTTTCACTGTGTTTTACCATCGATAACGTCGCACACAAGGTGCGACGCTACATCCGTCTTTTCGTAACGTCGGAGCTTGTCTCCGACGTTGAGGGGTTATCCTTGTGAGAGCACATGTGGCCAGTACAGTAAGAACAATAAGCTGATTCACCTCCGGCGAATCTCCGGTTTCCTCCCTCCGGCAAGCTGGTGGGTATCCAACGGAGGGGATTTATGAACCATAGGGCCTGTTATTGCAAATCTTGAGTAAATGGGGGATGCCAGTGAATCTGTGATTATGGAGGGTGTCTTACTGGTAGATTGCGAGTAGGAAAGAGATGACGATACCCAAAGATCTGATGTACCGTAAGTTTTGCCTGTACGGGTTTCTGAAGAATCTTCGCTTCTTCGATCCGTTCCTGATCCTCTTCTTCCGCGAGGTGGGCCTGTCGTTTCTGGAGATTGGGGCGCTCTTCTCGATCCGCGAGATCTGCACGAACCTACTTGAAATCCCGACCGGAGTGGTGGCAGATGCCTACGGAAGGAGAAAGGCGATGCTTGCCTCTTTTGGCTCGTATCTTCTCTCGTTTGCTCTGTTCTATCTGTTCCCGCGTTTCTCGATCTTTGTTGTGGCAATGGTTCTGTTCGCATTTGGCGAGACATTCCGGTCGGGAACGCACAAGGCGATGATCCTCGAATACCTGCGTAACAAGGAAATCTCCCACCTGAAGGTTCACTATTATGGGCATACACGTGCTGCCTCCCAGTTTGGTTCAGCAGTTGGTGCGCTTCTTGCGGCGGGTCTCGTCTTCTATGTAGGCAGCTACCGCGTTGTTTTCCTCGCTTCCCTCCTTCCGTATGTCCTGGCGTTTTTTCTGCTGGCGTCTTATCCGAAGTTGTTGGACGGTGAGATCACAGCAGTCCAAGGTGGCTGGAAGCGGAGATTGACAAGACGCTTGATCTTAACCGTTGGGAATTTCCTTCACACGCTCCGAGAGCCGCGGCTGTTGCGAGCTCTGTTCAACAGCGGAGGTTTCGATGCGGTGTTTAGGTCAGCCAAGGGCTATCTCCAGCCGATCATGCAGTCCCAGGTTCTGGCCCTGCCGATCCTTCTCTCGTTTGACGGTGAAAAACGCGTGGCGGTTGTTGTCGGGGCTCTTTACTTTCTCATCTTTGTGGCAACGAGTTTCGCTGCCAGGAACGCCGGTCGTGTACAACGGTGCGTAGGCTCCTTTGCTTTCACTGTGAATATCACATATCTTGTGGGCGCAGCTCTTCTCGTTGCCGCAGGCGTGGCTACGTGGATTGGGATCTACACCCTCGCTATTGCAGCGTTTTTGGGGCTTTATCTGTTGCAGAACGTTCGTCGGCCGATGATCGTCGGCTGCCTATCAGACATCATCTCCCATCGAACGATGGCGACGGGCCTCTCGGTGGAGGCGCAGCTTCGCACCTTATTGATGGCCGTGCTGGCGCCACTGATCGGTTTTCTTGCCGACCGGTGGGGGATTGGGGCGGCTCTGATGACCGTTGCCCTCGCCTCTGCGGTCATTTTCCCAGTTCTCCGGGTGCGCGGCGGGAGGTCCAAACCGGAGGAAGTCACTCGTCGAGATGGGGGCGGTCGTTGAAACTCTGAGTTGGTATTCGTGTAGATAGGGACGTAGAATCGCTTGCAAGGAGGAGATGGTGAAGCGTTTCATTCCGCTCATCGCCTTGTCGATCGGTCTCTTTGTGACCGGGGTAGTCCACGCCGAATCAGACCTCATCGTCATTGATATTGCCCTTCAGCCCGAGAGTCCAGTTGCTGGCGAGACCGTAACGATTGCGGCAACGATAAGAAATGGTGGGGTTCACGACGTTGATGGAGCGTTTCATGTTCGATTTGCCGTGGATAGCATGCAGGTCGAGACCCCAATGGTCCCCTTTGGTCTTGATGCAGGACACTCCGAAACCGTTTCAGCAACGTGGCGTGCTGAGGAGGGTACTCACACGATCGTTGTGGAGGTCGATCAACCGTTTGACAACATCGATGAAGCGGACGAGACGAACAACGCCCTTGTTGCCACGCTAGTGATTCCGATGAGTCCTACTCTGACAACCGGGCATTCTGCCCTCAAGGTGGCCGTCGCTCGATTTGATGACCGAAGCAGTTCCGGATTCATCAACGTCAGTGAAGGCATAGCCGATGCGTTAGTGGAGAGATTGGCAAACAGAGGTGTGCGGGTTTTGGAGCGGAGTGAACTCGAAGCAGTCATGCAGGAACGCAGCCTTAATCCTTTTGTGACCCACGATCTTGCCTCTGCCGGACAGAGCCTTGGTGCTGACCTGCTGATCGTTGGCTCCGTCGATAGAGTAGCTATGCAGCAGTCCTCGTTGAGTCTCGGCCTATTGAGTGTTAGTAACGCCTCGGTAGAAATGGGCATTTCGGCTCAATTGGTGAATGTGCACACAACGGAGATCGAAAAGGTCGTCTCAGCCGAAGGTAAAGAGGAAGGTACAACGGGGTTCTCGATCGGTAAGCAAGAGGTTATCGCCCGTTCACCGCTGGGTGCGGACGAGGTATGCTTGGGCGGATTGCGGACGACAATGCGCCGCTACTCCATTGGTGAGACCGTCCACATAGGATACCGAAATCCGGGCAAAGCATCTTGGTTCACCGTTGAGGTTAATACGATGGTGGGGCAGTTCATCAAGTGGCTCGATTGGCAGTATGTTGCCGCTGGTGATTGTGGAAAATGGCTGTGGGACCAACGCGACATGTGGAATACGCAGATGAGCCCCGGGATGTATATCGCCAAGCTGTGGGACGGAGTTGCCTACATCGCTACGGTCAGTTTTCAGATTAAGCTGGGAAGTGGACTGACGCTCCCTCCACTTGAAGAGATCACAGTGGGAACGTCTCAGTTTGCTGATACGATCGTCGGAAAAGCCACCGATGGCGTGCTCGATCAACTCGTCTCTGAACTGCTTCGAGGGGTAGAAGAGGTTGCCCCGCGGATAGCGACTGCGAGGGGGGCGCCGTCTCGTGAAGAATTCCTCCCGGGGCCAATGGAAGGTCAGATAGCGCGACTCTTTCCTGACGGACGCGTCGTGATCAACCTGGGCGCCTCTTCAGGAGTGAGCAAAGGAGATTTTTTCCAGACGCTCGACACGGAAGATCTTGTCATCGATCCTACAACCGGAGTGATTCTCGCATACGACATTGTCGAAGTGAAAGGTGAGATTGTCATCGTTGAAGTGCGTGATCGAGTCGCCTACGGTGTGAAAACGACCGATTTTGTGCCGCTTGTCGGTGATGTGGTCCGCTTGGTGTCCTCCTAGGCGTTTTGTGGTCCTGTCGGTATCGGGTAGACTTGTTTGGCGATGTTTGTTAGAGAGCCTCCTATCGGGAATCCATCCGCTGACGGGGATGCTGTAGTTGGTGGATAGTTCTCTTGTAGGGGATACTGAGATTTGCTGCTTCAACCTTCGATTCTCCTGGCCCTTTGCTGAGTATGGCCGTCCGGGAAGACACCCAGGTGAGAGAGATCTTCCGTTGGCAACGGGGCCGTTTTCCGCTTGTGAGGAGGGCTGGTTACATTGATGAGGCCGTTGTTCGGAACAGACGGCGTAAGAGGAAAGGCGAATCAGGAACTATCTCCCGAGCTGGCCCTGTCTCTTGCTCGGGCCATCTCGCGTACCCTTGTCTCCCAAGGAGGTCGAATCATCATCGGAAGGGATACACGGGTGAGCGGTCCAATGCTTGAAGGGGCACTGGCTTCCGGGTTTGCTGCTTGTGGATGTGATGTCCTTCTAGCGGGGGTGATTCCCACCCCAGCGATCTCCTTTCTCATCAAGGATGAGCGCGCCGATTTGGGGGCGGTGGTCTCCGCATCGCACAATCCTCCTGAGGACAACGGGATCAAATTCTTCGATCGGCGGGGCATGAAGCTCTCCGTGGCGGATGAATCAGCGGTCGAGGAGGCTCTTTCTGCCCCTCCTCGTTTCACAGGGGCAGTAGGAAGGATCGTTTCATCGGAGGCGGCGGCAACCCGGTACGCGGCCTTTCTGACCGGAGCGATTGAGATAGAGGAGGTCGACCTTGTCGGGTGTACGATCGTGGTTGATTGTGCGTACGGCGCCACCGGAGCCATCGCTCCGCGTGTGTTGCGCCATTTTAACGCTACTGTGATCGAGCTTCACACGTCGCCGGACGGCGAACGGATCAATCAGAGCTGCGGCTCCACGCATCTCACCCCACTTCGCGAAGCGGTGTTGAAACAGAGGGCAGACTTAGGAGTTGCCTTTGATGGCGACGGCGACCGGGTCCTGTTTGTCTCTTCCTCCGGGGAGACGATCGACGGTGATCGAATGATGGGGATTGCAGCACTCCACATGAAACGGAAAGGGACCCTTGTTCCGCCCCTCGTTGTGGCGACGGTGATGAGCAATCTCGGTCTCGAACACGTATTGAAGCGGGAAGCGATCGAGATGGTGCGCACCCCTGTTGGCGACCGAAACGTAGCCCAAGCCATGATCGCCCACCGGGCGAAGATCGGGGGAGAGCAGTCCGGCCACATCATTCTCTCTGATCACAGCTCTACCGGCGATGGAATTCTGACCACCGTAAAATTGTTGGAAATCGCTCACGAGCGTGGGGTTGATCTGCTCAGTCTGGCAAAGGAGATTCCACTCTACCCGCAGGTCCTACGCAACGTCAGCGCAGAAAACCCAGCAGTGCTTCTGGAGAGTATCCCCATCACGGAGGCCATCGAAGAGCAACGGTCTCGTCTGGGAGAGCGGGGACGGCTCGTTGTCCGACCGTCCGGAACTCAGCCGTTGGTGCGAGTGATGGTCGAGGGAAGCGATCAATCCCTGTGCGAGCAATGCTGTGCCAGGATCGTGAAAGCGGTCGAGGATCATCGGTAGCACGGACTTCGCAGCGGAGTAAGCGGAAAAGGGACTACCCCAACAAGGCAAAGCGAGTCCGAGCTTCTTCACACGTGCACAGTACGCTGAGCACTCTTGAGCCGCGTGCTTTAGTCGTCTGGCTCGTCGAACGGATACGTCAACACCGGTTGACGCGCAGCACGGGTTTGATCGAGGCGGAAGACAGCCGTGTGCTGCGGGGCATCGTGCAGCAGTTGGGGGTTCTCCTTTGCTTCAGCAGCGATCTGCTCCATTGCCTCAATGAAGCGATCCAGGGTCTGCTTCCCCTCGCATTCGGTCGGCTCA
>Ga0272442_10012729_pt1 | contig 10131 bp, 16 predicted proteins | sample SSMForm2O_FD_200262 | JGI IMG/M metagenome (GOLD analysis project Ga0272442, IMG submission 200262) | Marine sediment archaeal communities from Little Sippewissett salt marsh, Falmouth, MA, United States - SSM-Form-2O | ecosystem: Environmental > Aquatic > Marine > Wetlands > Sediment ... | reverse complement strand
CGCCGGTGATGACGACGCGACGGTGCGGGTCCGGCTGGACCAGTAAGGGCAGGCTCAGGGCAAGGAGGCCCGTGCGATGGGTGACCTTCTCAGGCAGGGATGCCAATGGCTGGCGCAGATGCGCGGGGCGCACTGCGCCAGCCAGGTCACCTATCGCCGTGGCCAGACGGAATTGGCCCTGAGCGCCACGTTCGGCCGGCCGGACCGCGAGGTCGAGGACCAGTTCGGCGTTCGTGTCGGGGCGACGATGACGGACTTCCTGATAGCGGCGTCCGACTTCGCCCCCACCTTCGACGAGCCCGAGCCCGGCGACCGAATCGTGGCCGACGGGACTGTGTACGAGGTGCTCGACCTGGCGGGCCAGGGCCACTGGCGGTGGAGCGACCCGCACCGGACCACCCTCCGCATCCACACGAAGCAGATCGCGACGGAGTGACGGCCATGTGCCCGAGTGACCAGTACGAGAACGTGTGCAAGGGCGAGTTCGCTGAGATCCACGCGAAGCTCGACCGGCTGGATGAGGCGATCCGAGGCAACGGCAAGCCCGGCATCCAGCGGCGCCTGGACCGGATCGAGGCCGCCGAGGCCGTCCGCAGGCGTGTCGTGTGGCTGGTGGTGGGCGCCCTCGTGACCCTCGTCGTCATGGCGATCCGGCAGGCGATCCTGGGAGGCTGAGAACGTGGCGCTGGTGATCGACATCGCGGATGCGGTAGCGGCGGAGCTTGATGGCGGGAGCTTCTCCGAGGAGTTCGCCCCCGAGCGGCGGGTACTGCCGGACTTCGAACTGGCGGACCTGGCCGGGCTGAAGGTCACCGTCGTCCCCAAGGGCGTCGAGGTCGCCGGCGCCTCCCGCAGCCTGTCCCAGCACGACGTCCAGATCGACGTAGGTGTGCAGAAGAAGCTCGGAAGCGACCTCGATACGGAAGTCGCATCCCTGTGCGGCCTGGTCGAGGAGATCGCGGCTTTCCTGAAGGGCCATCGCCTGGCCGATGTGCCCGGAGCGGCCTGGGTCCGCACGGCCAACGAGCCCGTCTACTCGCCCGAGCATCTGGCCGAGAAGCGGCTGTTCACGTCGGTGCTGACGGTCACGTACCGGGCCATGAAGTAGCGGGAGGACTGGAAACATGCACAACTTCGTCATGCGCAAGATCACGGTCACGGCCGACTACCAGCCGCTGGTGTCGGGCAGCCTCGTCGCGTCCGTGACGATCTCCACGCCGCCGACGAACAGCGCCAACGTCCTGTTCAAGGGCGACGACGGCAGCGACGTGGCGTTCGTCCCAGGCGAGTGGCACGAGTTCCGGTCCATCGAGCTGGCCAGCGTCCAGGTTAAGGGCACGCCCGGCGACGTGGTTACCGTGGTCGGAGGGACGTGGTAATGGGCTACTGGGGCATCGCAACCGGCGTGATCGGCTCGGCCGAGCTGGCGGACGGCAGCATCGTCGCCATCGACCTGGCGGACGGTGCCGTCACGACGTGCAAGCTGGCCAACGACGCGGTCACCGACATGAAGCTCGCGCCGGAGGCCGTCCAGACGGTGCACATTGCCGACAACGCAATTGTCGCGGCGCACATCGGCGAGGGCCAGATCTTCGGCGCCCACATCAGCGACGGCCAGGTCGGCGAGGCGAAGATCGCCAACTACAGCGTCACCCGCTACAAGATCGCCAACGGCGCGATCCGCAGCGAGCACGTCGCCAGCGTCCAGTGGAACTGGCCGTCGGGCATCTGGGTCAAGCACACCGGCGGCCTGCTCTGTATCGACGGCAGTGCCCAGATCTGCGTGAACAGCGGGACGCTGTACGTGTCGAGCTGCGGCAGCACGTATCTGAACGGGTACAACTACCTGTACGGCCACAACTACCTCTGCGGGGCCGAGTTCGCCTACGGGTACTCCGTGCAGTTCTACACGGCCCCATGCTTCAACTGCGGCTTCGACGCCTACGGCCGGGCGTACTTCGGCGGCTCCATGATCTTGCCGTCCTACGGCAACATGTGCGACGGCAACGGCCAACTCCGCTGGTGCTCCAGCACCTCCAAGGTCCAGGTCTACTGCAACGGCACGTGGTACGCGCTGCACTGAGAAAGGCACCCATGGACGACCAGCCAGACAACACGGCCGCGCCGGAAAAGGACACCTCCGGCCCTGCCACGCCCCCCCCGCCGGAGGGCACGTACCGCCTCGACCTGACGATCAACCCCAGGAAGACGCGCGTGATCGTCCTGACGTGGCCGGACCACGCGATCACCTGGGAGGCGGCGGCGTGGCTCTACAACATCTTCCCGCCGGAGAACGTGCTCGCGCTGTGCGCCACGGACCTGACGGCCGCTCGGAACCTCTCGGTCCGCGAGCTGGTGCTCAAGGCGCCCCCGGAGATCACGGACTTCGTCCTGATGGACCGCGACATGCGCCCCGGCGCTGCGGCCATGCCCTTCCTCGCGGCCGAGGGAGACGTGGTGGGCTGCGAGTACCCGGTTCCTCACATGGAGACGTGGGCCGATCCGTCGGCCATCCACATGGGGCTGGTTCGGGTCAATCGCCACGTCTTCGAGCAGATCGACCCGCCGTGGTTCGCGTTCGGCCACAGCCCGGATGGCACGGCTGTGTCGCACTGCGAGTGCGCGTACTTCCAGCAGAAGGTCAAGCAGGCCGGCTTCAAGGTCGTCCGCGCCGGCTGGTGCGGCCACGACCGGAAGCGGTAGGAGACAGACGAGATGGCCAGACAGACCGTGATCGAAGTGATCGACACGCCGCTGGGGAAGCGGCTCCGGATTCAGGAGACCAACGTTCACCAACGCGAGGTCGACGCGCCGGCCGTCGAGCACATCCTGGCGAACATGGATCGGCGGATCGCCGCCCAGCAGGCGGAGCTGACCGCGCTCCAGGCGGAGCGTGACGACCTGGCCGACAAGCTCGCCCAGCTTCAGGCGGCGGAGGCGCCCGCTGAACCGCTGGAGCCCGGCAACTGACCCGTTGGGGGCAAGCACACAACCCACCAGGCAGGGAGGCCTGAGAGATGAGCGACAACTTCAAGCTCGGGATGGACTGCAAGCTGTACTACAAGACCACGCCGCTGACGGGCCCGCCCGACGGCACCGGCTGGACGGAGCTCGACAACGCCAAGGACGTGAACCTCCAGCAGGAGAACGGCGAAGCCGACATCACGACGCGCGCCAACGGCGGCTGGCGGGCCACGGCCGCGACGCTGAAGGAGGCGACGGTCGAGTTCGAGATGCTCTGGAAGCCCTCGGACGCTGCCTTCACCGCGCTCCTGAACGCCTGGCTGAACGCCGCCGAGATCGCCATCGCGGCCCTCGACGGCGCGATCGACGAGGCGGGCAACCAGGGGCTGGTGAGCAACTGCACGGTGACGAGCTTCACGCGGAACGAGCCGCTCGAGGAGGCGGTCACCGTCAGCGTGACGCTCAAGCCGTCCAGCTACACGACGTGGTACACGGTGCCCGGGAGCTAAGCCATGAGGACATTCAAGGACAACGCCGGCCGGACGTGGACCGTGACGCTAAACGTCTGGGCCGTCAAGAAGGTCCGCGACCTGCTGGGCGTGGACCTGCTGGACCTCGGCGGCGATGCCAAGGACGACAACGGCCTGCTGTACCGCCTGATCGCCGATCCCGTCCTGCTGGTGGACGTGCTCTACGTCGTCTGCAAGGAGCAGGCCGACGGGGCGAACGTCACCGACGAGCAGTTCGGCCGGGCGATGGCCGGCGATGCGATCGACGGCGCGACGAAGGCCTTCCTGGAAGAGCTGGCGGATTTTACCCCGAGCCCGCGCGACCGGGCGCGGGCCAGGAAGGTGATCGACGCGACGTGGAAGCTGATCGACAGGGCCCAGGACGTTCTGGACGCCAGGGCGGACGGGGAGCTGGAGCGCGCCGCGGAGGCCGCACTGTCCGCCCTGAGCGGGGCCGGAGGGCCGGCCCCTGGCAGCTCGTCTGGGAGCTCGCCGGCTTCGTCGGAACCGATCCAGGCCCCCTGACCATCCGCGAGCTGCTGTGGATGGCCGAGGGCCGCAACCGGCGGCTCTGGGATCACTCGGCCACAATCGCGGCTGCGGCGCTGAGCGCGTTTCGGGCCAAGATGATCGACCCCGCAAAGCTCCACCCGTACGAGCGCGGCGGGAGGAAGGCGAAGGGCATCCCGCTGACGGCGGGCAACATCGGAATCCTCAAGACGGTCTTCGTGGACGGCCCTGCCAGGAAGGCGGGGCGCAGCGAGAAGGAGCTCGGATCATGAGATGCATCGCATGGGTCGTGCTGGTGCTGCTGGTGCTGACGGTCGTCGGCTGTCAGTGGGCGAAATTCAGCGAGGCGTGGAATGGCCCGCAGGCGGGCGTGAGCAAGGCCGCGCCGGCGACGGACGGACGGTTTCGCTACCTCCCCGTCGGGACAGGTCGGTGGGTGGACGCCGACGGCAAGGAGCACACTCAGACGGTGTACGCGCGTGTCGGGCCCGAGGGGGTGCGCGGGCCGGTGGGCGTGCGCGGACCCGTCGGTGAAAGAGGTCCGGCCCCCGCGAAGGACGGCAAAGTGAACGTCACGCCGGCCCGACACGCTGTCACCTACGAGGCCGACGGCGGGACGTACCGACGGGAGACCACCGTGATCGCCCCGCCTTGGGGCAGCGACCCGGCCAAGACGGTCTCGGCCATCAAGCCCTTCCAGGCCGACGGCATCAAGCTGCCGGATTTCCGAAGCGATGGCGTGGAGGTCGAGGGGGGTGGCGGCTCGTTCAGTGGCGGCGGGATGGAGAGCATCCAGGACGTCGTTCGCCGCGGGCCGGTGCTTCTGTGCATGATCGGCGGGCTTGCGCTGCTGGCGGGGATCGTCGTGGCGATCTGGGCCGGGCGCGTGATGCTCGGCCTGGCCGTGGCCGCCGGGGGCGCCGTGCTGATCGCCGCCGGCGTGCTGTTCGAGGTCTACCCGTGGGTGCTCCTGATCGCCCTGGCGGCCGTGCTGGGCATCGGCGTCTGGTGGCTGATCGATGCGAAGTTCGCCGGCAAGGCGAAGGCCGCCCTCACGGCAATCGTGCGCGGCGTGGAGGCCGCGCCCGCCGACGCCCAGTCGGCCGTGAAGGACTCCATCGCCAGCGCCGCAACCGCGACCGGCCAGTACCCCGCGGTCAAGGACACGATCACGAAGACCAAGGCGAAGGCCGGCGTGGGATGATCCGGCCGTGTTGCGGATGAAGACCGTCAGCGTGGAGATGTTCTTCGATCGGAAGGCGGTTCTCCGCGCCGCCGACCGGGCCAACCGGAAGAACCTGTCGAAGGCGGGCGCCTTCATCCGCACCACGGCGCGCCACAGCATCCGCAAGCGCAAGGGCGCATCGCCGCCGGGCTCGCCGCCCAGTTCGCACACGGGCCTGCTGAAGCGGTTCATCTTCTTCGGCTACGACGCCGTGCGGAAAACGGTCGTGGTCGGGCCGATGCGCCTGAACCAGAAGGTGGGCGACGCGCCGGCGGCCCTGGAGTACGGCGGGACGTCCGTCGTCGTCACGGGCACGCGCCGGCGGCGCCGGAAGCGCCGCGTGCGGATCGCAGCCAGGGCGTACATGGGCCCGGCGCTGGCCAAGGAAGCGCCGAAGTTCCCGAAGCTCTGGACGAACTCAGTGAGGTGATCCATGACACAGACGCTGACTGAAGCCGACCGCGAGGGGGCGCCCAAGCCCGCGCGGTTCACGACCACCACGTTCCGCATCTACCGCGCCCGCGACGGTTGGCGGTGGCGCGCCATCCGGGCGAACGGTCGGATCATGGCCGACAGCGGGGAGGCGTACTCCCGCAAGGCGGGCGCCCGGCGCGCCGTCTGGCGGTTCATCGCCGCGATCGACCGCGAGAACATCCGCGTCGAGTACGAGGGATGATCCGTGGCCAACACGACGGGCATCAAGGCCGGCCGGGCCTACGTGGAACTCGGCGTGGGCGACAAGCTCACAGCCGGGCTCAAGCGCGCGCAGGCCCGGCTGAAGGCCTTCGGTGAGGGCGTCACACGCTGGGGCACGCGCATCTTCGCCGTGGGCAGCGCCTTCGCCGCCCCGGCCGTCATCGCGGCGAAGTCGTTCGCCTCGATGGGTGACCAGGTTGCCAAGATGGCGAAGCGCACCGGGCTGTCCGTCGAGACGCTGTCGGAACTGCGCTTCGTCGCCAGCCAGACCGGGACCGAGTTCGAGTCCCTGGAAATGGCCTTTCGCAAGATGCAGCGGTCCATCTACGACGCTGGCCGCGGCCTGTCCACGCAGACCGATGCGCTGGCTGACCTGGGGCTGCGGTTCCAGGACCTCGACGGCCTGTCGCCCGAGCAGCAGTTCAAGCTGCTGGCCGAGGCGATCTCGCGGATCGAGGACCCTACCCGCCGGGCCGGCATCGCGATGACCCTCTTCGGCCGGACGGGCACGAACCTGCTGCCGATGTTCGCACACGGCGCGGCAGGCATCGAGAAGCTCCAGGCCGAGGCTCGGCGGCTGGGGCTGACCATGAGCAGCAAGGACGCCAAGGCGGCCGAGGATCTCACCGATGCCTTCGACAAGCTCTGGAAGGTCGTCAAGATGGTCGTCTTCCAGGTTGGCGCGGCCCTCGGCCCGGCGCTGACGGAGATCGGCGATCGGATGGCGGCCTGGGCGTCGTCGGCGATCTCCTGGATCAGCCAGAACCGCGGTCTGATCGTCTCGCTGGCCCAACTCGCCGCGGGCGTCGTGGCGGCCGGGGCCGCGCTGGTCGTGGCCGGCAAGGCGGTGACGCTGTTCTCCAGTCTGATCGGCGTGGCCTCGGCGGTCCTCGGGGCGCTGTTGTCGCCCATCGGCCTCGTCATCACGGCTGTCGGGGCGCTCGGGGCTTACCTCCTGACGGCCACGCAGGCCGGCGGGAAGGCCCTCGACTGGCTGGGCGGGAAGTTCGACACGCTGAAGAAGGACGCACTCGCGGCCTATCAGGGCATCGGGGACGCGCTGGCCGCCGGTGACCTGGCCCTGGCGGCAAAGATCCTCTGGCTGACGCTGAAGGTCCAGTGGAAGCGGGGTGTGCACGCCTTGCTCGACGTCTGGCTGACCTTCAAGCACGCCTTCCTCAAGCTCGTGTACGGCACGTGGTACGGGTCGCTGGCGCTCGCGGAACTGGTCTGGCACGGCCTGGAGATCGGGTGGATCGAGACGACGGCCTTCCTGTCGAAGACGTGGACCAGGTTCGTCACGTTCTTCAAGCAGACCTGGGAGAACATGAAGTGGGCGGCCAAGCGGGCGTGGGTCTGGATCAAGTCGGTCTTTGACGACTCGGTGGACACGCAAGCCGAGAACGCCAAGATCGACGAGGCCCGCAACGAGGCATTCCGGCGGATCGCCGACGAGCGGAACCGGGCCATCCACGAGCGGGAGCGGCAGCGCCAGCGGAACCGCGAGGCCGAGGAACGTCGTCACCAGGCCCGGATGCTGGAGATCGGCAAGGCCCACCAGCGCAAGCGCGACGAGATGGCCAACGAGTACCGCGACCGGATGAAGGCCGCGGAGGATGAGCTTGCCCGGGCGCGGGAGGAGTGGAAGGCCGCGCTCGCCGAAGCCGCGAAGAAGCGCAAGGCACGCGAGGCCGAGGGGGCGGGTCCGGGGCACCTCAAGGGCCCGGATGACCTGCTGAACCGAATCCAGGCCACCGCGGGCGGGCTCAGCGACCAGATCAAGACATCGGTCCGCGGCACGTTCAACGCCGCTGCCGGCCTGTTCGGCTTCGGCACCGGCTCTGCCATGGAACGAACTGCGGAGGCCACAGAGAAGACGGAGAAGAACACGCGCGAGATGCGGAAGATCCTCATGGACTTCGGCGGATCGAGGTTCGTGTAGGGAGGTCAGGCAAGGATGCCCATCACCGTCGAGGAGAAGTACCTCAGCCGCCCGACGAAGGACAGCGGCCAGGGCGACGGCACGGAGGAGCTGCTGTCCGTCGAGCTGCACTACGTCGTCAAGGGGACGGACAACGACCTGCTGGCCGCCCAGGCGGTGCGCACGACAGCGCCCGCCACGCACAACGACCTGGAGCGCGGCGAGATCAGCCTCGAGCCCATCGGCCCGACGCAGTGGGAGGCGACGGTCGCGTACCGCCCGCCCGACGAGGAGATGGAGGAGGGCGACTGGTCACACAGCTTCGACACCGGCGGCGGCACACAGCACGTCACGCAGAGCAAAGAGACCGTCAACAAATACGCGCCGACGGGCAAGACGGCGCCGGACTTCAAGGGCGCCGTCGGCGTGACGAAGGACGGTGTGGCCGGCGTGGACATCACCGTGCCCGTCTACCGCTTCTCCGAGACGCACATCATCGCCAACGAGAAGGTCACCAACGCCTACAAGGGGCGGCTCTTCAATCTCACCGGCAAGACGAACAGCGAGGCCTGGAATGGCTTCGCCGCCGGCGAGGCGCTGTTCCTGGGCGCCTCGGGCTCGAAGCGCGGCCGCGGCGACTGGGAGATCACCTTCAACTTCGCCGCCAGCCCCAACAAAACCGGCCTGTCGGTGGGCGACATCACGGGCATCGACAAGAAGGGCTGGGAGTACCTGTGGGTGCTCTACGAGGAGGAGGTTGACGACACAGCCAAGGCTCTGGTGAAACGCCCCAAGGCCGTCTACGTCGAGAAGGTCTACGAGGAGGACGACTTCGCCAAGCTCGATCCGGACTGGAGCGCGTGATGAACCGTGTGCCCAAGGTCAAGCGTGGCGACCGTATCGCCTTCCGGGCCGGCCACTGGAACGCCTTCGCCGACGCGGCGAACGCACACATCGATCGGCAGCTCGCCCAGGGCCCGGGCGCCGGTATCGCCGACCTGCCGACCACGATCCTCGTGCCGGTCAAGATCATCGGGGACCTGACCCAGCGCTACGCCATCCGCCGGATCTGCGACGTGGTGTTCGACCCAGCCGACGACGAAGACGCCTTCCTCCGCGCGCCGTGGTTCTTCGGTGCCAGCAGCCAAACGACGGGCGAGCCCTTCGTCGTGGTCCAGGAGCCGTGCGCCAGCGGCAAGATCGCGCGGGCGGCCGTCATGGGCGTGACGCCCGTCAAGTTCCGGCACCGCCATCAGGACCACCAGTACGTCGAAGCCGAGACCGGCTCGACGTACGCCGTACGGTCGGCGTCGGCCGGCTGGGCGCGAATCCTCTGGAAGGAGGACGAACTCGGCGACGACAAGTGGGCCGTGATCTTGCTGGGCGTGGGGCCCGCCCGGCCAGTGGGGCCCGACCAGTACGAGAGCCTCGTCATCACGGGCACCGGCGACAACGAACGCGAGGTCTGGGACTACCCGCGGTTGCACGGCAACCCGGTGTGAGGCGCCGCCATGGCCTGGTCTGGCTTCCCGGTAACGCAGGACACGGACTGGTCGGCGGCGAGCTTCCTGAAGCAGCTCCCCGACGCGATCTACGAGCGCTGGAAGGCCCTCTGCGGCCGCGACAAGACCAAGACGAGCTGGGACACCGAGAACCCCTACGCCCCCACCTACTTCTACAAGGGCTACGCCAACACGCCGCCGGGCATTGCTGAGGACGGGGAGGCCTGGCTCATCGGCGACAACCCGACCGGCGCGTGGGCCGGCCACGCGAACGAGCGGGCCCACTGGCACGCCGGTGATCCCGGCTACTGGAGCTTCGACAGCAGCACGAGCTACGACTCTGTGTACGAGCTTCAGGACGGGACGCTCATGGGTTGGTCGCGGCTCGACTCCCGCTGGACGTACGCGGGGCACTGGCACCGGATCGTGCTGTCCCACGCCGACGTGAAGGGCGCCGGCATCGAGCCGCCGGAGAGCCCCCAGGTCGGCGACCGCTGGATCGTGCTGGCCGCGAAGGCCGACACCGACTGGGAGGGCCACAGCCACACCATCGCCGAGTGGAACGGCGCCGGCTGGGAGTACCTGGGTCCCGCCCCACACTGCACTGTCGCCTGCCAGGACGGCACGAGCCTGTCCTACAACGCCTACGACATGCAGTGGCAGCCGGTCACGATCAACTCATCGGCCCGGTTCTACCGCTACGGGGACACGGAGATCAGCTTCGGCCGGATGCAGCGCGACCTGGAGCGGATCGCCGCGGAGTTCTGCGACACCGTGACGTACCCGACCGGCTGGGACGGCGCC
>Ga0272442_10012727_pt1 | contig 10131 bp, 3 predicted proteins | sample SSMForm2O_FD_200262 | JGI IMG/M metagenome (GOLD analysis project Ga0272442, IMG submission 200262) | Marine sediment archaeal communities from Little Sippewissett salt marsh, Falmouth, MA, United States - SSM-Form-2O | ecosystem: Environmental > Aquatic > Marine > Wetlands > Sediment ... | reverse complement strand
TATATTGATATTCAAACATTTTATCAAAATATTCGAAAAATCCTGCCGGGTGAGACAATGTTCTTTTCTTACCGGAGTCATCCACTTTTTTCAGTTGCAATTATTTCAGTACAATCAGTCAATTAACCATTAATATATCCTTGTTATGAAAACCTTAACCTCTCTTGTAAATTTATCCGGATTAAAAAAGACCTTCGGATCGAAAAAGACGTTCGGATCGAACGAAAAGACGTTCAGATCGAACGAAAAGACGTTCGGATCGAACGAAAAGACGTTCGGATCGAACGTCTCTACAGTAATTGTCATGTTGATTTTCTTAACTCTGAGCACTGCACCCCATGCCCTGAGCCAACATATCCCGCAGGGATTTAACTACCAGGCACTGGTACGTGATGGTGAAGGCGAGATAATGAGTGAAGTGGGATTACATGTAAGGGTAGACATTGAGACAGACAAGGAACTCATATGGAGGGAGTTACATGATCACCTTATGACCAATCATTTTGGACTTGTATCTATTGTGGTAGGAACAGGAACACGCCAGGACGGAACAGTAGATTTCTTTGATGAGATAGACTGGAACGCTGAACCCTTATACCTGAGAACATGGATTTACCCGGCTGAAGGAGGTGGTTTTATTGATATGGGTACAACACAGATATGGTCGGTGCCATATTCACTGGTGGCAAAAGATGTAGAGGGACCTGTTGAGAAATTGGGCATAGAAGCCACTACAACAGCTCTTGATGAGGCTCTCTTTGAAGTAAAGAACCATACGGGTCAGACAGTATTTGCAGTGTACAACGAAGGAGTAAGGATCTATGTGGATGATGGGGCAAAAGGCCCCAAGGGAGGATTCGCCATAGGTGGATTTGGTACAGAGAAGGCACCATCAATGCCGCTGCTTGTGGTGGATCCCGATTCAATACGGATGTATATAGATAAGTCGGGCAAGACAACAAAAGGTGGTTTTGCAATAGGTGGTTATGGTGCTGACAAGGCAGACATACAGGATTTTCTTTTTATAAGTGACGATAGTGTAAGGGTGTATATAGACAATGAAGATGATGATTTCCCTCCGAAAGGAGTTAAGGGAGGTTTTGCCATCGGTGGTTACGGAACAGCAAAAGGCCCGATACAGAATCTCCTCACAGTCAGCAATGACAGTGTAAGGATCTACCTGGATAAGGAAGGAGAAGATAAAGGTCCCAAGGGAGGCTTTGCCATCGGAGGCTATGGCGCATTAAAAGGAGAAGAAGAAGAGTATCTTCGTGTAACGCGCGACAGTACAAGGGTTTATGTAAATCCGGATCCTCCAATAAAGGGAGTAAAAGGAGGATTTGCCATAGGTGGGTTTGGTACCGAAAAAGGACCGGCAACATCGTTTACTTCACTGGCACCTGAGAACTATTTTATCGGACATGAAGGAGGACAGAATCTCGATGGAGGTACATTTAATTCAACACTGGGATACCAGAGTGGAAAAAACATAACAACAGGCAGCTACAATGCTTTTCTCGGCTATAATGCCGGTTTCAATAATAATACAGGCATCGGTAACCTCTTCCTGGGATACCAGTCGGGATTCTCAACAACAGGAGGTAATTATAATTCGTTTTTAGGCTATATGAGTGGTTTTTCAAATTCTACTGGACTGAATAACACATTTGTGGGATCATTTGCCGGGTATAGTAATAACATTGGTGACTATAATACATTTATCGGAGATTCGGTGGGTTATAATAACACGGAAGGTAGTGAAAACTCTTTCTTAGGTGATAAATCCGGTTTTAAAAATATAGCTGGTTCAAATAATGCCTTTATCGGTAATCTCGCAGGATATAATAACACTTATGGTGATTCATCAATCTTTATTGGTAACAGAAGCGGATATTCCAATACTACAGGCAAAACAAATATATATATTGGTAACCGGGCAGGTTACACTGGCTATGATGCAAAAAGTAATGTATTTATTGGAACTAATGCGGGTTTTACAAATTATACCGGTGATTATAATGTGTTTGTTGGATATGAAAGCGGATACAAGAATACCGGTGGCTATAATGCATTCATAGGATATAAAAGTGGATATAACAATATTAATGGAAGCAGCAATGTTTTTGTTGGAACCAGTAGTGGTTATAAAAACACATCAGGAGGACAGAATGTTATGCTTGGTAATAATTCTGGTTATCATAATCAATCCGGTAATTATAATGTTTTTATAGGATATTATGCAGGGCGCTACAATAATTACGATGTGATATTAGAACCCCCAGAAGGATCATATAATACTTTCCTTGGTTACCGTGCAGGTCATAACAACAGAACAGGACATGAGAATGTATTCCTGGGAACTGATGCAGGTCATGAAAATGTTTCAGGTCATAGTTGTGTTTTTATCGGAAACGAAGCAGGTTATGATAACAATGACGGTTGGGCCAATGTCTTTATCGGGTATGATGCCGGGAAAAATAACGTAACTGGTAACGGTAATGTATTCCTTGGGATGAGTGCAGGTATCCACAATAATAACAACAGCAGTGTTATGATAGGCTGGAATACAGGCGAAAACAATACAACGGGAAGTAATAATGTTTTTATAGGTAATAGTGCCGGTTCTAATATTGGAACTACTTCATCAGGAGCCATGAATGTAATGATTGGAACAGGTGCGGGATATCGTTATACAGGAAGTAGTAATGTTATAGTAGGTTATACTGCCGGTTATAATTCCACTACTGAATCAGGAGCAATGAATGTTCAGTTAGGATATGGGGCTGGCCAGTATTCAGCAGGAAGCAAAAATGTTATGATTGGATATCAGGCAGGAAAATCTTATGATGAATCAGAAAGGTTGTTCATTGAAAACTCGGATGCAGATTCAACAGGAGCACTTATTTTTGGTAATTTTGCTGATGACATTCTTCGGTTGAATGCTACTATTGGTGTAAATATGAATCCCGTTCCAGCCCTTTCCCCTTTAGCTATTGCAGGCCTTCCATATACATCTGCAGGTAGTCCCCTAAGGATATTTAATAATCATATATTTATACAAGCTTCATCGAGAGATACAAAGACAAATATTATTCCACTTTCTGATGATTTTTATAAGATATTGAATGCACAACCAGTATCCTTTACAGACAAAACTACTGGGGAAAACTGTATCGGTTATATCGCAGAAGATTTTAACGATATAGGATTAAATAACTTAGTGGTTTATAGTGAAGGAAAACCTGTTGGTCTTTCTTATGAACTGGTTTCAATATATAACCTGGAGATTATTAAAGAGCAGCAAAAACAAATCGAATCACAGCAGGAACAAATCGAATCCCAACAGGAACAGATTGATGACCTGAAGAAGATGGTTGAGGTACTGATGGATAAATAGGCGCAACGGCACAATGGCACAACGGCACAACGGCAATGTAAAAACTTCCGTGTTCTCTGTGTAATCCGTGGTAAATTAATTCCAGATTTCAGATTTCAGATTCCAGATTAATTTGAGATTGCCAACTGCCAACTGCCTATATCTTTTTATTACACCTTTGTGGGATCCGGCTTTAGCCGGAGGAGGTATTTTATCTGATACCGATCTTCCTATTCTTTCATTCGTCAAAAAACTTGACTGGATTTGTTTTTTATTCTAACTTTGGTCTTAGATTATTAATTTTCAATTAAACATAAGGCTAACTGTCAAAGGCCTTTTTGCAAATTCTTCTTTTACTTTTGGATCAAATACAGGTCTTTGCGCTTCATAGCCGCAAATACTTACCTGTCATGAAACCAAAAAACTTCTACTTTTTACTTTTTACTTTTATCTTTTGTCTTTCTCTTTGCCCTGCGCCCCACGTCCTCAGCCAAATCCCGCAGGGATTTAACTACCAGGCCATAGCCCGTGATGGATCAGGTAACCCGATAACAGATCCTTTTGATGTAAAGATTGCTGTATTGTCGGACGACGATCCGGAAACAGTTCTGTGGGAAGAAATACATACAGGAGTGGATCCCGATGACCAGGGATTGTTCAGTATCGTGGTAGGACAAGGCGTTTATGATTCTGGTCCGGTTACAACTTTCAGTGACATAGACTGGACAGCATTGCCAAAGTATATAAGGACACAGATCTATTATGGTGGAGAATGGAAAAACATGGGTTCAACACAATTATGGTCGGTGCCATATGCAATGGTAGCCGATAGCCTGGGAGGACCTTTAAAGAAGCTCTCTGTAGCAGGTGAGACTATTGATCTAGAAGAGGCTCTGTTTGAGGTGAAGAATAATACCGGACAAACAGTCTTTGCAGTATATAATGAAGGAGTAAGAATCTATGTTGATGACGGGGCAAAAGGACCTAAAGGTGGTTTCGCAATCGGGGGATTTGGTACTGAAAAAGGTACATCAATACCTCTCTTGGTTGTAGATCCCGATTCGATAAGGATGTATATAGATCAGTCAAGTAAGACAACAAAAGGAGGTTTTGCCATAGGAGGCTATGGGGCAGATAAGGCTGATGCACAGAAATTTCTTTTTGTGAGTGATGACAGTGTTAGGGTATATATCGATAATGCGGATACAGATATACCTAAAGGAGTAAAGGGAGGTTTTGCAATAGGTGGTTATGGTGCAGCCAAGAGCAAACCTCAGGACCTATTAACTGTGAGTAATGATAGTGTGAGAATATATATTGACAGGGAAGGTGAGGATAAAGGTCCGAAAGGAGGCTTTGCTATCGGAGGATTTGGGGCAACGAAAAATGGAGACAGTGATTATTTTAATGTATCCACTGATACAAATAAAATCATTGATCCTTCACAAAATAGAATACTGTGGTATCCACAGAAGAATGCTTTCCTGACGGGACGAATCCTGATTGAGGATCCGGATAGTGTTGGGGAAAATTCATTTGCAAGCGGTTATGAATCGAAGGCTATTGGTAAATATTCCCAGGCACTTGGTTACCAGGCTATTGCAAGAAATAACTACTCGACAGCCATTGGCTATCAGGCTATTGCAAACGAAATTAATTCATTCGCTTTAGGACAATGGGCGACTGCAAAGAATGAAGAGAGTTATGCTTTTGGCAGGGGTGCTGTTGCAGAAGGCTTCAGGAGCTTTGCATTCGGAAGTGCCGGTATCGACTCACTGGGTGCATTAACCAGGGCTACCTATGCACAAGGAAACTACTCGTTTGCTATCGGACAAGGATCAGTAGCTGAAGGTTTCGGATCAATTGCCCTGGGACTGGCTGATACAGCAAGAGGTGATTATTCAGTAGGAATGGGATATATAACAACTGCAGGTGGATATGGATCAACAGCCATGGGACGAAATACAATCGCTTCAGGGAAATATTCAACTGCATTAGGACATGAAACAGTTGCTTCAGGTGATTATTCAATTGCAATGGGAAAGGAAACTATTGCCGGCGGAGGCCTTTCAACAGCTATGGGATTATGGTCAGAAGCTATTGGGTCCGGTTCCACCGCTATGGGGCGAGGAAATGTAGCTAGTGGTGCACAATCAACAGCAATGGGCTGGGAAACATTAGCAGATGGTGAATCTTCAACATCTATGGGTAAATGGACGAAAGCATACGGTACAAGTTCCACAGCTATGGGTGATCATTCACAAGCAAGTGGAGAGTCCTCAACGGCTCTTGGGTCCAATACAAAAGCCAGTGGTGATTTCAGTATTGCAATGGGGAGTGGTACTATTTCAAGTGGATGGAGATCATTTGCAGGTGGATATTATTCCCAGGCAAAAGCATCCAGATCTATTGCAATGGGTTATAGGTCAAGGGCAGAGGGAGTTAATGCTACTGCAATCGGTATAAGTACAATATCAAGATCATTATGCTCTTTTGCAATAGGTAGTTATAACGATACTCTCACATCATCAAGTCAATATTTGTGGCAGGAGGAGGATCCATTATTCGTAATTGGAAATGGAACTGAAAATGATAACAGGCATAATGCACTTACTTTATTGAAAAACGGTAATTTAGGAATTGGTACCATCTCTCCTGATTATCTGCTGGATGTGAATGGGAGTGCTACCATTCGGGGTAATTTATATACAGGGACATGTATTGAGATAAATTCTTTAAATAGTGGAAACCGATTTGCATATATAGATTTTCACGGAGATGATAATTATACAGATTATGGTTTGAGATTAATACGATATAATGAGGGTGAAAATTCAGCATCAAGGATCCACCACAGAGGAACAGGAACCTTGCAGATTTATGCCCAGGATGCAGCTCCTATAATATTCTATACATCAGCAGCTGCAAGGATGACTATTGCCAGTAATGGTTATGTTGGTATCGGAACTAGTTCTCCTGATAATAAATTTGTAGTTAATAATGGATCTACTATCGGTAGATACACTACATCAGGTTGGACCCATACGTCAGATATCAGATTAAAGAGCGACATAACTAGTTTTTCAGGAATTCTTCAGGAAGTTCTTAAATTAAAGGGAGTAAGGTTCAGATTTACAAAAGATGTCAATGGTGATTCACAAATTGGATTTATAGCCCAGGATGTCGAAAAGATTTTTCCTGAATTTGTAGTTACTGATAGGGATGGATACAAAAGTGTTGCCTATGGACAGATAAGTGCTGTTATTGTTGAAGCAATCAAAGAGCAGCAGGAAGAAATTGACGAACTAAAACAAATTATCCTCGAGATGCAGGATGCCATTGCTTCGCTGCACTCGGAATAACAATCTTAAGTCATTCAGTTTTGCAGTCGTGCGGTCCTCAGTCGTCCAGGTAAAACAGGTTTAGTCCCCCCTATAGGGGGGATCCGGCTTTAGCCGGAGGGGGGTGCTTCACTTGAATATCACCCCCGATCCGATTACCTCATCATCGTCGTACCATGCAGCAAACTGCCCGGGGGTAATGCCACGCTGCAATTTATTAAATACAATATAGATACCTTCTTTTCGTCTGAATAGCTTTGCCTTCTGCAATGGCTGCCGGTACCTGATCCTTACCAGATAATCGCGGCTCTCACCTTCATTCATTATCAAATCCGGCCGCAACCAGTGTATTTCATCCTTTTTAACCAACAATCCTTTTCTGTATAAACCAGAGTGGGATTGTCCTTCACCCACATATAGAATATTCTTTTCAATATCAATACCTATGACAAACAGGGGCTCTTTATAACCTCCGATATTTATCCCTTTCCTCTGACCTATAGTATAGAAATGAGCTCCCTTATGCCTGCCTATAACCCTCCCGTCAGAAGGTAAATACCTTACAGGTTCAACCATATCAGAAAGCGTTTTATCGGATACATTTCCTTCATTTAAAGCCTCTTCAACTCCTTCAACTCCTTCAACTTCCCTGTCCTCCGAAGCTTTCCTGGCCACCGAAGACTTGTCGTAGGTGGCAGCGAAGGAGGGTTCAACCTTTCTTACAATCTCAATTATATCTCCTTCTTTTGCTTTCAGTTGTTGCTGCAGGAAGGTCGGTAAATCCACCTTCCCGACAAAACATATACCCTGCGAATCTTTACGATGGGCTGTTGGCAGTCCGAGTTTTGAGGCAGTTTTCCTTACCTCGCTTTTTGTCATATTACCAACGGGAAAAAGGGCATAACCAAGCTGATCCTGGCTTACCTGACATAGAAAATAACTCTGGTCCTTGTTCTTGTCCTTTCCGGATAAAAGCCTGTAAATAAGTGTATTATTTAAACTTATTTCATCTTTTATACAGTAGTGCCCGGTTGCTACATTGTCTGCACCGAGCTTCCTTGCTTCCTCTGCAAATGAATCGAATTTTATTTCCCTGTTACATAGTATATCAGGATTGGGAGTACGTCCCTTTTCATATTCGGAAAACATGTAATCGATTACCCTTTCCCTGTATGGTTCACTCAGATCCACAAAATGAAATGGTATATCAAGTTTCTTTGCTACCATCTCGGCAAACATAAGATCATCCTCCCAGTGACAGTCACTCTTGAGCAGTCCGGTAGTATCATGCCAGTTCCTCATGAATAGACCGGCTACATCATAACCCTGTTCCTTCAGAACCCAGGCCGCCACACTGGAATCGACACCTCCGGATAAACCTATGACTACACGTTTTTTCACGGGGCAAAGATAGTAAAAGTTGTCCATGTACTCACCCCCAAACCCCCTCTCTACTTCGTAAAGAGGGGGCTTAAGTTTTTATTTTATAATCAGTATTTTACTATATTATATAACTAATATTCAATAATATACAAGACCAACTATTCCCCCTCCATGCGTCAGCAGGGAGGGGGATAAAGGGGGTGGGTACATGTGATTCAATAGAAGAAAATCTGTATCTTTATCTTATGAGTCAAGGCACCCTTACCATATACAGCGCATCAGCAGGATCGGGGAAGACATTCCGGCTGGCAGGTATTTACCTGTCAAATCTTTTTAAATCAAGATATAACTACCGTAAGATACTGGCTGTGACTTTCACGAATAAGGCCACTGCCGAGATGAAAAACCGTATACTGGATCAGCTTTTTAATCTGGCAACAGGTGGTGAATCAGAATATCTGCAGGATCTTTTAAAGGAAACAGGCAGGAGTGAAGAAAACCTGAGAAAAGAAGCCGGTGAGATCCTCTTTTCAATACTTCACGATTACTCCCGCTTCTCAGTCTGTACTATCGATGCATTCTTTCAAAAGGTTTTACGGGCATTCACCAGGGAAATAAATCTTAACTCGGGATTCAATATTGAACTGGATCACAGTATGATACTCGCAACAGCTGTTGATGAAATGATAGCTTCTTCCGCCGAAGACCCACAGTTAAGGAATTGGCTGAACCAGTATGTCATGGTAAAACTTGAAGAGGAGAAAAGCTGGGACCTCAGGGGTGATATAGTCAGCCTGGCTGAGGAGCTCTTTAAAGAAAAATACAGGATCCTTTCAGATCAGCAGAGAGCCAACCTGGAAAATAAGGATTTCCTGCTCGGTTATATAAAAAAAATACGTCATCTGAGAAGATCATTTGAGGAAAAACTGGCTGACCTTGGTAAAAAATGTGAACAGATATACTCGGAGAAGGGACTTACTGATGACATGTTTTATTATAGGGGTACAGGGATCCCGGGCTATATCAGGTCTCTTGCCAACGGAAAAATAAAAGAACCGAACTCATACGTATTGAAAATCCTCGATGATCCCCCCGTGTGGTCAACAGGGCAGCCTGCTCCTCAACTGATAGAAGCAATAAATGGCGGTCTGGACAGGTACCTGAAGGAAGCCATAAGCTTCCATAGAAGTAATATCATAAATTATAAAAGCAGCGATGTTATTCTGAAAAATATTTATGCCCTGGGAATACTCTCTGATGTATTGAATAAGGTACACCAGGTTGCCAGCTCTGAGAATAGTTTTCTCCTGTCCGAAGCAGGCGAAGTGCTTAGCCAGATAACAGGAGGGGACCAGGCTCCGTTTATTTATGAGAAAATCGGCAATATTTATGAGAACTACATGATCGATGAGTTCCAGGATACTTCTTTGTTGCAATGGAAGAATCTTAATCCGTTGATTATTGAAAGCATGGGCAGGGGATCCGATAACCTCGTTGTTGGAGATGTCAAGCAATCGATATACAGGTGGAGAAACAGCGACTGGAAGATACTGGCAGAAATGAAAGATAAGCTGGTTGACGGAAAAAGATTTCTGAGCGAACCGCTTGTTACCAACTGGAGAAGCCGTACAAATATTATCAGGTTTAATAATACTCTGTTTACATTGATTCCGACTCAAATAGGTGAAGAATTCCGGGAAGATCTACCTGAAAGGGATTTTGAAAATCTCTATGCCGAAGCAATACAGGACGATCCCGGCAAACGCAATGGTGGTAAGGTCAGGATTGAGTTCATCGATGATGAACGGGAGGAAAATACAGCACAGAATAATGCTAAAAAGGGGAAAATTATCAGGAAGTGGGACGATATTGTACTTGAGAAATTACCTTCGGTGATAGAAACCATTCAGGATAAGGGATATAAGGCTTCAGATATAGGTATTATTGTGAGGAAAGCCAGTGAAGGGGAAGCAGTGGTAAGAAGAATGATAGAGTATGGAACAACTGCAGGGGAGGAGAAGAGACAAAAGT
>Ga0272442_10012725_pt1 | contig 10132 bp, 10 predicted proteins | sample SSMForm2O_FD_200262 | JGI IMG/M metagenome (GOLD analysis project Ga0272442, IMG submission 200262) | Marine sediment archaeal communities from Little Sippewissett salt marsh, Falmouth, MA, United States - SSM-Form-2O | ecosystem: Environmental > Aquatic > Marine > Wetlands > Sediment ... | reverse complement strand
AAATGTAAAGACCAAAATTATAGTGCAAAAATTAAATATCTGGATTCGGAGCTTCCGCAGGAATGATAAATCCGGGTAACCACGCGGGGAAAGCCCCTATGATAAGCGATGCATTTGGGATATATACATTTTAGGGCGGTTCACGAGCCGCCCCTACATTTCGATTGACTATTTTCGATTGGATATTGACTATTGGGATTGAAGGTTCGATTCATCGCGGCCTACCTGTTAAAGTGAGCTAAAGTTAACTAAAGTAAATTAGAGTGAGCTAAAGTTGGATTCCCGAGAATGACCAGCCACTTCACTCACTAAAGTTAACTCAGTAGCGGCCACCCGTCTTACAGTATTTTCTATTTGTAAAGAGTATAATATATAGTTTTATAATAATTTTTCCTTTGTATTAATAGCTTTCAGGTTTATAATCATATCAGCAGCGATTCTTTCCAAAAGCACTACAGAAACAGGAGGTTATATAATGAGACGGTTCTTTCTAATGGCAATCTTAATTAGCTTTTATGTTGGCGTACTGCCGGATATTAACAATTTATGAAGGAGATTGAGATGTTTAAAGAGCAAAAAACTAAAACTGTTGTGTTTGGTCTTGTGGTCATTCTGGGCATCTTGTGGGCCAGGCCCGTTGCAGCCTATACTGTCATTCCCTATACGATCGACGTGTGGACACCTCCTATGACGGTGTATAACGGCTGGACCTACATAGAGGAAATTCCAGGAACGCTTTGGCTGACTGCGAACCCATCCGGCGGAATCATCGCGGAAATCGACCTGCCCACCGATACAGATGATGGCGGGCTCGTAGCGTCAAGGCACGACCTGCCGGATTATTCGCTGCATAATCAGGGATTCATTCAACTTGAATACAGCTCTCTGTCTTTCGAGATAACGGGCGTTCCGGAGGGTCCTGACTTGTGTTTGGAAGTCGAGTTTGACGATGCGGGTAACGTACATTATGAGATGGGCATCGATGTATGGCACTATGACGGAGAGTATTTTTTTGGGACGTGGTTCGAGATAGAAGGAAGCGGCCCTTACTATGAAACGCCAGTCCCGGATGGCGTTTCCGTAGCCGAGGGTGCGTTGGGATTCTACAGCGATGGTTCACTTGTGTTTCCGTATTTCATGGACACAACCGGCTCTGTTGTATCTCCATTCGTTGTCTGGAACGTCTCTGGAATCACAGGTACCCACGGGTACCGTGTCGATAATGATTTCGAAGGCACTACGACTACTGGTGGGACCATAACAGCATCTGTGAATCTTGAACAGGTGGTGCATGGTTCTGGCAATCCTTTGAGCATTAATCCTCTTGTTGGATGGATATATATGCCTCCAGGTGTACCTGATATTGGTTATTCATTAGACGAGGAAAACTTACTTTACTTCTTCTCATATGGACCTGTATTAAATTATAATTTCACTACAGGGCTGTTGGATACAGAAGGGCCAGAAGGTTTGATTTATGCAAATTGGCCTTTCATTTACGAGTTAGATACAGGTGACTTGTGGTTTGCCTGGCCGCCGGTTGATGGATTGTGGGTATATCATTTTAGCACCAGTCAATGGTTGATCTCATCTCAAATAATACCTTAATAAAGGAAAAGACAACTAAAGCAATATTGAATTAGGCAGCGTTGGAGCAGGTCTTGCCGGGTGGCTGCGAAGGCTCAGAACATTGTAAGAGTATTTGCAGGATAAAAAAACCAAAGTGCTGTGAGTATCCACCTGCAGCCCATTATTCATTAACTCAGCCAATCCATACAATTCACTCTCAGCTTTCAATTTAAAGCCCCTCACAGGCAGAGATACCCTTCGGCTTGAGTTTGGTCATTGTAGAACGATAAAACACACCTCAGAGTAGTCCTTCAGAAAAGCCTGATGTGGTTTAATATGGGATTGTTCGTGGTTTATACGCTGTTCTTGAAAAAAACTGATTCATAGGACTTTTTTGTTGACAAACTTGCTTTAGTTGGACACACTATTTTCGGAACAGGACATCTGGGGCACGTCGTTGCCACAATTGACAAATCCATCGCAATGCGTGTTAATGCTTATGAGTCTATTGAGGAGATTAGTAACACCGTGTCGTGGATAGGAAAGAAGTTCGGGCTTAGGAGTTTTGTATTATACCATAAACCAAGAAAGAAAACAAGAAGGGAGGTATTAAGTATATGGATTTAAGACTGTAGTTTGTTGGGTAAATGGATTTGTGTGTTATGTTTTTGTACCGCGTATTGTTAACAATTAATTGGAGAAAGAACTATGAAAATTTTCGAGAGTAAAATGAGATGGAAAATGAAAAAAACGAATAGTTTGGTTTTTTGCCTGGCGATGGTTTCTGTAGCTTTTATGGCTATGGCGTTCTTCGGTGTCGCTCCTGTAAGCGCCAGGACATACACTACAAATGCTGATTTTGATGAGGGTTTACTGGTGGGAGTAGAGCATGATACAGTGCCTGACCAACTGCAGCTCTCAAAACAACAGGAAACCCTGCCGTTTATCTGGGTAGCAAATTCCGGTGAATCGACGGTGTCCAAGATTGATACTGCTACCGGCGTTGAATTGGGCCGGTATCGCACTGGCCCGGGCACCGGATCTGCGGAGAATCCCTCACGCACGACCGTTGACGTCAACGGAGACCTGTGGGTAGGTAACCGGAATTCTAACACGGCAGTGAAGATCGCCCTCTATCCCACTGACACTACCGGCGGGGAGTCGCCCACCAGACCCGATATCTTCACTCCCACCGACAGTATCCCTGACGGTACTCTTACCACATCGACTGGACCCCTTGATGTCAAACCCTGGGGGCAGGACGATGCCGTACTGATGCGGATAGCGGTAGATCCAGGCCCTCGCGCGCTGGCAGTGGACGCATCCAACAATGTCTGGATTGGCGGTTCTGGTGGCCAAACCATGGGTTACTATAACGGCGAGACAGGGGCAAACCTGAAGAATATTTACATAGGCCGATCCTGCTATGGAGCCCTGGTTGACGGCAACGGCACGCTCTGGATCTCAAACCAGGATTGGAACACACTGACCAGAATAGATGACCCCTCGGGCTCACATACGATAACAACCATCGGAGCAAATGGCTATGTTTACGGGATTGGTATTGACTCCTCCGGTTACATCTACACCTCCGGCTGGAGCACAAACCAGTTACGGAAATATGATCCCGTGGCCAAGACTTGGGTGTATCAGGTGGGAATATCTGGTGCCAACGGACGCGGTGTATGTGTAGGTTTGGATGGCGATGTCTGGGTGGCGCAATCAGGTAGCAGTAGAGTCACTCGGCACAACCCTGAAACCGGAGCTGTAATTAACACAATATTGGTTGGAGATACACCAACTGGTGTTGCTGTCGACGCGGCCGGCAAGATATGGGTCACGAATTATGGTTCCAGCAATATCATGCGGATTGACCCGGCCACGAATTCCGTTGACTTCACGCAGGAGGGGCACACTAATCCTTATAACTACAGTGACATGACAGGGATAATTGCGCGCACCATTACCACAAAGACAGGCACATGGACGGTCGATTATGACAGTGGTTCGATCGACACGCCCTGGGGAACGATTTCATGGGCCAGCAGTGAGCCCGCGGGAACATCCGTCACAGTTCAGGTAAGAAGTTCAAATGATAAGATTTCCTGGTCGCTCCCGGAGGCCGCAGGCGATGGAATCCCCTTGAGTTCAACACCGGCTGGACGATACATACAGGTCGAAGCGACTTTGCAGATTATATCGGGAGACGTTTCACCGATTCTATTTGATCTTACCGTGCTTCCTGCGAACGAACCACCAGTAGCAGATGCTGGGCCCGACCAGACGGTCGAACAGGAAAGCTATGCGGGAACCGAGGTCACCCTGGATGGCTCTGGCTCAACTGATCCCGACTCTACACCAGGCACTAATGATGATATAATCGGTTTTGAGTGGTTTGAGGGAGCTACACTCCTTGGGATTGGTGAGACTATAAACTATACCTTCCCACTCGGCAGCCATACTGTTACCCTAAAGGTGACCGATAGTTTTGGCGAGACTGATGAAGATGAGGTAATCATCACTGTTGAGGATACCATAGCGCCGGAGGTTGATTGCTGTGTGAACCCAGATGTACTCTGGCCGCCGAACCACAAGATGGTTCCGGTGATCGTCTTTATTGGGGCGCAGGATATCTGCACGGAGCCTGATGACTTAGTGCTATTGTCAGTCACCGCCGAGAGTAGTCAGCCGGACGATGATAAAGGTGATGGTGCATTCACGGGCGATGTTGATGGTGAGGACGGATACACGTCCCCTGTGGACGTTTCCTACGCATTCTTACCGGACGAAGGAGGCTTCGTCGGCGTTATCGACCTGCGGGCCGAGCGCGACGGGCGTGATGCCGATAGGATCTACACAATCACCGCCACGGTCAAGGATGTCTCAGACAACGAGACAACGGTCAGTTGTGAAGTAATCGTGCCGCACGACCAAGGCAAAGGAAAGAAGTAGTTAAGATACGCTAAAACGGGCTGGTGGGCTTTCGCCTGCCAGCCCTTTTTTTATTAACTCAGCGAAACACTCTACCTTTCAATTGAACCCGCCCGGCAGGCCGTTGTGGTGATTAATTTTTTCTGATATGCTAAATTCATTTGAATAAGTCGGCACACAGGGCGTATAGTAATGTAGTGAGAGCGTAATGAATGATAGGAGATAAACAGATGAAATGTCCTACGTGTACATCTGAGATGGAGCAAGGCAAAGCCTATGTAAGTAGTACTATACTCGGTTTCCGGTATTTCAGTCTTTACCCACAACACTGCTGGTTCGAATCGCATGCTGCCCATAGCAAGAAGATAATTGTCCGCAATCGCAGCGGCCTACACATCCGGGATGACACAGAGGCCGTGAATCCACCAGCATATCACTGTAATGATTGCGAAACGACTGTCATAATCGGAGCAAAGAGCACTTAACAACAGCTTCCACAATTATATTTTGGAAGGCCGTGCCCGTTATCTTTTAAATTTCAAACGCCCGGCAGGCCGTTGTAGGGATTGTTTTTTATGATATGCTAAATTTTTTTGAATAAATCGGCACACAGGGCGTATAGTAATGTAGTGAGCGCTTAAGAGTGTGTTGCAGTAATGTTAAGGAAAGAATGCTGAAAGTCTGGAAGAGGCGGAAATGCGTATATTGCTAAGGATTTTACCATTTGCTTTTTTTATTTGGTTCATCTGCTACTTCCTAAGTTCCCCTGGCAGGAAGAGAACACACGGTGACCAAAAATTAAACAGCGAATCGCCACCTATGAGAAGAAAACGGGTTGAATCCAGAGAAGTTGAAAATGATAGCAAGTGAACTTCTACGAGATATGTTACCACACAATTTGCCGGAGGACGGCAAGTGTCTTATACTGCAGAATCAACGTTTTTTAGGTTTTTATATAGACCTGTATAATCATAGTCAGCAAAGAGAGATAAAATGAACATGATTGGAATCATTGTTCTTGTGGTCGGTGTGATTACAACAATCGTGGGTGGTGCGCGTTTCGCCATTGCCGCATTCGAGGAGAGTGTGTGGTGGGGACTTGGTGTGCTACTGCTTCCGATCATATCGCCGATTTTTCTCATCCTGCACTTCGATGACTCATGGCGTCCGGCACTCAATTTCGTGGTCGGTTTTGTCCTGGTGCTACTTGGCACCGGCCTTCGATATGCAGCGCAGGCGTAGAGTACCTCACAGAAGTAAGCAGCAGGAGTTTCGTAATTGAATCCTCAGATGACTGCGTTGGTCTTTTTTTGGGCTAACCCGGCTTGAGGTGTATTACTAAGAATGTAACGGCCTGAAAAATCAGTCGATAATTTGCATTACAGCGACTGAGTATGTTATAATTACGGCAGATAAGCATACCGGCAAAACTCATTATCTCGATAGAGAAGGGCAAACGTGATGTGCAGGCGAAAAGCATTCACTTTAATAGAGCTTTTAGTCGTTATTGCCATAATCGCATTGTTGATGGCGATATTGATGCCGGCGCTGCAGCGTGTTAAGAAACAGGCAAAGGCCGTTGCGTGTCAGTCGCACCTGAGGCAGTGGGGTGTTGTCTGGTCTATGTACGTGAGCGATCACGATGGCTCATTCCATCCAGGTTGGGCACCCACGTCAGCCGGATTCCTCCCGAGGCATACATGGCCGAACGTGCTTGCAGGGTATATGAAAGATGAGAAAATTCGCTTTTGCCCTTCGGCGAAGAAACTGAGAAACCAGGGTGCTGTGGATCCGTACGCGGCCTGGGGTCCTCGCAGTGATTTCAAAATGACCACGGGCAGCTACGGCGTAAACGGCTGGGTATGTAATCCTTCAATGGCAACAGGGGATCTTTATCCCACGAGAGGAGAGCCGGTGAGCTGGCTGTGGCGGACGATCAATATCAGCAAAGGCCTTACGCCGCGGATACCGCTTTTTTCCGGTTGCTGCACGATTGACGGCAAGCCTCTGGAGGCAGATGTACCTCCGGAGACCGTGAGCGATATAGCCGAGTGGGGTTCGGGTGACTCGGAAATGAAGCGTTTCTGCCTTGCCCGCCACGAGGGGACTGTCAATGTTACTTTTTTCGACTTCTCTCTCAGGAAAACAGGTGTCAAGGAATTGTGGACGCTCAAGTGGCACCGACAATACAACACAGCCAACCGCTGGACTAAAGCCGGTGGTGCGCAGCCATCCGACTGGCCCCAATGGATGAGAAAGTTTAAGGACTATTAGAGATATAAGAATGTACAAGCGAAATGGCTTTACACTAATAGAGCTTTTGGTTGTTATTGCCATAATCGCCTTATTGATGGCGATATTGATGCCGGCATTGCAGCGTGCCCGGAAACAGACCAGGGCGGTAGCGTGTCTGTCCAATCTGAGACACTGGGGCTTCATCTTCAATATGTACACAGACGACAACGATCATAAGTTCTACGGAGCATGGTCCACAAGTCAACAGGGGCATGTTTGGATTGGAGCACTCAAGCCCTATTATCAGGATGAGGACATAAATTTCTGTCCTTCGGCCTCAAAGCCAAACGCCGATAATGGTTTATGGGGGGAGGCTTTTGAGGCATATGGTGTTTTTCCGGCTGACGATGTCAGGTACGGCTATGCGGGTCTGGCGGGCAGCTACGGTATCAATGACTATGCAGGCGATCCGGCCTATGCAAGAAATCCAAGCGGAGTGAACGGGGAGCATTCGTGGTACTGGGTATCACCTGATGTAACAGGGGCTTATCGTATTCCACTGTTTCTGGACGCCGTGTGGCTCGGAGGCATGCCACAGCATACGAATACGCCTCCAGTTTTCGAGAACGGAACCGGCGGCTCCGGCATGATGCAGCGATACTGCATCGACCGCCATAACGGATACATCAATGCGGTGGCTATTGATTTCTCTGTACGCAAAGTAGGAATCAAAGAATTATGGGTATTGAAGTGGCACCGGGAGTTTGACACGGGTGGTCCCTGGACCATTGCCGGCGGCGCTGAGTCAGGTAACTGGCCCGAATGGATGATAAAGTTTAAGGATTATTGAGAGCAGAGTACTGTTTTGGTATTCACGCCCCTGGGGATATCCGGCTTTTACCCCTGGTCAGTAGGTCAGTTTTTCCTTTGACTTTTGACCTTAAAAGTAGTACAATTGTATTATGTTAGGTTGATTTTCTTTATGGCCAGATGGAGAGGATAGATGGAAACACCTGATTATCATTTCCCGTAGTTTTGCGTTAGAATAACTGTGCGTAAAAAATATATGTTTAAACATTAACAATTCTGAAAGGAAAAAGAAATGGAAACGAAACGAAAGAGAACAAAAGTAGCCGTGAGTATATTGGCTTTGTCTTGCCTTCTGGTGTTTACCCTGTTGGCCATGGCAGATAATTTTGAGTCAATAGCTCCGCCCAGCCCGGATGTATCTGAAGGCTACGAAATGCTGACCGGTATGTTTATAAAGTTCGAAGGTGTTGACGGGGAGGTCCAGAACGGGAGCTATAGAGGATGGTGCAACGCCCTTTCTTTCAGCCAGGGACAAAGCCTGGGGGATGGACAGCGCCCGGTGGGCACAGCGAGACAAAGAGCCGATGTAGTGTTCGAGGACATAGTGGTTGTCAAGGAGTTAGACAAGGCAAGTCCAAAGCTGGCTGAGGCCGTTTGCCAGGGAAAGGTATTTCCCAAAGTTGAAATCCATCTGACCAGGTCGTATAAAAATACCGGTCTTGTGAGCTACTATACTTATGAACTCATTAACGCGCTGATTGTCGACTATCGTATTGGCGGCAGCGGCTACAGTGAGTATATCCCAACAGAGGAAATATCACTTAGTTTTGAGGAAATAAAAGTCACATACACGGAGTTTGATGAGAGTGGAGCAACAAAGGGCAATGTGGAATACGAATGGAGTGTAGAGGGAGGTACGATTAGGGTAGGGTAGGGTGCGATTTAAGAATAGAAACTATAGCGAAATTCAGCTACCGTAACAACTCTGTGGTGACATAGAATACGCAGCCGTGTGGATATCAGAACATTGGAGCACAAAGGGTGGTTAGCATTCACTGCCGGTCCCTGTTTCATTACCTCAGTCAATCCCTCATCATTCAATTTACAGCTTCTCATGAGGGGATTTATGCGGTGAACTCTTAGGGAGGAGTATTCTTTGAGCTAAAAAAAGCAACTAATATCTTTTGTTACCGTGACTGAGTATGTTATAATTACAGAAAATATGCATACCGGCAAAACCCATTATCCTGAAAGAGAAGGGTAGGCATCATGTGTAAACGTAAGGGCTTTACTCTAATAGAGCTTTTGGTAGTAATTGCTATTATCGCAATATTAATGGCGATATTGATGCCTGCACTTCAACGGGTTCGAGAACATGGTCGCCGACAGTCCTGCGGCAGCCAGGTTCGTCAGCATTGCATTTCTTTCCTTATGTACGCCGATGATTATTCGGCCAAACTTCCGCTGCCGGACATTCCGGGAGGCTGGTTGTGGGACCTGGACGTGGACGTCGTAAACTTCATGCTGCAAACGGGAATGACGAAGAAGATGTTCTATTGTCCCTCCAATCGCACTATGCATACGAATATGGACCATTTCTGGACGTTCCAGGCGACCGTAGTGAACGAGAAAAAGCTTACAGGGAATTTCATCGTGTCGGGATACTGCTATGTTCTTGAAATGGCACCCGGTACGGGAGAGCGCCCGGAGATTCAGAACAATCAACTTGGTAGCAAAATCTGGCTCAGGACCACTACAGAAAAACAGCCCGCCCTTCGCGAGCTCAGTATAGACGCCACACTCTGTGCGTGGGACCAGCGCAGCCCGGAGTATCCGAACGGCAATTTCGGTATGGTGGCCGGGGGAACACTCAACCAGGTACAACTGTATGACCGCAGCAGCCATCTCAGGAACGACGCTCTGCCTTCCGGTATGAACGTCGGTTTCCTCGACGGGCACGTAGAATGGCGCCATTTTAATCCTCAGTGGGAATCGCCCGAATTCGAGCAGGCCGAGGATATCCCAAAACCCCGATATGGGTCTAATCGCAGGTTTTGGTGGTAGAAGTAGCGCTTTAACAGCCCTGCGGGTATCACGCTTTTGGCCCCACTTTTTTTCTTGTATGGGAGCCTTCAAAATGATATAATAATGTTGGTTGCGGGATATTCCAGAGCACGACGTTAACAGGAGGTTGAATGATGAGGCGGGGAACAATTCTTGTGTTCGTTTCGGGCATATCGCTGCACAACAGATGGGTGATATTAGCGGTTTTTTTGCGAAGGTGATGAAATGAAGAATAAAGAAGTGAAAAATTATGTCATTGGTTTTTTGCTCGGGCTTTGCATGGTCTTTGTCCTTGGGGCAGTGCGCAGCTGGAATGTAGATGGTCATTGTCAATCCTCATTATCAAGCGTTAGTTTGACAGGAGAGGTTTATTTGGCCATTACTAATACTGCAACCGGAGAGACAGTTGTACACAGATTTGACAGGGATGATGTTGCTCGTGGGGAAGAGATCAGGTTCGATGCTGATTCAATCAATAAAGGCCGGTTAGTAACTGACGCCCAGCGGTGATTCACAAACGCAG
>Ga0272442_10012723_pt1 | contig 10133 bp, 10 predicted proteins | sample SSMForm2O_FD_200262 | JGI IMG/M metagenome (GOLD analysis project Ga0272442, IMG submission 200262) | Marine sediment archaeal communities from Little Sippewissett salt marsh, Falmouth, MA, United States - SSM-Form-2O | ecosystem: Environmental > Aquatic > Marine > Wetlands > Sediment ... | reverse complement strand
CAATCGCTTGTTTCGCCAACTCCTGTGCTTTGCCTTTATCAGCATCCTTAATCGATTCCTTGGCTTCCTTTAAGAATCCCTCTGTATCCATGTGTCCTAGCCTCCTTTTTCTTTAATCTCTTCTTTAGCGTAATTTTACAACTTTCAAGTCATTAAAAGCCACCTCTTCCATTTTTATTATTATGGCTCACTTTATACTTTCAATGCCCGACTATCTTATCCCTGAACCTATTTACGCAGTTGATTTCTATATCCAATAACTCTGCTATACGGAATTTAGCTTCTATGGCTTTAGCAGAGCCAGGAAACAGGCTCGTTGACACCATGCCAATATCCAAATCATCTCTCAGTTCATTCATCACGACTGGGTCAACAAGATCCAATACAGAAACTTTCAATTTATTGGCCACATATTCTTTGGCTTCTTTGAGCTTCATTCCTCGGGACATTTCCATCCGCCCTACCAGGTCTCCAGCAGTGCGCATCCCCCCCATTCCCGAAGCAATGCAATGAGCATTAGCCATCCCGGCTGGGTCTCCCACTCCCACCTACAATCCATCCAGCCTGGCTATCTCCACCATAGCTTTGGAAGCTCTCGACACCGCATCGACAGGAGGCTGGTCAATTACAGGAGTTCCTCCTACTCCCATCCCCATATTGGCATGCACAGGTATAGGAGAATTTTCACCGCAGGCTTTTGCAAAAGTAACTGCCCGAGCTACGTTCCACGGGCACGATTTATCTGTTTTGGTGTTAACAGCCGGGCCAAAAATAGTAGCCCCCGCTTTCATAGCTAATTCAACTTGCTTATGAGGATACAATCCTGCCAAGCGAACCCCATCATAAGTTAACTCACCGTGCATCCCCAGAACAAATTCCCCTGCCATTCCTACCTCTATGCCCATCTGAGGGTATTTCTTTTTCAATATCTCAACAGCACGCAGAGTAGCCAGAAAGTCAGCATCACCTGCCGCTCCTGTAGTATCAAAATTAATGCCATCCACCCCAGATTCATACATCGCACTGGCTACATAAACCATGTCTTTAACAGCATGCTCTATCATTTCTTCTTGAGCCACCCTGGCCTCAGCTATTTTACCCTGAGGTAACAGCTCCATTGGGTTAATGCAAGGGCCATCCGGTTGAGTATATGAACCCAAGTTAGGCATAGCTCCATAAAACACAGGAATAGTCGTCATCAACAAAGCTTGCTCCACATCCGCTTGTTCATAAGATATAATGGGTTTTACAGGCTTGAAGCTATAATCAACGTGGTCAAATTCCACCGTATCAGCACCCAGGAGCTTCTCATAGATTTGAAGTGACTGAACTCTATGTGTTAGTACCCCCACACGCCTAATTTTAAGAGTGGCAGCGTCGTAACTAAGAATAACTTCATTTCCCATCTCTACGCTAACAAACCTGTAAGGAATACTATAAATATCAAACAGATACGCCAGTTCATCTTTGGAGAGAGCTGGAATCTCACCCCGCTCTGCAGCGTCTCCAGTGCCCTCTTCTAAATCTCGCCTCAGATCCCCTTCACTTAGCTCAACCAAAGAGCCATCTCCCATCCTGGTATAGACTTTCTCCATTTATTACCCCCCTTTTCTAAGAAAGCTCAATGGACTATGACCTGCTAATCCCATTTTCCCAACGGAAACTCTAGCAAGATAATAAACCTATCACGATTACTGGCAGGGAAATCCTTATCCAGCAATATTGCCCTTCCGTCGATATTGCTTTGTTTGCATCTAATTTTACAGCATATTATCTTTCAAATTCAAAAAATCAACCTCACTTGCGTTTAGTCATCAAATGAAGTTTATAATCAGTAAGAAGCTTCATTCGACATTGGGTTATCGATCACCTTTTCCCTCCCTCTTCATTTGACAGTCATGGCAAGCATCGTAGCTACACCAATTTGCAGAGGGTCATGTACAAGGCGGTTTTTTACCAGAGAGTAAGCTCCCGAACTCAATCCCAGGGGAATGCCACAAGCAGCAATCACGGTATCCGATTTGATATGCCATGCTTGAATGATCTCCACGGCAGGAGATGCATCAAGCAGTATCGTGTGTCGTTGCAACGCTTCTGCAAGATTCTCCTCCCTGCTCACTCCATACTCCCTCACTAAAACTTCAGTTTTAGCCTGGTCAATATCAAACACTGCCACTTTGGCACCAAGTTTTTTCAAGGAACGAACAGCTTTACTCCCTACCAACCCTGCTCCTATCACCAATACCTTGCGATTGCGAAGTTCTCCTGACAAACATTTCAGAGCAGTAACATATCCTCTGGCTGTAGCTTCAGCATTGTCCGCCATCAAGCCACAAGGCAAATTTATAGCAATAAAACAATCATCGTCAGCCAGAAAAATAATTTTAGCGCCTCTTTCAATTCCTTCTGCAAGTCCAGCAACATCATGCTCGTGAGTAACGAAAGATGTGAAACCAATATAGTTAACTATGCTTTGCACTGCTTGAGCGAAGTATCCGATAACGCCTTCCCCTGATGTAATCGGGATTACTGCCACCGGTGTAGAAATACTAGCAGCACGCACATCTGCCTCTGGTACATCTACAGCCTGGCAGGCAATCTCTCTAAGCGTACAGCCGGTCTTGCGCAATAATCCCATATCATATTCATCAAGTTCCTCAGCCACGTGCATTAAAGATTCACTGGTTAAACGCGTCATCTTCCCACCTTTTCCCCAAAATTCCCGCACCCGTCATGATTTAATGCGTGATCAACATATAAAGATAGCTTAAAATAATCCCTGATATCCCTGATGACCTGACAACGCTTGTCCCATGCTTCCTCACGATTGTTTCCCGTGGTTATCAAAGTAGCCACCCATGGGGAGCATCCAGGTGCAAAATTGGTTATAGCTTCATCAGCTCCAAAAAAATCATCGTAGCGCTTCAGAGGATGTGCATTAGCCATAACATGTTCGCCCAATACCTCTAAAATTCCAGGAGACACCTTTATGTGCTCATAGACCACCCCTCTCTCATAGCCAATACCAGGCATTGCAGGAATAGCGCCCTTGACAAATATACCATATAAAAATTCCAGCATATTTATATCTATTGATTTATTAACCACTGTAGGAGTCTGGCTTGGCAACCGAGCATCTATCTCTAAAACCTTTAAAGTATCGTTGTGGAAAGCCACCTCCACATCCATGATACCATTCAGATTAAGAGCAGCTGCAATTGTTCCAGTGGTTTTCCTAAACTCCGCATTTACTTCAGCGGGAAGCTGCACGGGAGCCAGTACCCTTTTACAATCATACTGGCTATCCACCACAATTTCTGTAACTTGCAGGCTCACAAACTTTCCCTTTGCGCCAAAAACCTCAAGAGAATAAGAGGGGCCTTCTAAGAACTCCTGTATCACCCAGTTATTTGATTCATCCGCCACAAATGGCAGGAGATTTTCCATTTTACTTATCTTGCGTATTCCCTTACTTCCACTTGAAGCGGATGGTTTAACGACAACAGGCAAATCACATTTCGGCCAGGGTTTAGGTGCTGGAATAGCAAGTTCATCAAACAGCAGGTCAGACTCCTTTTTAGAGGAGGAAACCGCATAAGCTGCAGCATCGTAAGCCAATGGTATAGCTTCTTTTGCTGCTACCTCTTTCAGGCACTTCAAGGCAACAGTATTTTCAAGAGCTGGTATAATCAAATCCGCCGATTTAACGTCTTCTGGTAAATTTAGAGCCTTGCCAGTTACATCCAACTGATAAAATGTTTCACTTAAGCCAGAGGCAGGCACCATAGAGTTTCTATCCACCAAAACCACTTCCCACCCAGCTTTATGCGCCAGGTATGTTGCCTCTACTCCCTGTAGCTTACCCCCAACAATTACAACTTTCATCCCTCGATCTCAGCACAAATATCTTTCTCCTCAAGATTAGCTTCCTCATTTTTAACCCAGTTAATGTAATTTTCTGTTGTTGCAGCACTTAATCCAAGTTCCTCTAATAGAGGCACCACGCCTTTTACCGTTCGATACCCATCATTTACATTCAAAGAAGCCTGAGCCACTCCTGCTAATCCCAGGCGTGGTGGAATCAAAGAAGTGACTACGTTCGCCCCAGCTTTCAATCTCTCTTGCAAACCTCCCAATCCGTCTATATCCAGAGAAGCAGGTATCAAGCGGTCAGGGAACATCAGGCGCAGGACAGCAATAATCATCATCTCATAAATACGAGGGGGTGAGGGCCAGTCACTCATAGGAATGCTCTTCTGCGGGATAAAACTCATAACACGCACCTGGTTAGCGCCCATATCCCGCATAACTTGCATCGAAGTAGCAACATCCAGCAGAGACTCACCTACACCAGCTAAAATACCTTCTTCCACCAACAAACCCAACTTCTTAGCCAGGTATTTCTCCTCAACACGTAAATCATAGTTCTGATCGGAGCGCAAACGATAAAATAGTTGCCTATTATGTGTCTCCTGGTAACAAGCATACCAATCAACCCCCGCATCAGCTAAATCAGCTAAAACCTGTGCTGGAACCACACCAGGAGAAATCATCACAGGTAAATTTGTCTCCGCCTTCACTCTTCCGACCATATCAACGAGTGATTTAAATCCACCATCTCTCAGATAATAAAAAGGGTCTTCTCCCATAGTAAGATCAATCAGATGAACCCCAGATTCCGCTAATCTTTGAGCAACTTCTATCACTTCATCATCAGTTTTTCGATATCGTTTACATAATTTGTTAGGCTTCCGATAATAACAAAAATTACAGGAGTTTCGGCAATATGTAGAGAAGTACACGAACCCATACAGGAATATATGGTCACCAAAATATCTCTGTCTTAAACTTCGGGCAACATTAAAAAGTCGATCTACTTCTTCTCTCTCTTTCAAACTGAGCAAAAAGACAATCTCTTCACTGGACAAACATCGCCCCGTATAAGCTTTTTCTAAAACACCTTCCAGTTTAAAAGGAGAACCTATTTTCGACATGACGTACAGTATTTTATCACTTTTCACAAAATTCATTTGCTGCTTCTTAATTCTTGACAGTTGCTGGTTTAGAAAGCACAATATAGAGTCAATTAATCTACATGAAAATATTAGTTACCAACGATGACGGAATAGATGCCCCAGGGCTCCAGGTACTGGCGAGGGAACTTCAAAAAGCAGGGCAAGTAATAGTAATAGCTCCCAAACAGGAACAGAGCGGAGTAGGAACTGCTATCAGCCTTCGCCAACCCATCAAAATAGATAAACTAAACCACTGGGGGGGAGAGATAGAAGCTTACTCTGTGGAAGGCACACCATCAGATAGCGTCATTATTGCTATCCAATCCCTATTTCCTGGCGAGATAAGTTTGGTCGTTTCCGGTATCAACAGAGGCGCTAATATGGGACATGACATCTTCGTCTCAGGCACCGTAGGCGCTGCCCTTCAGGGTTATTTACACGGCATACTATCTATGGCTATCTCCATAAACGCCTACTCGAATTTGAATTTTGATGCTGCGGCCAAGTTAGCTTCTTTGTTAGCTATCAAGATTAGAGATGGTGTTTTATGTCAAGAAGCCCTGCTGAATATTAACTTGCCCGATTTACCTCCAGGTGAAATTGCCGGCATAGAAATTACCAGACTAAGCAAACAAAACTACTGTGACAGAGTAGAAAAAGACCCTGGCGACGTTGATGCGCATTACCACATCATGCGTAATAACAAAAGCCCTTCGCCTCATGACAATCCCAAGGCTGATTTTTACGCATTAGAACAAAATAAAATCTCCATTACTCCACTACCTGACAGCTCTGTTAGTAATTCCATACAGCATTCCCTCAAGCAGCTAACACCTATCATCTATAACGAATTCCGTAACTGTACATCATAGTAAACCTATTGGCCAAAATTACCATTATCAGCTATACTAATTCTGCGCCAGTGTAGCTCAGAGGTAGAGCAGCGGTTTCGTAATCTCCAGCCTAAAGTACCGTTCCATCGTGTCCCATATCGTCTGGTGCAGTCCTGTAAACCCCAAAACATCGATTGGTGTGGTTGGCTGTAACCTGGTGTGGTGGAACGTAAACGTCAAAGTGAACGTCAAAGTCGAGAGGGGTGTAATGAAGCTCCTCCCTCTTACTTAGATGGAACCCACAATTTCACCAGGATCGCCAAGCAGGCAGGACTAGAAAGGGTGCCATTACACCGCATGCACAGTACTACGAGTTATTAAGTATCTTCGGTTGGACAATGCGTTATTCTGTTTCCTAATCGTCATACTAAGGGCTATCCACCATGCTTCTTTGTTGCTTTCTCCTTCCTCTTTCTTTTAGCAGCTAAGGACGTTACAATAGGCTCAACACTTTCTATTAAGCTACAAACAGTGAAGAGTGTTGATTCAGCCTCACTAAGAGACGAGATTCTCTCGGGATGAGCCACCTCATTCCTGCGAAGTTTCAAATGGTCGAGATAGGCAATCTCTTCAGGCCGTTTGGCTTCCTCATATTCTTCACTAAGCTTGTCAATAACTGCCCCCCATGTATTATAGTGCAACTCTTTGCCGGTCTTATAATAATACCACCGTCTCAAAATGCTTTCTGCAGCTCGTAATGTTATATGTTCTGCGGCTGTGGCACTACCGACCAGAATACAATTGGTTGCCTCTGTTAGGTCTACTATCTCAATTCTCTTAAGAAATGATATAGACTTCTCATTCAACAATTCCTTCACCCCTCCCAGTAGCTTCTTAGGGTCAATTTTTGATACTGGTGTTATCACATACAAATTCGCCAATCGTTCACGTATCACGCCATCCCAACGTGCCTTTAAATTTCGCAGATTCCTTCTAGTTCCTTCTGAAACAGTCCGTTCTTTACTATTCAATAACTTTTCCTGGTAAGCTCTGGCTTGGCTTCCGATATCTTCAAATGAAAGGGTTTGATGATAAAAGCGAAATGGGTCCAAGTAAGACGCAAGGCCGCGTGTTGTTTCGCTGGTCTCAATAGCCCACGCTAGGCGCACTAAGTCAAATCCAAGCATGTAAACCCCAAACGCGGTCACGTAGTATTTCTCATCATTCATTCTGATTGTTCCCTCCTCGCCCCAGAATTTTGACCTACACATAATATAACCCCCTTTAGAACTTGAGGGCAACTCATACCTGCGTGGCAAACTTCAGCCTCGCAACAAACCCATAAGGGTATAGGTAAGGCAAAGGGGCTTTCTCTGCTGGCTGAACCGACTACTGGGTGACGTTAGGCTAATAAGGCAGCTAACTCAACTCTCTGGCGTCAGAGTCAATAAGGTTCATCCACCGGCGGACATGACTGTGTTGTATTTATCAGTGTCCGACAACTCTTCTATAAGAAAATCAATCCACTCCCTGGTGTACATGAAGGTGCTCAGTGCTTCCTTGTAGTCACAGTATTTTCGTTTGCATCCACCTCGGCCTTCTCCATAGGTTCCGCGGACCGCGTAGTGCTTCCAAGCTCGGATGTGCTCTGACTGCCATCTGAATGTTCTACCAATGGCTTCGCCCACTTTCCCTGCTACATCTTTAGCCCTGAATCTATACGGGTCGTCATGTACGACTTCTCTGCCTGCGTGTATAATACTCGCCGGATACACGTCACCAACTAGCCTTAGAGTCAAGGCTCCTCCCCGCTCTTGGAATTGACCTTCTTCAATAAACTTGAGTCTTGGTATGAGTGCGTCGTCAATCACTATTGTTCGATCCCCACTTTCAATTCAGCCTTCCACTGTATCCAGTACCGCGGCATTCTCCGGCCCAATGCGGCCTATCCTCTCGAACAGCCGGACCCAAGCTTCCCGTTCCCTCGTGACTTTCTCATCAATTAGTGCACGAAGTTCTGCGTAACCTATCCGAGTAATTCGTGCCCCGTACCTGTAGTATATTTCTCCCATACGTATCTCTTGGTTATGACCACCGTTTTGGATGGCAATTATCGGTCTGTCTACACCAGGATGTGCGTACATGACTCCGAATCTCTTGCCATCCCACTCGTGGGTGACTCTTTCCCATTTTATGGACGGCGCGAAATGCTGATCCACGACTTGCGTAATCTCTGCATCGTCCAAGCTATCGAACTTATCGTTGCTCATCCCGATTGGCTCACGCGGGCTGTCCTTGACGCCATAGATCAAGTAACCACCTTCATTGTTTGCAAATGCGGCAAGAGCCTTCGCCATTTCGACCAGGCCTGCTCGTTGAAATTGCTGCTTGAACTCCAGAGTGCCCGATTCTCTTGCTTTCAAATATAGCTTGCCAGTCTGTAAGGTGAGTAGCCTATCGATATGCGCCGATGACAACATTTCACCTCCAATACCGCGCGCCTTGTTTACGAGGTAAGACCGATTCTTCACTGCCTAGTATGACACCATCTACGTATATTTATGGCATACTCATGCCAAACAGTCAACCCCAAGTTGAAGTAGAGCTCTACTTGCCTCTTGACTTTCCCCGCGTCCTGTTAGCAGGGTAGGACGTTGTTTTGGCAGCCGGTAAAACCACTGGCTGTTACCACCACGTTAGCAGCGGTCTCTTAGTCCTAAGCCATATATCCGCTTCTCGATTATGACGCTTACCTTGACGTTTTCCCTTGTTTGCCCTTTCCCTTTGGCGACGCGCCCCCTTCGTGTCCGTCCTCCGTCTCTACACCCACGGCCTCTACCTTAGCTGAAACTTTTGTCCTTGCCTGGTCCACGGTCACAGTCGTTATAGCTGGCAGGCTAGCCTCAACCTTCTTATCTTTATATGAGCCGTCGAGCTTGCATAGCTCCACTATCGCATCCACAGGGTCACGCAGCTTGATCCGCCAAGGATAGGACTCCTTCTTGATGGGATCCCACCTATATTCCACACTCTCAATAGCTACTGGGTTAGGAGCATCTCCGTCCAGAGGCCTTATGACTCCATGTTCATCTTGATAGTCGCACATACGGGCACGGGCGATCTCAGACAGGATCTGCCGCCTCGCCAAGATAGATAGGACTGCTTCATCAGTCGCTGCCTCTGATAGCTCCACCAGTCGCCTCTGGATATCCTCTCTCTGGAGCAACTCCCACGCTACTATGCGGGCGTTAGCATCCTTACGGCCGTAACCCGCCTTCCGTGCTGCGTCTGCTGCGGTCATACCACTGAGCAAGGCCAGGACGAAAGCCTCGTGCTTCAAAGCGGACGCCGAGAGAGTCTTTTTCATAACGCACCTCAACCTCAAGCATACAGGAGGCCGCATACCCTGTAAATGAGAGTAAGGGTAGTCACATTAAATAATCAACTATTAATAGCAACACCGACAAGCACATCAGTAGGTATCCAACGAAAGGGATAAGCCGTCTACGATGTCTGTCTCTATATTCTCGAATCTCTTTTTGCATCTCTCACCTCTTTTTACTACTGATTCCTTGATGACTATACCTTAACCCTATTTGTGGTGGGTGTGTTGGGTTTAGGTAGGTTTCCAAAACCTCTCCTAAGAGCTTTTCTCCCCTGAAAAACTTTCGGGGAAGTGGTGGTCGGCATAGTAAACTATCCACAACCCACCACACTAGTCAACTTCTGACATATCGAGATATATACCCTTACCCGCCAGGGTGATACCGAAGTAACGGACACCTGTGCGATCCGCGTGCTTTTCATACCTCTTACCCATCTGGCGCCCGAACATAGTCTCGCTTAATATCTTGCTCTTATCTACCACACCTCCCGCCCACGCCTTGTAAGCCAAGTATAGCTTCCGAGCCCTTATCTCTTCCCCTTCACCCTGGACACATCGGTCGTTGATGAAGCGCATCACAGTGTCGGTTTCAATTCTGTATTCGCCTGTCGCTGCTCTGATACATTCTGGCACTGGTGCTAGGCCTCGGCTCTGCCACTCGAGGCAACCTCTAACCAGCCACGCTAGGATGCCCTCGGCCTCCGCCTTTAGTTTATTCCCTAGATACTTATCATCTGCCTCCCTGATAAATGTCTTGGTAAACGGGATTAGCCTCACTCTACGCCACGTGGCTATGGTGTCGTCATTTACATCAGGTAGGTGATTCACGAACAGCCACACCTTTAGATGTGGTTGATATGTCTCGAACTCTCGATAGAGATACCTAGCGGTTATCTTATC
>Ga0272442_10012722_pt1 | contig 10133 bp, 6 predicted proteins | sample SSMForm2O_FD_200262 | JGI IMG/M metagenome (GOLD analysis project Ga0272442, IMG submission 200262) | Marine sediment archaeal communities from Little Sippewissett salt marsh, Falmouth, MA, United States - SSM-Form-2O | ecosystem: Environmental > Aquatic > Marine > Wetlands > Sediment ... | reverse complement strand
GGGAACTTACCCATGTTGTGATAGACCTCCTTCGGTGCTATTGATTTCCGGAGTTACTGGTTCTATGAATCTCGCGCTGCTTTGTGACGGCAGCGGTGCCACGACGGACAGGGTCTTGCCGTCGCGTCGCGGCGGCAAGACCCTGTATTGTGCCACAAAACCGCCTACTTCTTCGCGGCGGGCTCAGGAACGTCTTCCTCGATTCCTGCCAGTCTTCTGGCGAATTCGACAGATTCTTCCAGTTTGGAGTTCAGCCGAATCATCAGTTTTGCGCCCTCAGGCGATCCTCCACCGTGCATGCAGCCCGGCACGCCCTCGCCGAGAGTCAGCCATTCGATAATCCTCGCTATCTTGGCCCGGGTCTCAGCGGAGGAGGCAGCTTTCAGATACTTCTGCACGAGATGTCCGTATTTTGGATCTGTGAAATCGACATAAGAAGGCAGACATCCTGTCTCTCCAATGCCACCAGAGATATCCTGCGTGATTCGCTTTGTGTCGTATGGAAGTGTGCCCACGTGGACCTTGTTCACATTCGCTAGCAAGGGGTTGGTTAGCCATGCGCCGGAAGGATGAGCCTTGCCGAGGGCGGAAGCGGCTACACCCATGCCGAACGTGGTCTCATTGTTGATGTACATCTGGATGAGTCTCTCGTTGAACGCCTTGGTCGACAGACCGTTGGCCCTGGCGATGAGTGCGGCGGCACCTGCCATGACATCTCCCTGTCCCGCGACGCAGCCGCCAATCGCGGCCCGGTAGGGCATGATGAAGTTCATGACTGCAGACCCCGCATATTTGAACTCGCCGCAGAGGAATACTCGCTCCTTAGGGACGAAGACGTCCTCGAAGAAGAGATAGGCCTGTGTGATGCCCCCCATGTTGACAGGTGCGTCGAAGCCTTCCTCGACCGCTCTCGAGTCGCTGGGATGTCGGGCCTCAACGATTGTCAGACCGTCGATGTCTTTGGGGATGACAAAGGCTACGGCGTAGTCCTTATCCGGTTCCTTGTAGCCTGCGCCAGGCAGGACGAATATCTCTTGAGCTGCCGCGGTGCCGCAGATCATCACCTTGGCTCCGCGCACGACGATGCCGTCATCTCTGACGTCAACAACGTGCAGGTTCATGTCTGGGTCGTCCTGCTGGGAAGGAGAGAGAGCGCGATTTCCCTTGGGGTCTGTCAATGCTCCCGACACCGTGATGTCGTTCGCCTGTGCGAACCGCAGCCAGTCCTTCAGCCTGTTGTGATAGTCGGTGCCCAGGTCGCTGTCCATGTCGTAGGTGGTAATCCACATCGAGTTGAGTGCGTTGTAGCCTGCGCAACGGCCACCCGTGCATGTGCCGGTCAGGTGGTATGCCTCTCGTTTCATCTTGCAGTTGGCAATCATGTCTTCTGCACAGGTGTTGATGGCGAGGTAGCGCGAGACTTTGTCACCCGTGAGGCTAGAGGTCGTGGAGAAGAGGTCCGAGTACTTGGGATCGAGAGCCGCCGCATAGAGTTGAGCGTGACCTTCGACGGTTCTTCTGGTATGGGGGCTTGTGGTAACGTCTTCGAGGAGCTCGCCGAACTTGTACATGTTCGGCCGGAGTTGGGAGAGAGCCTGCTTGTATTGTTCCGGAGTCTTAAGCGCCATAGAATCCTCCCCTTCTATTATGTAATGCGCCGTGACTGCGGCAATGCTATCACAGAAGGGGTTGATGCGTAGCTATGGGTGCCAAATAGAGGGGAGAAAATTGTATAGGCAATCGGGGCGAGAGGACTCGAACCTCCGACCTCAGCGACCCGAACGCTGCGCGCTACCAGACTGCGCTACGCCCCGTTTGTCCATGCTATTATAAAGTGCTTCAATGTGCGCGGCAAGAATGAAGTACTTCGTACTCATAATGGACGGTGCCGCGGGTTGGCCCCTTCCCTCTCGTGAAGGCAGAACATGCTTGGAATTGGCGCGTACGCCCAATCTGGACGTTCTTGCCAGCGAAGGGACGTGCGGCACTGCAAGGACAGTACCCGTAGGCATGGAGCCCAGTAGTGCATGTGCATGCATGTCTCTGCTTGGCTACGACCCTCGTGTGTATTACAGGGGCCGAGGGTCCATCGAGGCCCGTAGCATGGAGATTCCTGTGAACCCTGGAGACGTTGTTTTTCGCTGCAATCTTGTCAGCGCTCGCGATGGCCAGATGGATAGTTACGCCTCTGGCTACATCTCGAACGAGGAATCTCATCAACTGATCGCCGCGCTGAATGAGCAGCTCGGCAACCACCAGGTGACCTTCTATCCGGGAATCAGCTACCGGCATATCTGCAAGCTGGCGGAACACGAGGAGACACTCGAGGCCACCTGCGTGCCGGCACACAACATTCCCGGCGGTTCCATCGCGGATAACCTGCCGTCAGGTGTCGGCAGCGACTACCTGCGGGACCTGATGTACCGCGCCGTGCCCGTACTGGAGACCCATCCAGTCAACCGGGCACGTGTTGCCCGGGGCGAAGCCCCCGCCAACATGATCTGGTTGTTCTGGGGAAGTGGTCAGATTCCGGCGATGCCTGATTTTGCCGAGGCCTATGGTCACAAGGCGGCGATTACTTCGGGAGTCGATTTGCTGCAGGGCATCGGCAAGATGATCAACATGCAGATTCTGGATATCCCAGGCGTTACCGGCGATATCTGCAATGACTACGGCAGCCAAATACGCGGCGCTCTCGACGCTCTCGAGACAAACGACCTTGTCGTTGCCCACGTGGAGGCTCCAGACGAGGCGGGCCATGATGGGTCAATCGAAGACAAGATTCAGGCGATAGAACGAATTGACGGCGACATGGTCTCACTGTTGCGGGAAATAGGCCCGGACAAGCTGAGGCTGTTTGTCGCTCCTGACCATCCGACCCCGATAGAGACGCAGACACATGTGCCCGACCCAGTGCCATTCTTGATGTGGGGCAGAGGCTTCTCTTCAAATGGGGCGGCCCGTTTCACTGAGAAGGACGCGGCAGGTACGGGCATCTCGGTTGACCCTGGCCACGAACTCATGGCCAAGTTTGTTGCTCAAGGATAGTATTGATGGCGCTAGTAGTACAGAAATACGGTGGCAGTTCTGTGGCGAGTGCGGACAAGATACGCAACGTCGCGGCCCGCATCTCCAAGCGGAAGGATGAGGGGAACGACGTGGTTGTCGTTGTGTCTGCCATGGGCAAGACAACTGATGAGCTCATCGCCCTCGCGCGGCAAATGACTGACCGACCTGACGAACGTGAGATGGACGTACTTCTCTCTACAGGAGAGACCGTCTCCAGCACATTGATGGCAATGGCACTGAAGGCATCCGAACATCCGGCCGTCAGCCTCAGTGGCTTGCAGGCAGGTATCCAGACCGATGCTACGCACAACAAGGCGCGCATAACGGGTGTTGAGCCGACGAGAATCCGCGAAGAGCTGGCACGTGGCAACATCGTCATCGTGGCAGGTTTTCAGGGGTTCTCTCCAACCATGGATACGACAACCCTGGGACGTGGAGGCTCGGACACTACGGCCGTGGCACTTGCGGTCGGCCTTGAAGCAGATGTGTGTGAGATCTACACGGACGTGGAAGGAGTCCTGACGGCGGACCCACGGATTGTTCCGGATGCCATCAAACTCAAGACCATTGGCTATGAGGAGATGCTCGAGCTGGCCTCGTATGGAGCAAAAGTCATGGCGCCGCGTGCCGTGGAGCTTGGCCAGGTGTACTCGATGCCCATACTCGTGGCGTCGAGTAGCACCGACGCTGAGGGCACTCTCATCTGCATGGAGGAGGCTTCAATGGAACTGCGCAGGAAGGTGAGCGGAATTGCGCACGACACCAACGTGGCGAAGCTCACGATAGTGGGGGTGCCGGACCACCCCGGGATCGCGAAGGACATTTTCGAACCTCTCGCGCGAGCCAACGTAAGCGTTGACACAATTGTCCAGAACGTGGGGCAGGGAGAAGTCACCGATGTCACTTTCACCGTGTCTCGAACTGACCTGGTGAAAGCGCTCTCCATCGTGGAGCCTGTGGCGAAAAGAATAGGTGCCGACAAGATCACTAGTGACGAGGCGCTGGCCAAGGTCAGTATCGTAGGAACCGGCATGCAAAACACTCCGGGCTATGCGGCGAAAATGTTCAGGGCGCTCTCGGACGCCAATATCAACATCGAGCTCATTAGTACTTCGGAGATACGTATCACCTGCATCATCAGGGAAGATGGCGTGACCGATGCCGTGCGCTCTTTGCACAAGGAATTTGAGGTAGAGTTCGAACAGCCCGCGTAGGGTGGCCGACAGCGTCTTGGCAGGAGACAATCACGTGGCGTTTCAGCAGGAAGAAGACCGAACTAAGCTGGGTCGCAAGCTTGCCCAGGAGGCCATCGCTCTTGCCGTGGAGGGGAGATGGGAAGAGGCAGTCGCGGCCAACAAGGCGATTGTTGAGAGATTCCCTGACGATGTCGCGGCGTACAACCGCCTGGGTAGGGCCCATATCGAGCTAGGTTCATTTGGACAGGCGGAAGAAGCATACCGGAAGACGCTTGAGGTTGACCCTGGAAACACCATTGCATCGAAGAACATCGAGCGTCTAAAGGCCTGGGCCAATGTTGGCAGCATTGAGCCTGACAAGGCCCGTGCCATTGGGAAGGACTTCTTTGCGGCCACCGCAGGCAAGACGGGCGTCGTCGGAGTTGCTGGCATTGTTGCCCTGGCCCGACTGCAATCGCTTGAGGCAGGCTCAACAGTGGTGCTACGTCGTGTCAGCCAGCAGGTACTGGTTGAGGACGATGAGGGCACGGTATTGGGTGAACTTGAGCCGAAGCATGGCATCAGACTCGCCAGGCTCATGCAGGGGGGCAATACCTACAGCGCGACGCTGTTGTCGGCGGGCGAGGCAGGCCCCCAATTGCTTGTGAAGGAAGACTTCCAGCATCCGTCCATGGTGGGACAGGCATCGTTTCCTCCGCCGCAGGCCGACAAGCTGTACGGCAGCCCCGTACGCGTCTCGCCCATCGAGACTCCGCCAATAGTCGACGAAGGGCGCAAGGGAGCAGCTTCTCTTCGGACCCTCGGTGACGACTCGGGAGAACCGTTGGGAGAAGAGGACGATAAAGGACATTTCGAAGGATTCACGCTCGTGGATGAGCCACGAGAGGCAGAGGGGAGTATCGAGTGACAGGTATTGGCCTAGTCAAACCAATCGACGTCGAACAGGAGATGAGACGCTCCTATCTCGACTACGCGATGAGCGTAATCGTTGCGCGCGCCCTGCCGGATGCGCGTGATGGATTGAAGCCGGTCCAGCGCCGTGTGCTCTACGGTATGGACGAGCTAGGACTGCGTCCAGGCGGCTCATATAAGAAAAGCGCCCGTATCGTCGGCGACGTCATGGGCAAGTACCACCCGCATGGTGACTCCTCCGTATATGAGGCCATGGTGCGGATGGCGCAGGAATTCTCGCTACGGCATCCGCTGGTGGACGGCCAGGGCAACTTTGGGAGCATGGACAACGACCCCCCTGCTGCCATGCGGTATACGGAGGCGCGGCTCGCTCCTATCGCAGCGGAGATGCTTGTCGACATCGACAAGGACACGGTGGACTTCGTTCCGAACTTTGACGACTCGTTGAAGGAACCTGCCGTCCTTCCCGCCAGGCTGCCAAACCTGCTTGTGAATGGAGCAGCAGGCATCGCCGTCGGCATGGCTACCAACATCCCGCCGCACAATCTGGGCGAGGTCTGTGAGGCAGTTGAACACCTCATCGACAACCCGTTTGCCAGCAACGAAGACCTCATGGAATTCGTGAAAGGTCCGGATTTCCCGACAGGGGCCATTCTGCTTGGAACGGAGGGAATCCGCAGCGCGTACTCAACGGGACGCGGCCGACTCGTCCTGCGAGCGCGCGTTGATGATGTGCATTCGAAGGGTGGAAAGCACCAGCTCGTCATTAGCGAGGTTCCGTATCAGGTCAATAAGGCTGCTCTGGTTCACAACATTGCCGACTTGGTGCGAGAGAAGAAAATAACGGGCATCGCCGAAGTGCGCGACGAATCAGACCGAGAAGGTCTACGTGTAGTTATCGATCTGAAGAAAGAGGCGCAGGTTGGGCGCATTCTCAACAACCTCTATCAAAACACCGCCATGCAGACCACGTTCTTCGTCAACATGGTGGCTCTGGTCAACGGCAGACCGCAGACAATCGATCTCAAGCAAGCGTTGACGTCCTACGTTGACTTCAGAGTCGATGTCATAACACGCAGGTCGAGATTCGAACTCGACAAGGCCATGAAGCGGGCGCACATCCTTGAGGGCCTGCAGATTGCCCTGGATAATCTCGACGAGGTTATTGCTCTGATTCGCGGATCCGAGACGGTCGACGCTGCGAGAACAGGCCTGATGACTCGTTTCGAGCTGTCACAGGAACAGGCGCAAGCCATCCTCGACATGCCGTTGAGGCGCCTGGCCCACTTGGAGCGCGAGAAGATAGCCGAGGAATACGCGGACCTTCTGAAGACCATCGCCTATCTTGAAGACCTGCTTGCCAATCCGAAGAAAATCCTCCACGTCATCAAGGAGGACGTCCGGCAACTCGGCGACAAGTTCGCCAACAAGCGCCGAACCGAAATCTGGCAGCAGGAGGTCACTGGTTTCACCCGGGAGGACCTCATTCCTCACCAGAAGATGATTGTGACATTGACGGACAACGGGTTCGTCAAGAGGCTGCCGGCAAGCACCTATCGAGTCCAGCACCGTGGCGGACGGGGCGTCATGGGAATGGTGACGCGAGAAGGCGATTCGGTACGCCACTTGTTGGCCGCCGATACGCACGACACGATTCTGTTCTTCACCGGTCGGGGGCGCGTCTTCAGCGTGAAGTGCTACCAGCTACCGGAAGAATCGTCCCGCACCGCAAAGGGAACGGCGATAGTGAATGTCATACCCGTGGATCTGCGAGATGACATAACTGCCATGGTCGCGATTCCGAAGTTCGAAGCGGGGCGGTATCTTGTCATGGCAAGCCGACTGGGCGTTGTGAAGAAGACCCCACTCGAGGCGTTCGGGAACATCCGCCGCTCGGGCGTCATCGCCATCAATCTCAAAGACATAGACCACCTTGTCTCTGCGCAAGATGTGTCTGACGAGAGCGAAATTGTCCTCGTCAGTCAGGCAGGAATGGCCAATCGGTTCACCGTTGCAGATCTCCGCACGGCGTCTCGCAGCAGCGGCGGAGTCCGTGGGCTCAGGGTCTCCGGTGACGAAATAGTCGGAATGGATCGCGTAGAGGTGGACGACTATCTGCTGAGCGTCTCGGAGAAGGGCTACGGGAAGCTCACGCGTGTGAACAGCATCCCCATCCACAAACGTGGAGGGAAGGGACTTCGTGTCCATCGCGTCGGTTTTGAAACGGGCAAGTTGGCTGTGGCACGTCTCGTTCCGCCACAGGGCTCTCTTGTCCTGCTGTCTTCCTCAGCCAATATCGTGGTGATACCCATGGAGCAAGTCTCCGTGCAGAGCAGGAATGCCAGAGGCGTCAAGCTTATGGCCCTTGAAGAGGGAGAGACCGTTATGTCAGTCTCGTCAACGGGCCAGATCGAACTCGCCACTGCCGAGTAGCCTCTCATATGCTTAGGCGATACGTCGCATAGAGGATTTTCGAGATGAGAATCATATTCATACATGGCTCCGGGAACACAGGCGTAGTCTGGGAGCACCAGACCGACCATTTCGTTGATGCCGAGGCGCCCAACTTGCCCGGACATCTGGCCGAGGGCGAGGCCTGTAGCAGCGTGGAAGCCTATGCCGAATGGCTCCACGACTACGTTACAGAACGTGGCTATGAACAGCCGGTTCTGGCTGGCCATTCTCTCGGTGGCGCCATCGTGTTGCACTACGCGCTCCAGTACCCGGAGGACGTGGGTGGACTCATTCTGATTGGCACGGGCGCAAAGCTCAGGGTTGCCCCGCACGTTCTGGCAGCTATTGAGAGGGGCATCAAGGACCCGGATTCTTGGCTGGCCGAGTTTGTGGAGCCACAGTTGCGACTCATCGTGGACACCGTAGTGGATGTGGCGACCATGGGAGCGGGCATGGATGAGTCGCTGAGGCACCGCATGCTGTCGGAGGCGGCTGCCGTTGGCGCGAGAGTGCAGGTGAGCGATTTTCTTTGCTGCGACCGCTTCAACGTGATGGATCGGCTATCGGAGATTCATGTGCCGACGCTTGTTCTCTCGGGCAGCGCCGACGTTCTCACTCCTCCCAAGTATGGTGCGTTTCTCGCAGACAGCATAGAGGGCGCTCGTCATGTGGTGATTGAGGGGGGGACACACTACATGTATGCCGAGAAGCCCGAGCAGGCCAATCGGGCCATAGGCAGCTTCCTGAAGGCGCTATAGTCTAGCTGTAGTGCCGTGGCGCGCAAACGGCGTATCTCTGCTGTAGTCCACAGCCGTTGCATTCCTCAATCCTGCAGTCGCAGGTGCGCTCTCCCTCTCCCATCCTGACGCGCTCCCTGCCCAGAAACTCTGCAGCCACACCCATATCTATGTGGCTCCAGGGGAGGTGTTCATCCTCGCCGTATTGACGGTTCGCGTAGTCAGCTATCGCGAGTCCGCAGGATTCGAAGGCTGCTCGCCATGTCTGATACGAGAAATGCTCTCCCCACGCGTCGAAGCGTGCGCCTTCCAGCCATGCGCGCATGATGACCTTGCCGACACGGCGATCGCCTCGTGATAAGGCGGCCTCCAGCTGACTCGAGTGGGAGTCCGTCCACGATAGCTTCACTCGGTCCATGCGAAGGCCCCTCTTCAGGATATCCACCTTCCCATCCGCTGTCTCAGCGGTGTCTTGAGCCGACCACTGGCTTGGAGTGTGGGCCTTCGGGACGAGAAGATTGACGCTGACGTTGACCTTGAGCGACTTGCTGGCACCTGCAACGCGTCGAACCAGGTCGGCAATGCCGGCAACGTCGTCGAGTGTCTCTGTCGGGAGGCCAATCATGAAGTACAGCTTGAGCTTGGTCCAGCCCCCTTCAAGGAGTGCCTCAAGCGTAGTGAACATGTCTTCCTCGGTCACGTTCTTGTTGATTACCCTGCGAAGTCGCTCCGTGCCCGCCTCCGGCGCGAAGGTGAAGGAACTGCTTCTGCGACCGGGGAGCATCTCCAGGAGCTTCACGGACTCGGGCCCAAGCCTCAGACTGGGCACGGAAAGCGAAACCCTGTGTCTGTTGCACAGTGGCAGGAGATCCGCCACCAGTTGCTCCATGTCAGGATAGTCACTGCTGCTGAGCGACAATAGGGACAATTCGCTGTATCCGCAGTTGCGTACAAGCTCCTCGGCGGCCGCGACAATCTGTGCCCTGCTTCGGGTACGGACTGGCCTGTATACCATACCCGCCTGGCAGAACCTGCAGCCTCTCGTGCAGCCGCGCTGAATCTCGATGCTGGCGTAATCGTGAACAGCCTCGAGGAAAGGGACGATGGGACGAGTTGGCGGCGGCGGCAACTCTTTGACCAGGCGTCTGAGCACCACATCTGGAGCCTGACCGAGAGGGCGCAGCTTCCCCGGTTCGGAACAACGTTCTTCGTAGAGAGCAGGAACATACACGCCCTGCACGGAAGCAAGAGAGCAAATCTGGCGAGTGCGGTCTCCTCTCTCGGAACGAACGACCTCCATCATGTCTGCAAGCGACTCCTCAGCCTCGCCGATGAAGAACGCGTCGATGAAGTCCGACATCGGCTCAGGATTGGCCACGGCGCTGCCGCCGGCAATCACCAGGGGATGCTTGCTCGTTCGTTCCTCTCGCAGGAGCGGAATGCCACCGAGGTCGAGCACCGTGAGCGCGTTCGTGTAGGTCAGTTCATATCCGAAGGAGAAAGCGACGACATCGAAGTCGCACAGAGGATGCCGTGTTTCAAGAGAGAACAGCTTCAAGCCCTCTTGTCGAAGGGCAGCCTCCATGTCGGGCCATGGAGGGAAGACTCGTTCTGCCAAGGCCCCGGGCATGGCGTTGAGGATTTCGTAGAGAACGGGAAGCGCAAGGTTGGACATGCCCACTTCGTAGACGTCTGGATAGCAGAGGGCAACGCGAAGCGAAGCGGAATCCCAGTCCTTGACTATGGAGTTCCACTCGTTGCCAGC
>Ga0272442_10012720_pt1 | contig 10134 bp, 9 predicted proteins | sample SSMForm2O_FD_200262 | JGI IMG/M metagenome (GOLD analysis project Ga0272442, IMG submission 200262) | Marine sediment archaeal communities from Little Sippewissett salt marsh, Falmouth, MA, United States - SSM-Form-2O | ecosystem: Environmental > Aquatic > Marine > Wetlands > Sediment ... | reverse complement strand
CGGGGTGCAGGTACTCCGGCATCTGCCACTGCTGCCGAGCCAGCAAGAAGGGAGTGACCATGTCGCTCTTGACCGGGCCGGGGCGGAACAGCGAGATGTCGATGATGATGTCGCCGAAGGTCTCCGGGGCGAACTTGCCGATCAGCTCGCGCTGCCCGGGGGACTCGATCTGGAAGCAGCCCAGGGTGCGGGTCGACTGGATGAGCCGGTAGGTCGCCGGGTCGTCCAGCGGCACGCACGCACGATCGTCGAGGTCGACGGCGACGTCGTCGACCCGCTGGATCTCGGTGACCGCGTAGGCCATCGCCGACTGCATCCGGATGCCGAGCACGTCGAGCTTGAGCAGGCCGAGGTTCTCCACGTCGTCCTTGTCGAACTGGCTCATGGCGAACCCGGCCAGGCTCGGCTCGGTCGGGGTGCGATCGAGCAGGGTGGGGTCGGACAGGATCACCCCGCACGGGTGCATCGCGACGTGGCGGGGCAGGCCGTCCAGCTTCTCGGCCAGCGCAAGCAGCACCTCGAGCTGGCCGTCGCGCAGCGCGTCACCGAGCCGGCTGGCTCGCAGCTCGGGCAGCTCGTCCAGGGCGAGGCGGGCGTCACGAGCCCGGACGTGCGGGAAGGCCTTGGCGATCGCGTCGACCTCTGCGGGCGGCAGGCCGAGCGCAGCGCCGGTGTCACGGACGGCGTGGCGAACCCGGTAGGTGTCCATCATCGACACGCAGGCGACCCGCTCGAGACCGAAGCGGTCGAAGATGGCCTGGTACACCTCCAGACGCCGGGCGGACTCGACGTCGACGTCGATGTCGGGCAAGGCCTGGCGCAGCGGGGACAGGAAGCGCTCCATGAGCAACCCGTGCTCGATCGGCTCCACGCCGGAGATGCCGAGCAGGTAGCACACGAGGCTGCCGGCGCCCGACCCACGCGCCGCCGCTCGCACCCCCAGCTGCGCGACCATGTCGCACACCTCGGCGACGGTGAGGAAGTAGGCGGCATAGCCCAGCCGAGCGATCACGTCGAGCTCGTCGGCCATCCGGTCGAGCACCTGCCGAGCTGGACGGGAGCCGTAGCGACGACCCAGCCCAGCCTCGCAACGCTCGCGCAGCAGGGCATCCGCCGACGTCGCCCCGGCTCCGGACGCCCCGGACGCCCCGCTCAGGTTGCTCAGCAGGTCGTGCTCCGGGAAGTGGATCTCCCCTAGGCCCAGGTCGGCCCGGGGGTCGAGGGCGAAGCGCTCAGCGACGCTGCGGGTGTCGGCCAGCAGCCGGCTCACCTGTGCCTCGCCCGCCCCGGCGGCTCGCACGACGTCCTCGGCGATCTCCAGCATCTCCTTTCCGCTCTTGAGATACCCCTCCGCGTTGGCTCGGTCGAGATGGCGCGGGTGCAGCGGGACGAGCCGGCGAGCGGCATCGAGGACGTCGGTCACCGGGGCGTCGGCAGGGTCGGCGTAGCGCACGGCGTTGGTGAGCACCACCGGCAGCCCGTGCTCGCGCCCCAGCCCGAGCATCTGTGCGGCGTGGCGGGTGCTGCCGGGGGCGAGCCGGTCACCGGCAGCCCGGTGCGAGACGGTCGCCAGCATCAACCCGTCCGGGCTGAGTACCGACTGCCAGTCGCCCAGCGCGCGTGAGGCCACGTCGGGACGGTGCCGGGAGAGCGCCTGACCGACGTCGGACCGGGGGCCCAGCACCACTCCGAGCCCGCCGGACGACGCCGCAGCCGCTACCTCGGCCATGGTCACCGCCGGGTCGCGGCGCCGCTGCGGCACACCACCGACCCCCGGTCGGGAACCTGGGACCGGTGCGGGCGTGGCGCCGGCGTGTGCGGCGGAGACCAGTCGGCACAGCGCCCCCCAGCCCTGCTTGCCCTCGGCCAGCACGGTCACGCGCGGCAGGCGCCGGTCGACATCGGCGCCACCTCGCGCCGGTGTACGGCGGCGGGACGGAGGCTGCCCCCGGCGCTGAGCCGAGATCGTCGTCGAGGGCTCCACTGCGAGATCGACCCCGAGGATCGGGGCGATACCCGCCGACTGGCAGGCCAGCGCGAACCGCACCGCCCCGTACACGCCGTCCCGGTCGGTGAGCGCAAGCGCGTCCATACCGGCCTCGGCAGCACGCGCGACGAGGGCCTGTGGGTGCGAGGCGCCGTGGCGCAGCGAGAACCCGGACGCGACCTGCAGGTGGACGAAGGGGTCACTGGCCACCACCGTCCTCACCTACCCGGCACGCAGTGGTGCGGTGAGACCGGGCAGCTCGGGGTGATGCGGGAGGCCGAGCAGCCTGGTCGCCACCCCGAGAAAGGTCTCTGCCTCCCGGAGCAGGTCGTCAGCCTCACGTGTCGACACCGCGCTGCTGATGCCGGCCTGGGCAGCCGCTCGCTTGGTCGCTCCCGCGGCGAAGAAGGCAGCCCACTCCTCCAGCTCTGGGGCGACGCGCGCCAGCAGCACCCAGGCGTTGCGGGACTGACGTCGTCCCGGCGCGGCGCCGTGCGTGCGAGCAGCCAGCACCGCTGCTGCGGTGCGCAGCGCAGCCAGATGGGCCATGGCGTAGCGGTCGGTGGGCCGCACGGCGACAGACGCCTCCTGCAGACAGCTGCGGGCGTGGGCCAGCATGTCCATCGCGCCGACTCCGGCTCGGGTAACCATCTCGTTCTCCTTCTCAGTCGTAGGTACGCAGCAGCAGCCACCGGTTGGTGGCTGGGTCGAGGGCCAGGTCGGCAACCACGCGGGACGTCAGCCGTCCCTGGCCGGCCTCGACCCGCCAGACCTGCCGCTCTCCGAGCCCTGCGTCACCGGTTCGCCACCAGCTGCTGGACTCCACCCAGAATCCGAGGACGTCTCGCACCAGGTACAGCCGACTCCGCCACACGAACTGGGCCGGGCCCTCGATGCCGGCGACCCCCCCGGGGCGGACGTCGACCGTCTCGGCGTAGTGACGCACCCCGTCCTCCTTCCCAGCAGACCCTTCAAGCGACGCAGCAGCCATCCCTCGAGCACCGGACACACACGCTCGACGAGCAGGGGGAAGACACCCCGTCACGGGTGCGAGGTCGAGGTCGCACCCGGACGGGAAGCCTGCTCACCGGTGGCCGCGAACCACCGGAGTCATGTTCGAACATGTGTTCGAACATGACCTAGTTAAGACCCCACCTCCGACACACGTCAAGCCCTCAGCGCGAGGACGGCTCAGGGAGCCCTCGCGACCAGTCTCAACCGGACCGCCGTGCCGCACCTACGCTCGGCGTCGTGCCGCACGACCACCCGAACGTCCGCGCCGTCACCGCAGCGCTGCGAGCCGCCGGAGCCACCGGTGAGGTCGTCGTCCTGCCCGACTCCGCGCCCACCGCGGCGGCCGCGGCCGCCCAGCTCGGGTGCGAGGTCGCTGCGATCGCCAACAGCCTCGTGTTCGACGCCGACGGGCAACCCCTGCTCGTTCTCACCAGTGGCGCACACCGGGTCGACACGACGTACCTCGCCGCTGCGCTGGGCCTGGCGTCGTTGCAGCGGGCCTCTCCCGAGTTCGTCCGCACTCACACCGGTCAACCGATCGGCGGCGTCGCCCCGGTCGGCCACCCACGACCCATCCGCACCGTCGTCGACACCTGGCTCGGTCGCCACGACACGGTCTGGGCGGCAGCGGGGCACCCGCACACGGTGTTCCCCACCACGTTCGCCGAGCTGGTCGCCCTCACCGACGCAGAGCCGGCGGCAGTCGAACGCTGACCGGCGTCTGTCGCAGGTCGTCTCTAGAGTTGTCGTCCGTGACCACAAGGTCGTCCCCCCACGTCAACGTCTCCGGTACCGCGGACGGCGTCACACCGGCACCGAGCGCCTCGCGAGCCGTGGCCGACCGGCTGGCGATCGGCCTGGCCGGCGGCGGGGTGCTGCTGCAGGTGGCCTACCCGCTGCTGTCGGGTGAGCCGCTGCGGGTGGCAACGGTCGGCTCGGTGACGCTGCTGGCAGCCGCAGCCGTCGTGCACGCCGTGACGGTGCGCGGCTGGGTGTGGGGGCTGGCGATGGCGGTGACATTCGGCGGCCTGGGCCTGACGGTCGAGGCCGTCGGGACGGCAACCGGGTTCCCGTTCGGCAGCTACTCCTACACCGGAACCTTGGGCCTGGAGGTGCTCGACGTCCCGGTGCTTGTCCCGATGGCGTGGATCATGCTCGGCTACCCCGCCTTTCTGGCTGGGCAGGCGCTGGGCGGGACGCGCTGGGGATGGGCCCTCGGCGCCTGGACCCTGGCCACCTGGGACTTGTTCCTCGACCCGCAGATGGTGCAGGCCGGGCACTGGGTCTGGGACTACCCCGATCCGGGCCTACCTGGCATCCCCGGCATCCCCTTGACGAACTACGCCGGCTGGGTGTTCGCGGCTGTCGTCATGATGGTCACGATGACTGCGATCGACCGGGCCGTCGCGCGAGGCCGAGGGCTTGCACCCGCCGGACGCCTCCCGCACGACCTCGTGCCTGTCGCGGTGCTTGTCTGGACGTACCTCTCGCAGGTGCTCGCCAACCTGGTGTTCTTCGGCCGACCCGCGGTGGCGGCATGGGGCGCCCTGCTCATGGGTCTGACGATGATTCCCTACATCAGGCTTCTGCTCCGTGACAGATCCGCGACACCGTGAGCGGACTGACGCTGAGTTCCAGCGTGCGCGCGCTCGGCGCCGTCGGGACCATCGGGGCACTCGCGCTCACCGCCCACACGGCGCTCAACGTGCGTCGGCTCCGGAGGCTGCCTCCCGACCCGCCTGTCGTCGCCGAGCGGGTCAGCGTGCTCGTCCCCGCCCGCAACGAGGCTCACCGCATCGCAGCGACCATCACCTCCCTGCTCGGGCAGCGGCACCTGACCGACTTCGAGATCGTCGTGCTCGACGACGGCTCGGAGGATGGGACGGCCGAGGTCGTCGCGAGTACGGCCGGCGGAGACCCCCGGCTGCGGGTGCTGACCGGGAGCGACCTGCCTGCCGGCTGGCTCGGCAAGCCGCACGCCTGCCAGCAGCTCTCCGACGGTGCCACCGGTTCGGTGCTCTGCTTCGTCGACGCCGACGTGACGCTGGCACCGCACGCCGTGGCAGCTGCGGTCGCGCTGCTGCGCCAGACCCGACTCGATGCGCTCTCCCCCTACCCGCGTCAGGTGGCGCACGGACTCGGGCCTCGGCTCGTGCAGCCGCTCATCGAGTGGTCGTGGCTGACGACCTTGCCGTTGGGCGTGGCCGAGCGGTCGCCACGGCCCACCCTGGTGGCGGCCACCGGGCAGTTCTTCGTCATCGACCACGACGCCTACCGGCGAGCGGGAGGTCACGCCGCAGTCGCCGACGACGTGCTCGACGACGTGGGACTGATGCGGGCCGTCAAGCGGGCGGGAGGACGAGGCGTACCCGTCGACGGCTCCGCGTTGGCTGCCTGCCAGATGTACGACTCCTGGGACGATCTGGTCGAGGGTTACACCAAGTCGCTGTGGTCGGCGTTCGGCAGCCCGGCCGGCGCCACCGCCGTGGTGGCTGCCCTCGGCCTGGTCTACGTCGCCCCGGTCGCAGCCGCCCTGGCCGGATCACGCGTCGGCCTGCTGGGCTACGGCGCCGGAGTGCTCGGCCGTACGCTCGTCGCCCGTAGCACCGGTCAACCGTCGCTGCCCGACGTGCTCGCCCATCCCGTCTCTGTCGCCACGTTCGGCTACCTGGTCGGCCGATCGTTGCGGGCACGCCGACGCGGTGCTCTCACCTGGAAGGGCAGGCCGGTCCCCGGTGGGCTGACGTCGCAGACGTAGGCTCACGAGCACCATGGCTCGAGTTGCGGTGATCGGTGCCGGCATGGCCGGGCTGGCGGTGTCGGCACGACTCGCCAAGCGCAAGCACGACGTGACGGTGCTGGAGGCCTCGTCGACGATCGGCGGCAAGCTCGGGCGCTATGCCCGCGACGGGTTCGTCTTCGACACCGGACCCTCCCTGCTGACGATCCCGGCGGTCTACCGCGACACCTTCCGCAAGAGCGGACGACCCTTGGAGCGCGAGCTCGACCTGACGCCGGTCGATCCTGCGTTTCACTACCGCTTCGCCGACGGCACTGATCTGCGACTCCCCAACTCCTCCCGCGCCCGCTCGACGCGGGCGCTGGACGACGCCTTCGGAGCCGGCGCCGGCGCTCAGTGGGCGGCGCTGCTCGAGCGGGCCGGCCAGATCTGGGAGGTCACTCGCGGGCCCTTCCTCGAGTCGCCGCTCGAGGGTCGACGGACGCTGCTGCGTCTGGCGCGCAACGTCGACCACGTCCGCATCGTCGCCCCGTGGCAGACCCTGCGGGGCATGGGCCAGCAGTACCTGAGCGACCCGCGGCTGCAACAGATGCTCGACCGCTACGCCACCTACTCCGGCTCAGACCCGCGCAGGGCCCCCGGGGTGCTGTCGACCATCCCCTACGTCGAGCAGACGTTCGGGGCCTGGCACGTGCCCGGCGGACTGCGCAACCTCGGGGAGGCGCTCGCCCGCCGGGTGGAGTTTCGTGGCGCCACCGTGCGCACAGAGGCGGAGGTGGCCCAAGTTCTCGTCGAGCACGGACGCGCCACCGGGGTCCGCCTCGCCGACGGCGAACGTGTCGACGCCGACGTCGTGATCGCCAACTGCGACGCCAGCACGCTGTACGGCCGTCTGCTGCAGGGTGACCGGGCAGGCGAGCGGGCCGCAGCGTCGGTCATGCGCTCGATCGGCAAGGCCGGGCTGTCGTTCTCGGGGTTCGTGCTGCTGCTCGCGGTTCGCGGCCGAACCCCCGGCATGGAGCACCACACCGTGCTCTTCCCCGCCGACTACGACGACGAGTTCGACTCCGTCTTCGGCACCGCCCGCCGCGAGGCTCGACCGGCCCCGGATCCGGCGATCTACATCTGCAACCCCGACGACCCCCAGATGCGCCCCGACGGTCACGAGTCGTGGTTCGTGCTGGTCAACGCACCACGCCAGCGCGACCGCCACGGCGCGGACCACCAGCCGGGCACCGTCGACTGGACCGCTCCCGGTGTCGCGGAGACCTACGCCGACCGGGTGCTCGCCGTGATGGCCGAGCGTGGTCTCGACGTGCGTGACCGGCTGCTCTGGCGGGCCGTCCGCACCCCCGCCGACCTGGAGCGCGAGACCGGTGCCCCGGGCGGTGCCATCTACGGGACGTCGTCGAACGGCCAGCGGGCGGCTTTTCTGCGACCGGCCAACCAGTCGCCGATCCCTGGCCTGTACCTGGTGGGTGGCTCGTCGCACCCTGGTGGCGGCCTGCCGCTGGTGGGTCTGAGCGCGGAGATCGTGAGCGATCTCGTCGGCGACGCCTAGCTGCGCCCGGAACCAGCCGGCCCGAGCCGGCGGCGGACGACCACCAGAAGCTGCAACAGCCCCACCACGCCGAGCACCGCCCACACCGCCGCACCCACGGTGGCCCAGCCCGGCGCATCGGTGACGTAGATGCCGGCCCCGAGCAAGAACATGGCGGTCGTGATCACCCGAGTCGGGCGTTCCCAGACGGTCACCACGCCGATCTCGCTCATGCCCGCGTTGCCGGCGCGCGCTCGGGTGTACTCCTGCAGCCCCATCAGTGCGCCGGCCAGTACGCACACCCATGCCGGGGCCCCTACCATCCACAGAGCAACGAGGTACAGCCCGTCGCTGACCCTGTCGACGACCGAGTCGAGCACGAACCCCCACCTGCTCGTACGCCCGGTCATCACCGCGACCGCACCGTCGAGGTTGTCGGCCAGCCCGCTCACCGCGACGACGACGGCGGCACCGAGCACCCACCGTCCGCCGAGCGAGGCCAGGTAGACGGCCAGCAGCGAGATGCCGGCGCCAAGCATCGTCACCAGGTCAGGCGACACCCGGGCCGCCGCCAGCGGGCGAGCCATCGTGTAGGCCACCGTCAGCCACGCGCTGGAGAGCCGAGACGACCGCGGGTCGTACCCGCCGTGGAGCTCTGCCCACCGGTCGAAGTACTGCTCGCGGTCGAGCACCACCGCTAGTCCAAGGCCCACTCGACGGTCACGGTGACACTCACTTCGTGGCTGCCGGCCTGCATCGGCACTCCCCCGGACTCCGCGGCCATCATGCGTGCCCGCACGGGCACCGGCTGCGCCCCGGAGCCTTCGCTGATGCGCACGACCCGCCCGACGCGGCGTCCGGCAGCCGACGCGTACGTCTCGGCCCGCAGCAGCGCGTCGGCCATCGCCTGGGTTCGGGCTTCTGCGAGCAGCGCAGCGTCGTCCTCCACGTCGAGGCGCAGGCCGTTGACCCGGGTGCTGTCACCCCCCGCGCCGGCCGCCGCGCTGAGCAGGCCGCCCGCGGCGGACAGGTCGCGCACGACGACGTGTAGCCCCTGGCTCACCACGAACCCGGCCACCCGCCGACCCTGGTGGTCGTACTCGGTGCGGATGCCCAGCTCGCTGGTGCGCAGGTCTACCTGCGGCACCCCGGCGCTCAGCAGAGCGCGCTGCACGGCCGACATGGCCGTGTTGGCCTCGGACAGGGCCGCGTCCACGCTCGCGCCGCGGCACTCCACGCCCAGGTCGAGACGCAGTACGTCGGGCGTCGCCGCGACGGCGCCAGAACCGGCAACGGTGACGGTCTCACGCTGCGCCATCAGCGACCTCCGCCGGTGAGGGCCGCGTGCACCTCGCGAGTCGCGGTGGACCTGTTCAGCGTGTAGAAGTGCAGACCAGGGGCTCCCTCGGCAATGAGGCGCGACGCCAGATCGGTGGCGACCTCGACCCCGATCCGTCGCACGGCGGCCGGGTCGTCAGCGACAGCGTGCAGCCGCTGCGCAAGCGCCGGCGGAAAGGCCGCACCCGACAACGCCGCGAACCGCTCGATCTGCGACACGTTCGTGACCGGCATGATCCCGGGCACGATCGGAAGGTCGCAACCGCGCTGGCGAACCCTGTCGACGAGGCGCAGGTAGTCGGCGGCATCGAAGAAGAACTGCGTGATGGCGAACGTCGCGCCGGCGTCGGCCTTCGCGACCAGCACGTCCACGTCGTGGTCGAGGTCGCGCGACTCAGGATGCCCCTCCGGGAAGGCAGCCACACCGACCTCGAAGGCCCCCAGCGACCGGACAAGCCCAACGAGCTCGCTGGCGTAGCGAGGCCCGTCGGGGTGCGGCTCGAACGCTGCCTGCGGGCCGCCCGGCGGGTCGCCGCGCAACGCCAGCACGTTGTGGATGCCGGCGTCGGCGTACTGACCCAGGACGGCCGCCACCTCGGCCCGGCTGGCACCGACGCAGGTCAGGTGGGCCATCGCCGTGAGCGTGGTCTCCTCCGCGATCCGGCGTGTCACCCGTACCGTCCGGTCGCGGGTCGAGCCGCCCGCGCCGTAGGTGACCGAGACGAAGCCGGGACCGAGGGGCTCGAGCTCGCGTAGGGCCTGCCACAGTGCGTTCTCGCCGGCGTCGGTCTTCGGTGGGAAGAACTCGAAGGAGTAGGTGACACCAGGTCGAGCAAGCAGGTCGCCCAGCGCGACACGTGTCGGTCGTTCGCGGTGGACCATCTGGTGGTTCGGCACGGCACGAGAGTAGGCCGACACCTGCATCGCGACGCACATGATGCCCTGGCCTAGCCTCGTGCCATGGCCGGAGCGTTCGACGTCGAAGACCTGCGCGCCCGGGTCCAGGCAGTGCTGGACGACATCCTCGCCCGCCAGGCCGACGTGCTGCACGCCGTGAGCCCCGACCTGGACCCGCTCGTCGAGGCTGCGGCAGACCTGAACCGCGGGGGCAAGCGCCTGCGGCCGGCGTTCTGCTACTGGGGGTGGCGCGGTGCGGGTGGGCCGGCCGACGGAGCAGACGGCGACGCTATCGTGCGGGCCGCCAGCGGGTTGGAGCTGTTCCAGGCGGCGGCGCTCATCCACGACGACGTGATGGACGACTCGGACACCCGGCGCGGCATGCCCGCCATCCACCGACGTTTCGCCGACCTGCACCGCGGCGAGTCGTGGCGCGGGGCGCCCGAGCGCTTCGGCCAGGCGGCGGCGATCCTGCTCGGTGACCTGTGCCTGTCCTGGAGCGACGAGCTGCTGAGCGGGTCGGGCCTCGACGACGCCGCGCTTGCCCGCGGTCGCCCGATCTTCGACCAGATGCGCACCGAGCTGATGGGCGGGCAATACCTCGACATGCTCGAGCAG
>Ga0272442_10012716_pt1 | contig 10136 bp, 11 predicted proteins | sample SSMForm2O_FD_200262 | JGI IMG/M metagenome (GOLD analysis project Ga0272442, IMG submission 200262) | Marine sediment archaeal communities from Little Sippewissett salt marsh, Falmouth, MA, United States - SSM-Form-2O | ecosystem: Environmental > Aquatic > Marine > Wetlands > Sediment ... | reverse complement strand
TTTCCTAGTAATTTTATTTTTTTAAGTTTTACATCATATAATATTGCAAATATTGCAGTTATAAGAGCGATTACAAAACAAGTGTAATTGACAAAATATGAACATATTATACCTAGTGGAAAAAATATAAAAAATAAATATAATGCTGTCTTTGGAGAAAGATCTCCTCTTACTAATGGCCTATCATCTCTCTTGTTTTTTCTATCAATCTCAAGGTCGTAATAATCATTAAGTGCAAAAGTACTAGACTCCAGAAATAAAGCTGTAAAAAAAGTTAAAACAAGTTTGTCAACCGGTGGAAATCCAGTAATATCAAGTGTCTTCTGTGCTATGATAGAACCAATTAGAATTGCAATAAAAATCATAACTCCATGTTCTAATCGTACGAGTTGCCAAACAGCTTTAAGTTTTTTCATATTGCATGAAAACAAGATAAATAATTATAAACTTTCGATTTAACCTACTGATATTTCTATGGTTCTAAAATTACCTTAATAGATTCCTTAGCTTCATCTACTAATTTAAAACCCTTTGCCGCTTCTGATAGTAAAAGCCTATGAGAAATCATATCGCTGACCTCAACTTTTTTAGAACTGATTAGTTCAATCGCCTTTTTTATATCATCAGGAGCACCAGCATATGTCGAAAACATTTTGACTTCCTTATTCCACAAATCAAACAATGGAAATGGAACATTTACACCAGGTTCAGTCGGTGCAAAAAACATAATAGTTCCTCCGAAATCAACCAAATTGATTGCTTGTTTTACTGCAGGTAATGCTCCTGTACATAGGAAAACAAAATCTGTAGGTTTTCCATCATTATGTTTTTTTACTTCTTTAGAAACGTCTTCTTTAGCATTTATAACTAATTTAGCACCCATTTCTTTTGCTTTTTTTAATCGATAATCATTGATATCGGTTGCAATGATATTTTTAGAACCTAATGCCTTTAAAAGTTTTATATGAAGTAAACCTGCAATTCCACTACCAATAATAAGTACACTTTTTTCGGGTTTAATTTCTACCTTTCGTATTCCCCTAACAACACAGGCTAAAGGTTCAATAAATACTCCTTCTTCGTATGTCATCTCTTTGGGTAAAACAAACGTACCTCGATCAACATTTATTTCTGGAACCTTTAAATATTCTGCAAAGCCACCTGGGTAAAAATTTGTAGAATGAAGAGTGCTGCAAAGAGTGTGCTTGTCATCAAGACAAAAATGGCATGTATTGCAAGGTACATGATGAGAAATAAACACCCTATCCCCCACCTTATATTTTTTAACGTTTTTTCCAATCTCTACAATATCTCCAGTAATTTCATGTCCTAGAACAATGGGTGCCTTTTTAATTCGGTACCACTCCATAACATCACTACCGCAAATTCCACTTGCTTTCACTTTCACAAGAAGTTCATTACAATTTATCTCTGGGATAGGCATCTCTTCAATACGAATATCATTATTATTGTAATACATTGCAACCTTCATTGTTTTCATATAATAACACAGCCTCAGTTATTTATAATAAATTAATAGATTTTAAGACTATTCTTATCTCATAAAAATTTAATATTAACATTTATCTCTGATAGCAAAAGTTATTTGTTTTAATGAAAAAGGAAATGAAAGACAAAGGAAAAATTTAGATTTATAAAGTAAATAATGTTAAAATAAATCTTACATTGATCTCAATCTTCTAATTCTCTCATCAATTGGAGGGTGTGTAGCCCAAATTGAGCCTTTTGATGAACCTGATCTCTTAAATGGATTTGCTATATAAAGAGGTGCTACGGTCTTTGATCCTTTTGGCTTTTCGCTGGGAAGATCTGTCTTTATTTTCTCAAGAGCCTTTGCAAGTCCTTCAGGATTTCTTGTTAGATATGCACCGTTTGAATCGGCAAGATATTCCCTGCGCCGTGAGATCATCAAATATGTAAGTCTAGAAAAAATTGGTGCCAATATTATAAGGAGAATAGCAAGGACTAAGAGTATTGCATTACCTTCGCCTTTTCTTCCTCTCCCTGCACCTCCCCAGAATAACGAATAGAATAATATTTCAGAAATAAGAGCAATTGTACCAACAACTGCAATTGTCACTGTTGCAATAAGAATATCATAATTTTTAATATGGCTCATCTCATGACCCATTACACCTTCAAGTTCATCTGTTTTTAATTTATTAAGTGCTCCAGTTGTAACACAAATAATCGATTTTTCAGGTTTTTTCCCTGTTGCAAACGCATTAATATTTTCAGAATCCTGTACGTATACCTTTGGTGTTGGAAGTCCTGCAGCAATTGCCATTTCTTCAACTTTATATATCAATAATTTCTCTTCACGAATTCTAGGATTTGCTGGTCGAGCTTTTGCTGCGGACAAAACAGTTTGTACCGAAAACGAATAAGTAATTCCAACATACACAAGTGCAATAGGAAGACCAAAGGCAAGAGCAATATAAATATTATTAAAAAAGATATAACCAAAGGCAAAAACAACTGCAATAAATAAAAGTGCCATAAAAGTACAAATTATTATTGTTAATTGCTTATTTCTCCGTATTTGATCTTCAATAAGTATTCGTTTTCCCATGGTATCAAAATTTTATATTTATTAAAATGATACTTTAGGTAGTTCCTTTGATGCCTCTGGAATCTCCAACATCTCTTTTGTTTTCCGGTTCATCCTCTTTGCAAACCAGAGTCCAGGAAATGTTTCAATGGTGTTATTATATGACAAAACTGAATCGTTATAGTGTTGTCTAGAGTATGCTATCTTATCTTCAGTGTGAGTTAATTCATCCTGTAGATTTAAAAAGTTCTGATTTGCCTTGAGATCAGGATAATTTTCTGAAACTGCAAATAAGGATTTTAGCGCGCCAGTGAGCATATTATCTGCATTAATATTTTCCTGTGGCGTTTTTGCACTCATTAAAGCAGAACGTGCTTTGGTAACATTTTCAAGAACTTCCCTTTCATGTTTCATATATCCCTTAACAGTTTCCATCAGATTAGGTATCAGATCAGCTCTTCTCCTAAGCTGTACATCAATCTGTGCCCATGAATTGTCTATTCGATTTTCGGTTCTAATTATTTTGTTGTAAAATCCCCAGTAAATTAATGCAAAGAATGCTATAATTATTACTACAATTATTCCTATCCATAACAACATTTCAACACCTCTATCTTTTTTAGATGGTTAATAATATCTTTTATTTAAATCTATTGAACAAAAATCCACCTATAAAAAATTTCATTAATATATATGACTTAAATCGAGAAATAAAAATTAGGAGATAAAAAATGTTATAAGTTATTAGAATATGATGAAATTGTGGTGAAGGATGGCTGAATATATTAGTTTGTTACTAAATATTAATTTGTTGTTTTTTTCTTTTAGTTATGCATTAGCTATTAGTAAAATTTCTGGAAATGATTTTAAATTTAGACAAAGAATTAAGGCATTAGAGAGTATCTTTTCTCTATTTAAGTCAGTTAAAAAAAGTGAAAATAAAATTGATGAAAACAAAAGGAAATTTATTGAATCTATTAGTTTTTTTATTATATTGATATCTTTTACAATTTTAACAGTTTTTTATTTTCTTATGTTTTATGATTTTATTTTGAATAACTATGATGATAGGTTTTGGTATGTATTTAGATTGATATTTACTCCTTTTGTATTTTTAATTATACCTTTGTTTTTACCTTCAATATTAGAGAATTTACTTTATGGTTTTTTTAAATATGAATTTGGTAAATCAAATACAGCGAATCCTAAGTTATATAGATACAGTTTTGCTTTTGATTGGATCTGGGTCTTAGTAATATTGACAATATTATCATTATTTGTAAGTTGGGAAGTAGATATTGTATGGCTTAGTTTATTGATTTTAGAATTGATTTTATTAATTATTATTGCAAAAATCTTTAGTTCCAAGAAATCAAAGTTAATTTGATTTAAATATTTTATATGCCTCATCTGGCGTTTTTTTCTTATGTACAATTGCATTTGCTGCTTTAATCATACCAATGGGACTTGAACTCTGAAATATATTTCTCCCCATGTCAACTCCTATTGCTCCAGCTTGAAGAGCATCATAAGCCATCTGCAACGCATCTTTTTCTGGTATCTTTTTACCACCTGCAATAACTATTGGAACAGGGCATGTATCAACAACTCTTTCGAAATCTTCACAATAATATGTCTTTACTATACTTGCTCCAAGTTCTGCAGCCATTCTAGATGCAAGTGAAAGATATTTTGCATCTTTTCCAAGACCTCTACCAACAGCAGTTACCGCAAGAACAGGAATACCGTATCGATTTGCTTCATCTATCACCTGAGTAAATCCAAGAATTGTATCTCTTTCAAACGGTTGACCTACAAGTATTGAAAAGGCAACAGCAGAAACATTGAGTCGAATAGCATCTTCAATAGATACCACAATACCTTCATGAAGTAGATTTTCTTTATTAAGAATGCTTGTACCTCCAGATACTCTCAAGCAGATTGGAACGTTAGTTTCAGGTGGTACATAATTTCTTAAACCTCCTCTTGTAGGCATAAGAACATCTGCATATGGAAGTAGTGGCTTGATCGTTTCATCAAGTTTCTCAAGTCCAGTTGTAGCACCCATAAAATATCCATGATCAACAGCAAGCATTACAGTATGTCCATCTTTTGGATTAATTATTCTTGATAATCGGTTTTTCATTCCCCAATCCATAAATAAATCGCCTCTGATTTCTTAGTAAATAAATAGATATTATATAAATTATTTCAAAACACCTTTGGCAAATTTTTTATTTAATGTCGTATTACCAGCTTTCAATATAGGGGATTTAATATGTCAGTTATAGGAAAATTTGAGCCAAAGCTACTATGGAAACATTTTGATGAAATAAGAAAAATACCGCATTGTTCAAAACATGAAGAGAAAATAAGGGAATACATACTTGACTTTGCAAAAAATCATAATTTAAAATCAAAAACAGATAAAACAGGAAACGTCGTTGTTTATAAACCAGCAAGTCAAGGAATGGAAGATAAACCTGTTACAATCCTGCAGGGACATATGGATATGGTATGCGAAAAAAACAGCGATGTTGATCATGACTTTGATAAGGATCCGATTAAACTAAAAATTGATGGTGATATCTTAACTGCTGACGGAACTACTTTAGGTGCTGACAATAGTATTGGAGTTGCAACTGGTCTTGCGATTCTTGACGATGATAATTTAAAACTTGGTTCCATTGAGGCATTGTTTACAGTTGATGAAGAAACAGGTCTTACAGGTGCATTTGCATTGGAGTCAGACATGATAACTGGAAAGATAATGCTTAACCTTGATAGTGAAGATTTTGGTGTGGTAACTGTAGGATGTGCAGGTGGTGGAGATTCAAATATCAAACTGCCAATAAAAACACGGTCTATAAATGGAAATAAACAAAACCTATTAATTAAAGTATCAGGTTTGAGAGGTGGACATTCTGGTGTAGATGCTCATGAACAAAGAGGAAATGCAATAAAAATATTGGCTCGTTTAATTTGGAAAACTTCAAAGAAATACAATATTTACATAACAGATATAAAAGGTGGGGATAAACATAATGCAATACCAAGAGAAGCTTTTGCCAAAATTTCAGTAGATAAAGCAGATAAAAAAAGTATAATATCCGATTTAAAATCCGAAGAGAAAGACATACTTGAAGAGATAAAACCAATTGATCCTAAATTCAAAATCGATATAGAAGACTCAGAGAAAATTGAATATACACTAAATGAGGATTCAAATAAATCACTAATAAATCTATTACATGGTCTTCCACATGGTGTTGAAAAAATGAGTTACGATATAGATGGCCTTGTGGAAACATCCACTAACCTTGCAACGGTTATTATTAAAGATAATAATGCAATAATTGGTATGAGTTCAAGAAGTTCAATTGCATCTGCCCTTCAAGATTTACGTGATCGAATAAATGCAATTGCAACACTAGCTGGCGCAAAAGTAAAAGAAGAAGAATCATATCCTGGATGGAAACCAAATCTTGATTCAAAAATACTTGACCTATCAAAGAAAATCTTTAAAGACATGTACAAAAAAGAACCTATAGTAGAAGCAATACATGCAGGCTTAGAATGCGGAATTATCGGAGAAAAATTCCCAGGGATGGACATGATATCAATAGGACCGACTATAAAATATCCGCATTCACCAGAAGAACAAGTACAAATTAGCACGGTAGATAAATTCTACAAGTATGTCCTTGAAATTCTTAAAAATGTATAAAACCATAGATTTAATTGATTTCATTTAAAATACAAAAAAAGAGGTTTTATTATTATAAAAATCAATTTCTTCAACATCATTAAATAGTTATTTACATATCGGGTTATTCAAATAGTACAGTTGAGATTTTAAGAGGTGAATGAAATGGTCGATAAAACAATAATGTGCCCTAATTGTAAAAAACATCTTACAATTCAAGGGCAACCAGGGGAGAAAATCTATATTACTTGCCCTAAATGCGATACAAAGGGTAAATTTACATTTCCGGGTAAAACATCATATAAAACAACAGATGAATCATATGCATTAAATATTGAAGGTCTAACAAAAACCTTCAACGGCTTCAAAGCAGTAGATAATATATCATTTTCTGTAAAAAAAGGAGAAATATTTGGATTCTTAGGACCCAACGGAGCTGGAAAAACAACAACAATAAAATCTATACTTGGATTACTTCGCGCAGATTCTGGTAATATTAAAATCAATGGATATGATATAAAAAAGAATGAAATAGAAGCAAAAAGAAGTATTGGATATCTACCAGAACGTGTTGCCTTCTATGACAATCTTACACCTGTTCAAACTTTGAATTTCTTCTGTGAATTACAAGGTGCAGATAAATCAATTATTAGCGGATTATTAAATGATGTTGGACTAAGTGATACATTAGATAGAAAAGTTGGAGGGTTTTCTAAGGGAATGCTACAATTGTTAGGAATTGCCCAGACTATGATAGGAAAAACACCAGTTTACATCCTTGATGAGCCCATGGGTGGATTAGATCCTAGATGGGTCAAGATAATTAGGGATAAAATTATTAAATTAAACGAACAAGGCGCAACAATAATATTTTCATCACACATACTTTCAGAAGTACAAACTTTATGTGATGAAGTTGTTATAATAAATAAAGGTAAGATAATTGCAAAAGATACTGTTGAAAATCTAAATAAATATTTGAAGATTAAACCGCGTCTTGAAATTACAATAACTGGATTAAATGGGAAAATACCTGAAATTATTAAGAAAATTGATGGAATTGAATCTATCGATATAAAAAATGATGTTCTTTTTATAACCTGTGATTCAGTAGCAAGAATAAATATAATCTCTGAAATAAAGGATAAAGGATTCGATGTTAAAGACATTAAAACAATCGAGCCGTCTCTAGAAGAAGCATTTATGAAAATTGTTACTAAAGATGACGAGGGGGTTGCATAATGGCAATAATTAATCCAAAATCAATTTATTCAGTTGCAAAAAAAGAGTTTATGGATAATCTAAGAAATAAATGGATTATTGCAATGATGATTATTTTTTTGCTTCTTACAATTTTAGCGTCATATCTAGCGGGTGGACAAGCAGGGGGCGAGGAGGCCTTTGGTGGTATGGAGGAAACTGTTGTCTCACTTCTTAGTATTTCTTCTCTTCTAATTCCTATAATTGCAATTATGTTGGGATACTCAACTATATCAGGAGAAGCAGAAAATGGTTCTCTCTCTATTGTTCTCACTTATCCTGTTAAGAGAATCGAAGTGTTAATAGGTAAATTATTTGGACTTGGATCAGTTTTGATTTTTTCTATAGTGGTAGGATTCGGAGCAGGCGGTCTTATAATTGCAGCAACTGTTGGAGCTTCCGAAAGTTTAGCATATTTGTCGTTCATAGCACTTACAATAATGCTTGGATTTATGTATTTAAGCTTGTCAATTTGTATTTCATCCTTTTGTAAAAAACGTGTAACATCAATTGCTGGTGGAATTGTAATATTTTTCTGGGCAATGATTTATGGTATGATAATTTTTGGAATATTACTTGCAAGTGGAACAAGTTATGAAGATTTTCTTACTCCAGGCTTTACTTATCCTGATTGGTTATTTACCTCTGTTTTCTTTAGCCCAGGAGATACCTATCAAATGGCAGTTATGCAAGCATTTGGTCTCTCGCAAGCATTTGGTTTTGCAATTGAAGCTCCTGAATATATGAGCCTGGGTCTACTTGTTTTTGCTCAATTCATTTGGTTAATAATTCCTCTGATTTTAGCGTACCGGTTCTTTAAAAGAAGAGATATTTAATTGCTAATTGTAATATATTTTACAGCAAATTACTAAAATAAAAATTGTATTTTAATCCATATCAAAGCGGATATGATCTAGCGGTTAGATGGGTGCATTTATTCGCCGATTCTCATCACTTTTCTCGTCAAGAATCTCCGCGTTATTTTCCACGGACTCAATAAAAACCATCTTTTTTTCTTTTTAAAAATATAACGAAGGAATGAGATTTGAACTCGGTTTTAACGGTAAAGAATATTTATTTTTGTTAAAAAGTACTTTTCAACGAAAAGTATATAATTGCTAAGGTACATAACATTATTTGGTGTTATTATATGGCAGAAAAAACGGATCTGGCAAAAATAGAAAAGAAAATTTTCAGCTCCATGTTCAATGACGGAACATTGGACATTCTTGGAGCTCTATGGTTATTGGGATTAGGATTTTCAATGTTGCTTGAAGATTTAGGTTTTGGGATTTCTGAAGAAATAATGCTTTATACGATCATCCCCGCCTTCGTGATATACTTCGCTTTGATATTTTTTGTAACAACCCCTAAAAAAGGTGTCGTTAAATTGCCGGAAAAAGTAAAAAGGAGTAAAACCAAATTCCTAACAATACAGATGATCTGGTTGGTTCTGGCTTTAATTGTTGGACTATATTTTTCCATGCAACCAGTTAGTTCAGGCGTATGGAACGATATATCTAGTTCGTTGTTCTGGATAGCAGGTTCAATAATATTATGCAGCCTTGCAGCTTTTTCTATTAAAATAGACCGATTATATGTATACGGATTATTGTTAGCCATTCCGTTTCCATTCAGGATATTTACGAAGAAGATTTTCTTTGATATCAGCACCAGCATGTTCTTTGTTGTAGCAATAATAATACTTGTTTGGGGCATTATAATTCTGATACGATTCATAAAAAATACTCCTAAAACTGATATATTATGAAAAAATTAAACAGTAATAAAAAAATGGATATTCCAATTGAAGAAATTGATAAGGTAATTCATGAGCCAGCAAGAATGAAAATCATGGCTAATCTGTATTTTGTAGAAAGCATGGATGCAATTTTTTTACTACGACAAACGAATCTTACCTGGGGGAACCTTGCCACACATACAAAAAAATTGGAAGCAGCGGGTTATATTGAAGTGAAAAAAGAATTCATTAAGAGGAAGCCCCATACAATGTTTATATTAACAAAGAAAGGAAGAGATGCATTTGAAGCATATACAAAAAAGATGAGACATTTATTTGAGGGTTTTTCATGAAAATCCTAAAAAAATCAAACAAAGATTCAATTTTTAAACAGCATCATATCAATAAGATAAATACATCATTTTTTTAATAAAGGGTTGTTAAGTAACAATAATTTAAAGGAGGTGAAATAACGAAACAAGTCAAATATTGCATGTCTGAAGGAAAAGCAAATAAATGGTTAAAAGACCATCAAGATAAGGAGATAATTGACATTCTTTTTAGTGCTGGTGGTTTTGCAATTATTTATGAAGACCCAGCCCTTTGAATAAATGCAGGAATTAGTATGAAAAAAATTGAAAAAATAGGATTATCTGTAGGTATCATTGGTGGTATCGGGCTTGGGCTAATGTTGGGAGGTGAATTTTCTGGAAGATATATAACCATCTTAGGAGCTGTTTTGGTTATCATATCACTTATTTCAATTGGGTTCTTATCATACAAAGGAAAGAAATAATTGATTAACTTTTCATTTAAAGGGGAATTAAATGAGTGAATGGATATTGATATCTGCATTA